>ERZ747221.2671-NODE-2671-length-15370-cov-2.888707_pt1 | contig 15370 bp, 16 predicted proteins | sample MGYA00374949_ERZ747221 | MGnify/ENA primary metagenome ERZ747221 (study PRJEB28779, sample SAMN05720172) | bioreactor metagenome | isolation source: Anaerobic biogas reactor | place: USA:Washington, USA | collected 2015-08-08 ... | reverse complement strand
CCAGAGGACCCACGGTCATCGGGATCCTCGGTCCGATCCGGGTGGAGAGCCGGCCCGCTCCGGTGGAGAGAAACATGAGCGCGATGGTCACCGGCAGCGCGGTCAGGCCCGCCGACAGCGCCGACCACCCGGAGGAGACCTGCAGTTGCAGGACGAGGACGAAGAACACGACGCCGAGCGCGCCGTAGACGAGCAGCGTCATGGCGTTGGCCGCTGAGAACACGCGGGAGCGGAAGAGTGACAGCGGGAGCAGCGGGTCCTCGGCGCGGGACTCCACGACGAGCAGGCCCACGAGCGCGCCGACGGTGAGCAGTCCGCCGGCGAGCAGGAGACCCGGCCGGCCGGAAGCGGCGTAGGTCAGGGTGTAGGTGAGGGCGCCGAGCCCCACGACGGTCAGCAGGGCGCCCAGCGCGTCGAAGCGGCCGGGACGGGCGGCCCGCGACTCCGGCGCCGCCCACCAGGCGAGGGCGATCACGACCAGGCACAGCGGGACGTTGATCGCGAAGATCCACCGCCAGGTGCTGTGGTCCACGATCCACCCCCCGACGAACGGCCCGATGGCCGCAGCGATCCCGGACATCACGGCCCAGGTGCCGATCGCGGCCCCGCGGTCCTGTGGGCGGAAGGAGGCCTGGATGATCGCCAGCGCCCCGGGAGTCAGCAACGCGGCGCCGATGCCCTGCACGACCCGGGTGGCGACCAGCTGGTCCGGTGAGTGGGCCAGGGCGCACAGCAGCGAGCCGAGGAGGAACCAGGCCACCCCGACCAGGTAGACCCGGCGGCGCCCGAACCGGTCGCTCAGCGCGCCGCCGACCAGGACGAGTAAGGCCAGCGCGAGGAGATAGCCGTTGACCACCCACTGGAGCTGGGTCAGGGAGGCGCCGAGGTCGACCCCGATCTCCTTGAGCGCGACGTTGACGATCGAGCCGTCGAGGATGGCGATGCCCGACCCGAGGGTGACCGCCGCCAGCGTCAGCCGGCCCCTGGGGCTGGCTGCCGGGAGGAAGTCGCCCTCGCTCTCGCGAGGCGTCCGCGCCATGCCTGCCATTGTGCGCCCGCTCCGGTGGTCGCCGTCAGGGTGGCGCCGGGGCGCTGCGGGTGAGGAGCCACAGGCCGGTCGCACCGGGCTCCGGGCCGACGTCGGTGAACCCGGCGCGTTCGGCGACGTGCCGGGCCGCCGCGTTCGCCGGTCGGGTGCGCACGACGAGGTCGACGCCCGGCGCGACCAGGGGCGCCACGGCCAGCGCCCGCTCGAGGACCAGGCCCGCGAGCCCGCGTCCCTGGGTCGCGGGGGAGAAGCGGTAGAGGACGTTGAGGACCGTGCGCCCCTGGAGGGTGTGGAGCCGGATGCCGCCGAGGCCCGCGACGACGCGGTCGCCGTCGCAGGGTTCGGTGCCCGCCTCCCCCTGCGGCCACACGGCTCGCGGCACGAGGACGACCCAGTAGCCCCAGCCGTGGTCCGCCCAGTGCTCGACCATCGGCGTCAGGAACCGCGTGGTGTGGTCCGGGTCCGGGTGCACCTCCTGCGGGTCGTGCCGGTAGACGGCGGGGTCGCGGTGCACGGCGAAGACCCCGGGCACGTCGGCCAGGGTGGGGCGACGCAGGATGGTCCCGTCCGGGGTGACGAGGCGCTCCCACGAGGCGAGCTCGGCGCGTGCGACCACCACCGCCCCCTTCTTGGACAGGCATGTCCGACTTACTAGACTCTACGCCCATGCCAGGGAACGGCGAGGAGTCAGGCACGCTGCTGCGGGCGGCCACCGCCGCGGACGCCGGCGCCATCGCCCGCATCTGGCGCGAGGGGTGGGCGGACGCGCACGTCGGCCACGTGCCGGACGACCTGGTCGAGGCGCGCACGCCCGCGTCGTTCGACGAGCGAGCGCGGGAGCTCGTCGGCGGCACGGTCGTGGCGGTGCGCGGGGGAGCCGTCGTGGGGTTCGTCATGGTCGAGGGGGACCAGGTCGACCAGCTCTACCTCGACCGGTCCGCCCGGGGTGCGGGGGTCGGGGCGCTGCTCCTCGACGAGGGTGAACGGGTCGTCCTCGCGGCCGGTCACCCCAGGGCCTGGCTCGCCGTCGCGACCGGCAACCAGGCCGCGCACCGCTTCTACGCCAGGCAGGGGTGGGTCGACGACGGACCCCTGGCGCATCGGGCGCCGGTGCCCGGGGGCACCGTGGTCGTGGACTGCCACCGCTTCCTGAGCCCGCCGGCGCGCGCCGTCCCGGCGCGGGGCACGCGAGGCCGCGCCAAGCGGGCCGACGCGGTGCGGAACATCGAGGCGATCGTCGAGGCCGCGATCCGGTTGCTGGCGGTCGACCCCGACACGAGCGTCAACGACATCGCCAGGGCGGCGGGCGTGGGTCGGGTCACCCTCTACGGCCACTTCGACTCCCGCACGGCGCTGGTCCGCGAGGTCGTCGAGCGGGCCATCCACAGCTCCAACGAGGCGCTCGACGCGGTGGACCTGGACGGCGACCCGCGCGAGGCCCTCGGCCGACTGCTCGAGGCGACCTGGCACGTGACCCACCGCTTCGGGGCGCTCGTCGTGGCGGGGACCCAGGCGCTGCCCCCCGAGGAGCTGCGGCGTGCCCACGAGGAGCCCGCAGCCCGGGTCCTGTCGCTCCTGGCGCGCGGCCGCGACAGCGGCGCGTTCCGTGACGACATGCCGATCGACTGGCAGGTCACCGTCATCCAGGCCGTGATGCACGGAGCGTCCGCAGCGGTGCACCGGGGTGAGATCAGCGCCGAGGAGGCGCCCGCCCTCGTCCGCGACACCGCCCTCGGGGCTCTCACGGCCTGAGCTCCGATCGTTCTCGGGGGCGGCTGACGTCGGGCACGCCGCCGCGTCTGCCGGTGCTCCGTTGGCCTCCCTCACGTGCAGCGCTGCAGCCGTCCCCGAAAACTCCGTTATCGAACACTCATGTCCGACTTACCGTAGATGAACACTACTGTTCAACTTAGGAGCCGACATGACTACTTCCGACCGGGCCGCCGTCGCGGCCGAGGCGCCCCCGGACCCACGCCGCTGGCGCGTCCTGGCGATGCTCGGCATCGCCCAGCTCATGCTCATCGTCGACGTCACCGTCGTGGCGATCGCCTTGCCCGACCTGGGTGCCGACCTGGGACTGGACCGCGCGGGGGTCACCTGGGTCGCCAGCAGCTACGCCCTGGTCTTCGGCGGCCTGATGCTGCTGGGCGGCCGGGCCGCCGACGTCCTGGGACCCCGCCGCCTGGTGCTGGCCGGCCTCGGCCTCTTCACCGTGGCGTCGCTGGCGGCCGGCCTCGCGGACACCGCCGGGCTCCTGCTGGCCGCCCGCGCGCTGCAGGGCGTCGGTGCGGCCCTCATGTCACCGGCGGCGCTGTCGATCGTCGTCCGCACGTTCGCCGGCGCAGAGCTGAGCCGGGCGCTCGGGGTGTGGTCGGCGCTCGGCGGTGCCGGGGCGGCCCTGGGTGTGCTCCTCGGGGGAGTGCTCACCGCCGGCCCGGGCTGGCCCTGGGTGTTCTTCGTCAACGTCCCCGTCGGTGCGCTGCTCCTGCTGGCGCTGCCGCGCTCGGTGCGGCCGATGCCCGGGAGCGGCGGGCGCGTCGACGCCCTCGGCGCCCTCCTCGCCACGCTCTCGACGGCAGCGGTCGTCTACGGCCTCGTCACGGCCGGCGACCGCGGCTGGACCAGCGGGACGACCCTGGTCGCGGTCGCGGTGGGTCTGGCGGGCTACGCGGCGTTCGGGTGGCGCATCACCGCCGCGTCCACGCCGCTGGTCGACCCGGACCTGCTGCGTCGTCGCCCCGTCGTGCGCGGCCTGGCCCTGATCCTGGTCGCCACGGCGCTGATGATCGCCGTCTTCTTCCTCGGGTCGTTCGTGCTGCAGCAGTCGCACGGGCTCAGCGCGCTGCAGACCGGGCTGTCCTTCCTGCCCGTCGCGGTCGGCACCATCCTCGGCTCGAACCTCGCGGGCCGGGTGCTCCCGCGCCGTGGGGTGCGTGCCGTCTCGACGGGAGGGCTGCTGGTGACCGCCGCCGGTCTGGCGGTGGCCGCCGCGGTCCCGTCGGTGCCGGTGCTGATCGTGGCCACCAGCGTGGCCGCCTTCGGGATCGGTGCTGTCTTCGTCGCGTCTGCAGGGAGCCTCTTCTCGGCGGTGCAGCCGCAGGAGGCCGGGGTCGCCTCGGCGGCGCTGAGCACCTTCCACGAGTTCGGCGCGGCGACCGGCGTATCGGCCGTCTCCAGCGTCGCCGCCGCGGCCCTGGTCACTCCGGCCCCGGACGCCTTCGCGCCCGGATACTGGTTCGCCGCCGTGGTGGCGGCCGTCGCCGCCCTGCTCTCCCTGGCCCGACCGAGGGACACCGCAGCCGTATGACGCGGGGCCGTCTCCCGGGCCGTCCCGTACGCCCGGGCCGCGTTCACCCGCTCGCCCGGGGCCGCCACCGCGGCCCCGGGCTCCGCGACTCAGAACGTGATGAGCGGCTTGATGATGCCGTCCTCCTTGGTCTGCATGAGCCGGAAGCCCTCGGTCACGTCGTCGAACGCGAAGGTGTGGGTCGTCATGAGCGTCGGGTCGAAGCGGCCGGCGCCGATCAGCGCGAAGATCCGCTGCATCCGGTCGTTGCCGCCCGGGCACAGACCGGTGTGGATCGACTTGTCGGCCATGCCGAGCCCGAAGGCGTCGAGCGGGACCTGCAGCGGCTCGGGGTTCTCCCCGTGGTAGCCGACGTTGGAGATCCGCCCGCCGGCCTTGGTCACCCGCAGGCAGGACTCCCATGTCTGGGGGAACCCGAAGGCCTCGATCGCGGCGTCGACCCCCTCGCCGCCGGTCGCGTCCATGATCTGCTCAACCGCGTCACCCTGGGTGAAGTCGATGATGTCGGTCGCGCCGTAGGCCCTAGCCAGCTCCTGGCGCCCAGGGATGGACTCCACGGCGTAGATGCGACCCGCGCCGAGCATCGTGGCGCCGATCGTCGCCGACAGGCCCACCGCGCCGAGGGCGAAGATCGCGACCGAGTCGCCGATCTTGAGGTAGCAGTGCTCGGCACCCATGATGCCCGTCGAGAGCATGTCGCAGGCGTAGACCGCGGCCTCGTCCGAGACGTCGTCGGGGATCGGCGCGAGGTTGGCCATCGCGTTGGGCACCATGAAGTACTCCGACATGTTGCCGTCGCGCTGCGCCGTGTACTGGTAGCCGCCGAGGGGTCCGCCGCACTGGCTGCTGTAGCCAGACTGGCAGTAGCGGCACTTGTAGCAGGGCGTGATCGCGTTGACCGCGACCCGCTGGCCCTCGGTGAACCCGGTGACGTTGCTGCCGCTCGCGTGGACCACCCCGATCGACTCGTGGCCGAGGGTGACGCCCGGCTCCACCGGGAGGGCGCCCTTGACCGTGTGCACGTCAGAGGTGCAGATCAGGGCGTGCGTGGTCTTGACGATGACCTCGTCGGGACCTGGCTCGGGGATCGGCTTGTCCACGACGTCGGTCGTGCCGACCTCGGGCATGACGAAGGCTTTCATGGTGCTCATGGCGGGGCTCCTTGGTCTGGTGAGGGGCGTGGGTCCCCTCACCGTGGCGCTGGCGGCCGTCCCCCGCCAGGGACCCAGGTCCCGCTCCCGTCGGGCGAGCGATGAGTTCTCCGGTGCACCGAGGTCTGACCGTCATGCGCCATCTCCTCGTGCCCGGAGCCGGCGGGCAGGCCTGGTACTGGCACCGGCTCGTGCCGCTCCTGCCCGACGCCGTCGCCATCGACCTGCCCGCGGGTGATCGGCGGGCCGGTCTCACGTCGTATGCCGACACGATCGTCTCCGCGGCAGGTCCCGACCCCGGGCCGGTCACCGTGGTGGCCCAGTCGATGGGCGGGCTGTCCGCGCCCCTGGTCTGCGACCGGCTGGACGTGCGCGAGCTCGTGCTCCTCAACGCGATGATCCCGCGGCCCGGCGAGACGGGTCACGAGTGGTGGACGGCCACCGGGTTCTCCCTGGGCGAGCCGATGGACACGATGCGGCACTTCTTCCACGACGTGCCGGAGGAGGTGACGCGGGAGGCGATGGCGATGGGTGAGCCGGACCAGACCGACCGGCCGTTCGAGGACCCGTGGCCGCTGCCGGCCTGGCCCGACGTCCCCACGCGGGTGCTCACCGGCAGCGAGGACCGGTTCTTCCCGCCGGACTTCCAGGAACGGGTCGCTCGGGAGCGCCTCGGCCTCCCGGTGGAGCTCGTGCCCGGCGGTCACCTGGCGGCGCTCAGCCGCCCCGAGGAGATCGCCGCGGCCGTCCTGCGGAGCAGGTGACGGACCTGGGCAGGTGACGGACCGGGAGAGGTGACCTCACGTCATACGGACTCGACGAGCTTGCCGCTGCGGGACAGCTCGGGGTCGGTGCACGAGGACAGGTCGAAGCAGCACGGGCGCCGCTTGCCGTGACGGAGCTTGGAGATGCTGACCTCGACGCGGCGCTCGCGGGTCTGCTCGTTGCGGGTCGCGTTGACCCAGCGCACCCACTCCCAGCGGGCCATCGGCGTGATCTCCGCCCAGGTGTCCGCGAGGTCCGGCGCGTCGGCGAGAGCGGCACCGAGGTCGTCGGGGACGTCGGGCTCGGGCCACGCCTTCGTCGGCCTGATCTCGGCGGTGACCGTGTGCCCGTCCTCGATCGCGAGCACCTCGCGGAGAGCGTCGTCGACGGAGATCCAGTGGCCCCTGCGGCCGTCCGGCTCCACCACGGTCGTGAAGGACTGCCCGCCGGCCTCCCCCTCGACCGCGACCTGGCCTCGCGAGGGCAGCGCCGCGCTGGCCTCCTCGGGCAGCGGCACGATCAGACGGTCGCCGAGCTGCTGCGCCCGGGCCTTGAAGGTGATGCTCATGGGCACGACTGTAGTGCGGCGCGGACTCGGGGACTTCTCCGTCTGTGACCGGGTGAAAAGCCGTTGTCGGTGCGGCGGGGAGGGTCCTACCGTGAGGAGATGGTGGCGCTGACGCTGCAGATCGACGCGCTCGACCCGGGGCGGCTGGGACGGTACTGGTCCGAGCTGCTCGGGCTGCCGCTGGAGCCGGACCCGCGGGGACCGCTCATCGTCGGTGACGACCGGCGGCCCGGGCTGCGGTTCACCGCGACAATCACGGAGCCGACGGTGCCCAACCCGATCCACCTGCACCTGACGAGTGCCGAACCAGCCGACCAGGACAAGACCGTGGAGCGTGCCGTGGTCCTCGGCGGACGACCCGTGCGCGTCGGCCCGCTGCCGGAGGACAACCACGTGGTCGCGGACCCGGAGGGCAACGAGTTCTGCGTGATCGAGGCGGGCAACGCCTACCTGGCCGGCACGGGCTTCCTCGGGGAGTTCGCGTGCGACGGGACCCGCGCGGTCGGGCTGTTCTGGCGGGACGTCATGGGGTGGCCGCTCGTCTGGGACCGGGGCGAGGAGACCGCCATCCAGTCGCCTGCCGGCGGCACCAAGGTGGCCTGGGGCGGGCCACCGCTGCGGCCCCGCGACGGCCGGCCGCGGCAGCGCTTCGAGCTGCGCGTGACCGACCCCACCGAGGTCGACCGCCTGGTCGCGCTCGGGGCCACCCGGCTGCGCGACGACGACGGTGCCGTCGTGCTGGCCGACCCGGACGGTAACGAGTTCATCCTGCGCGGCGCTTCATAGCGGCCCGAGGACCTCGCCGGGGTCGGCGTCCAGCGTCAGGGTCTCCAGCACGCCGAGCAGCTGCCGCTCCTCGTAGGCGAAGTGCGACTCCATGATCGCCCCGAGGCCGTCGAGGTGGCGCTCGAGCTCGTCGGGTGGGGCCACGGCGTCGACGGCCTTCTGGAGCCCGCCGATCAGGTGGTTCATCATCGAGTGGTCCTGCTCGAGGTAGCGCAGGGTGTCCGCGAGCTCCGGGTGGGCCGCGGCGATCGCCGGGAACAGCCGGCGGTCCTCGCCCTCGTGGTGCCCGGTCAGCGCGGTGCAGAACCCGTGGCAGAACAGCAGCAGGTCCCTGCTCGCTTCTCCTGCGGGGGTCCCGGCGGCCAGCGCCTCCCGGGTCAGGTGGAGTGCCTCGCGCAGCCGCTCGTGCACAGCCCGTAGTTCTCGGCTCCAGGCCACCAGCCTGGTCTTCTCGCCCTCAGTCACGCCGAGGGCGAAGGGTCGACGTCATCATCGTCTCTCCTTCGTATCCGGCGCCTCCATGCCTGACACTGACTGCCACCGGCACGCGACGCTGGCCCCAAGTGTATGCACTCACCGCGCGGAAGGGTGCCCGCCCCGCTGTCGCCCAGTCGCCATGCGACCAGATGGGCGCCGAGTGCGTGCCAGGACGTAGCACGGCGCCCATCTGGTCGCACGGCCCTCCGAGCCAGAGCGCATGAGAAGGTGACCACCCCCGCCCGAGAGGACCCACCATGCCCGACACAGCCCTCCTGCTCGGCGGCACCGGCAGCCTCCAGCGCACCGCCGAGCTGCTCGCCACCCACGGCTGGCAGGTCACGGTCACCGGCCGGGACGCCACGGCGGCGCCGCAGGACTGGGCGAGCTACGGCATACGGATGGTCGTAGCGGACCGGACCGACGAACAGGCGACGGCAACGCTGGTCGGGGGCGGGTTCGATCTGCTCGTGGACGGGCAGTGCTACACCCCCGAGCGGGCGCGGGAGCTGGCCCGGTGGTCGCGTGGCTGCGGCTCCACCGTGGTGCTGTCGGCCAAGGCGGTGTATGTCGACGGGCTGGGTCGCCACCTCAACTCACCTCAGAAGCCGGTCTGGGACGGGCCGGTCGGCGAGGATCGGCCGACGATGGGCTACGCGGGGGAGGCGTATCGATCGGCGGAGGGATACGGCGCGAACAAGGCCGAGGCCGAGCGGGTGCTGCGCGCGGAGGGGGAGCGGGTGTCCGTGCTGCGGCCGAGCAAGATCCACGGGGCCGGCACGCGGCAGCCGCGGCTCTGGGGCGTGCTGGCACGGGTGCTCGCCGGGCGGACCCGGATGGCGGTGCGGCGGGGTGACCTCGTGGAGTCGACCACCTCGACGGAGGCGGTGGCCCGCGCGGTCCTGGCCTGCGCGCAGAGCCCGGCCGCCCGGGTGCTCAACGTCGCGGACGGCGATCCGCGACCCGCGCGGGACCTGCTGGCCGAGACGATTGCGCTTGCCGGCGGCACGGTGGAGCTCGTCGACGTCGACGGATGCGAGTGCCCCGAGGAGGTCGGGCGCCTGCCGTGGACGCTGGACATGGTGCTCGACACCTCGGCGGCCCGGGCGCTGGGAGTGACGCCGACCGTCTTCGCCGACGGCGCCGCCGCCGAGCTGGAGTGGCTGCGCTCGCTCGCGCGTCGGGCACCGGACGGCACGTGGCGCCTGCCGGAGCGGCTCGACGTCGGGTGGCCGGACCTGGCCGCCGAGGACGCCTGCCTTGACCTGGTCACGGAGACGTGACACTGGTGCCTCAGCGCGCACCGGTGTCACGTCCCTCCTCCGGGCCTCGCTGACCCGGTCCGTCAGCGCCGCGCCTCGATGAGGTGCCGCGTCGAGTGCGCCACGACGGGTCGGCCCGCGCGCATCCGGGCGTCGAGAGCGAACAGCTGGTCGCGGTAGCGCTCGACCGTGAAGTCCGGCACCCACCACACGCACTTGCGCAGGGTCCATACGACCGCCCCCACGTCGTGGAACTCCATCCGGCACCGCGCGGTCCGCAGGTCGACGACGGTCAGCCCCGCGGCCTCGGCGGCGGCACTCTCTCGAGCCGGGTCACGCCCCTCCGGCCCGGCGGGCCACGGACCGGTGAAGTGCGTGATGAGCTCATCCGCCGACCGCGGTCCGACGTGCTGCGCCAGGTAGGTCCCGCCCTCGACCAGCACGCGGTGGATCTCCGGCCAGTCGGGCGCGACCGGGTGCCGGGAGGTGACCAGCTCGAACGAGCGGTCCGGGAACGGGAGCCCCTCGGCGCCCGAGGTGTCGACCACGTCCACGCCACGCGGTCCGAGCCGCTCGCGGGCACGCGCCAGGTTCGGCGGCCACGCCTCGGCCGCCGCCATCCGCGGCGGGAAGGCCGGCGCCTCGCCCAGCACCTCGCCCCCGCCGGTGTCCAGGTCGAGCGCGGAGGCGACCGAGGCAAGCCGCTCGGCCAGCAGCACGGCATACCGCCAGGGAGGTCGTTCCTCGGTGGCGCGCCCGTCCAGCCAGCCGAACCCCCACCCGGTGACGTCGGCCGCTTCGGCCTCGGCGACCAGCTCCTCGAACGACCTCATCCCAGGCAGTATGCCGATGCTCGCCCGGTCCGTCAGCCCAGCAGGCGCCACCCGAGCGAGCTGGATGCGCGCCGGTCGAAGGTGAGGGTCTCGGTGACGCCAAACAGCTCCATCGCCCCCTCGATGAGAGCGTCGGCGAAGTCGGCCCCGTCCTGTGCCAGTGTCAGTGCGCGGACGACGCCCTCGGCATCGTCAAACTCCAGCGCCGCCGAGGACACGAGCTGGCCGATGATGGTGAGCACCGTGTCACGGGAGTAGGCATAGCGCCGGGTGAGCACCCAGTAGAACTCGACCAGCGTGACCTGAGTGATGAACCCCGGCCGGCTCGGCGTGAGGTGGGTCAGGACACCTGCAGCCCGCTCGAACTGCTCCTCGTCGTCTCGCACGACGTATCGCACCAGGACGTTGGTGTCGAGGCCGATCATGCACCGGGCTCGTCGTCGCCTGCCCCGGCCGCCGCGGCTGCCTCAGCGATGCCGTCCTGCATCTCCTCGACCGTCAGCGCCTCCTGGCCCGGCCTCCGGAGCACGCCCGCGAGATCGCTCAACGCCCCGGTCCTCCCGACGAGTCGGTAGTGCCCCTCGCCGACCTTCACGAAGAGCACGCGCGAGCCCTCCACCAGCTCCAGGTCGTCCCGAACATCCTTGGGCACCGTGATCTGCCCCTTGCTTGTCATCGTGGCCTGTGCCATGACCTCCACCTCCTCTCCTTACTTTACTGCAGGAAGTAAGGAAAGGTGGGCTCACTCCCCCGTGGTGCCGTCGATCCGCTCGCGCAACAGGTCCGCGTGACCGTTGTGACGTGCATACTCCTCGATCATGTGGACGTAGATCCAGCGCAGCGAGATGTCGTTGCCGGACCTGCTGCGGGTCAGGACCGTGTCCAGATCGGTGACGCCGGCCGCAAAGGCGCGGGACCGCTCGACGGTGCCGCGGTAGGTCGCGAGGTCGTCGGCCACCACCGCGTCGGCGACGTTGTCGAAGTCGCCGTCAGGGTCCTCCGTGCTCCAGTAGATCCCGGGGATCTGGCCGTCTGTGAGGTCGTCGTTGAACCAGGCCTCGACCTCCGCCAGGTGGCGGACCAGGCCCAGCAGGGTGAGGTTCGACGGCTCGCAGGACCGGGTCTTGAGCTGCTCGTCGGTGAGCCCCTCGCACTTCCTCAGCAGGGTGTCGCGGTGGTAGTCCAGGAAGCCCTCCAGGATCGCCCGCTCCGGCCCGGAGTGGGGCGGGTCCTGCCGGTCGGTCGCGAAGAGGTTCTCGGTCATGGGCGACCACCCTAGGCGGGTCGTCAGGCCCCGGGCACCTGGATATGTGGGAACCTGGCCGCGGACTGGGCCGTCCCACGGGCGGCACTGACGCAACGAGGGGATAGTGAGATGGACACGAACACGACGACGAAACGGAGCTGGCTGGCAGCCGGCGGAGGGGTCCTCGTGGGGGCCGCGGGCACGGTGGCCGCGCTCCTCGCGCTGGGCTGGTCCGCGGGGAGCGCTGCCGGCGGGTCGGCCATGACGCTGACCCTGCCGCAGACCGCCGACGGCCTGCGCACCGAGACGGAGGTGGTCACCGAGCTGCGCGGCGAGCCGATCGAGGGCCGCGAGGAGGCCTTCGCCGAGACGGCAGACCTGCTGTCGGCCAGCCGGGGCGGTGCGGCGGCCGCCGTCCAGGGGTATGCCGACGAGGACCTGGAGGTGCGGGTCACCGTCTGGGCCGTCGCGGACGAGTCGCCACGACTGTGGGCCTCCCAGGAGGGGGAGAAGGTGGCCGAGCTGTCCGGCCTGGCCACGCCGTGGGAGTGGGTGGAGCGCGACGCGGGCGGCGAGGGCGAGGAGCCGGTGGAGTGCGTGATGCGCGTCATCAACCCGACGATGGCCGGCAGCGACGAGGAGCCGGAGGCCACGGTGCTCGAGTGCCAGCTGGTGACCGACGGGGTGACCCTGCTGCTCGAGGGCCCGCAGCTGGAGTCGATCGACCGGCCGGTCGCGATCCTGCGGGACGTCGCCGCCAACCTGGAGCGCGGCTGAGTCAGTCGGTCGGCTGACGCCGGTGACCGCCGGGGGCACGCCGCACCAGCGGCAGCAGCGCCACCCGCCGGGCGACCGAGCGCAGCGGCCGGGCCAGGGCTGCCCCGACGACGATGCCGAGGGCGATCGCGGCGACGATGACGACGACGGCGCCGAGCGCCCCGATCGCGGAGTCCGGCGCGATCTCGAAGCGGGTCAGCGAGACCAGCCCGAGGGAGCCGGGCACCAGCAGCCAGAAGCTCGGCAGGAAGGCGACGACCCGCGGCAGCTGAGGGCGCAGGAACTCCACCACCGTGGAGACCAGGCTGGCGGCCGCGGCCCCGAGGAACGCGCCGAGCCACCCCGACTCGGACAGCGCGTTGCCGGCGGTCAGGGCCAGGAAGGTCGCCAGGATCGTGGCCAGCAGCCACGGCACCATCGCGACCGACACCGACTCCATCAGCGAGATGGCGACGGTCACGATGACCAGGCCCACCACGGGCGCCCACCACCCGAGGTCGTCGGGCCGCGCCGGGTCGATCTCCTCCGGGGCGACGCGCAGCAGCACCACCGCCGCGCCCAGCCCGAGGGCGAAGAGCAGCAGCTGGCTCGCGCCGTAGCCGAGCCGGGCGGTCCCCGCGACCATGGACCCCGCCGCCAGCTCGGTCAGCCCGGTCACCAGCAACGCACCGGGCAGCAGCACGGCGATGGGCGCGATGAGCGTCCACAGCGGCGAGGACACCAGCCCCTGGTCCGCGGCCAGGAAGGCGATCATGGCCGCGATGAAGGCGGCGAAGAACGGCATGAGCGTCCGGACCAGCACGCTCCGGCCGGAGAACACCATGAGGGTGACCGTCCACGGCGCGATGAGCGCGGCGAACAGCACCGACGGCCAGCTCGGCGCGAGCACCAGCGCGATGCCGACGGCGGAGAGCAGGACGCCGCCGAGCACCCCGCCGTGGGCATACCGGTGCGGCTCGGCCCGCAGCGTCGCCATCCGCGCCAGGGCGTCCGCGACCGTGATGGTTCCGGCGCGCAGGCCGGTCCGCAGCGCCGACACCTCGGCCAGCTGGTCCAACCGCACGCCCCCCTCCACGCGCTCGATGGACGCCGGCCCGCCGGAGGTCAGCGACAGCGTGGTCGCGGTGGGCGAGCAGGCCACCTGCGCGCGCGGGTAGCCCAGGGCCCCCGCGACGTCCCGCAGGTCCTCCTCGACCTCGTGGACCGGCATACCCCCGGCCAGCAGGCCGCAGCCCAGCCACGCGAGGAGCCGCCGGTCGCGGGTCTCGGTGGTCTCGGTGGGCACGGCCACATTGTTCCTCACCGGCAACGGGCCGTATGCCGTCGGGAGCCCTGGTGCGCGCCGGCGCCGTATGTCGTCGGGAGACCCTGGTGCGCACCCGCACCGTGTGCCACCGTGGAGAGGTGTTCCGGCTGCTGGGCCTGCTCGGAGCGCTGTCCCTCGCCACGGACCTCGGCGCAGGGGCCCCGCTCGACGAGGCCCTACGCCGCGCGGTGGTGGCCAGCCGGCTGGCCCGGGGCCGGGGGTGCTCCGACGCCGAGGTCTCCGACGTCCTCTACGTCTCCCTGCTGCAGCACCTGGGATGCACCGCCTACGCCCACGAGAACGGCCGGCGCTGGGGCAACGACACCGCCTTCGTCCGCGCCACCTTCCACACCGACTTCGCCGACCGCGGTGACATCTGGCGCACCTGGGTGTCGGGCCTGTCCGCGAGCTCCGGGCGCTCGCGTCCCGGCGTCCTGCTGACGGCCCTCGGGCCGGGTCGCCAGGACGCCACGCGGGGTCCGGCCGCCACCTGCGAGGTCACCCGTCAGGCGGCGGGTCGTCTCGGCCTGGCCCCGCCGGTGCAGGCCGCCCTGCCGCTGGTGTTGACCGCGTGGGACGGGTCCGGCGTCCCGGACAGCGCGGGGGAGCAGATCCCGTATGCCGTGCGCCTCACCCAGGTCGCCTCCACCGCGGTCCTGCTCGAGGCGGAGGAGGGCCGGGCGGCGGTGGTGCCGGCGCTGCGCGCCCGCGCCGGCCACGCGCTCGACCCGGTGCTGGTCGAGGCGCTCGCGGAGCGGGTCGACGAGCTGATGGACCTCGAGGGCGACCCGTTCGACCTCGTCCTGGACGCCGAGCCCGACCCGGTCCGGCTCGTCGACCCCGCCGCCACGCTCGAGGTGGCCCGGACCTTCGGGGACCTGGCCGACCTCAAGAGCCCCTGGTTCCACGGTCACTCCACCGCGGTCGCCGAGCTGGCCGCCGGGGCCGCGACGCTGCTGGGGCTGCCGGAGGACGAGGTCGGCGTCGTGCGGATCGCCGGGCATCTGCACGACCTCGGGCGGGTCGGTATCCCGAGCGGGCTCTGGGACAAGGGTGGTGCCCTGAGCCGCACCGAGGCGGAGCAGGCGCAGCTGCACCCCCACCTCAGCGAGCGGATCCTGTCCCGCGTCCCCGCCCTGCGCGCGGCCGCACGCCTGGTCGGGGAGCACCACGAGCGCCTCGACGGCAGCGGCTACGTCCGTGGCCTCGCCGGCGGGCAGCTCTCGGTGGCCTCCCGGGTCCTGGCGACCGCCGACGCCTACCGCGAGCTCGTCGAGGACCGGGCCGTCGGGCGGGGGGTCAGTCCCGCGACGGCCGCCGACCGTCTCCGGGCGGCCGCTCGTGACGGGACGCTCGACGGTGCCGCCGTCGAGGCGGTGCTCCGCGCCGCGGGCCACGCCGCCGGGTCCCGCGCTTCCCGACCGGCGGGCCTCACGGCACGGCAGGCCGAGGTGCTCCGGCTCGTGGCCGCCGGGCTGTCGAACCGGCAGATCGCTCGCCGGCTCGGCATCTCCCCGCGGACCGCCGAGCACCACGTGCAGGACATCTACCTGAAGATCGGGTGCTCGACCCGGGCCGGCGCCGCCCTGTACGCGATGGAGCACGGGCTGCTCGACAAAGATGGGTAGGACTACCCATGCCTTAGAGGGGCTGGCCGCCGATCCTTGAGAGATGCACAGCCCACCCCCGCCAGCCCCGTCGCGCCCGCTGTCGTCGCGCCCGCTCCGGAAGCGCCCCCGTGGGAGGGTCCTCGTCGCCGGCGCCGGCGTCGGCGGGCTGGCCATGGCCCGGGCGCTGTCCTGGCAGGGGATCGAGTGCCGGGTCGTGGAGCGGGACACCGGTCC
>ERZ747221.2662-NODE-2662-length-15424-cov-3.220760_pt1 | contig 15424 bp, 16 predicted proteins | sample MGYA00374949_ERZ747221 | MGnify/ENA primary metagenome ERZ747221 (study PRJEB28779, sample SAMN05720172) | bioreactor metagenome | isolation source: Anaerobic biogas reactor | place: USA:Washington, USA | collected 2015-08-08 ... | reverse complement strand
TGAACTGCGAGTCCAGCTTGAGCGACCGGCCCAGGCGCAGGTACAGTGGGATGAGGTCGCCGGCCGCGCTTTGAACCCGCTGTGCCAGATCCACTGCCTCGCCGTAATGGGCGATCGCCTCCGTGTTGGCGTAGACACGAGCCGCGGCATCCCCGGCCTGCATCAGATACGCCGCGACCTTATCGAGATGGCCTGCCTCCCGGAAGTGCCTGGCCAGGCGAACGGCGATCTCCTCGGTCCGGCCCCCATACAACTCCTCCAGCGTACTCCCGACGGCCTCGTGCAGGTAGGCTCGCTCCGCAGGGTCCAGGGAGCCGTCGAGGTATTTTTGAAACAGGTTGTGGCTGAAACGATAACCGGAGATGCGTTTTTCGCCTGACCAGCGGACCGCGCTCGCCCGGACCAGGCGATGTCTTCTGGCGAGCTCGCCGCTCAACAGGCCGATCATCGCGGATTCCTCGATGCCGCACACCCGGGCCACAACTTCGGCGGTGAAGTCCTCGCCTTCCACACTGGCCGCGACCAGCACGCGCCTGAGGGCCGGCGCCAGGCGGCTGATCCTCTTTTCGATGACGCCTTCCACGCGCCTGGGGAGCGCTTCCCAGGACAAAGTTGGGCTTTCGACCCAACGGCCGCGACGGTCACGATAGACGTGCCCCTGCTCTCGCAGATTCTGAAGCGTCTCGACCGTGAAGAGCGGATGTCCGCGCGTGTTCTCGGCCAGCCGGAGCCGGAACTTCTCGTCGAAGGCGTTGGATTCGGTATCGAGCAACGCGTCGACAAAGCCGCGGCCGCTCACCTCATCCTGGCGCAGCTCCACCTCCGTATTGCTGAAAAGCCGCTTGAACTCGGCCAAGACTCCGGCCAGGGGATGCTCCTTCTCCTCCTGGCCCAGCGCGATCTCTTCCGGTCTATAGGCGCCCAGGATCAAGATGGAACAGCCGGCCAACCGCCGGGCCAGGTGGAAAAGCAAGCTGATTGACGAAGCATCGGCCCAGTGCAGATCATCCAGGATCAGGAGCAGCGGCCGGTCATGAGACAAGGCATGCAGCACATGGGCGACTTCTTCAAAGATGCGGCCCTGGTTGGTGCCGGATTGCCGGCTTTCGGCCTCGCCGCGGTCTGCCAGCTCCTGCAGCCGCCGGCGCTGATCCGGTGTGACCGCTTCGTGAGCGGCTGCCCGGCTCAGCAGCAGCTCCCCGGGGACAAGCACATCGATGAGATGCCTGCCATGCAACAACAGGGCTTCGATCACGCGCGGCAGGAAGCGCCACAAGCGCAGCGCGTGTTCGCGCGTGATGTTGCCGGCGGCCCAGCCCTGCTCGATGTCGCCGGAGAGCGTGCGCAAGATCTCGCGAAAGGGAAGGTAGGGATCGCCCATTTCCGCATATCCGGTGCAGACCCCGGCAGCGACGATCAGGCCGGGGTGCTGCTGCTGGGCGCGGCCGGCGAATTCCGCCAGGAGGCGCGTCTTTCCCCAGCCGGCCTCTCCGCTCACGAATGCAACCTGGCCTCGCCCCCCAGCCGCGGCTTCCATGAAGCCGGCCAACCGCTCCAATTGGGATTCGCGACCGACGAAGGGCTCCGGCGGTCGCACGGCAGTCTCCGCGGGCGCTTCCAAAAATGCAGGGCGCCGGGGACCCGCTTGGGGCACAGGCGGCGCAGGCGTGGCCGGTGGCGCGTGAGCTGCCGGCGGCTTCAAGTCGCCCCTGCGGATGCGTTCGCAGAGGAGGGTGGTTTCCTCCTCCGGTTCGACGGCCAGATCCTCGGCCAGTGCCCGGCAGCAAATTTCATACTGGGCCAGGGCTGCGCTCCGTTGTCCGCTGATGGCCAGCCATGCCATCAGGCGCCGGTGCGCGTCCTCGCGCGAGGGCTCGATCTCGAGGAGCCGGCGGGCGACGGCGATCGCTCCCTCGAAGTCGCCCTGCCCGGCTCGATGGTCCGCCAGCGCACACAGGCTGCCTGACATCTGTTCTGCCAGCCGGGTCCGCTCCAGGAGCCACCAGCTCTCGAAGTCAGGCGCGTCTCGGACATAGAACCCTTCCAGGAAGTCGCCCCGGTAGAGTGCTGCGGCGCGCTGCAGATCGCCGGGACTGGCCCCAGGCATGGCAGCGCTGACCAACTCCCCGAACTCAAGGGCATCCACCCAGCAGGGGGCGTCCTCCGCAAGCCCCACGGCATCCCGCTCGATGTGCAGATAGGGTCCGAGGTGCTCCCGCAATTGCTGCAGGGCTTTGCGCAGGTTGCCCCTGGCCGCGTCTTCGGTCATATCCCCCCAGAGCAGCGCAGCCAGCGCGGCGCGAGGGTGCATCTGTCTCGTGACCGCCAGGTAAAACAGCAGGGCTTGTGCCTTGGCAGAAGTGAGTCCGGCCACAGGCGCGCCATTGTGGATGACCTGGGGGGCGCCCAGGAGGCGTATCTGCAGCGTTGATTGTTTGGTTCCGGTGGCTTTCCTCTCGTGCCGCATGTCACTTCTCCAAATTCACTCACACGCACGCAACTTTCACGATGTAGGCACGAAGTACGCACGCCAGACTACTATAATGCAAGTATATCACAAAAGGTTTGCCAACAGAAACAGCATCAGAAAGGATGAAAACAAGGTATCACATCATGAAAACAAGAACTGTCCCGTTAATCGCTCTGGCGGTCATGCTGCTCTTCGCGTTGACCACGGTGGCGCTGGCCCAACCTGTGACCCAAGCGAAGGCGAATGGAGACACTCTCGTGAAAACGGTCCGCCTGGTGACGCAGAAAGCCTCCGTGACCGCGGCGGAAGCCAATGGCCACGGTCGTTTCCTCGGCTGTGTGAGCGGGCCAGAGGGGTCCATGGGTGTCCACTACCCGAATCCCACGCTCGTGGGTGACGGCATACTGGATGCCAATCGTCCCGAAGTGCTGGTCTACGAGCCAAAGAACGGAAAGCTGGAGCTCGCCGCGGTCGAGTATCTGGTCTTGTATGACGACTGGCATGCCAACAACGATGGGCCGCCTGTGCTGGCGGGCCAGGTGTTCAACTACGTGGGCAGCCCCAATCGCTATGGCATGCCGGCGTTCTATGAGCTGCACGTGTGGGCGTGGAAGGATAACCCCAATGGCGTGTTTGCCGACTGGAATCCGAATGTGTCGTGCGAGACATACGCAGGAGAAAGTGTCTTCGTGAACGCCCAAAAGAAAGGGTTGGTTCCTCGCTGAGAAGCCGGCCTCTTTTCCGCAGGGCGGACGGGGGCGGACACGCAGGTCCTCCCCCGTCCGCCCCAACCGGTCCTCCCCGACAGGTAGCGACGAAGGCAAGCCAACCCTCCAGACCATCAGAAGGCGGTCAAAAGTCAAGTTTTCGTAGATTTGTCCAGTATGGAGCAGTTGTTTTTGCGGCACGCGCCGCGGGCTGCTGCCTTTGCAGCGCGCGCGGCGTCAGTTTGTCTATCCCCCACGCCGCTTTCACCATTGTTAAATCGAGTACGCAGGGCTAGAATGACTTGGATCAGATTTCACGGGCGAGGGATGCGATGGCGCAGTACGACCAGGCTTTGTCCAGAATCATCCAGGAGTACGTGCCTGGCAAGCAGGTCACCATTGCCCATGTGATCGCAAATCCCGATCGTTCCCTCTGCACCCGTGTCGGCCTCGAAGAGGCGGATGCGATTGGCATCCTCACTGTCACCCCTGGCGAGAGCGCAATCATTGCGGCCGACCTGGCGCTCAAGGCTGCAAGTGTCGAGATCGGCTTCGTGGATCGCTTCAGCGGAACCCTCGTCATCACCGGTGACTTATCCAGTGTCGAGACCGGCGTGGAGGCCGTCAACCGCGGCCTGCAGGCCATTCTCGGCTTCCATCCTGCGTCGCTGACGCGGAGCTAGCTGAGCCAGCAGGACTGGCTGAGCTAGTGGGGCTGGCTGAGGACGGTCGCCGCGGCGATCGGGCGTTCGCTGAGGCCATTATCAACAGGGGCCTGAGGGCCAGAGGGAGGCGTGAATCGGAAGGTGGCATTTCATGGTGTGGGGCGGCATCGGCGCCGGCAAGACGACCTTGCTCAACGCCCTCGCTTCGGGGGACAAGGCCGTCATCAAGACCCAGATGGTCGAGTACAACGGCGATGCCATCGATACGCCGGGCGAGTACTCGGAGATGGGCAGGATGCGGCGCCATCTGTTGTCTACCGCATCCGGTGCGCAGTTGTTGTTGGTGGTCCAGGACGCTACGCGACCGGAGAGCTTCGTTCCGGTGAACTATTTTCTCATGTTCAAACAGCCTATCCTCCGTGTGGTCACAAAGATCGATGACCCTGCGGCCCGCCCCGACCGGGCCATCGAGATTCTGCGCCATACCGGCGTGACCGGCGAAATCTTCTGTGTCTCTTCGCATACAGGCGAAGGCATCGATGCGCTCAAATCAGCATTGGATGAAAGGAAAGCAAAATGGCTAACACAAGCAGTGGCGAAGCACTCGGATTGATCGAGACGCGCGGGCTGGTCGGCGCGATCGAGGCGGCCGACGCGATGGTCAAGGCCGCCAACGTCGAGCTCATCGGCTCCGAGAAGATCGGATCCGGCCTCGTGACCGTGATGGTCCGGGGCGATGTTGGTGCGGTGAAAGCGGCCACCGACGCCGGCGCGCAGGCAGCACGCCGCGTGGGCGAGGTGGTTTCGGTTCATGTGATCCCGCGGCCGCACACGGACACGGAGACGATGCTGCCGAGGCGCAGGACAGCGCAGCCGTAACCGTAGAGATGTAGGAGGCTACGCCTTTGGCTACGTCTCTACAAATGCCGACAGAACGGACGACAGAATGAAGGAGGAAAGTAATGGCTGACGATCTCGTCGAACGTGTCGTACAGCAAGTCATGCGCCAGATCGCTACAGGCGGCGCTGCGGCCGCACCTGCACCGGCGGCAAGTGTGCCGGCGGCGACGCCGGTGATCAACCCCGGGCTGACCGAGTTCGTGGGAACCGGCGCGGGCGACACCCTGGGCATTGTGATCGCCAACCTGGAGCCTGTGCTCCACGAAAAACTGGGACTCGACAAGCGGTTCCGGTCGGTTGGCATCTTCGGCGGCCGCACCGGCGCCGGCCCCCAGATCATGGCCGCCGATGAGGCGGTGAAGGCGACTAACACCGAAATCGTGAAGATCGAGCTGCCGCGAGATACCAAGGGCGGGGCGGGTCACGGCTGCCTGATCATGTTCGGCGCCGAAGAGGTTTCGGATGCACGGCGTGCGGTCGAGGTGGCGCTCAAGGATCTGAAGCGCACCTTCGGCGACGTGTATGCCAACGATGCGGGGCACATCGAGCTTCAATACACGGCTCGCGCCAGCTTCGCCCTGCAAAAGGCGTTCAATGCGCCCGTGGGCCGCGCGTTCGGCCTGACGGTGGGCGCGCCTGCGGTGCTCGGCGTACTGATGGTCGATGCGGCGCTGAAGGCTGCCGATGTCGAGTGCATCGGGGTTGCCGGCCCGCAGTCGGGGCTGAGCCTCACGAACGAGGTCGTCAGCTTCCTCAGCGGTGACGCAGGGGCTGTCCGCCAGGCAGTGATGGCGGCTCGGGATGTCGGGTTCAAGCTGCTGGGCACCCTGGGTGAGACGCCCAAGCCCGCCGGCGTACCGTATATCTAAGGAGCGGAGCAGCCGGCGGATGCTGTGCGTCCGTTCTGCGCTCGTTCTGCGTTAGACGGATGAACGGATGAGCGTGACGAACGCAGAAGCGCTCGTGACGAACGCAGAAGCGTCCGTGACGAATGCAGAAGCGTCCGTGACGAACGCAGAAGCGTTCGGTGGGCGTTCGTTGGGCGTTCGTTTGGACGCGGGAGGTGAAAAAGTATGGCACGACGACAAAAACGCTTCGAAGTTCTCGAGCAGAGGCCCGTGAACCTCGACGGGTTCGTCAAGGAGTGGCCCGAGGTCGGCATGATCGCCGTGGGCAGCCCCAACGACCCGAAACCCAGCATCAAGATCGAGAACGGCAAGGTCGTCGAGATGGACGGGACCCCGCGCAGCAAGTTCGACATGATCGAGCAGTTCATCGCGGATCGCTACATCAACACTGCCGTTGCCGAGCGCATGATGGCGCTTGACTCGAAAGAGATCGCGCGCATGCTCGTGGACATCCACGTGCCGCGGGAGAAGGTGGTCGAGGTCTTCTCTGGCATCACCCCGGCGAAGGCGACCGAGGTGTTCAACTACCTGAACGTGGTCGAGATGATGATGGGCGCGCAGAAGATGCGCGCACGCAAGACCCCATCGACTCAGTGCCACGTCACCAATGTGCAGGACAATCCGGTCCTGATTGCGGCCGACGGCGCCGAAGCCGGCCTCTACGGCTTCTCGGAGATGGAGAACACCATCGGTGTGACCCGCTACGCGCCGCTCACCGCGCTCGGCCTGTTGGTCGGCTCCCAGACCGGTCGCGGCGGGGTCATCACCCAGTGCGCGTCCGAAGAAGCCACGGAGCTGCAGCTCGGCATGCGCGGCCTCACCGCCTATGCCGAGACGGTGTCGGTTTACGGCACCGAGCCCGTGTTCATCGACGGCGACGACACTCCCTGGTCCAAGGCATTCCTGGCTTCGGCCTATGCGTCACGCGGCCTGAAGATGCGCTTCACCTCGGGCACCGGCTCCGAGGTCCAGATGGCGTATGCCGAAGGCAAGTCCATGCTCTACCTGGAGATCCGCTGCGTCATGCTCTCCAAGGGCGCGGGCGTGCAGGGCCTGCAGAACGGGTCCATCAGCTGCATCGGCGTGCCGGGCGGCGTGCCCGGCGGCATCCGCGCGGTGCTGGCTGAGAACCTGACCACGATGTGCCTGGACCTGGAGGTTGCCTCGGGCAACGACCAGACCTTCTCGCATTCGGATATTCGCCGCACCGCACGCATGTTGATGCAGATGCTGCCCGGCACCGACCTGATCTTTTCGGGTTACAGCTCCGTGCCCAACTACGACAACATGTTCGCGGGCTCGAACTTCGACTGTGACGACTACGACGACTTCCTCGTCTTGCAGCGCGACCTCCAGGTCGAAGGCGCGCTCTCGCCGGTTGCCGAGGCCGATGCGATTGCGGTCCGCAACAAGGCGGCGCGGGCGCTCCAGGCGGTATTCGATGAGCTGGGCCTGCCGAGAATCACGGATGAGGAAGTTGAGGAGGCCACTTACGCGCACGGCAGCAAGGATATGCCGCCGCGCGATAAGGTGCAGGACGTCAAGGCGGCGCAGGAAATGATGGCGCGAGTCGTGACCGGGCTCGATGTCGCCAAGGCGTTGGCGAAACGGGGCTTCCCCGATATCGCCAACAACATCTTCAACATCCTCAAACAGCGTGTGTCGGGAGACTATCTCCACCCGTCTGCCATCCTGGACGCGAACTTCAATGTGGACTCCGCGGTCAACAACCCGAACGATTACATGGGACCGGGCACCGGTTACCGGCTCAGCCCGGAGCGTTGGCAGAGGATCCAGGATATCCGGCAGGCACTGGGGCCGGACGACATCTAACGGGTGAGCGGACGCCCCCACCGCGATAGGAGCAGACTATGGAAATAACGGAAAAGATGGTGCGAGATGTCGTGACGGAGATCGTGAAGCAGATGGCGATCAGCGGCCAGATCCCGGCAGCAGAGGGCGCTGCCGGGGCCCCGGCGGTTGGGGCAGCTGCCGCAGCGCCAGCAGCAACCGGTCCAACGGTCACACTCGCACTCACTGAGCTCGGCGAGGCCAAGCAAGGAACATCTCCAAATGAGGTCGTAATCGGCCTGGCGCCTGCCTTCGGTGACAAGCTCTCTATGCGGACCATCACCGGAATCCCGCACGCGGCGGTGATGCGCGAGATCATGGCTGGCATCGAGGAACAGGGGATGAAGGCGCGCGTCGTACGCATCCTGCGCACCTCGGATGTAGCGTTCGTCGCACACGACGCTGCAAAGCTGAGCGGCTCGGGCATCGGTATCGGCATTCAATCGCGCGGGACGACGGTCATCCACCAGCGCGACCTGGTGCCGCTGCAGAACCTGGAGCTTTTCCCGCAGGCGCCGGTCATCGACCTGCCCATGTACCGGGCAATCGGCCGCAACGCCGCGATGTATGCCAAGGGCGAATCGCCGTCCCCGGTGGCGCAGACAAGCGATCAGATGGCCCGGCCCAGGTACCAGGCTATCGCGGCGGTGTTCCACATCCGCGAAACCAGCTTCGTTAAGCAAGGCGCCAAACCGGTCGAACTGAAAACCGAGATCAGGTAACCGGCCGCGCCAGGAGGTGTCGATAGTGTCACAACAAGACATGATCTCAGCAATCGTGCGGGAGGTGCTGGCCGAACTCAACAGCGGCACAGCCCCGCAGGCAAAACCTGCCCCCTCGGTCACACCTGCGTCGAGGATCAGCGGAGCCGGGCTCGATCCTGCCCGTGATTATCCGCTCGCTGCGAAGCGCCCTGACCTGGTGAAGACCAGTACGGGGAAGCGGGTCGACGAGCTGACCCTGGAGCAGGCGATCAAGGGCGAACTCAAGGCCGAAGAGCTGCGCATCACGCCCGAGACGCTGGAGCTGCAGGCGCAGATCTCGGAAAAGGCAGGGCGGCCGCAGCTGGCAGCCAATCTCAGGCGTGCTGCGGAACTGACCAAGGTCTCCGACGAGCGCGTGCTGGAGATGTACAACGCATTGCGCCCCTACCGTTCGACGAAGGCTGAGCTGTTGGCCATCGCCGACGAGCTGGAGCAGAAGTACGGGGCGAAGGTCAATGCAGCATTCGTGCGCGAAGCATGTGAAGTGTACGAGCGCCGCGGTCGCCTGCGACAGGACTGAGTAGAGACGTAGCATGCTACGTCTCTACTACTCGCCATCCTCTCCTCCTTTGCGGGAGGAGAGGATGGGGCGAGGGGAGTGCTTCAACGTCATGCGTCTGATTGCCGGAATCGATGTGGGAAATGCCACCACCGAGGTGGCGCTGGCCGATGTCTCAACGACCAGCGCACCGAGGTTCCTGGCGTCCGCCAGCGTTCCCACGACTGGGATCAAAGGGACCGTGCGCAACATCCCGGGCATTGTGGATGCGCTGCGCCGGGCCACCCAGTCGGTCGAAGTTCAACTGTCAGACATCTCGTTGGCGCTCCTGAACGAGGCGACGCCGGTGATCGGCGACATCGCCATGGAGACCATCACCGAGACCCTGGTGACCGAGTCGACGATGATCGGGCACAACCCGGTCTCGCCGGGCGGCATAGGGCTCGGGGTGGGCCGCACGATGCACATCCGGGACCTGGTGTCGGCCACCCGTGCGGACCAGGTCATCGTGGTCATCCCCAGGGAGTACGACTTCGAGATCGTCGCGCAGATGCTGCGCCGCGCCCTCGAGGCCGGGGTCCCGATCCAGGGCGGCATCGTCCAGGGGGACGACGGCGTGCTGATCGCCAACCGGCTGGGCCAGCCGCTGCCCTTCGTGGACGAGGTGGCGCACATCGAGCGCGTGCCCCTCAACATGATGGCCGCGGTGGAGGTGGCTCCGGAGGGACAGACCGTCAGGCAGCTGAGCAATCTGTACGGCATTGCCAGCCTGTTTGGCCTGTCACCGCAGGAAACTACGCTGGTCATCCCCATTGCCAAGGCCCTGATCGGATTGCGCTCCGCGGTCGTGATTCGCACCCCCGCGGGCGAGGTGCGCACCCGGCGCATTCCTGCCGGCGCGCTGACGCTGATCGGGGAGCGGCGCACCGAAACGGTCGGGCTGGACCTGGGCGCCGAGGCTGTGATGGACGTCATCGCCCAGGTGGCGCCCCTGCGCGACGTGTCGGGCGAGCCGGGCACCAACGTCGGCGGCATGATCGGCCGCATCCGCCAGACCATGGGCGATCTAACCGAGAAGCCGGTCGAAGAGATCAAGATCCGGGACGTGCTGGCAGTGGACTGCCAGGTGCCGCAGCGCGTGGCGGGCGGCGTGGCGCAGGAGTTCTCCCTGGAGAACGCGGTCGGGCTGGCCGCGATGGTCAATACCGACCGCCTCCTGATGGAGCGGGTGGCTCATGCGCTGATGGACGAGATCCACGTGCCCACGGAGCTCGGCGGCGTGGAAGCCAACATGGCGATCCTGGGTGCGCTGACTACGCCTGGCGCGGATGCACCGCTGGCCGTGCTGGACCTGGGAGCCGGCTCCAGTGATGCGGCGCTCCTGCGCAGGGGCGAGGCGGTGCGCACCACGCACCTGGCCGGCGCGGGCAACATGGTGACGCTGCTGATCAACAGCGAGCTGGGACTCGGGGATTTCGAGGCTGCTGAGGAGATCAAGCGCTATCCGCTGGCCAAGGTGGAGAGCCTGTTTCATATCCGCAACGAGGACAATACGGTCCGCTTTTACAAGGAGCCGCTGGACCCGCGTTTGTACGGCCGTGTGGCCACCATCCAGGGAGACCGCCTGGTGCCCATCCCCGGAAATCACACCATGGAGCGGATCCGGCAGGTGCGCCAGGAGGCCAAGCAGAAAGTCTTTATGCGCAACGCCTTGCGTGCTTTGAGCGCGGTTGCGCCCGCGGGCAACCTTCGCCTGATCGATTTTGTGGTCATCGTGGGTGGCTCGGGACTGGATTTTGAACTGCCGCAGATGCTCACGAGGCATCTGGGAAATTACGGCGTCGTGGTGGGATCAGCGAACGTCCGGGGCACCGAGGGTCCTGTTAATGCGGTGGCCACGGGACTGGTGATCCAATACTTCGAGCGAAAGAAGGCAGGACTCGTATGAGCGTGGAGCCGGTTTACCAGCGCGATGCGGTTCCTGAGAGTCCGGCGATTCACGTGGTGCTGGCGCCCGGGGTCGACTCCCGCCTTTTCCGGTGGGTCGAGGTAGGCGCAGAAGAAGAAGGGGTGCCCTGCCGGCTGGCGCCGGCAAGCACGGAGGGCCTGGCCGCGGCGACTTACGAGGCGGCGCAGGCTTCAAGGCTGGGCGTAGGTGTGGGCGTGGGAGCGGAGAAGGTGCTGCTGCACGAGGCGCACATGCCGGTCGGGCAGCCAGTCTGGGAGTGGCCATCGAACGGCACACCGGCCGAAGTCTGCCGCCTGGCAGGCTGCAATGCGGGACGTTTTGTGAAGCGCATGCCGCTGAGGCTGGAGGAAGTTGAACCGGTGGTGGTCGGTGGGGCGCTAGCGACCGGTGAGCCGGCGGCAGAGATCCAGGCCGGTACACCACCGGCAGCGATTCGGGAAGTTGCAGCGAAGGACGCTGCGGCGCCGGAGGCAATTATCCAGGCGATCGCCCGTGTTTTGGAACGGAGGGGGCTGGCATGACACAACAGGCACTCGGATTGATCGAGGCGGTCGGGTTGCCCGTTGCCATCGAGGCGGCCGACGCGGCGCTCAAGGCCGCGAATGTGACCCTGATCGGCTATGAGAAGACCAAGGGCATGGGGTACATCGTCGTGAAGCTGCGCGGCGACGTGGGCGCGGTCAAGGCAGCGGTGGAAGCCGGCGTCGCATCCGCGTCCCGGGTGGGCAAGGTATTTTCCCACCACGTGATCCCGCGGCCCCACGAGAATACCGAGTTGCTCATTAGCCAGGTCGATCGCGGGCCTGTGCGCCCCGCCAGCACCGAGGAGGCTGCAAAACAGCCTGAGGCGGCCCCTGCGCCGCTGCCGGTGGAGGAGGTTGCGAAGCAGCCTGATGCTGAGCCTGCGCCGGTGGAGGAGGCTGCGAAGCAGCCTGAGACTGTGGCCGGGGCTCAGCAGGTGACCTGCAACCTGTGCAACGATCCGGCATGCCGCCGCCTGCCGGGCCAGCTTCACAGGCTCTGCATTCACTACAAGCGTTAAGCGGTCAGCCGCGGAGGGATCATGGTTACGATGGTGAAGTCATCAGAGGTTACCACGGCGCAGCCCGGCCTGGAGGCGATTGTCCGAGAGGTGCTGGGGCGCATGATGGTGAGCGCGCCGCCCGTGGCTGCCCCTGTTGATGGCAAAAAGCGTGAGATGATGGTGCCGCTGGGTGTGTCGAACCGCCACATGCATCTCTGCCGGGAGCACGTCGACATCTTGTTTGGCGAAGGCTACGAGATGAAGGTCCTGAAGGAGCTGTACCAGCCGGGCTATTTCGCGGTTCAGGAGCGCGTGCTGGTGGTCGGCAAGCGTCGTTGTCTCGAAGGCGTGGCCATTCTCATGCCGGAGCGCCCTATCTCGCAGGTCGAGCTGTCGCAGACCGATGCCATCAGCCTGGGGCTGAAGCTGGGCGTTGCAGAGAGCGGTGCGGACCCGGTGAGCCAGCAGATTCTGCTGGTGGGGCCCAAGGGCCAGGTCGTTCTGCCCGGTGGCAAGGGTGGCGGCGCCTATATCGCCCGGCGCCACATGCATATCGGCCCAGCCGACGCGGCCGCGTTGGGCTTGAAGGAAGGCTACCTGGTGGACATCGTCATCGACGGCGATCGTCCCACCACCTACCATGGCGTGCTGATTCGCATCCGCGAAGGCTGGCGTGCCGAGGTGCATCTCGATACCGATGAGGCAAATGCTGCCGGGCTGAAGAATGGCGACATGGTCCGGCTTGTGGTGCCCTGACAGAAGACGCTTGAGGCTCGCCGGGCGCGGGCACTGGGGGCGGTCACATAGGACCGCCGGGCGCGGGGGGTCCGCATCCTTCGACTGCGCCGGTGGGCGCACCGGCTCCGCTCAGGATGCTAACTTGCGGATGCATAGGGAATTGCAGGATGAAGGCGCTTGGAGAGGCTTATGGATGAGAAGACAATCGTGCAACTGGTGATCCAGGTGCTTGCCGCGCTGCAAGCCCAGCCGAGGCGCAAGCAGGTGCTGGTTTTGTTCTCCGGCGCATCGGCCGGGCAGCACGAGGGGCTGGAAGCAGTATCCATGCTGAGCCAGGCCGGCCACAGCGTGACCGCGGTGCTGACGCAGGCCGCCGCGCTGATGATCGGCGAGGATAAGGTCAGGCAAAAGGGCGCCGCCGAGGTGATTCCGCCCGGCAAGTGGGTGGACTCTCCCGCGCTGGTGCGTGCGGCCGACCTGGTCCTGGTGCCCACGTTGTCGATGAACCAGGCCACGGCCATGGCCTCGGGTGCGTTCGACAGCCTGATCTCGACCCTGGCGCTGGGCGCGCTGCTGGCGGGCAAGACCGTCATCGCGATCCGCGACGGGGCCGATCCTGACGGGGCCGGCGGCAAGGTGTGGGGCGCGGGGACTGCAGCCGCGATGTTGCGCGCCCGCTTGAGCGGCAACCTGAAAGCCCTGGAATCTTATGGCATGGTGCTGGTGCACGGCGAGGAATTCCTCGCGACGGTCAGGCAACGGCTGGCCAATGCAGCACCCGTCCAGACCTCTCGGGCGCCACTGGCGCCCGCGGTCCAGGTGACCGCGACGGTCATCACACAGGCGGATATCGCGCACCTGGCTGAGGGCAGCCTGTTGCGGGTCCCTAAGGGCAGCCGGCTCACGCCCCTCGCGCAGGAGAGCGCCGGCCGGCTTCAGCTGGACGTAGTCTACGAATAGGGCTGAACCTACCGGGCAGGCCGGCAGGCCTGGCCCCTACCAGATAAAGGATGCCGACCATGGAAGTGGCAAAGGTAATCGGGACGGTGGTTTCCACCCGCAAGGATGATGGGCTGGTGGGCTACAAGCTCCTGGTCCTGGAACTGGAATCCGTGCACGCTGACAGGGCTGCTGAGCGCCTGGTGGCGATCGACTACCTGGGTGCGGGCGTCGGCGAGCGCGTGTTGGTGACGAAGGGCAGCGGCGCGCGCACATCGCTGGATCGGCCCACGCCGACCGACGCGACCGTCGTCGGCATCATCGATACGGTGGATCTGGCCGGATGAAGGATCAGGTCGGAGTGGCGCCCAAGAAGGGTCATGTCTACACCCGGTTCGGCGACAGGGGCCAGACAAAGCTGGTGGGTCGCGGGATCGTGGGGAAAGACAGCCCGCGGGTGCAGGCGTACGGCACCATCGACGAGGCCAACTCGGCGCTGGGCCTGGCGCGTGCCACCACGCACTCCGACGATCTCTTTTCGCTGATCCTGGAGATCCAGGGCGAGCTGATGCAGGTGATGACGCTGCTGGCGACGCCTGCTGGCGTCGAGCCGCCGGTCATGCCGGTCAGCGAGACCCAGGTGGTCCGGCTGGAACGGGCGATCGACGGCTTCGAGGAAGAGTCCCTGGTGACGGGCTTCTTCGTGCGGCCCGGGGGCTCCCAGGCCTCGGCGGCTCTCGACATGGCGCGGACGATCGTGCGGCGGGCCGAGCGCCACGTGGTGGCGCTGAGCCGGATCGAGCCGGTCGACCCGCTGTTGATGAAGTATTTGAACCGGCTCTCGGACCTGTTGTACGTGATGGCTCGCGTGGACGAGCAACGGGAAATCAGGAGGTTGGTTGTGAGCACACTGAATTCTGAACTGGGAGGCGCGACGCAGTCCGGCGCGCTCACCCTGGCGCTGTGCGATAAGATGGTCGAGGCGGGCATGAAACGCGCCCGGGAAATCGGGGTGCCCATGGTCCTGGCCGTCGTGGACGCGGGCGGCAACCTGCTGGAGCACCGGCGCATGGATAATGCCCTGGTGGTGAGCATCTCCCTGGCCCCGCGCAAGGCATACACAGCGGCGGCCCTGCGCATGCCGACGAGCCAGCTCGCGGAAATGTCGCAGCCCGGTGCACCGCTCTTCGGGATCGACGTCAACACGCCCAACCTCACGCTGGTGGGCGGCGGCCTGCCGGTCGTGCTGGGCGGCGTGGTTGCGGGCGGCGTCGGCGTCAGCGGCGGCAGCGTGGAAGAAGATACATCCGTGGCCCAGGCAATGCTGGCCGCGATCGGCTGATACAGATCCGTAAGGAGGATGATGATGACAATTCAGGTGGACGAGCGCCAGCTTGACGAGATCGTGCGGCGGATTCTGGTAACCATGAATGACCGCCGGGTGCCGCAGGGTGAGGGTCCCAAGGGCATCTTCAATACGGTCGACGAGGCGTTCACAGCCGTGGAGTGGTCACAGCGGCGCTTCAACCGGATCAGTATCGCCAAGCGCAAGGCGTTCATCGCTGCCATGCGCGAGACGATCCTGGCGAACAGCCAGCAACTGGCGCAGATGGCGGTCGAAGAGACCAAGCTCGGACGGGTGGCCGATAAGGTGATCAAGACCGTTTTGGCAGCCGAGAAGACCCCCGGCGTGGAGGATCTGCCCGTTAAGGCGTACATGGGCGATGCCGGCCTGACCCTCGAGGAGCCCGCGCCGTTCGGCACAATCCTGGCCATTCTTCCGGTGACGAATCCCACGTCGACGGTCATCAACAATGCCATCAGCATGATCGCCGCGGGCAACACCGTGTTCTTTGCGCCGCACCCTTCGGGCAAGCAGACATCGTTTACCACTATTTCTCTGATGAACGAGGCGATCGAGAAGGCCGGCGGGCCGCCACACCTCATGGTTGCTGTGAACGGCGGCGGCAAGGAGATGGTGCGCGAGCTG
>ERZ747221.2655-NODE-2655-length-15442-cov-3.768630_pt1 | contig 15442 bp, 16 predicted proteins | sample MGYA00374949_ERZ747221 | MGnify/ENA primary metagenome ERZ747221 (study PRJEB28779, sample SAMN05720172) | bioreactor metagenome | isolation source: Anaerobic biogas reactor | place: USA:Washington, USA | collected 2015-08-08 ... | reverse complement strand
GCGTGTCGCTTGAGAAACGTAGAGGGCTCGACATGCCCCTTGTCATCTCGGGCGGCAACTGGTATGATCAGGGCAATCTGGTGGCTGGCACCCAGCGATGGATCTACCGCCGCCGACAGCCCCTCTCGAGGTTGTGACTAGAGGACTCTGACGATCACCAGAGTCTTTGCGCAGGCAAATACGCCGTCATGGCTCGCGGTTAGGCGTGTTCTAACACTGAGGAATCGGCTTTGCCTACACCCTCTCGTCGCTATTGGCGCAGCCTTGGCCTATCCGCCAGACTGCCGCAGGGGCTTTGATCAAGTCTGGCGGCTATAGGGGCCGGAGCCCTCACGCATCCGGTCTTGTGTACCGTTTACCTTGTGGGTGTACACCTGTGTGATGGGCCAAGGTCGCTGCGGCACCATAGTGGGGGATGATGACCGATGGATGCATACCAGCTCTGGCAGGCAACGCTGGGTCAACTGCAGCTCCAGCTTGAGCGTCCCACCTTCGACACCTGGGTGCGAGATACACATGCCCTCTCGTACGAGGACGGTGTGCTGGTGGTGGGGGTGCACAACGCCTTTGCACAGGGCTATCTCGAAGGGCGCATGTACGGCGATATCCAGAGGGTGGCCTCTACCGTGGCGCGGCGCACCGTTACCTTGCGCTTTGTGGTGCAGCGCAACGGCCCCATCGATGAGGGCGAGACCGTTCCCGGGCCCATTTGGGCGGGGCAGCAGCCGGCAGCCGAAGCCGCTGCCCTAGGGGGGACGGACCCCAAGGACAGCCATCTCAACCCTCGCTACACGTTTGAGGACTTTATCGTTGGGCAGTCGAACCGCCTGGCCCACGCAGGTAGCCTCGCTGTGGCCGAAAAGCCCGGGCAGGCCTACAACCCATTGTTCATCTATGGCGGCGCAGGTCTCGGCAAGACGCATCTGTTGCACGCCATCGGCAACCGCGCAGTGGCGCGGGGCTTGCGCACGCTCTATGTCTCGACCGAGACGTTCACCAATGAGCTGATCAACGCCATTCGCCTGCGCACCACAGACGATTTCCGCGCCAAATACCGCACCATCGAGCTGTTGTTGCTCGACGATGTCCAGTTCCTGATCAGCAAAGACGCCACTCAAGAAGAGTTCTTTCACACCTTTAACGACCTCTATCAAGAGAACCGCCAGATTGTGCTGTCGAGCGACCGGCCGCCCAAGGCGTTCATCAGCCTCGAAGAGCGGCTGCGTTCACGGTTCGAGTGGGGCCTGATCGCCGATGTCAAGGCTCCCGACTATGAGACGCGCATGGCGATACTGGCCACCAAGGCTGAGAGCCAGGGGCTTTTTGTGCCCAATGAGGTGCTCGCGGCCATCGCCAGCCGCATCGAGTCCAATATCCGCGAGCTAGAGGGCGCTCTGACGCGGGTGACGGCCTACGCCAGCATGCTCGGCGAGCCGCTCACCATGGCCACGGTCGAGCGGGCGCTTGGCGAGACAGCCATGCCTGCACCGCGGGTGTCGGTTGACGACGTACAGCGCATCACCTGCGAATACTATGGTGTTACGCGCGACCAGCTGCTGGGACGCAAGCGTAGCCAGAACATCGCCCTGTGCCGGCAGGTGGCCATGTATCTGGTGCGCGACCTACTGGGACTCTCTTACCCGCAAATCGGCCAGGCGTTTGGCGGGCGCGACCATACCACAGCACTCTACGCCTGCGACAAGCTGACCACCCTCTATGATGAAGACGATGGCATGCGCCAGCAGATCATCGAGGTCAAGAACCGTCTCTCTGGCCGGCCCTCGGCAGCCACGCCTGAGCGGATCGATCGGCCTCGACAGCCCCACCGGTTGGGGGCAGCGTCTCGGCGCTGACCGCGGGAGCGTGGACACCCCTCCAGCCGCAAGAGCAAGCTGAGGCGGCTGGGTGACATTCGTTGAGCCCGTCGATGCTCATGCTCACGGCAGGCGGCACCAAACCGGGCGACCAACGGGCCGACGCCGATCGAGCGCAGACGCCGCGTTGCCACTGGTCCGGCAGCCCTGCCCGTAGGCCAGCCCTCCTGACGCGGCTTCACAGACTGCTCTGGTTTACTCGCGCTCGTACCCCGCCGCGGCCTGCCGCGCAAAGTCGGCCACGCTTTGACGCAGCGGCTCGGGCGATAGCACCACGGCTGCCCCTCCCCACGGCAAGATGCGTGCGCGGGCGTTCTCGAGGCTTACAAAGGGGAGTGCGACGATCAGCCAGTCGTCAGTCTGGGCGGATCGCGCCTCATCCAGGTTCTGCCTCTGGCCGGGAAATTGCCGATGCAGCTCTGCCAGGAGCGAGACGTGCAGCCGCAGCCGAACCCAGTAGGGCCGTTGATCTGCCACCATGGCACGGCTGGCGCGCTGCCAGTGAGCCTTTAGGTCAAAGTCGGCGGGCACTGTCGCCGGTGAGTTCACGGCCTCGGCTGCCAGCAAGTGATCGACCCGAAAGACCACCAGATGAGCCGTAGGCTTTCCTGCTTCGCCAAGCCCTGCCACGAGATACCAGCGACCTGCCTTGGACACCAGCCCGTACGGATCGATCTCTAGCCACAGCGGTTCCCCATGCGGGCCAGGCCGGGCCACGCGTAGCCGTCGGCCAGCGTTCACAGCGTCATACACCTCGGCTAGCAGCGGCACCGCTGGCTGAGCCTCGTTATCCCACGGCTCGGGGTCGAGATAGAGACGCGCCGCCGGCAGCCCTGTACTCTGCGAAGCCGCCGCTTTGAGCAACGCCTGCCGCAGCGCCACGCCCAGACCAAGCTGCTCGAGTGGCGCGGGCACCGCTAGAGCGGCCAATGCGCTCGCCTCGGATGCGGTCAGGCCGGTCAGGCTGCTGCGGTAGCCATCGAGCAGGCTGCAGCCGCCGCCGGGGCCGCGCTCGCTCACCACGGGCACACCGGCCATGCTCAACGCTTCCATGTCGCGATAGACGGTGCGCTCCGAGACCTCGAGTTCGTCGGCGAGCATGGCTGCCGTCAACTTGCCGCGAGATTGTAGCAGCATCAGCAAAGCCAACAGTCGATCGGCGCGCATGGCTCCCTTTGTGTAGTCGCAGGCGATCTGGCCACGACGATATCATATCACAATTTCCTGACAGTAGATGTCAGTTTATCTATGGCATGATCTAGTTGTTGCGCAACAGCGTGTCGCACGTTCAGACGGTATGGTGCAGGAGGATGAGATGTCTATGCAGCTCAATGTACGTATTGTGACCCTTCCGGCCATGAGGGTGGCGAGTTTCTATGGCTATGGCGCTGAACCCGAGATGATGGCCCATCAGAAGCTGGCGGCCTGGGCAGGCCCGCGGGGGCTGCTGCAGCCTAACTCGGGGCGGCTGGTCTTTGGCTTTAACAATCCCAGCCCATCGTCCGGCAGCCCGAACTATGGCTACGAGTTCTGGATGACACTGGATGCCGACGAGGACCCGGGCGAAGGAATTGACGTCAAGCAGTTCGACGGCGGGCTATATGCTGTCACGCGCTGCGTGGGAACGCAGATCATCGGTGAGGTCTGGGAGCGGCTGGCGGCCTGGCGCAACGGCACGCACTATCGTTTTGGCAACCATCAGTGGCTCGAAGAGCACATCGACGTCTGGAACGACGATCAGTTCGTGCTCGATCTCTTTCTGCCCATCGTCGGGTAAGGCTGCGTCGCTGTCAGGGGCTGGCTGTGCATTGCCAGCCCCTGGCTCGTGTGCCTCTAGGTAGCCCTCTCGGGCGCTGGACTGCAGGGCCTGCGATACCCAGAATGCCGCCACCGCTCTGGTTGTCCACCGCCGCCGTTGGCCTGGCGACGCCCGGGTGGGCACATGGCCCGTCACCCGCAGGCCAGACGTGTCGCCAGAACGGACTTTACGTGGCTTCAGGGGCGCGCTACAGTAATCTGGGTACTTGGCGGCGCTGGAGACAGTGCAGGGAGTGATCACAGTGCAGACACTCGTGGTGTATGAGTCGTTCTTTGGCAACACAGAGCAGGTGGCCGGCGCCATCGGCGCGGCCATCGAGGGAGCTCGGGGTCAGCAGGGCGAGGTGGTGGTCCGTAAGGTCAACGAGGTGTCCCGAGGCGATCTCCAGGGCATAGAGCTTCTGGTGGTGGGGGCGCCCACGCGTGCCTTTCGGCCGTCACCTGGTGTGGCGCAATGGCTCGCAGCGCTGCCAGCAGGAGCTCTGCAGGGCATGGCCGTGGCTGCGTTCGATACGCGCATCTCGCCTGACGATGCCAACTCGGCGGTGTTGCGATTCATGGTCAAGCTCTTTGGTTGGGCCGCTGAGAAGATCGCCAAACGCCTAGCGGCCCGTGGTGGGCGGCAGGTCGCGTCTCCGTTGGGCTGCTATGTGCTCGGGTCTGAGGGGCCGCTCAGAGAGGGTGAGTTGGATCGGGCGGCAGACTGGGCGCGGCAGGCGGCCGCGCAGGCGTAGGGCTAGCACTGAGAACGCAACACCTGTGGCCAGCACGGTTATCGTGCCGACCACAGGTGCCAGCTCATTCGCTCAAGAACGGGCGATCAGCCCACCTTCTTGGCGCTCATTTCGCCGCGCCGCTTTTCGATGATGTCGCCTACATCCCAGTCGTTCGAGGGGCTGATGTCTTTGGTGCGGCCATTCTCGAGCTGTAGCCGCGCATATCTGACGTAACGGTAGCTCACCGTTCCGTCGTCGTCGTCGGTTTCGCGGACACGTTTGGTGCCAAACTCGAGGATGCGCCCGCGCCACTGACCGCTCATCGTGAAAAAGCTGATGATGGCCGAGAGCAACACCGGAGCGATCATCACCTTCGGGATGTCGCCGTAGCCAAAATCATCCGCGAAGGTGGCGATCAAGACGCCGATGACGATAAAGATCAGTATCGCCAGCAGCAGTGCCTTGAGGGTGTTGACGAACAGCTTGCCCCACCCGCCCTCCAGCGGCGGCAATGCCTGGGGGCGTTGCTGCGCCTGGGCATAGGCTGGCGCACCTGGCGCTGCTGAGGGGGGAGCGCTGGGCGCCACGGGGTAGGGCGAGGCCGCCTGCCACTGACCATCTTGCCAGACGAACCAGCGGCCGCTACCCTGCTGCATCATCCAGGTGCGGCCGAGGGTATCGGTCACGCGAATCTGCGCGAGCTGGTCGCGGAACACCTCGGGGCTGATCTGCTGGGCGGCCAGCGCGCTGGTGAGCTGTTGATACTGCGCCTCGGCCTGGCGGAAAGGGTCGCTCATCTCGTCCTCCTGCATCGGATGTCAGCCGGCGCTATTCTACACACCATGTTCATGAAGCGCCAGTTGGCACCATGATGCTGGGCTTCGATCAGCCACGTGACGCTTGCCAGCAAGATGATGGTTGCTTAGCATGGGCGGCGAGGAGCAACATGAATCAAAGTTCTTCCAGGCTGGCCATCGCCCTAGTGGTGGTCGTTCTTCTGAATGGCGCGGCAGCCGATGCTCAGGCGCCGAGCCTCGGCGCCCCGCCGTTGCCCACGCCCACGCCAGTGCACAGCGTCACTGTCTGTGCGACAGGCTGCGACCATGACACGCTGGCGGCGGCTCTGGCGGCAGGGGCCGATGAACTCTGGCTACGTGACCCATTGTACACGGTGGCGGGGCTGATGATCGATCGACGGGTCATCCTTCGCGCCTCGGCTGATACGCGCCCCATCTTGCAGGCGGCCGAGAGGAGCGCAGCGGCCGATGAGCGACTTTTCTGGGTGCAGCCAGGGGGACAGCTCGTGCTGCAAAGCCTGGTGCTACAGCATGGCCGCGCTACCGATGGCGCAGGCGGTGGGTTGGCGCTCAACGAGGGACGTCTGGAAGCCTATGACTGCGAATGGCGTAGGGGGCTCGCGACCATGGGGGGCGCTCTGCTCAACAAGGGCCAAGCGCGCCTGGCTCGCTGTTGGCTCTATGACAATGCTGCCGATGGTGCCACGCACGATGGCCTGGCGGGATCGGGCGGGGCGGTGCTGGGCATCAGTGGCAGCAGCCTCTCTATGCAGAACTGCACCCTCTCGCAGAATCGCTCGCAGGTGGTGGGCGGCGGCATCCATCTGCAGCGTGCGGCCAAGGCATGGTTCAGCAATCTCACGGTCACCGACAACGAGTCGCGAGGCGTCGGCGGCGGCCTGGCCGTCTTTGGAGAGGCGCATCTCGAACATTGCACTGTAGCGCGCAACCGTGCCGGCATGGCGGGCGGCGCCTATGTGGCCGGCCTGCTCAAGACCACAGCGGGGCTCTATGCCGATAACTGGGCCGGCGATCTCGTTTTGGCGCCTCGCAGCGGCGCTCATGAGGAGCTCAACCTGTTGCTGCAAGGGGCTAACCTGGTGGCCGATGGGCAGATCGATGGCGCTTTGTACGGCGCTGCGCGTCTGGGAGAGCTCAATGATGAGTGCGGCGCCGTGCCGGTGGTCCTCCTGTTGCCGGGCAGCGCGGCCATCGACCGAGCATCGTCCAGCGACACGACGCTACAGACCGACGCCTGTGGGCAGCCGCGCTTCTCTCGCTATCTCGGCCTCACTGGCGCGAGTAGAGGTGAGGGGGATCTGGGCGCCTATGAGCTACAGCCCGAGCGCGACGGCGCCTGGCAAGCGCTGGCCCGTAGCCTGCACCATGTGTGGATTCGTCTGGGTGGTCGATAGCCCTGCGCCGGGTTGATGCTCACCCTTTTGGGCGCTATAATGACCTTCGGTGAGGTCGTTGGGAGGTGATCATGGGCGCGTGGTGGACGAGTCTTTCGTCGCTGGCACAGACCTTTGCCGCAGCGGCGCTCTTTTTCAGCATTGTGTTTCTATGGCAGTTCTTTGCAGCCATCTCGGGCCTGGGCGGCGATGGCGGGGGCGACGCCGTTGATGCCGATGACCTGCTCGAGGTCTCTGGCACCTCTGATGCTGACCTGACCAGCGATGCTCAAGGGCTCGACGTGTTTCGCCTGTTGTCGATTCGCTCGCTGTTAGCCTTTGCGCTGCTCTTCAGCTGGGCCGGCGCGCTCTACCTTGGGCAGGGCCTCGCCGTCGGTGCGGCATTGGGGCGGGCGGTGCTCTGGGGCCTGGCTGGGATGGTGGTGGTGGCGGCGTTCTTCTGGCTGCTGCCACGGCTCACTGAAGAGGGCACCGCGCGAGCGAACAGCGCCGTGGGGCAGATTGGCGAGGTCTATATCGCTATCCCCAGCGAGGGCGTGGGCCAGGTGCGCGTGTTGATGGCGGGGCAGGTGCGCTTTGTCAAGGCTCGCAGTGCTGATGGCGCCGCCATGCCTGTCGGGCGCAGTGTGCAGGTGGTGGGCGTGGCCAGTGGCGCCACGCTGCTGGTGCAAGAGACCGTATAGGAGGCGATATGGGACCGACCGGCCTGATTCTCGCATTCATTCTGGCGCTGATCGTCATAGCGCTCTTTGCCACGTTGGTGGGGCGCTATCGGCGCTGCCCATCTAACCGCATTCTGGTGATCTATGGCAAGACTGGTCGAGGCGCTGCCAAGACGATTCATGGCGGGGCTGCCTTTGTCTGGCCTCTGCTGCAGGATTATGCCTATCTGGACCTGGAGCCCTTTGTGGTGCCCATCGAGCTCACCAATGCCCTCTCGCAAGAGAACATTCGCGTGTCGGTGCCCACGACCATCACGGCGGCTATCTCGATTGACGAAGGGCTGATGCAGAACGCCGCCGTTCGCCTCTTGGGGCTGACGCAAGATGAGATCAAAAACCAGGTGCAGGATATCATCCTGGGCCAAATGCGCGCCGTCATCGCTACCATGGCCATCGAAGAGATCAACAGCGACCGCCAGGCGTTTATGGCCAAGGTGAACGATGCCGTTTCGACCGAGCTCGACAAGATCGGCGTGACGGTCATCAACGTCAACATCCGCGACATCGAGGACGAAAGCGGCTACATTCAAGCGTTGGGCCGCAAGGCCGCCGCCGAGGCGGTGAACCAGGCCAACATCGATGTGGCCGAGCAGGAGAGGCGCGGCCAGACTGGCGTGGCCGAACGTGAGCGAGACCGACGACGCGCCGTGTCGGCGGCCGATGCCGAGGCTGTGATCGGCGAAAAGCTGGCCGAACGTGACCGGCGTAGCCGCACGGCCGAGTACGATGCCGAGGCGGTGCAGGTTGAGGCCGCAAACCTCGCCAAGCAAGCAGCATACCGGGCCGATCAGCAGGTGGCCGAGCAAGAGGCTCGCCGCCGTGCCGAAGAGGCTGCGCGTGTGGCCGACGGCTCCATCCGTGTGGCAGAACAGAATGCCGAGCGCGCCGCCGAAGAGGCGCGCGCCGTGCGCGAAGAAGCGCGTCTGCGTGCCGAGGTGGTGGTGCCCGCTGAGGCCGAGCGCACCAGCATCCTGGTAAGCGCCGACGCTGAGCGCGAGCGCCAGATTCGCGTTGCCCAGGGCCAGGCTGAGGCCGTCAGGCTGCGACTGCTTGCCGAGGCCGAGGGCACCCGAGCCGTTCTCGAAGCCAAGGCCGAGGGATATCGCGAACTGGTCGAGGCGAGCGATGGCGCTGCCCAGGCAGCCTCGTTCCTGGTGGTTGAGCGGCTCGTGGAAGTGGCCAACGTGCAGGCTGAGGCGATCAAGAATCTGCCGCTCGACAAGGTCATCGTATGGGACAGTGGCAGTGGCGACGGCGGCCTCTCAAATCTGGGCAAGCGCGTCATCGGCGCTCTGCCCCCCATGCACGACCTGGCCCGTATGGCCGGGCTCGAACTGCCCGACTATCTGGGTAAGGTTCATGCTGAGCCCAAAGGCGGCGAGAACGCTGCCACCGGGCCAGATGCAGCAGCCACCGCCGACGACGCCAAGGGCGCCGACTAGCATCAACCAGGGCGTGCCAGGCACACGGCGTGGCACGCCCTGACCCTTCTCAGTCGTCAAGCAGGCAAGAGCGTGGACGTAGACAGTCGCCACCCTGGCCTTATCGTGCTCCGCTGACTGTCGACACCTCGTAATACCTGTAAGACTGCACACAGCCTTCGTCTGGCCCAGGAGCGTTGCCGATGGACACCGCAGCAACCACGCGCAGCGTGGCCTCTGTTGTGGCGCTGCTGATTGTCATGCTCATGCTGCTGGGGCATGGCCTGCATGTTCTGCTGCTGCCGCTCGCGAGCATCGACAACGTGCCGCCGCTCTGGCTCTATGGGTTGGGCGGAGCGCTCATCGCCCTGAGCCTGCCGATCTGGGTGGCCGCGCTGCGGCTGCTGAGAGACTGCCGGCCTCGCGGCATCTTGCTGACCGAGGGTGTCTACCGTCTGTGCCGCCACCCGCTGTACGGCAACGGCATCTGCCTGACGCTGACCGGGCTGTGCCTATGGTGGCGCTCGTGGGTAATGTTGCTGGTCCCGGCTTTGAGCCTTGCGGCTGTGCGTCTGCTGGTGCGCCATGAAGAGCGCGACCTCGCCGGGCGATATGGTGATGCCTGGGCGCACTATGTGGCAGATACGCCCTGCCTTGTTCCACGGCTCTGGCGCGGGCGATTGCCCTTTGCTGCGCCTTTGCGCAGCGGGTGCGTGGCGCCAGGTGTATGGGGCATCCACAACTTGACGGCCAGCCTCTTTGTGGTAGAGACACAAGCCGGCTATCTCGCCATCGACGCCGGCCAGGAGCCACGCACGTTGCGGCGCGCTCTACGGCGTCAGGGTATCGACGGAGAGCGCGTTGCGGCGGTGCTGCTGACGCATAGTGACCCCGACCATGTGGGCGGCCTGGCCGCCTTTCCGCACGCGCAGGTGTATTTGGGGCGCCGCGAATTGCCGCTGCTCGATGGCAGCCTGGCGCGGACGCCAGGCCACCACAACGCTATCATCCTGCGGCCGCTGACTCTGCTCGACGACGGCGACGTGCTCGTCATCGGCGGTCGTGAGGTGCGGATTATCGCAGCGCCGGGCCACACTCCGGGCTCGTTAGCCTATCTGATCGACAACACGATGCTCTTTGCAGGCGATGCGCTCAATCTCAAGAACGGTCGCGCCTGTCGCGTGCTCAAGGTGTTCATTATGAACCTGGAGGAGCACGTGGCCTCGATTCGCAAGCTGGCGGGCGTCGAGGGTGTCGAACTGCTCTGCACCGCACATGGCGGCTGCACGGCCAATCTCGATCAGGCCTTTTGCGGCTGGCGTTAGCCGCTACGTAGTGCACATCGACGAGCCAGCTAGACTCCAGCTAATAAACCGTTGCCCGCGCCACACCCGATGTTCAGTGTCAGCGCGCTGGGGCCGGCCAACCAGCCTGCCAGCGGCGGCACCATTCCGCGAAAGAGAGCCAGAACCGCCCAACAGGCTGCCCTGACAGCCAGGATAGGCGCCGCTGCTCTGGTGCGGGCCGAGATGAGTCAGTCATCTGGCTGACCCGCGGAGCCGCATAGCGCGCCGAGACCGCGGCTGCGACGCATCTACAGGACGGGGGGTGGTACCATGACGGGCACCGAGATGTCGGCGTGCTCGCTATCAGCACGCACCGTCAATGGCACGGCCAGGGCCACCCGGTGGATCAGACACACCGCGGCCTCATCGGCGCAGTAATACAACGTCAGCTCGCCGCGCAGCGTGCCCGTCCCGGCGGTGAACCGGGCGGGCGTATCGACTGGAAAAGCCCTGCCCTGCAGTGAGATGTCCCGCTCGCCCTCTGCGATGTGCAGCGGGTCAGTGACCTCTGGCTGCCACACCAGCCGCGACGCGGCCCGGGCATTCACCTTGTAGCCTGCGGGCAGGCGCAGCCGCAGCCGTATGCGTCCCGAACCGGGCCGTACCTCTTGCGGCGGCGTCTGCAGTATGGGCAGCGCCGCGCCGGGCACGGCAAGCGTCAGCAGCCCCTCGGGGTCGGCCAGCGCCAGGGTGCTGACCGATCGCGTGGCGAGGTCGACGATCCGTACCACATGGTTGTTGGTGTCGGCGACATAGAGCAGCCCAGCTGCCCCGCACAGGCCACCAGGCTCGCTAAAGCGTGGCGCCTCGCCATCCACCCACCCTGGCTCACCATCGCCCAACAGCGTACGCACCTGGCCAGCGCCCACGTCGATCACCTTGAGCTTGTGGTTATAAGTGTCGGCAACATAGAGCAGCCCCTGGTGGTGTGCCACGCCGAGAGGGTGTTGCAGCCGAGCATCGCTCCAGCCGCCGTCCACATCGCCAAACACAAACAACCCCTGGCCGATGACGGTGTGTACGCGGTCGTCGGGCTCCCAGCCGATGGCGCGGATGGCACTGGCCTCAGCGTCGGCCACGTACAGCCGTTCACCATCGGTGGTCAGCCCCGATGGTTGTGCCATGAGGGCGAGCGGCCGCGGTCCATCGTGCAGCCCCTCGCGCCCCGAGCCGGCAAAGGGGCCGATCTGGCGGGTATCGAGGTTGAGCGCCCAGAGCTGATGGGTCCCCGCCATGGCGATAAAGAGCATGCGCCCCACCCGCACTAGGTCCCACGGAGAGTTGAGGCGCGTCTCGGCCGCGTGGCCCGCGGGTTGCCCATAGGCCAGAGAGCCGTCCCCTGCCACCATCTGCAGCGTCTGCTTGGCGAGGTGGGCGACGCGTACGGCGTGATTGCCAGCATCGGCAAGGTAGAGGTGCTCGCCGTCGAGCGCCATGCCCTGCGGCTGGTTGAGGGCAGCCTCGTGCCAGGCGCCGTCGCGCAAGCTGGGCTCGCCACTGCCGATGAGCGCCAGCACCTGCCCGGCCAAGGTTGCCACGATGATGCGGTTGTGCCCGCTATCGGCGATATAGAGTCGATCATGCGTGGCGTCGGCCAACACCTTGCCAGGAAAGCGCAGCGCTGTCTCTGGGAGCTCCTCGGGCATCAGCGTGAGAGGACCGCTGTGCAGCGTGCCCCGTTGCTGGTGGGTGGCGATGGTCTCTGCGACGAGGTCATGGATGGCGTCATATACGCCCTCGCCCGAACGCTGAGCGATGATGCGCCCTGTTGGGTCGATGAGCACTGTGGTGGGCCAGGCGCGCACGGCATAGGCTTGCCAGATGGCATAGTCGGGGTCGGCCACCACTGGGTGGGTGATGCCATACCGCTGCACCACGCGGCGCAGGCTCTCGATACGGGCCTCGTTGCTGAACTTGCTCGCATGGACGCCGATGACGACCAGCGCGTCGCCAAACTCTTGCTCCAGGCGCAACAGGTCGGGGATCACATGCAGGCAGTTGATGCAGCCAAAAGTCCAAAAGTCGAGCAACACCAGCCGGCCGCGCAGCTCGGCCAGGGCGAGGGGCCGGCTGGTGTTGACCCAATCCAGCCCGGGCGGAAAGTCCGGCGCACGCACCGTGGCAGCGTTGGAAGGCACCGCTGTTCTCCTCATCAAGCCCAGATACGACAGCCCCCCGCCACGCGGGGGGCTGTCGTGTGGCGTGTTGCACCTCGAGAGATATGCCATGCGCCAGCTTGAAGCGACAGGGCCAACTCGGGAAGTGCAGAGTGCAGAGCACTCGCAGTCTCTCGACTGCAGCTCAAGTATACGCATTATGCTGACAGATGTCAATTTACGCCCTCACGTGAATATGGCCGTTGTGTCTGGCATTGACAACACCCGCAAGAGCGCTACCATCAGCTAGCCCCAGAGGGAGACGCGCATGAACAGCCGTGAACGAATTCGCACCATTATCGCTGGCGGCGAGCCAGACCGCTGTGGCTTTTGGATGGGGAACCCCTATCCTGACACCTGGCCGCTGTTGCTGGCACATTTTGGCGCCCCTGATGAAGAAAGTCTGCGTCAAAGACTGCACGACGATTACCGCTGGATCAACCCGGATGCCGACTATGCTCACCCCGAGGGCCGCTCGATGTGGCACATCAACAAGACGGCACACGGCGCCGCAGGCCCTCTGGCCCATGCTGAAACCGTGGCCGACGTCGAAGCCTTTGACTGGCCCAGCCTCGACTATCTCAACTTTGAGCCCACGCTCGAACGGTTACGGCAACTCGGGCCCGTCTATCGCGCCAGCGGCTACTGGACGCCCTTTTACCATATCGTCATGGACCTTTTTGGCATGGACACCTACATGATGAACATGTACCTCAACAAGGCGGTCGTCCACGCTGTTACCGACCGGGTGTGCACTTTCTTCTACGAGGCCAACGAGCGGTTCTTTGCGCAGGTGGGCGACCTGATCGATGGCTTTTTCTTCGGCAATGACTTTGGCACGCAGCGCGGCCTGATCTGTGGGCCGGCACAGTTCGATGAGTTCGTCATGCCCTGGTTCCGACGCTTTACCGAACAGGGGCACCGCTGGGGCTATCAGGTCATCCTGCATTCGTGTGGTTCGATCTACAAGGTTATCGATCGGCTGATCGACGCAGGCGTCGATTGCCTGCACCCTTTGCAGGCGCTGGCCGAGAACATGGACGCCGCGACACTGGCTCGTGACTTTAGCGGGCGCATCGCTTTCCTGGGGGGCATCGATACACAGGAGTTGCTCGACCGTGGCACACCCGAGCAGGTGCGCGCCGAGGTGCGCCGCGTGCGAGACTTGCTGGGCCCAAACCTGATCATCAGCCCCAGCCACGAAGCGATCTTGCCCAACGTGCCGCTAGAGAACATCCGTGCCATGGCCGAAGAGGCCACGGGGTTGGGCGTGGAGTAGATGACGATGGGCATCACCGCCGCCCTGCCGCCGGGCCTGCGCCTCGCACACCCAACGTGCGAGGATGCGGCTGCCGTGACCGCTTTCTGCAACGCTCGCGATATCGCCTGCTACGGCGTGGGCGAGACGGCACTCGACGATGTGCTTGCCAACTGGGGAGAGCTTGACCTGGGGTGCAACGCCTGGCTGTGCTGCGATACAGCGGGCGCGGTCGTCGGTTACGCCACCACCTCGCCCGCAGGCGACCGCGTCAACTGCAAATGTTGCACCTTGCCCGCCCCGGCCTGGGCAGCGCTCTCTGAGGCAATGCTGCGCCTTGCGACGGAGCGCGCGGTTGCGATTGCTGCGGCTAACCCCGCGCTGCAACCGGTGGCCTTTACGCTGCAACCCAGTGTGCACCCGCAGGCGCGTCAGGCGGCACTGACCTGCGGCTATCATTTGACTGGGCACCATTTTGCCATGCAGATCGATCTTGACGAGGCGCCGCCGGCGCCCGTCTGGCCCGAGGGTATTGTGCTGCGCACCATGCGCCCCGATGAGGACGCCCATAGCCTGCACGCTCTCTTGGAAGAGTGCCTCGCTCGGCCCCACCGCCCTGCACAGTCTTTTGAGACGTGGCAAGACTATATGATGCGTGCGGACCTCTTTCGTCCCGACCGGTGGTTCATCGCCGAGGACGTGGGCGTGTTGGCGGGCCTGGCGCTCTGCTTTGGCTTTGCCGATGCGGGCTGGGTCGCGCAGCTCGCCGTGGCTGAAGGCTGGCGGCGGCGTGGCCTCGCGACGGCATTGCTACGCCATGCCTTTGGCGTGTTCTATCAGGCAGGCAAGCCGGTGGTGGGCTTGCGCATCTGGTCGCACAATGAGCAGGCGCTGCGGCTATATCATAGAGTAGGCATGCGCTGCGTTCGGCAGCTTGACCACTATGAGTGCGATCTGGCGGCCTTTAGCCAGGGGGAGCAGCCGAGATGACCCCCACGCCCAACCTGACCCAGGCGGTGCCTTTCTTGTGGGTGCGCGACCTGACTGCATCACTGCGCTGCTATGTGGATGGCCTGGGGTTCGCCATGACCAAACAGTGGGCACCCGATGGCCAGCCGCGTTGGTGCTGGCTGGAGCGCGACGGCGTGGCGCTGATGCTGCAAGCCTTCTGGCGCGAGGGCGCTAATGCCAACCTGCCCGCTGGCCCGCTGGGCCAGGGCGTGTCGGTGTGCTTGATGTGCCGCGACGCGCTGGCGCTGTATCGCGAGTTCACCGCGTGTGGCGTGGCGGCGCGGCGCCCTGTTGTGGGCAATGGTATGTGGGTCACCGAACTGCATGATCCTGACGGCTATCACCTGGTGTTTGAGAGCCCTACCGACGCCCCTGAGGGATCGGTGTATGCCGGCCAAGGCAGGCGAGCCGCTACCTAGTGCTGAGGGTGCACTACCACCCACTGGGTGGCCGTATCGCTAACGTTGCCGCGGGCCACTGTAAGCTGAACGGCATAGGCGCCTGGCTCGCTAAAGGCGATCTCGGCATACGGCGAGTGTTCCGTGTGGCCATCGCATGTCCAGAGCACATCGGGCTCTGAGCCGCGGTATACCAGCGATGTGGGCTCGCCAACGCGCTGCGGCCGCAAGGGTGGCATCTCGGCGATGGGCAGCCCCTCACGGCGCCGACTGTCACGTTCGGCCTGCCAGCGCAGCAGCGCTGGGTTGAGGGCGTATTCGCGCTCAGCCTGGTGCACCAACCAGGCGAGCTCGCTGCCGCTGGCCCTGAGCCGCCACAGAGAGCCATCGGGCCAAACTTCGCTCCCCTCCCAGCCGTCGGGCGTTTCTCTTACATCGCTCAAGGGGATGGGTGGCGCCGCCGCGCCCCTCGGCCAGAGCGCCTGCGGCGGGCAGATGCGCCCATCTATC
>ERZ747221.2653-NODE-2653-length-15444-cov-3.805297_pt1 | contig 15444 bp, 10 predicted proteins | sample MGYA00374949_ERZ747221 | MGnify/ENA primary metagenome ERZ747221 (study PRJEB28779, sample SAMN05720172) | bioreactor metagenome | isolation source: Anaerobic biogas reactor | place: USA:Washington, USA | collected 2015-08-08 ... | reverse complement strand
GCCATCGAGCATCGGAGTCAGGTACTCCAACTGGTCGAGTTGATGCGTCTCCTCGTCCGCCTGCGCATAGAGGGCCAGGCCCTTGGCGTCGGCGAACGTGTTCACGGCCTCCGTCGAGACACCATCGGGCACCGGCGGCGCCGTCACGGTAAAGGTCTCGCCATATACCAGTTCTGGGTACAACTCGCGCCAGGCCGAGAAGGTCCACGGCCCGAGCTGGCTGGCAACGGCGACTCCTTGCTCCAAGGGATCGGTGACCTCTTGGGTGAGGAGCAGATTCTCCTGCGCCATCTGCTGCAGCCACGTCAGCACCTGCACGGCGGCCTCATCGTCAGCGGTGATCTCGTTCCCCTCGATGAGCGACTGCCCACCCGAGGCGGCGTAATAGAGGACGAAAAAGTCGAACCAACGCTCGTACCAGGTGTTCTGCACGAGGGGCTGTCGCGCCCAGATATAGCGATCGGGCATCTGTTCCTTCAGCGTGGCGCCCAGGTCGAGGATCTCCTGGTAGGTCTGTGGCGGCTGATCGACGCCCAGTTCCTGGAGCAGGTCGGTGCGCCAGCCAAAGAGGATGGCGTTCGAGTAGATGGGCAGGACATAGTAGTTGCCGTCCTCGAACTCCCAGCCCTGGATCGTCTCCGTCATGTTGCGGGCCTCGAGGATCTGGTCCCACCCCTCAAGCTCGTTCAGGGGCACCAGGGCGTCGCTGCGGAACAGCTCACCACCGAACCCGATAAAGATGTTCTCCGACGCGGTCGGGGCGTTGCCACCGGCCAGGGCGGCCTGGATACCCGCCTCAGACGTGGGAGCCTCGGGCATGGCGCGCACCTCGATCTGAACGTCGGGGTACTCTTCCATGTACATCTGTGCCATTTCGCTCCAGAACGCTTCCTGGGGCGGGTTTGGCGCTGCCCAGAAGGTAAAGCTGCCGCCGCCGGTCACGGGCAATTCGCCGGGGCCTTCGGCGACCGGCGTCTCGCCGGCCTCGGGGGTCTCGGCAGCCGGCGTCTCCGCCTCGGGCGTCTCTGCGGCCGGCGTCTCCGCCTCGGGCGTCTCGGCAGCCGGCGTCTCGACCTCAGGCGTCTCGACACCGGGCACCTCTGCGCCTGGCGTCTCGACACCGGGCACCTCTGCGCCTGGCGTCTCGACGCCCGGCACCTCTGCGCCCGGCGTCTCGACACCCGGCGTCCCGGCCGCGGGCTGACAACCGACGGCCACGACCATCATCGCCAGCAAGAGGGCCAGCAGTACACTCCACAAACGCACTCTCATCTCACCTATCCTCCCTGTTTCGCAGACCTACTACTGCCAGACACAGGAACTCGTCTGTGATGCCCCTCCTTCGCCAGGACTCTGACGTCGAACATGGCGCATCCAGGCCGTGCTCGCGTGCCAACGCGCCTCGTGATGAGGAGGCTGTGCATCGTGACGGATTGCTGGACGGAGCGGGAGAATGGATGGCAGGAACAGTGGGGGATGGGGCGCGTGCGCGGAGCGGTGTCCTAATCAAGCGTGGGACCCGTGGCCTGGACACACCGTCGCGACACGAGGGATTATTGAGTAAGCGAAGCAAGTTGCGCGTCTACATCTTCAGTATATCACCGTGCATGCTGCCATGTCAACGATGAGAAGAGGTAGAAGCTCATGTGCTCTTCACAGCGACGACGCGGGGGATCGCTGGACGGGGGGTGCGGGCGCGCGTTGAGCCGCCGGCAGATGCCGCCCCCGTCGGAGCGAGCGGCTCCCACGGGGGCGGATAGCGTACCCTCAGCGGAGGGAGGTCAGGCGGCGCGTGCCCTGGCGGCTGCCCCGGCACGCGAGCCCAGCGCTCGCTGCAGGAACTGCACGATGATGTGGGCCGGCACCGCCAGCCCCACATTCGGTCCCGCCATGATGGTGTTGATCCCCACCAGCCGGCCCTGGCTGTCCACCAATGGGCCGCCAGAGTGGCCGGGACGCAGGTGCAGGTCGGTGGCGATCCACTCGCGCCCGAGGCCGGGCGCCTCGGGCAGGGCGACGCCGGTGCCCGTGACGATGCCGGCTGTGGCCGCGCCCGTCACGCCCCAGGGGTGCCCCACCGCGGTGACCCACTGGCCCGGCTCGAGCCGGCGCGAGTCGCCCAGCGTGATGGTGGGCAGCCCCGAGGCGTCGACGGCCAGCGCCGCCACGTCGTGGGTGCGGTCGGCGGCCAGCACGCGAGCGGGGAGGGTCCTGCCATCCCTCAGGATGACCGACAGCCCGTGGGCCCCGAGGACGTGGGCGTTGGTGACGATCAGCCCGTCGGGGTGCCAGATGGTGCCGGCGCCCGCGCCGAATCCGTTACGGATCTGAACCAGGCTCTGCCACACGCGCTCGATGACGGCATCCATGTCGTGGTTGACCTGCTCAACGATGTTCGGCATGGCGCCCCCTATCCCCGGTCACCGATGGTGACGGTCAGGTCGCGCACCTCGCCGCCGCGCAGCACCCGCACGGGCACCGCCGATCCGACGCGATCGCCGCTCAGGAGCGCCATGAGGTCATCGATGTCGCGCACCGGCTGCTCGTCGAGGGCCACGATGGTGTCCCCCAGCAGCAGCCCCGCGCGCTCCGCCGGGCTGCCCGCCTCGACGGAGAGGAGCAGCACGCCCGTCTCCTGGCCGATGCGCGTCGCCACGGCGCTGGGGAGCCTGACGGGCTGCACCTTGACGCCCAGATGGCCGCGGGGCACGTGCCCGTGGGCCAGAAGCGTCTCGACGAGCCGACGGACCGTGGCTACCGGCACCGTCAGGCTGATGCCGCGCAGCAGCGCCGAGCTGTTGATGCCCAGCACGCGTCCGGCGGCGTCGACCAGCGGCCCGCCGGAAAAGCCGGGGTACATGGCCGTGTCGGTCTGCAGGTAGCGGTCGATCTGGCCGCCGCCCATGGTGCGCCACGCCTGGCCGAGCGCCGAGACGATCCCCAGTGTGGCCTGCACGGTGCGGCCGGGGCGGCCCAGCGATAGGACGAGGTGACCGACGCGCAGCCCCTCATCATCGGCCAGGGGCGCGGCCTCCAGGCCGGAGGCGTCGGCGCGCAGGACGGCGAGATCGGTGGCCGGGTCGCGCCCGACGAGGCGGGCGGCCACGGAGCGGCCGTCGGGCAGGCCGACGGTGATGTTGTTGTCCCATTCCACCACGTGGTGGGCGGTGACGATGACGCCGTCGGGCGACCAGATCACGCCGCTGGCGGGCAGCCGGCGCCGCGCCTCGACGCGTACGGTATAGCGCCCACCCGCCTCGACGGCGTCGGCAAGGGCGCGAGAGAACTCGTTCAGTACTTCTGCCATGCTAACCTCCAAGCTGGTAACCGCAGAGTCCGCAGCGATCGCAGAGAGGGCGGGAGTAAGAACCCGTGTTGATCATCGCTGCAGTGGCGAAGCGATTTCCTGCTCTCCCTCTCTCCAGAAGGGTCGTCACTACAAAGGCGTCACGTTATGTAGTAACGAATTCATTCGTTCCCTTCGATAGATAAAAAGAAACGACTAGAGTCATTACTACATAGCAGTCATGCCATGTAGCGATGGGCTCATTCGCTCCTCGAGCTATAGGCGGGAATAGCGAACTGATTATCATCACACAGTGCAGTGACTACGTAGTAACGAATTCATTCGTTCTCCCCATCGTAGAGAAAAAAAACAACTGAAGTCGTCACTACATAGAAGGATACTCTGTTCCCTCTGCGGTGAGCAATCTGACTCTATCATACCAGGAGTGGGCGTGGATGGCGCCAACCATCCGTGGGGTGGGGCACTACTCGAATGGGTAGGTCAGAGGGCGATGATGCCGAGGCGCGTGGCGCGGACGATGGCGTCGGTGCGGCTCTGGGCACCGAGCTTGCCGAGGATGGCGTTGAGGTGGAACTTGACCGTGTTCTCGCTGATCCCCAGACGCTGGGCGATGGCGCGGTTCGTCAGGCCGTCGGCCACCAGATCGAGCACCTCCAACTCGCGCGGGGTGAGGTCCTCGATGAGGGGCTCCGCCTCGCGCGAGCGGGACGAGAGTACGTCGCTCAGCTCGGGATCGACGACCACCAGGCCCGCGTGGGCGGCCCGCAGTCCGGCGATCACCTCCGGAGCGGCGCTCTCGCGAGACAGGATGGCGTTGGCGCCGGCCAACCACGCCTGTCGCGCCTGCCCCGCGTCGGCCACCATCACGACGACGGTCCGAGCGGCGTCGATCAGGTCGGCGAGGGCGTCGGGGGCGGCCTCGCCGCGGCCCCCCTCCCATCCGAGGTCGAACAGCACCACGTCGGGATCGAATGCCGCCACCCGGGTGATGATCTCGTCCGACGGGCCGAGCCGCCCAACGACCTCGACCTCCGGCTCGGACGCCAGCGCGGCGGCCAGGCCGGCCCGCGCCAGGGGATCCTCGGCGACGATCAGGAGGCGCAGTACACTCATCGCACGCACCGGAACCCGAGATCGTCGGCGGCGGTGTCGGCGTCGGCGCTCTCGCGCGCCGAGGCGACGTCGTTGTAGGTGCGCCAGGAACTGCCGCGCACCGCCATGCGCGTGCCCTGCTCGGGCGGGGCGTGGGGATCTCGGTAGGGGCCGTAGCGGTCGGCCGTCCACTCGCGGACGTTTCCGGCCATGTCCAGCACGCCCAGCGGCGTGGCGCCGTCGGGGTGGCCGCCCACGGCGATGATCGAGCCGTCCTCGGGGTTGCCCGAGTTGGCCGGCGGCGGGCTGAGTTCGACGGCACCCCAGGGGAAGAGGCGCCCCTCGGGCCCGCGTGCGATCCACTCCCACTCGGCCTCCGTGGGGAGGCGTTTGCCCGCCCAGGCGCAGTAGGCCTCCGCATCGGCCCAAGTGACGCCCGTCACGGGGTGGAGCGCCTCGCCGCGCGGGTAGGCGGTCGACCCCGACCAGCCAGCGGGGGCCGAAAGTCCCTGGTCGATGACGAACCATCGATACTGGACGTTCGTCACCTCGAGACGGTCGGCGTCCAGCGCCGCCACCGGCACGTCGCGCACAGGGCGCTCGTCGATGGCTCCGTCGTCGCGACCCATGCGCAGCGTGCCCGCCGGGATGGCGACCATCTCGTCGTTCAGCACGCTCGCTACGGCGCGCACCTGCTCGCCATCCGTGCCGTCCAGGTTGGCCAGCAGGCGGCGGGCCCTGGCCCAGTCGCCGGCCTGCAGCGCCTCGACGCCGCGTTCGACGTCGGCGCCGCCGATGGGGAGGGGCAGCACCTCGAGCGCCAGGATGGCGAGCGCCGTCAGCAGCGCCAGCGCCATGAGTACCCGCCCGACGGTTCGCCGACGCGGCGTGGCGGCTGGGCGCGCCGGCGCGGGCCGGGCCGGTCTGGCCGCCGGTGGCGCCGCCGCAGAGGCTGTGGCGCCCCGAAGCCTCACCCGCGCCTCGGCGACGGGCTGTGACGCGCCCAGCATCACCCGCGCGGTCTCCCGTCCGGCGCCCTGCGGCAAGGCGCCGGCGTCGACGAAAAGCTGCAGCGCGACGCGCTCGCCCGGCGCGATGGATAGCTCGTGCGGGGTCACGCGCAGCCAGGGGGCGCTGGTGGTCACCGCGCCGTACCATCCACCGGGGCCGGCGTTGCTGGCCTCCAGGCTCGCGGAGGTGGAGGGGCTGCGCTCCAGCGTCACCTCGGCGGGCGTCAGGGTGACGGCGGGCTCTGGCAGGCGTGGGTTCAGCGTCCGCAGAAAGGCTACCAGCCCGGCGTCGGGTGTGCCGGCGTGCTCGCGCACCGCCTCGGCGGCCACGTTCGCGGCCACGGGATCGTGCAGGGTGTGGCGCAGCCAGGCGTCCAGGCTGCCGTCGTAGAGGATCTCGCGGGCATAGCCCCAGTAGCGCAGGGCGAGGTCGAGGACGCCGGTGAGCGTCGTGGCGGCGTTCCCCTCGGGGAACACAAGGGGCTGGATGGTCGACGCGCGGGCGGCGCGAAACGCCTCGAGCTGGCGGCGGAACGCCTCGGCATCGAGACGGGCCTCCTCCTCGTTGGCCAGTGCCTGCTTCAGCGTGAGGCGCAACTGGGGTGGAATGCTCTCCAGGCCCGGCCACTGAAAGGGGTGCTCGCGGGGGTCATCGCCGGTAAGGAGGTGGTACATGGTGGCGGCCAGCGAAAAGACATCCGCCTTGGGCGTCGCCTCGCCGCGGTACAGCTCGGGCGGAGCATAGCCCACCGTGCCGTACACGCTGGCGCGCCGCGGATCGGGAGCGGCAGCGGAGCGCAGGTAGCGCGTCTTGGCCGTGCCAAAGTCCACCAGCACCGCCTGCCGGCTGTTGCGATCGATGATGATGTTGGCCGGCTTGACGTCGCAGTGCACCACCGGCTCGGGCGAGATGGCCGCGAGGTACTCCAGCACGCGGCAGACCTCGACACCATAGCGCACCACCTCGTCCACGTCCAGCCCGTCGCGGGAGCGCTCGAGGGCGTTCTCCAGGTCCTCCCCCTCGATGTACTCCATGACGATATAGTTGTGGCCGCCCTCGGAAAAGTAGCCGTACATGTCGGGGATGCCGGGGTGCTTTAGGGAGGCCAGCGTGCGCGCCTCGCGCTCGAACCGCTCCCTGGCCTTGGCCTCGTCCCCCGGCTCATAGTAGGCGATCATCTCCTTGATGACGCAGAGCCGGTCAAAGGCATGGGTGTTCGCGGCGAGGTAGATGGCGCCCATGCCGCCGTGGCCCAGCTGGCGTGTGATACGAAACTGGCCACCGTTCATCGTCTGCCCTGGGTGCAGGGCGGGCCTCGCGTCGGCCATGGGCAGCGCGGCGCCGCAGCGCGCGCAAAAGCGCGCGCCCGCGTCGTTCGTGGTGCCACAGTTGGGACACAGCATGGGTGGGCTCGCTATCGGAAGAACGATTTCCACACGCCGCGCACGGCCCCCGCGACGGTGGCGACTACCAGCACGACAAAGACGGTGACCAGCCAGAGGGCCGACACCAGGAAGGGCGGGCCCAGCAGCATCGGGGCGACATAATCGCTCCATACCTGGGGGCGCCGCAAGACGAGACCAAAGGCGGATAGCCCCTCCAGCGAGGGGGGCAGGTAGTAGAGGCCGGCCCCGATGCCGGCGGCCAGTGCCAGCCAGACGATCCAGATGAGCCACGGCGCCGCCGCAAAGGGCCGGCGGATGCCGCGCGCCACCCGCGCCATGCGTCGCCAGGCGCGGGTGCCGGCGCGCCATGCCTCGGGGACGGCGCCGCGCAGCGCCCGGCGGATGAGGCGCCATACCTCGCGCGTCAGCGACACCTGCGCCGTGACGGGAATGACGATCGGGTCCTGGTCGGGCGCCTCGATGGTCACCTCGCCGCGCTGGCGGCTGCGGAAGGGGAGCCCCTCGGCGCGCACCTGCACCCGCACGTCGGCGGGGATGGCGGCCCACAGGTTCAGCGCCGTGGGGTACACCTCGATCCACGGCTGGGACGCCGACACGCTGGCCAGGGAGTAGCCACGCGTCGTGTTGAGCACCGTCACCCGGCGGATGAGGGCCGACTCGCGGGCGATGGCGCCCAGGTTGATGGCGGGCGGGTCGGCGGTCACGACGGGCCGTGGGATGCCCGGGTCCACCACGCGGACGAACTCTTCCAGACCCTTGTCGTGGTTGGGCTCATCCTTGATGATCTCGTCAGCCGCGACCACCAGGTCGTGACGGTTGATGTCGCGCAGCCAGCGCTGAAAGTCGCCGTTGTACAGGAAGGAGCGGGCGGCGTCCCAGTGCTCGTCGGTCAGGGCGGGCAGCGCCCCCACGCTGCGAATCTGCACGCCGCCGGGGAAGGTGAACGCTTCCAGGGTCCGGCGGGGGGTGGCCAGCGTCTCCAGGGCCTGGCGCATCTCGGCGGCGCTGCTGCGCTCGCCCGGCTCGGCGCGCAGGGCGCGATCCAGCGTGGCGCGCAGCTCCCGCGGCAGGTCAGGGATGCGGGGGAACTTGAAGGGGTGCTCGCGCGGGTCGTCGTCTGTGAGCAGATGGTAGGCGGTCGCCGCCAGGGCGAACACGTCCGAATGGGGCACCGCCTTACCCTGGTACTGCTCCGGCGGGGCGTAGCCGTCGGTGCCATAGATGCTGGCGCGCCGCCCGTTGCCGGGGGTCTCGCCGGGTGGTATCTCGGCGCGCGCCGTACCGAAATCGACGAGCCGCGCGTTGCCCAGTTGGCGCTCGAGGATCAGGTTGGCCGGCTTGATGTCCTGGTGCACCACCGGGCGCGGCTGGGCATGGAGGTACTCCAGGGTCCGCGCCACCTGGATGATGGCGCGCACCACCTCCTCCTGAGGGAGGCGGCGGATCGGGCGCACCACGGTGCCGTTCTCATCGATGTGCGTCACGAACGCCTCGAGGTTCTGCCCCTCGACGTATTCCATGACGATGTAGAAGCGGCCGTTCTCGGCAAAGAAGGAATAGATCTTGGGCACGCCGGGATGGCTGAGGGAGGCCAACGTGCGCCCCTCCTCCTCAAAGCGCTCCTGCGCCCGCCGGCGCTCCTCGGGATCGGAGGGGTCATAGTACTCGATCATCTGCTTCACGATGCAGGGGCGGTCAAAGGCGCGGCGATCCTCGGCCAGAAAGACGTGGCCCATGCCGCCCTTGGTCAGCGAGCGGATGATGCGATAGTTGCCGCCGTTCAGCAGGTTGGGGTCGGCCACGGCCGCGCCCAGGCCCCGCCCGCAATGGGGGCAAAAGCGCGACTGCGGCCGAACCTCGCGGTGACAGTGCGGGCAAAGGCGCGGCACAGTGGAACTCATCTCACCATCACGATGCGAGCCTAAAGATGAGTCGCACGCGTCCCGCGCGTATCTCGTCCCCATCGGCGAGGGCCACCGGCTGGCCGGGCTGCAGGCGCTGACGATTGAGCATCGTCGCGTTGGTGCTGTTCAGGTCCTCGATCAGGTACTGCCCGCCCGACAGGGTGATCTTGAAATGCCGGCGCGACACGCCGCCCTGCTCGCCGCCATGCGGCGTCAGGTCGATATCGGGAAAGACGCTGCTGTACGGGTCCTCGCGCCCCACGAGGGTCTCTGTGCCCGACGCTAGCGGCATCTCCACGCCGCTCTCGGGGACCACCAGGCGAGGCTGCGTGGGAGAGACCTCCGGCGGCACCTCGGGCGCCGGAGGGCGCGCCTCCAGCGGCGCCGCCTCGGGCTCGGCCGTGGCGGCAGCGATGGCGATGTTCTCCGCAGAGGCGACGGCGCGATCGGTCAGCGCCGCGCCGCAGAACTCGCAGAAGGCGTCGCCGGGCGCCACCTCAGCGCCGCAGGCGGGGCACTCTAGGTGCGACTGGGGCGTGGCCAGGTCGGGGGCGACGTACGCCGGCGTTGGCGCGGGCACCGCCTCGGCCTCGGTTCCCGCCGCCGTCACGGCGGACGCCGGAACCTCCTCTACCTCCTCCAGGGGCGGCGGAGCCACCTCGACGGGCGGCGAGCTGGGCGGGGCCGCCTCTGTGGGGGCGGCGGGGGCCTCCTCAGCCGTAGGCGCGGGCGCCTCGGCGATGACGCGGTCGCGCAGGTCGGCGCCGCAGGCGTAGCAGAACTCGTCCCCCTCGGCGAGCTGGGCGCCGCACTCGGGGCAGGTGTTGGGATCGGTCCTCACGGCAGGGGCCGCCCTCTCGGCGACGGCCGCCGGCTCGGGCTGTAGCGCTGACAAGCGCGTGCCGCATTCCGAGCAGAACATCTCGCCGGGGGTGTTGTTGGCCCCGCAGTTGGGGCATACGTTGGTGGCGGGCGCCGCGACGGGCGCGGGCGCCGGCGAGGTGCTGGCTGCTTGAGGGGCGGGCGCCTCCACCTGTGTGGGGGCGGCCGCCTCAGGCTGACGCAGCCGCGTGCCGCACTGATCGCAGAACACGGCGTCCTCTTGAGCCTCATTACCACAGTTCGGGCATCGCATGGTGTACTCCTTGACTGGTGAACGGGCACGCCCATGGCGCGCCTCCTCACGTAGGTCCGCCTCTAGAGTTCGGGCAGCTTTTGCGTGAGCTTGCGCGTCTGGTAGCGCAGCTTTTTCGTGCCGCTCGACGACATCTGGCCGGACTGCTCGAGGTTGGCGGCTTCCTGGCTGGCGGCCTCGGCGAGGTCTGTCTCGCCCAGCTCGAGCAGGCGGGTGGCGGCGGCGCGCAGCTTTTGCGTGGCGCCCTGAATGTTGCCCATCTCCGCCTCGGCCAACGCCCGCGTCTGGAGCTTGTAGGCCGTGACCTTTTCGATGAGGTTCATGACGCCGGCGTTGTACTGCTCCGCCTGCAGGGCATCGGTGGTATAGCTGATGATCACGTCGCTGCGGGCGCGGGCGCCGATCACATTCTGCAGCGGCAGGTCGTACGTCACCTCGGTCTGGGCGATGCGGTAGCGCCCGGGCTGGCGCGGCGGGAGCAGCAGCTCCACGAGCAGCGCCTTCCCCTCCTCGGCGTCCAGGTCGCCCAACGGAACCTGGACGTCGTGCTCGCCGATGGGGGTATAGCCCAGGTTGTTGATGTGCGGCGTCACCTGCCACACCTGGCGCGGCACGACGCCCCCCACCAGTCGGAGGATCATCTGCGCGTTGCGCACCACCGACTTTTGCGAGCGCTCCACCGTCTGGGAAAAGAGGGGCACGATCTCGTCGGGCGACTCGACGAGGTCCGAGTCGCCGCCGCTGAGCTGCCCCATCTCGTCGAGCAGCTTCTCGTTCCAGTCGTCGCCCAGGCCCAGCGCCTGGACGGGGATATGGTGTTCGCCCGCCTCCTTGGCGAGCTTGAGGCACTGCGCCTCGTCGCCGTAGGTCTGTCCATCGGTGAGGAGCAACACCTGGTTGACGCGCTCGGCGGCGAACTGCCGGTACACCTCACGCAGGCCCAGGCTCAGCCCTCGGGACATCTGGGTGCCGCCGCCGGCGCGGATGCGCTGCACCTTGTTGTTGAGGTTGCCGCGCTTGTCCGCCAGGGGCCCACTTCCGGCGATCACCTCGGCGCTGTCGCTAAAGATGGTCACCGAGACAAAGTCGTCGGGCGCCATCTTGCTGAGGGCCAGTGCCACGGCGTCCTTCAGGCGGTCGATCTTGGCGCCGCGCATCGAGCCGCTGTGGTCGAGCACAAAACCAAAGTTCAGGCTCATGCGGCTCTGCGAAATCACCTCATTCGGCTTGACGTCGATGAGGGCATAGACGAGTTGCTGGGTGCTCGTTACGGGCACGAATGCCTTGTTCAGCGTCGACGTAAGTGTCAGTTCGTCAGCCATCGCTGCCTCCTGTCGCGGTCAGGCGCGTTGCGCCTGGACGATGATGACGGTGATATTGTCCTCGCCGCCGGCGAGGTTGGCGTTCTGCACCAACCGGTCGCACGCCCGCTGCGGGTCCGGCTCGGACAGCAACACCTCCTCCAACCCGTCATCGTGTACCATCTCCCACAGGCCGTCGCTGCACAGCACCAGGCGATCGTCCACAGCCAGGTGCCGGCGGAACGTATCCACCTGCACCTCGGGGCGGTCGCCGATGCTCTGGTAGATCAGGTTGCGCTGTGGGTGCGTATAGACCTCCTCCGGGGTGATCTGCCCGGCATCCACCAGGCGTTGCACCAGGGAGTGGTCGCGGGTGATGCGCCGCAGGCCGTCGGCGTTCCAGAGATAGGCGCGGCTGTCGCCCACGTTGGCGATGTACGCCGTGGCGCCGACGATGAGCGCCATCGAGAGGGTCGTGCTCATCTCGCTATCGCGCGCCATGCGCTCGTCGTACACGGTGCGATTGGCGGCGCGGGCGGCCTCCGCGACCCTCTCCTCCAGCACGTCGGGCGCCAGCTCTTCTCCCTCGATGATGGGCTGCCACACGGCCTCGCGCAGCGCGTCCCAGACCGCCTCGGTGGCCATCTTGCTGGCGACTTCGCCCGAGTCCTGCCCGCCCAGGCCGTCGGCGACGACGAACAGCGCCACCAGGCCGCCGCTGGCGCGGGTGTAGAGCCACCCCTCCATATAGTCCTCGTTGTGGTCGCGCGTGATCCCCTGGTCGGTGGCGCGCCCCCACGCCAGCCGGATCGGCGGGGCCTCCGGGCCGGCCGCCGGCGGCTCGACCTCGCCCAGCGCCGGCTCGACGGTCACATAGTAGTCGCGGCGCCCCTCGCTAAAGTGGGCGTCGTACGCCTCGGGCGGGACGTGCAGCTGTTCCAGGATGCTGGCGTAGGCGGGCTCTTGCAGGGAGGCGCCGCACTCGGCGCAGTAAGCGTCACCGGGCACGTTGCCCTCGTAGCCGCAGGTGGCGCAGCGCGATAGGTCGCGAGCGCGGTAGCGATTGTGCTCCGGGCTGCTCTCCACGAGTTCGACGATCTCAAAGCGGTCCGCGACCACCGTCCCGGGGGCGAGCGGGGTGGTGCTCACCGGCGTCTCGTCCTGCTCGGGCACCTCGGGCGCCTCAGGCGCCTCGGGGACCTCTGGCTCGACGAGCTTGACGGTGGGCCTGCCGACCCACGGGGCCTCCGCCGGCGGCGGCTCACGCTCCCCCTCGCCGACGCCTGATGGTGCGTCATCCGGCGTACCCTCGGGAGCGCCGTCGGGCCGCGGAACCTCGGCGTCGCGCATCACGGCGCCCTCGATCTCCCCGTGGGGCTCCTGCCCCTCAGACGGTTCCTCGCGCAAGGCGGCGGCTTGGGCGGATGCTGGCGACTCCTCCTGCGCCCGGTCGGGCGACATCGCGTCGTTCTGGACGGCGGGCAGCGTGCCCCCGCACCAGGCGCAGAATCCGGCGCCGGGGCGGTTCTCTCGTCCACAGTGGGGACACTGCGTGGCATTCAACGCCATGGGGTTAGCTCCTGTTTGCCCGTACGACGGCCACGGGCGGGCCTAGCGAATCTGAAAACGCAACACGATATGCCCCAGCCGGATGCGATCCCCCTGGCGCAGCGGCCGGGGCTGGCGCGGCGCGATGCGCTCGTCGTTGACGTACGTGCCGTTGGCGCTGCTCAGGTCGGTAACCTGATAGCGCCGGCGCTCCATGGTGATGCGAGCGTGATTGCGCGAGACGTACCCCTCAGGGTCATAGAAGTCGAGATCCAAATCTACCGGCAACTCGCCGCCCCGCCGCCCGATGAGGACGCTGCTATCGCGCAGCGGGTACTCCCAGCGCGCCTCTACCGGCTCTACCAGCGACAGCACCGGCGGCAGCGGCGGCACGAACACGTAGCCACAGCGCCGGCAAAAGCGCGCCGAGGGGCGATTCACCTCCCGGCAGCGCGGGCAGGTGCGCTCCGTGGGGGGCTTTTCCACGATGACGGGCGGGCCGGGGCGCGGTGACGGCGTCGTGGGCGACGGTGTCGCGGACGGTGTCGCCGCAGCAGGCGCGGCGGCCGGCGGTGTGCGCGGCTGTGGCGTCGCCTGTGGCGACGGCGTCGGGCGCGGCACGGCCACGGGCCTCGGCGTTGCCGGCGCGGGAGCACGCGGCGGTGTGCGGGCCGGCACGCCGCCTGGCGCGCCGCTTGGCGCCGCATCGGCGGCGGCCTGAACGGCTTGCGAGCGCGCCTCGATCCTGCGGCGCTCGGAACGCGGCAGGCACTCCATGAGCGCCTCGCGCATGGCGGCCGCCGAGGGATAGCGCGCCTCACGGTCCTCGGCCATGGCCCGCGCCACCACCGCGGTGGTGCGCTCGGTCACCGCCGGATTGTACTGCTCGATGGGCACCCGCGGCGTGGGCACAAAGGCGGGCAGCGGCGGCACGTTGGTGAGCAGATGGTACATGGTGGCGCCCAGCCCATAGATGTCGGCGCGGGCGTCGGTCTGCGCCTTGCCCCACTGCTCGGGCGCGGCATAGTTCTCGGACCCCATCGAGATGGTGTCGCGGCGCTGCCCCACCTTGTAGGTGCGGGCGATGCCAAAGTCGATGAGCTTGACGCGTCCCTCCGGCGTGACCATCACGTTGCTGGGCTTCATGTCGCGAAAGATCACCGGCGTCGGGCGGGTGTGGAGATAGTGCAGCACGTCGCACACCTGCACGGCCCAGTCGAGCACTTGGCCCTCCAGGATCGGCGCGTTGGCGTATTCCAGCCGCTTCTCCAACGACTCGCCGTGGATGAACTCCATCACCAGGTAGGAGCGGCCGTTCTCCTCGAAAAAGGCCGCCACCTTGGGCAGGTTTGGGTGGCTGAGGCGCACCAGGATGTTGGCCTCTTGCTCGAACAGGCGCCGCCCCTCCTCGAGAGAGTGGGTGTCACTGGCGTCGGCGCGCAGCTCCTTCATCGCCCAGATCTGGCGACTGCCGTCGGGCTGGACCTCTTCCACCTCGTACACCCACGCCATGCCGCCGCCGGCCACGAGGCGCGTGATGCGGTATTTCCCCCGCAGGGTTGTGCCCGGCGTCAAGGGCCTGGTTTCCATCGCTCACCCACTCATTGCCAGTGTGAGAACACGGAGAGGGAGGAACCACGGAGACACAGAGAGCACAGAGACGAACAGGAACATCCGACCCGCCATCATCTGGTTCACGTCGTCGCTATGTTGAGGGGATGACCCTCAGCCTCTCCTCCGTGCCTCCGTGGTTAGTCTTTTTTGGATGCAATGCGCCATCCTCTGGTAATACGCGCGAGCGCAGGGAAGGGTTGCAGGAATGTCCGGGGCTCAGCCAGGAATCACCTTGATTCTACCACCCGGCAAAAGCGAGCGCAAAAGGGTTCGTAAGGCTTGGGTGAACCGCGAACGTGGAGCGGCCCGTTGTTGTCAGCGCTGCGCGGCGCGGCTAGAATACGGTATCGACGCGACGAACAGGGAGGACTACCATGCCCGTTTCACCGTGGTGGGAGGTCGCTGTCAGGTTGGGTCTCGCCGTCTTTTTGGGCGGTTTGATCGGCTATGAGCGGGAGCGCCGCGGCAAGCCAGCGGGCTTGCGCACCCATATGCTGGTGTCGATGGCGGCGGCGGTGTTCGTGCTGTCCGCTCAGGAGATGGCGCTGCGCGCCGGCGAGCCGGTGGACGCGGTGCGCGCCATGGCCGGGGTGGCACAGGGCGTGGGGTTCCTGGGGGCCGGCGTCATCCTGCAGGCGCGAGGAGAGGTGCGCTGGCTGACCACGGCCGCGGCGCTGTGGGCGGCGGCGGCCGTGGGCCTAGGCGCCGCCATGGGGATGTACTTTATCGTCATCCTGGCGTCAGTGCTGGTGTGGATCATCCTGCGCTGGTTCGACGTCATCGAGGACCGCTATATTCCTCGCGAGCGCCGCCGAAACAAGGGCAACAAGGAAGCGAACGCGGAATAGCGCGCCACCAACGCGCGCCCCGTGTAGGGCGCGCACGCCGCTTCGGGTGGCGCACGCCCTCATCGAGAGAAGCGCGGCCGTCGCAGCGCGGGCCGGACGGCGTCCGGCCCCTACAACGTTGAGGGTTCCCAGGCGCGCGGGGCTGCGTAGGGCGCGCACGCCGGTGCGCGCCGCGCCGGGACCGGTGGCGCACGCCCTCACCGAGAGAAGCGCGGCCGTCGCAGCGCGGGCCGGACGGCGTCCGGCCCCTACAACGTTGAGGGTTCCCAGGCGCGCGG
>ERZ747221.2652-NODE-2652-length-15445-cov-3.080297_pt1 | contig 15445 bp, 9 predicted proteins | sample MGYA00374949_ERZ747221 | MGnify/ENA primary metagenome ERZ747221 (study PRJEB28779, sample SAMN05720172) | bioreactor metagenome | isolation source: Anaerobic biogas reactor | place: USA:Washington, USA | collected 2015-08-08 ... | reverse complement strand
AGATGGAGCTGCTGGGCCATGACTTCTACGTGTTTTACAATGTGAACCAAAACCAGATCAACGTGCTCTACCGCCGGCGTAACGGCCAATATGGCCTGATCCAGCCCGAGCTCGCCTGATCGTCGCATACTGAATACAACTGCCCCCGGGGATCATTGTCCCCGGGGGCCTTTATTGGAGCACTTGTTGAAAACCATTCTTTTCGTCTGCACAGCCAATATCTGCCGTTCGCCCATGGCCGCGGCCATCATGCAGGAGCGCATCGCCAGAGCTGGCCTCCAGGCGGAGGTTCAGGTGGTCTCAGCGGGCGTGTGGGCCGAGTCGGGCGCCAGGGCGAGCGCTAACGCCGCGGTCGTCTTGCGTGGGCGCGGCATCGATCTGACAACCCATCGCTCCCAGATGCTCACCCCGGCCCTGGTGAAAGAGGCGGACATCATCCTGGTGATGGAAGAGGCGCATCGCCGGTCCATCTTCTACATGGCGCCCGAACAGCTGTCAAAGGTGTTCCTGCTGACCGAAATGGCCGGCGGGTATGACGACGTGCCGGACCCATACGGTGGACCCTTCGAGGAGTATGTCCAGACGGCCGCGCTCCTCGCCGCGCTCATCGACAAGGGCATGCCAGGGATCCTGAAGCGAATCGGCGTCACTGCGGGGGCCGCACCAGGTACCAGTGAGGCATGAAGCCGTAGTAGAACCCGAGAAGCGCGCTCAGATTGAGCCCAATCCACCCATCACGCCAGCCCTGCAGGGTGACGTACCGTCTCCAAAACTCGCGCAGCGGCTGGCGCACGAATTTGTGGGGCCAGGGCCTGACCCCACGCTCCACCAGGATCCCTGCCTCCAGGGCTGCGTAGCGCCGCTGCTTGGCGTGGAATTGTTCCCAATCATCATAGTTGTAATGGAGCATCGACTCTTTCAGATGGCCTGACTTACCTTCCAGGATGACCACTTCGTGGACGGGGCGCTGCGGATCGTAGCGAGCATGATCGCGGCGCAGCAATCGAAGCTGGTAATCCGGGTGGAAGCCGCCGTAGCGAACCTGCTTTCCAACGATGAAGTTGTGTCGTGGGACCCACCAGCCGTTTTCCTCGCGGGTCAGCACCTGTCGCACTTCGGTCGCCAGCAGCAGGGTGATGCGTTCATCGGCATCGACAAAGAAGATCCACTCGGCATCCACCGCTTCCAGAGCGGCGTTGCGCTGGCCTGCGAAGTTGTCGAACGGCCTCTGGATCACCTCGGCTCCGGCGCTCTGCGCCAATTCTGCGGTGCCATCCGTGCTGTACGAGTCGGAGACGACGATCCTGTCCGCGAAGCGCAGCGTTTCGATGCAGTCGACGATATGCTTGGCCGCGTTCTTGGTCAATATCACCGCGGCCAGCTCGACGCGGTCCGGCTTATCATTTGGGGTCATGGTGTGCCCTTTCGGGAGAACATCTCAGATACGGCAGCAGCGGTCTCCGTCCGTTCAACCAGCTCGGCCGCGCTGATCTCTCCGCGTTGCGCAGCAGCCTGCGCTCTGCGCCGTTCCGCAGCCATGCCGAGCTGCACGATCCGGGCTGCTATCCGTTGTTGGGCCGGGTTATAGAATTTGCCGTACAACCGAGACCGGCTGCGCCAGAGGTTGAGCATGGATTGGCTGCGGAATTGCCTCGTACTGGCGCCCCCGTGGTGGATCACCCGGGCGCGGGGCACACAATAGAACGGCCACCCCGCACGCTGAATCCGCCAGCACCAGTCGACCTCTTCTGCGAACATGAAATAGTTGTCATCTAGAAGCCCGGCAGCCTCGACTGCCTCACGTCGCACCATCAGGCTGGCGCCCAGGGCGAAGTCGATGGGAAACGGCTGGCCGGCTTCGTAGAGGGACCGGGAATACCGGCCGTTAAGGCGAGTGTCAAGCAGCCGGCGTGGTCGCGGCGGAAAGAGATCAAACCAGAGTTGGAGCAGACCCGGAAATGCAAATGCGCCGTGCTGGAATCCACCATTGGGGTACTGGAGCTGAGCGCCCGCGCCGCCGGCTCGGGGATTCGCCAGCAGATACGATGCCATCTGCCCGATCGCATCGTCCAGCGGTTCGGCATCGGGGTTGAGCAGCAGTACGAGCTCCGGCCTGGGTCCTTCGCCCCCGCCGAAGCCCAACGCTGTCAAGGCAAGGTTGTTGCCCCCTGCAAAGCCAAGGTTATCCTGCCGCGCGATCAGGGCTGCCTGGGGGAACTCGGCAGCAACCAGCTCCGCACTGCCGTCCCCGGACGCGTTGTCGACGACCCAGACCGTCGCGTCCAGCTCGGGACTGCAAGCCAGGCTCGCGTAGGTGGCAGCCAGGCAGGCCCGTAGGAGCTCCCGCACCTTGTAGCTGACGACGATGATCGCCAGGGTCGTTCGCGGGGTCATGGCGCTCCGACAGTTACGCTGATCCGGTCCACCGACGTGTTGGCCACCGAGACGAATTCGTGGATCAGCCCGCCCCACCAAAACTGGGTTCCCACGGGCGGCACGGCGTCCATCTCGATACAGCCGTGCACCTGCCCGCGCTTGCCCGGCAGAAGGTAGTACTGCGGCTCGCCATCGATGATGCGCTCCTCAAGATCCTCCTGGCGCCCGATGGACCAGCGGAAGGGGTAGTCCACGCCTGTCGAGTCAAAGTTTATGCCGAATCGCCACGAGCCTGCCTGCTGGAGCCACGACTCCTCATCTTCTCGCACGGCCAGCGTGTTGTAGTTCTCGCTGAACTTGTAGGTCTGTCCTGTCCAGGGCCCTGCAGTACGAATGGGCACCGGACCGTCGTTCTGGACCGTGGCGGTGAAGCAGAACGTTTGCCCAAGAAGGACGCTTACCTCGCGGCTGACCTCGTTCGACCAGTCGATCTCGCCGCCAAGGATGTTCGCACGCGGCTTGCCGCCTTCGCTGATGGTCAGTGTCGATGAGACTACGACGCGATTCCCGACTTTGTCGGCTGCTTCCGCGTAGATGGCATAGTCGCCATCCGGCGGGGGCTCCGCGTTTTGATCCACTCCGCCATCGTAGTCGTAGCCATGATATCCTGCCATGCCTGTCTCGGAGATCGACTTGGTCGGATCTTCGGCGATGGGATAATGCAGAGGAACCTGGTTCTCCCCGGTCGACAAGGGCTCCAGATACACTTCAACGCGCTCGGCGTCCTTCAGCAGGAAATAGGAGATCGAGACCCGGTCATGGATGCCATCTTGGTTGGGTGTGAAGTCCTGGGGCACGACTACGAAGTTGTGGATCTCCGGCAGGGCCGTGTCGCCGCCGGTCAGCGTGATCCGTCCCTCTCGCTTGTCTGTCTGCCCGGAGAGATCCACGGCCTCGATCACCCAGGTGTACTCGCCGTCGGGCAGCACCTGGCTGGTCACAAGCATCGGTCCGCCATCGACCTGGCGCAGCTCGGGGTCGATCGTCACGCCGCTCCAGTAGACCTGGTAATCCCCGCGCGAGCGCCGCTCGCCGTTGCGGAAGTAATAGCGAGCACCTTGCGCATCGATGACATAGATCGACACATGGGACGTACGCCCGATCGTATAACGTACCAGGGTCACATCGTCCTGCCCATCGGCGTTGGGTGAGATGTTTTCGGGCTGCACGCTAACACCGGAGAGGAGCGGTCGCAACGAACACGAGGTTAGCCCGAAGGCGGCGGCGACCAGGATCAAGACCAGGAAAAACCATTGACGGGTGGAAACCCGCATTGAAGGACCTCCGTAAGTGGTAAGATATTCAGTCTAGCAGATGGTCGAACGACCGTCAAAAGCGCAGCGGCCCCAGCCGGACGCGCTTGCCGGCAGGATTGTCAGCCACGTCGCGAATATTCAGTCCCTCGGGCGCGTCCGGTGCATAGATAGCCAGCGTGACGTATCGTTCGCCGCTTGCGCCGGCAGACCCCGGCAGCGGATAGCGCCCAAACACCGCCCTGTCCACGGACCAGCGCGTGGTGGGGTAGTCGTAGCCCGCGGGCCGCCCGTCCCACCGTCCCAACTCGGCGCCCGAAGCGTCCTCGAGGACCAGCGACACCTGGTAGTCCTCGGGCAGGCTGTTCAGCGCCTGCCAGTAGACGGTTAGCTCGCCGTCGATCGGGTCGTCCCAGCCAAGCAGGCCCAGTTTGTGATCGAAGTTCGCTGCGTCCGCATGCTGGGGATCGGCTGAGGACGGATACCGGGCGCCGGCTTGCAGGGTCCAATGCTGCAGCCCGAGCTGCCAGAATGGGGGAACGTTCTTCGTCTCCGCACCGGCCCGATCGAGAAAGTACGGCACGAACCCAACCGGATCGATGACCCGATCCTGCCACGTCACCAGCCAGGCGCCGTCCTTGCCCGCCAGTCCCTGTTCCAGCGCAGGCGCGGCCTCAAATCCCAAAACTGCGTTCACGTCCAGGATGTCGATCGGGGGCAGGGGGAGGGGCGTGATGTCCGCGGCGTAGTATTCCCACGCGGGCACGGCATGACCCGACACCAGCACGACCCGTTCTTCCCCTCCCATTTCTTCGCGCACGTAGGCTGCCAGTTCGCGCCACTGGGCCTTGGTGAACGCGGGATCGGTGAACCAGTTGCGCAGGCCAACCGCAGATGCGGCCAGCACCAACGCGGCGATCGCGACCGCGAGCATGCGGCCGGGCAGCCTGCTTCGGCCGGGCGCGAACCACCATGCAGCCATTCCGCCGGCCAGGATCGCCAGGTAGGCGGGCGATGCCATCATCAGGTAGCGTGGGTTGAACTTCGGATTGCGCGCGGCCAGCGCCAGCACCATGAATAACGGCAGCAGGAGCACCAGCAGGAGCACCCACACTTCCTGCCATCCCGTCTTTCCCCGTTGCTGTGCGCCTGCCAAGAGCCCCGCGAGCGCTACGGCGAACGCAATCGCGAACCAGGGGAGCCACCGCATTGCGTCCGTCTCGAGCATCGTCTCCGGAGCGCCGGCGGTGAAGTTGATCGCAATATGCCGCAGCGCCTCGCCCAGCTTGAGCTCGCCCTGCCAGTACGACGCGTCAACCTGGTAACGGTTCAGCATGGATGGCAGCCACGGCAGGTAACCCAGGCCTACCACGACGAGGGTGGCGACGGCGCTGCCCATCCGCCATGCTGCAACTCTGCCCCGCGCCACCGCCGTTGCGACAAGGGCGCACAGGGCGAACGTTGCGAGCAGAAAAAGGGCAAAGTAATGTGTGTAGAGTGCGGCCAGCGATGCTACCGCGGTCGCCGCCCACCACCCAAGGGCTCGACGCCCCTCCGTCTCCGCAGCAGCCCGCAGGAGCGCATATGCTGCCAGAGCCCCGAAGAAGGTTAACTGGGTGTACATGCGGGCTTCTTGCGCGTAGTAGACGTGAAGTGGCGCGATCGCCGCTATGCCTGCGGCCAGCAGTCCCGCCAAATTGCCGCGCGAGCCGCGGCCACACAGCTTTCTCACCAGGCTCCACAGCAGCGCAACAGTGGCAGTGCCAAAAAAGCCCGAGGGGAACCGCAGCGCCCACTCCCCGTGCCCCGCCATGCGCGTCCACCCCGCCAGGAATATATAATACAGGGGCGGCTGGATATCATCCGCGGTCCAGCGCGTCAGCTCAGCCAACCCTTTCGCCGCCACCTGTGCGCTCACCGCCTCGTCGTACCACAGGCTTTGCGCGTCGAGGCGAAGCGTGCGCAGGGCAAAGGCCAGGAGCAGGACGGCAATCAGCAAGGCGCGCATTAGCACCTGAAAGTGCGTCGCGCCCGGCTGTGCGCGCGGTTGTGCATCGTCCCACCGGGGGGCGGGATCGTCAGCACCCGGTTGGGGTCTCATCTCGCCTACTCCATCGACGCGCAACATGCCTCCACTGCCAGGCAGCATGCATCGGGCCGGGGTCTGGCCCTTGGATCGATCGTCACTGGTCCCAGGACGGCTTCGTCTCTCTCCTGGTTCCCCGTCTCGACCACGCGGTGTAACCGTTCGCCGGTTTGCGCGCTGGTCCACCCGACGACCAGTTCATAACGTCCAGGCTCGACATCCTCGGGCACCGAAAGCGTGTGTGCGTCGATCACGCCCACGGTGTTGTCGCTGCTGGCCTTCCAGGCTGCTGCCGGCCTTGGGATGAACCAGGTGGGCTGTCCGTCGACCGCAGCCACCACCCGGCCAGTGACATCGCGCAGGTTGAGAGACACTGCCGTGTCCCCCGGTGCAGGGTCCGAAGCCTGCCAGTAAAGGAGGGTGGTCAGTTCACCGCCGGGCGCCACGCTCAGGGGCGCGCTCCACTCGACAAGTCGCACCATCCAGTCCTTGGCCGCAAAGGCTGCGTCTGCGGTGTCGATGGGCGCCAGCGGTCCCTCCCAAAGCCTGAGCCTGCCATCGCGGCGCGCCAGACCTGGCAGCCGCAGCGTCCCGTCCCCGGCCACCTCCATCGGGGCTGCGGCCGGATCGACCGCGGGCAACTCAGGCTGCAGGACCTGGCCCCCGCCCGTTACCTGCAGGGTAGGCGCGAATGCCCGTGGGAGGAACCAGGGTGCGGTTTGGGTGACCACTACCTCGCCTGCTTCCCACTGCGCGGGACTGCGCCAGAGCAACGCAGGTAGCGCGCGTTGTTCGCCTGAATCCACCAGCACGCCTGCCGGGGTGCGCGCCTCGTACCGGATCGCCAGGTCGTCCGCCCGCGCAGCGCCGGTAGCCTGCCAATAAAAGCGAAAGTACGTCCGCCGCCAGCGCACATCATCTACAACATCGTAGCCCAGCAGCCGCAGCCCGGGCCCGAATTGCGCGCCGATTGCGATCTCCGGCGCGCGACCATCCGCACGGGTGAACGAGAAGAAATCTTCGGGCAGCGTTTGTGCGGCGGCCCCCCGGGCCAGCAGCAGATAGCCGTCCGCGGCATCGATGATCCCGAATTCTCCACTGCCGGTCAGCCGGTCGACGTGCGCCTTGGTTTGAAGCGCGCCGGTCTCGCCAGGCTCTGTCACATCGATCAGCAGGTAGGTGGCGCCGGCCACTTCCGGGTAGACAAAAATCCTCTGCCGGTGTGCCAGGTGAGGATGGACGGCTGGCGTCGCCGCAACGGCCGCGCCGGGGGGAATTTGGTTGGCCAGCCGCCACAGGGTCCGGTGGTGAGTTGTCATCGCCGGCCACTGGAAGGGCCGCGCGAGGGGCGTCCAGCCCCGATCGATCTGGCTGCTCCCAGCCCAGGCCAGCAGCCAGGCCGCGCCGAGTACGCTGATGATGGTCGCGTTGGCAGCTAACGGGGTCAGGCTGAAGGGAATCTGGCGCTCAATGATGCGCTGGAGCCGCTTCGCGCCGTAGATCGCTGCGATGATGATGACGGGGACCAGGGGCGCGGTCACCTGCCACATCTCGGCGTGCAGGCCGCGTTGAGGAACTGCCGCAAGGGTCGCGAGGTAGGGCAGCCCCAGGAGCAGGATCTCAGGCGCGAGGAGTGACAGCCATCCGGCCGAGCTGAGCAAGCTGCTCAGCGCATCGCGCCACACCGGTCCCCAGAGGGCAGGCAGGTCCGCCAGGCTGATCCTGGGCCACGGGTTCAGCACGCCGGCCTGCCGTGCATCCGGACCTGCGGCCGTGAGGATGAGTAGCGTCACAGTCGCGTACCACGCCATGCTTGCCAGAAGCAAGGCCAGCCCCTGCTTCCTGCGCGCTGGCGCACCTTCGCTGAGCATGATCAGCAGCCCTCCAGCCCCGATCAGCAGAGCCATATCCTCCCGTATGGCCATGGCCAGCAACGCCCAACCCCACATGGGACGCCAGCGCTCCTCCATGCCGTACCGGAAGGCGAGGAGCAGGGGCGTGACTGCCAATGCGGTGGTATGGAATCCTGCGATGTGGGCGGCCTGGAGCGCAGGCATGAGCAGGTAGGCGAGGCTGAATGCCAGCGCCAGCCACTGGACGCGGCGGTCGCCAGCGCCGCTGCCGCTGTTGACGCGGGAGAAGACGCGCCGCGCAATTGCGAACACAGGCAGCGCGCCTGCTGCGAGCGCCAGGGATTGGAGGATCAGCATCGCGGCCACGCTGTCCCACACGCGGTAGATGAGCGAGAGTGGCAGGAGGATCAATTCGAGGTGAGGGCCAAAGCGCAGCGCCTGCGTGATTCCCACGGTCTGTTCGAGGGGCCGCGCGTGGGCCGTGTTCCACATGGCCTGGTCGATCGATGACAGCTCAGCTGCGGTGGTGTTCAGCGTGGCGTGTCTTTGCAGAGTGTAGGCGCTAAAGAAGGATGCGTACGCGACGATCAGCACCCAAAGCAGGATGATGGGCGCCAGGGAACGTCCTTCGACTGCGCCGCTTGCGCGGCTCCGCTCAGGATGCGTTGCGCCCACACGAGGCTCGCCGCTTGCGCGGCTCCGCTCAGGATGCGTTGCGTCCAACTCAGATACACCATCTTCTAGACCCCGCGGCGCTGCAATAACCCGCGCAGGTCATCGATTTCCGATTCCAGTTGCCCGATCTCGGTCAGCACCTGCGGCGAGGCCGACAGCAGCTCCTGGCCCCGCACCATCTCGAGCTCGACCAGCCGCCCGCGTCGCAGGTTGAGCTGCATGACGAGCGAGCTCACATCGTGTTCGCGCTGCCTGGCGAACACGGCTCGCATGGCGTCTTTCGACGTCTGCAGCGGGGGCACGCGGGTCAGGGTTGCGGCCTGCGTCTCGAGCCAACCTCGCAGAAACTGGTTGCCGATGGCGTAGCGCGAACCGAGCTTGCGCAAGTAGCCCAGGTTGGCGAGATTGGTCACGCGCTGCTTCAGCTCGACCGGCTGCTCGAAATCCATCCGCTCCAGTTCGCGCGGGTCCGCGCGGTGGCTGCGGTAGATGCTCAGGAGCAGCTCGCGATCGGTTTCGGTCAACTGGCGGAAATCATACTCCAAAAAGCTCGCAACCATCGAATCTACGTACAGGTCGGCTTCGTCGGGCATGCGGAGCTCGCCGGTCTCCTCTAGAAGACGGGAGCAGAGGAGTTGCAGCAGGAGGGGGTGGTTGTTGGTGGCATCTTTGATGGCGGCCACGACTGCGGCGGCAGCCTTGATCCGACCGCCGCGCGGCGCGTGTGACTGGATGATGAGGCTGCGTGCGTCCGGCGCGGACATGCTTCCCAGCATACTGGACATGTCGAAACCGCTGAGGAAGGGTGAAGTGAGCCAGTCGCGACAGACATCGTAGAAACGATAGATCCTACGGGTAGAGACCATGACCGTCCGTACGCCTGCACCGGCAGTGAGGAGGCGGTGAAGGCGTTGCATGGCTGCCGGCTCCTCTGCCGCGATGTCCAACAGAGCTTCGGTCTCGTCGCACAGCAGGAGCAGCTCGCGGCCCGTCCGCGCGGCCATCCGCCGCAGCTGGGCCAGCAAGGTGAGCGCGTCCTCTTCGTCCGCGAGGGAGGGGGGCAGGCCGAGAGGCGAGAACCGGTCGGGATGATCGCGAACGACCTCCGCCAGGGTACAGCCCAGGTCTTCGTAGGAGTGGCAGCCCTGCAAGTCCAGGTAGAGTGGGATGAGCCGGCCCTTGCGCGAGGCCAGGAACTCGAGCTGGCGCAGAAGCGAGGTCTTGCCGATGCACTGGTTGCCCACCAACCAGTGCGCCCGTGCGCCGTACTCAAGGAGCGTGGCGAGGAGCTCCTCCCGGCCATAGAATTCCCGACCGGTGACGAAGGCTCCGATGATATACGGGTTGCGCACGGCGGCCTCGCGGTCCTCTAACGTCCGGCTGCTGCATCAGACGATACGGCGCGAGCCGTATCGTTAGCGGTGATATCGATGCGGCCGTCCGCCAGCGCATGCTGTACGGATGCTGCGGCGATCTCCAGCAGCCGCTCGGGCCGGCCTGCCGCTTCCCGGACGGCCAGGTCGACAGCATCCGGGGTCCACGTATACACGCCGAGCACCGGTTCGACGACCAGCTCGCGCGCGGTTGCATCGCTCAACGGCTTGAGGTCAACCTGGCGAAACAGGTCCTTCAAGTCGCTAATGATCCGCGGGGCGCGCTCGCCGGCCAGCACCGCGCGCAGCTGTCCGCCCATCGTCCTGACCAGGAGTCCGCGGATGTTCTCAGCAGCGCGCGGTGGGTAGCCGTCCAGCGACTGGGCTTCGTCCAGGAGCAGTACGAAGCGAATCTGGCGCGGGGCGACGACCGGCTGGAGGGATGCGAGGAGGATCTGCAGGTCGGCGTGAAATTCGCGCGTGCTGTAGTCGTCGGGCGATGCCTCGTGCCAGCGGAGCCGGGGCTGCTCGCCGACGACCAGCGGTTCGGCCCCCGCAGCAACGCGTCCCATCAGGGTGTGGAGCAGCGTGTCCGGGCGAGCCGACGAGAGATTCAGGTAGGCCGGGATCGAGATCAGGTCGCCGGCCCACTGGGTGCTCAGCACTCCGGCGGCTCGCCTGAGAGTCGGGGTCTTGCCCATCCCCTTTTCGCCCAGGAGCAGCACGTTTCCGCCGTCCAGCGTCTGGGCTACCTCTTGCGCGGGCCCTTCCGGCAGCCGCGCTTCGATGCTGCGGCTCTCCGTCGTGGCGCCGTGGTAGGGGTTGAACCCCCTTGCCACCACGGCCTGCACGCGCGCTGCCTCTGCGGCCGCTGCCCGCTCAACAGCCCGCCGCCGCGCGGTGATCCCCGCCCATATCGTCGCAGCCGCGACCAACAACAGTGCGATTGCAGCAAGGATGGGATAGGCCACTTCCTTCCGCACCGCCAGCCCGAAGGGGAGGTAGATCAGGCCGGGCGTCACCAGCATCACATCAGCCGGTGCGGACCGGTTGAACGCCTCATCTTCCGCCCACACGTGCAGGACCGTCCGCCCTGCTGCCAACCGACGATCCCTGTACGCGGTGATCGTTCGCCCGTCGCGTACCTGCGGCACGTCATCCACCCCGTCCAGCTGCGTGAAGAAGGCCAGCCGTTCGGGCGGTGTCTCCCGATCCGATCCGGCGACCTCGAGCTGCTCGATGCGGCCCCGACCGAGCTCCACCGCGCCTTCCCCGGATTTGATGCCGTTGACCAAGACGATTTCGACCGTGGGTGCGGTTCGCTCGGGCCGATACTCGACCAGCCCACCACCCGTACCGATCCAGAGGGATCCGTCCGGTGACGATGCGAAGGCCGCGGCCGCAGGTCCCGGAAGCAGCCGGGCGTCGTACTGCCGCCAGATCGACGCCTCGTTCGCCCACACGCCCTCGTGCGTCCCCAGCCAGAGCCGGCCCTCTGCCAAGCCGATCGCAGTGATATCCTTTGCGAAGGCTGCAGGCAGCTCCACCTGCTGCCAGGCAACCCCGCGCGATCGCCAGATCTCGCGGTCTTCCGCCCAGACGTACAGCATCTCTTCGGGGCTTTCGACGATGCCGCGGATCCGGGACGCGGCGGGGCTATCATCAGCCGTGATGGGCGCCCACTTGTCGCCTTGGAGGCGCCACAGCCCGCTCGCGGTGCCGGCCCACAGCGTGCCGTCGCCCCGGGTGTGGAGGGCGTTCACTCGCAGCCCTGCAAACTCGGCAACAGGTTCGATGCCGCGATCTTCCTGCCACCGGACCAGCCCTGACCCGGTGCCCATGTAGATCGCGCCGTCCGCACCCTCCGCAAAGGCCAGCACCGGCAGGCTGGGCAGCCCCGTCACGTCGAGCCGGCGGAAAACCATCGCCGGATGGCCTGCTCCATCCGGCTCCTCCGGCCCCGCTCCCTCTGGTCCCGCCACGGCGGCTCCATCCAGCGCCTCCGATGCCGCCTCCTCTGGCTTTGTTTCATCCGGCGTGGCGAGTGCCGTCGCCTCAGGCGATGCGTAGCCGATTCCCGTGCCAGTGGCGGCCCAAACCCGGCCCTGCCGGTCCTCGAACAAGCTCAGGACGCGGTTATCCGGCAGCCCATCGCGCGTGGTCAGGCCGTACCAGGCTGTGCCATCCCACACGGCAAGCCCGCGCTCCTCGGCGCCTGCCCAGACGCGGCCCGCGCGGTCGACGAGGAGCGCATTGATCCGCTGGCCCCCCACGGGCGCGGCGGACACAACGCGCCAATCGCCGGCAACGGCCGGAGCCGCGCGGTGACCCGGCGTATCAGGTAAGGAGCCAGCCTGGGTGGTGAGGATCCCGGCCGCAACCAGCACCAGTGCGCACACCAGCGCACTTGCGGTCAGGCCGGTCTTGGATGGACGAGGTCTATCAATGAGTCGCATGGCCTTGCTTCCGATCGTGGACACGGTCCGATAGAGCGATCATAGCACAGGCGGCGACAAAAAGCAACTATATTATTTGTAGGTGATCTGTACCTCGTAGAACTGCGCGGCGACCTGGGGTTCGCTCAGAGGTAGCCCCAAGGATGCCTGGACCGGTCGCACAGCGTCCGCCCCTTCTTGGGGCGTGGACCAGGATACGCTCGCAGCCTCGCCGGGCAGGCTGGCCACCGCAATGAACGCGTGGCCCCAGCGGAAATGCCCGCGCAGATCGGTGGTCACGCTCAGCAAGCGCAGGGCGTCCAGAGCGGGAGCTTCCAGGTTCATGGAGGCTTCATCGCGTACCGCGCCGGCCACAAGTGTTCCGGGAGGCTGCGCGGCCAGCCACTTGGCCAGGTGTGCGCTAGCAACGGGATCTGCGTGGGTGTCGAAACTTGCGGCCGCAAGCAGATTGCCCCTGGGATCGAGGCTGACGAGGTTGTAGCCCCGCCCGTTCGGCGAGACCTCGCAGCCGTTCAGGTAGATGTGGCCGAAGTCGCCTGCCTCCTGGCCCGCGCTGCGCACGAGCAGACCCACCGGCCCGCCGCTGCCCAGCTGCATCGCCAGCGTATCGGCCCCAACCACCCGGCTGAACCGCAGCCGCACGTCGCTGAGCGCTCCCCGTTGCGGGCTGCGGCGCACATCTGCGGGGACGTCGAAGCTCACCCAGCCATCCGCCATTGACAGAGGCTGTTCGCCGAGCGATTCACCGTCCACCATCACGCTCAGCCGTTGTTCAGGAGCCAGCGCAGCCGCGCGGAGCCGGAGCTCGGCGGCTCCCGCGCCAAGTGGCAGCAGCAGCCGCACCTCCCTGCGCTGCGCGATCACTCCGCCGCCGGCTTCCTCAGCATCCACCGATCTTCCTTCGCCTGTCCCCACCGGGCTCCATCCCTCGCCGAGCGCGAGCCGGCCCTCATCCGTGTCGAGCCGGTAGATCGCGGGCGCGGGCTGCTGCGCCACCCGGTATAGCGCGAGGTCGCCTTCTTCCGCAAGGAGGCTGAGCGACAGCAGGTCTTTCGCAACGGCCTCTGTCTCCGCAGTCAGCTTGTCTCGATGCACCATGACGTACCGGATGTTTGTGAACGCAGCCCACGCGGCGGCCTGCTCGCGGCCGGCTGCGGTCACCGGCTGTGCATCCAGCACCGCACGCAGCGCGTCGTGCTGGGGGAGATCTGCCGCGTTTGTCATGGCGATCAGCCGCGCCAGCACAGGCTGCTCGCTGAAATACTGGAACTTGTACTCCGGGTTGCGCGAGGTGTTGCCGCCCAGGACCCGCTTTCCGTGCGTGGTCTGGTACCACAACTGCTGCATGATCAGTACATCCTGCTTGCCAGCGACCCGGGCGCCGTTGCGCCACCCCAGCGGAAGCTCCAGCAACGCGAAATCGCCCTCCTCCCGGGCCACCTGTTCGTATAGCGCGGGAACGCGCAGATCGGAAACCGGCAGCGGCGCGGACAGGTGCTCGAACAGCATCAGCCCCAACATCGCGGCTGCGAGCAGGGGCAGGTGGGCCGGTAGTCGGGGCGTATCCTGGGGATTTGCTGCCCCATGGCGTCCTCCGGCTGCCAGCCCGGCTCTCAGCACGGCCAGCGCACCGCCCGCAACCAGCGGCGCCAGGCTCAACAGCAGCACCACCGCGTACCGGCTGGGGTACCGGTTGCCCTTGAAGAAGGGGAGCTGTTCGATGATCCGGAAGGGCAGGGGGATGCCTGTGTCGTAGCCTGCCACGCGGAGGCTCGGCCCCAGGGTGAGCAGGAAGAAAAGCCCTGCTGCGCCCACCCAGAGCCAGGTCGCGCGGCTGCGGCGGCCCCTCCACGCGCCCGCCATCGCCAGCACCAGCGCCACGTAGCCTACGTAGATGTGCTGCCCCTTGTCGATCGCAAACTGGCGGCCGGCGCCTCCCTGGCTGACCTGTTCCGACCAGTTCCGCGCAAGGTCGCCGAGGACTGGATGCAGCTGGGTCGGGACCGCATACCCGGCCAGGTCGGCAGAGAAGATGTCCGCAAAGCCTCCGCCCGATGTGAAGAAATCGCCCTCCGCGGCGAGGTCCGGCAGCATGGCCGCCAGGACGGGCGCAATGCCCACCGCAAACAGCGCGGCCATCACCGCGAAGCGACCCAGGAGCGGCCACAACCTGCCCCGAAGACCCCACAGGAATGCGAGCGCCGCGAAGATCAGGAGGAACGACGCATAGGTCAACTCCGCGTAGGCCTGCAGGATCAGGAAGAGCGCGGCCAGTGCGGCGTCCCGGGCCGTCCCGCGCGGCCGCGCCGCGCGCCAAATGTAGAGCGCCGCAAATGGCGCCCACTGTGAACTGGCGATGTTGCCCTGTCCCAGGCCGGCATAAAATAGCTTGACGGATGCGAAGGCATAGAGCGCGCCGCCCACGAACGCGGCTACATCCGCCAGAACAGAAGTGCCCGCGCCGGTCCCGCGCCCTCCCTGCTCGCGCAGCCGGTTTCTGCCGGTGCCCCCCAGGAACTCGCGCGCCAGCAGATAGCCACCCAACCCGCTGAGGACGAACGAAGACAGGAGAAGCAGGTTGTAGGTGGGGATCAGGCCGAAGACCGCCTGGAGCGGGATGCCCAGCATGCCGTTGAGGACCGTGAGCGTGTAGAACGCCAGGTTGATGCCGATGGGCCAGAACTGCCAGCTGCAGTCGAAGGGATTCTGCGGCACGTCGACCAGCGCGTGCTTGACCCACCACAGGTTCCACGCCAGCGACGGGTCGTCGATCCCGTCGCCGGGCACATGAGTCAGGAAACGCGCGGCGAGTGGCCAGGTCAGGGCCAGGCCGAGCACGGTGTACGCGAACACGACGGTCGCGATCCTGGCTGCCGAGCGCCCTCTGGGGTGGGTTTGGCGGGTAGACATCACGTGGTTGGACATGGCCGCGCCATTATGCCACAGTGCTGCCAGGGGTTCCAGCCGGAGCGCGGGGCGCGGCATTGCCAGATGCAATGTTTCTAGTTCTACAGAGATCACCGAGGGCACAGTGGGTGTTTGTGCTTTGCTTGTGCATTCATTGCATCTGTGAAAGTCTCGGCGGATTGCGTGGGACTGATACTGTTCTGACCGTCCCTGCATCGCCTAGTCCACTTGCAGAGTGATCCTTGGACAGCTATACTGGAGAGCGTTGGACAAGGAGAATGTTCGAGATGACCGAAACAGACTTGATGAATCGAATCACAGTCGACCCGCGTATCTTCGGTGGCAAGGCCATTTCTCTCGATTTGACGCTACCGGGTTCGTATTGTAAGATCCCGCTCAATCAAAT
>ERZ747221.2640-NODE-2640-length-15498-cov-4.647234_pt1 | contig 15498 bp, 12 predicted proteins | sample MGYA00374949_ERZ747221 | MGnify/ENA primary metagenome ERZ747221 (study PRJEB28779, sample SAMN05720172) | bioreactor metagenome | isolation source: Anaerobic biogas reactor | place: USA:Washington, USA | collected 2015-08-08 ... | reverse complement strand
GGAGCGAACGGAGAGGTGCAGAGGCTGTGGCTCGATCCGGCGCTCGTGGAGATCCCCGCTCGCAGCGACGATGAGGAGGGGTCCGTCCGATCTCCGCACGCCGTTCTCGCAAGGAGGAGGTGGCACTGTATGAAGGCCGGTGAGTTCGACAAGCGCTTCGACCGCGGGGAGGATGTGACCGATGTCCTCGACGTCACCGCCGCCAGGCGTCCCCTACAGAACATGCGGCGCGTCAATGTGGACTTTCCTTCCTGGATGGTGGAAGCCCTCGATCGCGAAGCAGACCGACTGGGAGTCACGAGGCAGTCGCTGATCAAGATATGGATCGCGGAGCGGCTTGAACAGCTGGCCTCTTAGGCCGGTCGCGCTGAGGTCAGAGGCACGCGGCAAGACAAGCACCCATCACGTGCTCGGCTCCCGGCGTCCAACTCGATCCAGCCGACGCCCGCTGCCACCTCCGGAGGGGTCTACAGACCGGTGCCCGCCTCCATGGCCTCCGGCAACCGAGCGCCTTGTATTGCTATCCGCGAAGTCGCCTCATCGATCTGCTGCAGGTCGTCGGCTGTCAGTTCGATCCCGACTGCTGCGATGTTCTCTTCCAGGTGAGCAAGCTTGGTCGCGCCCGGAATAGGAACAATCCACGGCTCTTGGGCAAGCAGCCAGGCAAGGGCTAACTGAGCAGGGGTCGCGCTCTTTCGAGCCGCGATCCGGCCAAGCACTTCGATCAACGACCGATTAGCCTTCCTGGCTTCCGGCGTGAAGCGAGGGACGATGGTGCGAAAATCGTTCTCCGCGAACTCCGTGTTCTGATCGATCTTGCCCGTAAGATACCCCATGCCCAGGGGGCTGAAGGGGACGAAGCCGACTTCGAGTTCCTTCAAAGCCGGAAGCATCTCCTGTTCAGGACGTCTCCACCACAGCGAGTACTCGTTCTGCACCGCGGTGACCGGTTGGACCGCGTGCGCCCGCCGCACCGTCTGCACTCCCGGCTCCGACAGCCCCCAATGCCTGACCTTGCCTTCCTCGATCAGTTCCTTCACAGCTCCCGCCACCTCTTCGATCGGGACGGCCGGATCGACACGGTGCTGATAGAGCAGATCGATGGCATCGGTCTTGAGGCGCTCGAGCGATGCCTCGACCATCAACTTGATGTGCTCCGGGCGGCTGTCCAAGCCGGTCTCATTGCCGGCGGCGTCGAAGGCGAACCCAAACTTTGTGGCTATGACCACCTGATCGCGAAAAGGAGCGACGGCTTCACCCACCAATTCCTCGTTGATGAAGGGGCCGTAGACTTGAGCAGTGTCGAAGAACGTGATTCCTCGACTAAACGCCTCCCGGATCAGGGATATCATCTCTTGCCTATTCCGAGGCGGGCCAAAGGCGAAGCTCATGCCCATGCAGCCTAGACCGAGGGTCGAGACTTTCAGGCCGCTCTTTCCCAGCTCACGCGTTTGCATCCTAGGGCTCCTTCGAGGTTGTGTCGGTCAGTTTCATGATCCGCCGCCGGAGCCGTTTGCTCGAGCTGGGCCTTCCGTCTACCGCATCGGATCACGTGACCGACAAGCGGCAAAGACCTCTCATTGCAGATCCTCCTATCTGGTGAACATAGCACAAGGTCGGTGAGCTGAGCATCGCGTGAAGCGCTCCGATCCTGAGCACCTGAGCACCCCGCAATGGGGCGCCAAGTTCCATCTTTGGTCCGATGCCACCTGTCAGATGGCGTCGTAAAGCACGCCGTCCTTCATGTGAAGCACCCTGTCAGTGCGTGCGGCGATGTCCTGGTTGTGGGTCGCTATCAGCATGGTCGCGCCCTGGGAATGGCACAGATGTATCAGGTGATCGAGGATCGCCTGCCCCGTCTCGGTGTCGACGCTCCCGGTGGGCTCGTCGGCGAGGATTATGGAGGGGCCGTTCACCAACGCCCTTGCTATCGCCGCCCGCTGTCGCTCACCACCCGAGACCTTGGTGGGCGGGAAATCCATCCGCTCAACGAGCCCCACCTTCACGAGCATCTCCGTCGCCCTCTTTTTCATCTCCTTCTTGGAGATACCGAGGGGATACATGGGCAGCTCCGTGTTCTCCAGAAGGCTCAGACCGGGGATCAGGTGGTGGAACTGGAACACGAACCCTATCGTTCTCGCTCTGAACCGGTCGAGGGGCTCATAAGAACTGATGTCCCTGCCGTCGATGAGGATCTCTCCGGAAGTGGGGGTGTCGAGCGCCCCCACCAGGTTGAGGAGGGTGCTCTTGCCGCACCCGGACGGACCCATGAGGGCGGCGACCGCTCCCTTTTCGACCTCGAAGGAGACGCCGTTCAGAGCCTTCACCAGGCCCCCGTCGTAGTGCTTGACGAGGTTCTTAGCGACGATCATGGCACACCCCTGGACCCCCGACGCTGTTCGAGAAGCTCTCGAGGATCATCTCTTCCAACTCCTGACCCATGTCCGGCTCTTCGGCCGCTATGTCATGGGTCTCACCGGGGTCGCGGACGAGGTCGTACAGCTCGCAGGCGCCGGACGGTCGGTCGAGGATGAGCTTGTGGCCGTTCGAGACCACCGAGAGAGACCTCCCATACGAGCCGCCGCCGGCGGCGCGGAAGACTGAGCTGACGGCGAACTTGGGTTTCGCGCCGCCGTCACCTCTCCTCCCGTTTCCGCCCAGCATGGCCCCCACGAGGGACTCGCCGTGCATGTGGCCGGGGATCTCGAATCCCAGCAGGTCGAGTATCGTGGGCGCGATATCCACCTGCTCGGCCCTCGCTTCGACCCTTGTGCCCGGACGCCCGCCCGGCAGGCGCACTATGAGAGGCACGTGCACGAGCGGGTTGTACAAGAGAGGTCCGTTGTGGCCCTGGTATCCTCGTTCGAACATCTCCCCGTGGTCGGCCGTGACGATGATCATCGACGTATCGAAGAGACCTCGCGCCTCAATTGACTCGAGAAGCCCACCGAATCTGTGATCGACCTCCAGGATGTGCTCGTTGTAGCGACCGCGCAGCAGGTCGACCGCGGGTTGCGACGCCTCCGGGTAGAAGCGGTTGAAGAACGGCCGTTGGCTGCGGATGACATCAAAGACCTTCTCCTTCACAAAAGTGCCTCTGAACGACCTGGATGGGAGATAGGGCTCGTGGGGCGGATAGATGTGCAGCCACAAGAAGAAGGGCCGGCAGGCCGAATCCAGGACCTCCAACGTCTTGCGGAACGTGGCGTCGAGCGAGATGGTCCATCCCGATATGCTTCTCTCCTTGAAGCGGCTCGCCATCATCCTGCCCATCCAACCGTTGCCGGCCTGCCCGAGCGAGTTGACCCACAGGTACCCGGCCTTCAACCCGATCACCGCCGCGGTGCGGTAGCCCTTGCTTCTAAGGACATCGGCCAGGTCGTCGGCCCTGCTCCTGTTCGACACCAGCGCGCGCGCCCGTTCGGAGCCGTGCTTCAGTGGATATCTACCGGTCAGGATGCTGGCAAGACTTGGGATGCTGGAGTTCGAATTGGCCTGCATATTGTCGAACACGTAGCTCTGGTGCGCGAAACAGTCGATGAACGGGGTGGTGGGTCGCCGGTATCCGTAGAGGGACATATCCCCCGCTGAAAGCGAATCGAAGGTGACCAAGATGACGTTGGGCGCGTCACTCATGGCGTAGCGCCGCCGCCGGTTGCAGCCTGGTGGAGACGAAGGCGGGATAGAGGGAGCTCACCAATCCCAGGAGAAGAGAGATGCCCAGCGAGATCAGGAACACGCGGGATACGCCCGATACTGATGCCCACAGCCAGAGCCCCGCGGGGTGCACGAATTGAAGGCCCCAGATGATGACCAGGCCTACCGCGCTGCCCACGAGCCCACCCACGAAGCAGATGATGAGCGACTCCCAGACGATAGTCCGCATTATCCGGGACCTGCTCCAACCGATGGCCATCAAGATGCCTATCTCCTTCGTCCTCTCCGAGACCGCCATGACCAGGGTGTTCATCACCACGATACAACTGCCGAGCAGCGCGATGAGGGAGATGGCCCACGCCGAGGTGTCCACCACCCGTATCAGTGAGATCTGGCCGGCGAAGTCCCCGCTGCGCACGACCGCCAGCCCCGGCAGGCGGGTCTCGATGCGGTCGGTGGCCTCGTCGACGGACATCCCCTGCTCCAGGCGCACGAAGGCCAGGTTGACGAACCCATCTCTACTCAGGATCCTCTGAGCATCCCCGATGGCAAGGATGGCGGCATTATCCAGCATGTTGCTGCCGCTCGCGTAGATCCCCATGACGAGGTACTCCTCTTGCTCGGAAAGAGAGAGCCGGTCGCCCACACGACGTTCGGCGGCCTTACCGGCGGTCTGGCCCAGCAAGATGCCGCCCCTCTCCGCCTTCAGCATGGTGCCGTCAAGGATGTTGAGTCTCTCCGCGAAAGCGTCGGCCGGCGCGAGACCCATTATCAAGAAGTAAGGGTTCCAAGGGGTCTTGATGGCGCCGATGACCATCGAGGAGACACTCTCTATTCCCTCGGTACTCGCGAGGGCCTCGTAGTCGGCGGTAGTGATCTTCGAGCCGAAGGGGCTCGCTGCGCCCTTGGACTGCACTGCGAGGTCTATCCCGTAGGTCTGTATCGTATCCTGGACCTGGCTCCGCAGACCTTCGCTCACGGAGGTCAGCGAGGAGAGGATCATTATCCCGACCGCGGCGCCCAGAGCGGTCAGGAGGCTCCTCCTCTTGTTGCGGGCGATGTTACGGATTGCAATCATGCCATCGACTCATATTCGCACGTGCATGGCGTGTCATGTAGCGCCGCTACCGGCGTGATCGCTCACTGCGTCTACGGCGGCGCCATACCGCCCGGCCGGCGGCAAATTCACACGGCGGTCAGTCTGAGCCGGGTCCTCATGCGTCCAGGCCGCCGCGCCGATACTAGAATGAAGAGCGGCCGAGACGGCGGAGTAACACATGACAGAAACGAACGGTCTGTCAATGCGTGGTGAGCTGGAAGAGCTCATGGCGACGCTCCGGCGTCTCAGAGCCGACGCTGATGCGCCCGGGTTCGTGGAGTGGCGGGCATCCGCAGATTCCACCATGTCCAAGATGTTTGGACCGCGTCACAGGCTCAGCTTGGCGCTCCGGAATGTCAGCTTCGCCCCGGATTTCGGTCAGGCCCGGGCGCGGGCCCTGGCTCTTCTCACATCCGCCGCCGGCTTGGCCGACACCATGCCCGATCCGGCCCTGGCCACCGGGCAGCCGCCTGAGATAACCCAGCAGCCCGAGCCGAAGCGCGAGCGCGTCCTGCGCAGGCTCGGTCGGAAGCGGGACGCCGGCGCAACGCCCTCAGATATCCTTGAGCAACCAGCCCCGGCCGCGCCGGCACCTGATGTCGCTGATCTGAAGTTCGAGACCTTCTGGCCCGAGGAGCCTCTCGAGACCGAGGCGGTTCCCGAACCTGAGGTTACCCCCGAACCCGAGGTGGTCCCCGAACCCGAGGTGGTCCCCGAGCCCGAGGAGATTGTCCCGGAGCCACGGATCCCTGAACCCATAATGGCGGAGGAGCGCGCTACGGCTGATGAGCCTGCCGAAGTTGAGGAGCCCGTCGGCACCGAGGAACCCGTCCAATCTGAGGAGCCCGTCGAAGGCGACGAGCCTGCCGAAGCTCCTGCGCCGCCTGAGGTCGCGGAGCCCCCGGAGGCGCCGGAGATCCCCGAGGTGTCCGAGACCCCCGAGGTGTCCGAGACCCCCGAGCCGAAGCGCGAGCGCGTCCTGCGCAGGCTCGGTCGGAAGCGGGACGCCGGCGCAACGCCCTCAGATATCCTTGAGCAACCAGCCCCGGCCGCGCCGGCACCTGATGTCTTCGCGCCCCCGGAACCCGCTGAGCTCCCCGAGATCCCCGAGGAGACCGAGACTCCGGAGTCGCCAGAGGCCGCCACGCTCCCGGAGCCACGCGAAGCCCCCGAGACCCCCGAACCGAAGCGCAAGACATTCTTTAGCAAGAGGAGGCGAAAACCTGAGCCGATCGATTCCCTGCCTGCCGGTAACGAAGGACCGGACGCGACGGTCGACGAGGAGGTGCCCGCCGAGCCCCCAGCGGAGGAACTCGTAGCGACAGCGGTCTCGTACGAGCCTGCCGCGGAACTCCACGATGAGCCTGTCGTGCTCCCCGACGAGCCTGCCGTGCCGCCGGACGAGCCCGTGGCGGTCTCGGACGTGCCTGCTCCGCCGACGCCTGATCCTGCGAAACCGGTGCCCGATCCGGCTCCTGAGCCTGTCGTGCCGCCGCGCGAAACGATGACCCGTGAACCCGAGCCGTTGTGGGCGCGGCCAACGGTCGCACGCGACCCCGAGCAAACGTGGACACCCCCGCCTCCCATCCGGGAGCCCGAAACGTCCTGGGAGTACCCATCGATCGGCCGTGAACCCGACATCTTTGGCAGCGCCCCCAGCGGCGTCTCTCAGCGGCCCACATGGGGCCGGCAGGGCGCCTCGCGCAGGCCGAAACGCGGTCGCAGGAGACTGGCCGTCGCGGCTCTCGTCATAGTCATCCTGGCGGTCGTCATCGGACTCCCGGTATGGCTGATGTTGTTCGACGGGTGGTCGACGGTCTCCGGGCTCTGGTCCGACAACGACACGACCACATCCACGTCCCCCTCGTTCTCGGGCGTGATCAGCCCAAGCGCCGATGCCGTCGTCGTCGACGCGGCCGGCGACCCCCGCAGCGACTACATCGTGGGAGTGGTCCGGGCGGGTATCGTCCATCTCATGCCCAACGAGATGGGAGAGGTCTCCTTCTTGCCTTCGAAGGTCGTTGGGCGGGGAGAGTTCCTCGTGTGGCTCGATCGGGTGCAGCGCATCCCCGTCGGCGATGGAAACGTAGCGGACACCTTCTACTACGATCTGGATCCCCGGCTCCGCGAGATCGCCATCGACGCCTATCAGCAGAGGATCGTCCTCGAGTGGGCGGGCGGCGACGCGAAGGTCGCCTTCAGGGCGGGAGAACCCATCCTCGCCCGTGACGCGGAGGCCTGGGCGGCCCGGATGATCGTCGGACTGCTACCGGCCACCGATCTTCAGAGCGGGATGGAGATCACCCAGGCGGCCGCTCTCGATCTGCGGGCGCGCATCTCCTCTCTCGAAGCGCAAGAACTGGCCGCGGTCGTAGAAAAGTACGAACTGAGGCCGGAAGCGGGCTGGGCCCGACAAGAGTCCATCACGCGTAGCGAAGCTGCCGAGTTCCTGATGAGGCTCAAGGCGGTATTCGACAAATAACCGCCGTCATGACGGCGTTCCCGCACCCAATCTAGGTCCAAAGTCCGATGCCCCCTCGTTCCCGCATTGGTATTCCTGTGCGGCGCAGCAAGCTGCATCAGCGAGAGGGAGGGGGCCGGTATGTGAGATGGGGGGTCCGATGGTGTCAATCTTCACGTTATCAAACAAGGATTGGAGCAAGGACTATGGTCAGACGTCCATTGGTGCGGGTCTTCTTGGTAGCGGCCGCTTTCGGGGTCAGCGGAGCGCTCGGCGTGGGAGCGCCCTCAGCGCTGGCTGGGCTCGATGGTTACTCTCAATGGATCGATACGGATAGGAGCGTCTCTTCTGCACAACCGGCGGCCGTCGATAGCGTTCCGGCTTCTGATGACGGCGCGGCGCAAAGCGGCGGCGCCTTGCACGGAAACGCCGCACCGCACGGCGACGGCGCGGGGCGCGGCAACGGCGCGGCGCAGAGCGGCGGTGCCTCGCACGGCGACGGGGCGCCTCAGGACGGCAAGGAGATGAGCGAGAAGGAGCTGAAGGCCGAGATCACCAAGCTGTGGGGAGAAAACGCCGGCAAGAAGATGCGCAAAGCCGAGCCCATGATGGTCCCGTACAAGGAGAAGACCTGGGCGACCATGGTCACCGAGCCAAGTCCCAACTGGGCCGGCTACAAGTCGAAAGTCAGCGGGATCTACGGCGCCATCGGCTACATGACGGCGAAAAGGTGTTACAACGGCGATTCAGGTGTGTTCGTGGGAATCACCGACGACCAAAACGAGCTCATACAGGCCGGCGTCGACATGCAGAACATGACCGCCTTCGTCGAGTGCATCCCCAATACCGCCAAGACGGTGTTCTCGGTCGCCCAGAACGATCGCATCCTGGTCTCGGTGCGCCAGCAGGCCGGCAGCACCTGGAATGTTGTCATCTACAACACCACCAGCGGGGCGGCGTATGGTAAGTACTACACGTACTACGGTCCCAACAAATACGCGTGCTGGATCCTCGAGACACAGTACCGGCAACATGCCGGGAGTTGGGGCACGGTCAACTTCTCACAGTGCAATTGGGTCAACAGTGCGGGCACCCGCTACGGCATAACCTCCGGGAGCGGCTACTATTACAAGAAGGTCATGACCACCTACTTCGGCGAGCGGGTTACCCCGAGTGCGGTCAGCGGTGGTGCGGCGTTCTCGGTGACGCGTTACTAACGTATCTGAGGGGGGATCGAGGTGAAGAATCCGTTTGCGGCGGGAGCCACCGCGACGAGCCGGATCGTGCTGCTCGTGCTCGTCATCCTGGTGGCCTGCGGTGTCGGAGTGGGAGCGGCTGAACTCGCGGATCAGTTGAGGGGCGAGTCGCGCGACGCAAGTGCGGTGGGCCCGGCCGGCGATGTGGACTCGGCCGGCGCGTGGATCTACGATCCCGACCGTCCGCTTGGCTGGGACCAGCTCGCGGCGACGGCTTCGGCGCCCGATCCCCGCTCCGATCACTCCCTGGTTTATGCCTCGGTCACCGGCAGGGTCATCCTGTTCGGTGGCCGGGGAGCCGATGGGGCGCTGGGCGACACCTGGGCCTACGATGTCGTCACGCGCGACTGGACGGAGCTCCCGGCTTCTTCGTCGGGGATGTCTCCCGAACCGCGGGGGACGCACTCCTTGACGTTCGTCCCGTTGACCAACGAGGTCGTTCTCTTCGGCGGCTCGGGGGACGAGGGCGTTCTTGGCGACACGTGGACCTACGATCTGTTGCGCAACGCATGGATGGCGGCCGCTCCGGGGGAGCCCCTGCCGGCCGTCATCTCCGAGCCCGTTGCCCGGCAGTGCCATGCCGCGGCATTCGATCCTGTCGCCGGCAGAGTCATCTTGTTCGGCGGCTTGGCGGACGCGGACGAAGTGTTGGGAGATACGTGGAGTTACGATCCGATCAGGCGTCTGTGGACCGAGCTACACCCAGGAGGAGACGGGCCCGCGCCGCGCCACGGCCATTCGATGGTCTTCGACCCCACGAGCGGGCGGGTGATCATGGTCGGCGGCACAAACGGCGAGGGCACGGTTCTTGACGAGACCTGGGCCTACGACTCTGGCAACGACTGCTGGACCCAGCTGCAGCCGCTGTCACCGATGCCGGGCCGTTCTGCTTCAGCGGCGGCCTGCGCGAGTACGACGGGAACCCTGACTCTGTTCGGCGGCCACGATCCGCAGAACAATGCGTCGGCGGACACATGGACGTATGACTTCGACGGCTCCTGGGTAAGAGTCTATGCGGGCGATGTGACGCCGAGCGCTCGGGCGAGCAGCTCGATGGTCTACTGCGAGCTCACCGACACGCATCTGCTCTTTGGAGGCCGGGATGAAGCCGGCAATCCTCTGAGCGACACGTGGATCTACTGGTCACCTGCCAAGTGGTGGTGATCGAGTCACCCGCCGTTCCTACGGGCTGTTACTATGCAGGCCGGGGAGTTTGAGCATATGGAGCAATCCCTGCTGCGAGGAGGCATGTGTATGTACAAGAAGATGGTGGTACTTCTAGACGGCTCGGAACTCGCCGAGGTAGTCTTCGACTACGCGCAAGAAGTCTCCGGCAGGATGCACGTCGACATGGATCTGTTGCATGTATGCAGCCAGGACCAAGAGGCTCAGCTACCCATGCGCCAGGCCTATATCGACAAGAAGGCGGAGGAACTGTGCGCCGAGGCCGAAGCCGTCAGGAGCAAGTACGACGAAGACGCCACCGCCCAATGCATCAACGCGCAGGGGCACGTTGTGGTGGGCTATCCCGCCGAGGAGATCCTCAAGTTCGTCGACGAGAATGATATCGACCTAGTCATGATGTCCACTCACGGGAGCTCCGGGGTCAAGAAGGACTGGGATCTGGGTGAGGTGGCCAACAAGGTCGTCCACGCTGCGAAGGTTCCCGTGTGGCTGGTGCCTACTGAGCTCCGCGGCGCGGTTCTGGCCGACACTCTTCCCAAGCGCCCCCTGCTGGTCCCTCTGAGCGGCACCGAGAAGTCCGAAGTGGCTCTGACGCATGCTGTGCAGATCATCCGGCAAAGAGGCGCCGAGGCCGAGAGCCAATTGGTGCTGCTCCATGTCGTGGAAGATCCCGCGCCCGGGTTCTTGTCGAACCGGGCGTCGGTAGAAGATTTCACTGCCCAACGGGATAAGATGAAGGCCTATTTGGAGAACCTGGCCGAGCCGATCAGGGCCTCTGGTGTAGAGGTTCGCACAGAGGTGCTGATATTGGGAGACGCCGCCAGAAACATCATCGGCTATCTCAAGCACAACCCGACGCAGCTCCTCGTCATGGCCGCTCGGGGCAAGAGCAGGATCAACAGAACCATCTTCGGCAGCGTCACCGAGAGTGTCATCCGCATGGTGAAGGTGACGCCCTTCCTTCTGGTCAGCGGCGACGAATCAGACGCCTAGGGAGGTCTTAGCGCCGTCACGCGGCATGAGGCCCAAGAACACTTGAGCCGCGGATCCCATCCCCCGGGGGATGGGATCCGCGGCTCTCTTTGCTTGGTTTGCCCAACTCAGCCCATCATCTGGCCTGGAAGCCAAAGGACGATCTGCGGGAAGGCTATCAACAGTGCCAAGAAGACAAGCAAGACTATGATGAATGGCAAGACGCCGCGTAACAACTCTCCGATCGGTATCCCGAACGTGTTTCGTACGATATAGAGATCTAAGCCCAGCGGAGGGGTTATTAGACCTATCTGGAGGTTGACCACCACCAGCACGCCGAACCAGACCAGATCGAAACCGAGGGCGGTGACGGCGGGCACGAAGATGGGGAGCGTCAGCAACAGGATGGTCATCGTGTCCATGATGCAACCGAGGAACAGGTACATGATGCTCAGCAAGACGATGAATCCCGTCGGGGACATGCCGGCCTCGAGAACGACCTCAGCTATCTTTTTGCCCAAGCCGCCGCTGCCTACCACGTAGGTGAAGAAGGAAGCTCCGATGATCACCAGTATCAGCATCCCGATGACCAGTGCAGCCTCCATGAGTGCCCGCCGCATTTGTTTCAGACGGAACTTGTACGCGGCGATCGCTACGATCAGCGCCGCGACACACCCGAAGCCGGCCGCTTCGGTCGTGGACGCTATCCCGAAGTAGATGACCCCAAGAATGCTGAAGATGATGACGGCGACAAGCCATAGTCTCCTGAGGGAGTAGAACTTCTCCTTCCAGGAGTACTTTCCGGCAGGAGGTCCCAAGCTGGGATTCCGCCAGGCCATGACCACCGCTGTACCGGCCAACATGATGACCAGTAACAGTCCCGGAATGATCCCGCCGATGAACAACTTGCCGAGGGACACCTCGGCGAAGAGGGTGAGTATGATCATGGTGGTGCTGGGCGGGATCAGTGGACCGAGGACTCCGCCACAGACCAAAGCACCCAGTGCGAAGCCCCGGTCGTATCCGTATTTCTCGTATTGGGGCACTGCCACCTTGCCCACGGTGATGATGGTGCCGCCGCTGTGTCCCATGATGGCCGCCATGGCGCCCTCTCCGACGATACTGGCAGCTACCAGCCCGCCGGGTATCCGAGACAACCATTTGCTGGCCGCGCCAAAGAGCTCATCACCTATAGACGTCTCAGCGATGATGCATGCCAGGAGGAAGAACAGTGGCAACGGGGCCATCTGATCTCTGAAGAGAAAGGAGTACGTAGTGCTCCCCAACAGGGACATGACCGGCCAGCCATACGTCCAGATACCGACGACCAGGGCAGGCACCAGCATGCTCCACGCGATGGGAACGCCGATCATCATCATGACGACCATGACCGCGAGGCATATCAAACCAGGTAGGAATTCCATCGTCTATACCTGCCCGTCAGCAGTCGTTATCTCCGAACCGTCGGAGGTCTTGCTCTCTCCGACGAACAAACGAGCAACACCTTTGCAGAGTTGCGCGACAAGCACCAGAAACAGCAGTCCGTATCCTATGGGGATCGTGAACTTGACCGGCCACAGAGGCTCTCGCCAAGATGAATAGCTGGTTTCGTTTATCGAGAAGGAATAGCTAGCAGCGTCCCACCCTTTCCATACCATGACGTAGGTCACAAACAGAGCCGTAATGGGCACCACGATCTCAAACAGTGCCGTCTGCACCTTGTTCGGTAGCTTCGTCGCTAAGAAGTCGACTTTGAGATGACGGTCGTTCCGTTGCACATACGACACTGCTATCACCAGCGCCGGTATCATCAGGATCTTCGTCAGCTCGATGGCGTACACGGACGGAGCATTGAAGACGTAGCGTGTCAACACACCGTAAGTGACGTTGATAGCCATAGCCAACAACAGGAGTCCGCTACAGAAGAGGGCAACTCTGGTCAACACCTCGATTATCTTATCCAGAGCTCTGACTATCTTCATGGGCATGACCGCTTCACTTGGTTATCCAACATCCTCTCTTCGTCAATAAGAAGGAGGTGTCAGGCGGCGGCGCGCCGGACTGCCTCCTTCTCATTGACGTTTGGCTATCGCACTTGGATATTCGCCGCCTTACGCAAACGTGATGTCACTATGTGCATCTAGCCTCGAACTCTAGTAGGGATACGGATACTTCGCGTTGGCTGCCTCAGCGGTTTCAGCCACCTTCAGGCCGAAGTCGCCCATGTCGGCCAGCATCTTGTCGACCACCGGCTGGAGCGTCTCCTGCCACTTCTGGCGCTCAGCGGACGGCAGGTGATAGACCGTCATGTTCTCTTCCAGCTCGGCCAGATAGTCGTGGTACATCCCGGCGGTGACATCTTTGATCTTCTGAGCGGCCAGATTGGCTTCCTCCACGATGATGTCCTGGAACTCCTTGGGCATCTTGTTCCAGACGTCCAGGTTGAGCGTGGTCGCTCTGGAGGAAGAGATCAGCAGGCATGCGGTCAGGTGCTCACAGACTTCCCACAGCTTCGCCTCGTGGAACTTGCCCATGGACTGGATGGTGGCGTCGACCGTACCCTTCTGCAGGAGCTCGTAGACATCGAGAGGAGAGGCAGGTGCGCCGACGGCGCCGAGGTTAGAGACGATGTCGGTGACGGCGGGGGAGATGGTCTGAGTGAGCAGACCGTCCCAGTCGGCCAGAGTCTCTACGGGCTTCTTCGCGCTACCTATTGTGAGCGGCAGCATGGACATGACCTGCAGGCACTTCTGATTGAACTTCTCTTCGAAGACGGCGCTGAAGTCCGGCAACAGGGTCGACTGCCCTTCTATCTGGGCTTCGATGGTGTTGTAGTAGAGCGGCATCTCCGAGGAGTTGAACCTGGCATCGACTCCACCGTGGGGTCCGAAGGGGAACGTAGCCATTTCGGCCGAACCCTGTCGCACGGCGTCCATGGAGTCAAACATGGGGACGAGGGAGTCGCTCCAGAACAGCTCGACCTTGACCTGGCCATTGGTGCGGGTAGCGATGTTCTCCGCCATCTCGATCTGCGGGATGCTGTCTTCCAAAACGGCGGTGGCAAACTGTGCCCACCTCAGATAGTAGGTCTCGCCCGAATCGGCCGGCGCCGCGGTGGTCTCAGTGGATCCGGCAGTAGTCTCAGTCGGCGCCGCGGTGGTCGCGGTGGTCGCGGTCTGTTCTTCGTCTCCGCAGCCTGCCAGCATCAAACCGCTGAACAGCAGCAGAGCCAACAACACGGGTATTATTTTCTTCATGCTAACAACCCCCTTCTAAGCTCATCTTGCTAACGACCTACCCTCCTGGTGCTGCTAATCGTGGTCAGATCTACACTCCTTTCCCATGGTAGGTAACACCAATATTGCTTCTTATATACATCAGGACTCCGGAGGGGCGGGTAGGGTCTCGACCAGCATCTCCGCGATGTCCTTGATGACCATTGACACGCCCGCCTCTTCATTCCGGGCGGCGTCCTCCAACATCTGCAAACAGTAGGGGCATGCGGTAGCCACCGCTTTGGCCTGTGTGCCCGCGGCCTGGGCCAGCCGTACCGCGTTGATCCTGGCGCCGGCCTCTTCTTCCAGCCACATACGACCCCCGCCTCCCCCGCAGCAGAAAGCGTTCTGCCGGTTCTTCTCCATCTCCACGAGGGTCTTGCCTGGGATGGCCTGCAGCACCTGCCTGGCCGGCTGGTACAGATCGTTGTACCTGCCGAGGTAGCAGGGGTCTTGATAGGTGACGGTTTCTTGGCCCGGGCCGCCGGTCTCCTGGCTGCCCGCGGCGGGGATGTTCAGTCTTCCCTCGGCGATGAGATCCGCCAAGAATTGACTGTGATGCACGACTTCAAAATGGCTACCGAACTCGGGGTACTCGTTCTTGAGCGTGTTGAAGCAGTGAGGACAGGCGGTGACGATCTTCTTGACGCCGTAGCCCTGCAGGAGCTGGATGTTGCCGGCGGCCATCATCTGGAAGATGTGCTCAGCCCCCAGTCGCCGGGCGGGATCGCCGCAGCACATCTCTTCCTCGCCCAGGATGGCGAAATCTACGCCGGCCTCCTTGAGTAACCGGGCGATAGCCTGCGCGACCTTGATGCTGCGGTCTTCCAGGGCCTGCGTGCAGCCCACCCAGAAGAGGACTTCCGCCGGGCCGTCGTCGCCGACGATCTTGACGTCGAGGTCTTCGGCCCAGTCGGTACGGGCGTACATGGTCCCGCGCCAGGGATGGCCACGCACCCTGAGGTTCTTCAACACCTCCCTGGCCGTCTCGGTGGTGGTGATCATCTGCAGATGGCGTCTGAGGTCGACGATGGTGCCCATCTGTTCGTTGTATGAAGGACAGACGTCCTGACAGGCCAGGCAGGTGGTGCAGGCCCACACGGCGTCTTCGGTGATGACGTTGCCGATGAAGGGCGGGCATGCCGGCCGTTCTCCGCCGGCCTCCGGAGCGGCGCCGGTGCCACTACCGGTTTCGGCGCCCGCGCCGGCACTATGGCCGCCGCCGGCCCGGGACGCGGCGCCGGCCTTGAGTAGCGGCGGACCCACTTTCAGCAGGTGTTCCTTGGTGCCCAGGATCAGCTCCCGGGGAGAGAGGGTCTTGCCGCTGGCCTGCGCCGGGCAGGCGGTGTGGCAACGGCCGCACCACGTGCAGGCGTAGGAATCCATGAGTTGCTTCCAGGTGAAATCACGGACGTCCTCCCGCCTTATGGCGGCGGTGTCTTTGAGATCCACCGGCCGCAGGGTCCCTGTGGGGGCCAAGTTCCTGAAGGCGGTGTTGGGGAAGATGAAGAGAGGGTGGAGGTGCTTGGAGCGGGGGGTGTACACCACCGCGGCGAGCAACACCAGATAGTTGGCCCACCAGAGGCTCTTGAA
>ERZ747221.2639-NODE-2639-length-15514-cov-3.351493_pt1 | contig 15514 bp, 25 predicted proteins | sample MGYA00374949_ERZ747221 | MGnify/ENA primary metagenome ERZ747221 (study PRJEB28779, sample SAMN05720172) | bioreactor metagenome | isolation source: Anaerobic biogas reactor | place: USA:Washington, USA | collected 2015-08-08 ... | reverse complement strand
ATGGGGACCCGGTAAGGTCAACTACCACGCCCTGAAGGGCGTGGCTTCCATGGCAAAGCACCCGTTGATCCGCAGTTCGGTTACCCCCGCAGCGGTATCAATACCCATCTCCCCATACGAAATCCCGGCCTCTTGCAGCGCAGCCTTGACGAGTTCGCACTTCGGGCACACCGGGAGAGAGAACACCACAATTTCGCTATCTACAGCCATTATCCAATCACACCTTGATACTTTATACCACAGCAACATCGGAATGTGCTGTCTTTAAGTCAATTCGCTACTGCCAGCATCTTCCAGGGCACTCTGGTCATCTGGGTCCTCGGCTGCGCCAGGATTGTACGGCATGAACCGATGGAGCGGGCAGTCGGTCTGCCCGCAGTCCCGTTTGCCATCAACGTAGTAGCCCATACAGTCGTAGCACTTTGCCTTGACCGCCTGAAGCGGCGTCACGCGCCTACCCGAGTAGAACTTGATGAGTTCTGCTCGGCCCCTCGCGGAGATCCCCTCCGTCCGAATGGAAAGCAGGGTCTCCGATACGTCGCCCGCCATGTTCACAGGACCTCTCGAATTGACGCTCTCCCCGCACCATGCAGAATGAGGTCGTGCAGGTCGTTCGCAGCAACAACATACGGGAGGTCGCACCCGCAGTCGCTGTCTCGAAAACGGATGACAACCTCATCAAGATCAGCGTCATAGGACACATCGCCGATCTTATCGGCTTCGAGAAGATGATACAGGCTCGCGGAATACGGGATATAACCATCCGCGACCTCGTCCGACATCGCCTCGCCAAGCACAACCAGCGCCTCGTCGACATAGACAAACGCTGGCTCTCCGTAGATGAACCCGCGAACCTCGCTCTTGTTCCGTGAAAGAGAGTTGAAATACCCAATTTCCATGTCCACACCTCAGAGCCCCAGCGTCGCATTCGGCACCGAGTCTCCATTCGGGCGCCACTGCATCCCCAAGATGTTGCCAAGCAACGAATTTGCAAACTCCTCGCACGCATCCCGGTCGCCAGAGAAGACTTCCTTCTCGACACCAGACGCGAAGCGCACGATAACTGCCCAGGGGGTCCGCTGGGAATACGTTGCCCGCACCTCGATGTAATCAATCCGCTCACAATTTGAGTAGAGAATCCACTCCGGGTTTACCAATTTACTGAACATCACAACACCTCATACACCATCTCAATGGGTTCGCGCAATCACATATCCATGTGATCTCTTCATTTCCAGAAGGTCTTTCTTCATCAGATAGACAAACCGGGGATATACCGAGTAATATTTCTCCTTGAACCCGCCCCTGAGAAGGTCATCCAGAACCGAGTTCATCTGCGGGTTCCCGCTCGTCTCGATGACAATCCCGCTCGCAATACTTCGTGCCTGGTGGAACCGACCCCTCGCCCCAGCGAAGTGCCCAATGACGTTGCTCAGGGCACATATCTCCGCAGATAGCAGCAGCAGTTCGTCCATGGGCTCGTTTCTCGCCGTCAGCACTTCCATGACATCGGAATTTGCGCCCCAGCCCCACTCGAATGACTCGAGTTCTTCTCCCATATACGACACGGAGAACCCGACCACGAAGTCATTTGGGCCAAGCGGGCTCTCATATTCCGTCCCACGGGCATAGACATAGGTCTCCGTCCCATCCGTCCGGCCGGGCCGCGCCCACGACCGGATGTGAAATGACCGGATCTTCCCAATGCGAACCACAGGCTTTTTTTTGAGAGCAACCGTCGCAAAGAGCGCGGCATCAAGCCCGGCGACCATCGCCTGCCCAGGCACATATTTCACAGCGGTGATGAGTTTGCCCTCATGCACAAACTTCCACATCCCATCGTTGGGAATCGACGGGAATATAAAAATCGCCGCGATGCCGGATTCAGCCATCCGAGACGACCGGATCACATACTCTCCTAGCGCGGACACCTTTGGTTCGGCGGGCTCTACGATGAACGCAACCCGGCACTCACCATCGGGAGATGTCGCCAGAATGTCTGCAGTCCACGCCTGGGAGCCACCTCCGATGACATTGCACCGCACCGACCACCCCGAACTCACGATGCCTTTGAGGAGCGCCGTCTCGACGGCAAGCGTGTCGGTGGTGTCCTTGAAGTGGGTGCATTCAGGAGCCTTGAAGTAGCGATATCCTCCCTTCACCGAGATGGGTTCCGCGGGTGCGTGACAACAGGTTGTTGCCACCTTGAGGGACCCCGCCGCGGCAAAGTCCTTGAGCACCTGCCACTCCACATCCGAGAGCAATGGGGCAATCCGTTCCTCGCCGTTTACCAGCGCTGCGAGCGGCATGGTCTACTCACCCGCCCCAAGCAGAAACATCTCCCCGCTGCGCTCAACCGCCGAAAATCCAATGGACTTCGCAACGTCCAGCACAATGCGCTGGACAGTGGCTGTGCTCGGGAGAGACAGATATGCGTGCGCGAGGGCGTCGTCGCGCAGGATCTTCCCCACAATCCCTGATGTCGATACCCCGTATCCCGGCGGAGCGCACTGCATTACAGCGCGTATTGCCATTGCAGCACGCTCCCGGAGAAGATCCTCTGGAGGCTCCTCCGTCTGTGCATCGGGCCGATGGGAAACACCATCGGGGTCGGTAATCCAGCTCTTCTCCTCGACTCCGTCGAGATGTCTCCATCTGCGGTCACACGCCACAACCAGATGATACCCATCGAACCCGGCCTGCTCGACGACGAGCGCCCGTAGCCGGTCGGGGGTGAGATTCTGGTCGCGGACAAAGGCGTCACGCATTATCCACTTTACCGCTGAGTCAACCGACGAGCGCCCCCCGGGTCTGCGGAGCCGCAGCATGCGCTTGAGATGACGGGATATGCGCCGCCGAATTTCAGTATCACGTTCTAACGCTTTATTCACGTTCTATACGTCTCCTGCCATTGAGCATTATCCGAATTTGCCCGGCAAGATGTAATAGGGCACGAAAGTATTTAAAGGGTTCGGAGAGCGTCCCGTATGCTCAACGGGCACATGAAAAGAAAGGTATGGGTGTCAGACAATTCGGGCGTAGCCAAGTTCTCGAGACACCACCTCGAAATATTCACGATCCAGACTCTATCAAATGCGCCGGGCAACCGAGTTCTGCAAGCGTCCGCTTGCGCAGCGTTGGATTTTCTATAAAGTTTGCCTCGGCATTAAAATCCCTCGGCTTCCATTGTGCGACCAGCGGATGTTCATGGTTCAGTGAAATCCACACCCTGTTCTTTTCAGGATTCGCTCCCCGTTGCTTGCTTGGGCCAACGTCTGCGCTCAAAATGCCCTCTGTGACAATGCCGACAATTATATCTCTCGCACGATATTTCGGGAACCTCATTTTCTTATTTCTACTCTTGGTTCTAAAATTTTCAACCACGACATCTATGAGAGAATCGATTGATTTTCGCGTGCCCGGAGGCATATTTTTCAGCACAGATATGGCCAGGTGAGTCACGATCACGGTCTCATACCACTCGCGATGCAACTTCATGTGCGCAAAAAACCCAGGCGTGGCATTATAAAAATCGCACATGCGATTAAACTCCAGTTCACTCATCATACAATTTTAAATGTAATTTCAAAATATTAAATGTATCGGTTTGGCATATCGACATCACAAGTCACTCCGTTTGTAAATTGGAGATGAATACACAATCCTACGGATGTTGACGCCATCGGAATCACAGGAGATGGTTCTGTAATCGGGCACATCATCGCACATCAACACACCCTCTGCTATCATCTCTTCGATCATACGCTCGACAACCGGCTTCGAGACACGACGCCCCCTCACAGATTTGTATTCATACACTAGGTTCACCAGGACATCGAATGACTTCTTTGGTGCCCCGACGCCGAGACAATGGATAGTAGCACTACGGACGATGTCATACGTCTTCTGGGTCTTCCGATCACGACGCGACAAACAAAGTTCCATCGTTGCTTTCTGGGCCAATTCGCGCATCACATGCTTTGTAACGCCAGAGATAACGACGTAAATTGATGCGTCATTTTGCACGCCATCATAATATATAGTATCTTGCGTGTAAAATGGCACATCGAAAGTTTGCCTCCGTTCATCATTCTGGGCACCCCTGTGTGTCCGTTCGCCGCCTGTACTTCCGTCAATTGTTATATTGCAAATCGGTTCCGTTTTTTGTTGTGAATTCTTGAAATCGTCGATAATTTGGATTTTAGACACAATTTCTGTGACATAATTGACGTATTTGTCGATTGTGTCCTTTTCCACGGGAATCAGCAGGGAATCTTTATATATACCTTCATAGACGTTTTTGAGGTTGTGACTCGAGATTATGATGATTTTTGCCGAATCTGACTTTCTGGTATATAAAGGTGCCGTTCTATAAGCAGAATTTGTACACTCATCAGCTACCTTGGAGACCCTTAAATTTCGGTACCTTTTTATACCTTGATCGTCAGACACGGCGGCCGCAGCAGCCTCAAGTGCAGTGAACCGGGGGGTCGCGAACCCGCCATCCATGAAAAATAGGATGTCGTACTCGGGAAGATCCACCCCCCGGGCGATGGTCCCGTTGTTATAAAATGATACGGGATACCCCTGTCCGTAATACCGGACCACGTCTGCACGGGTGTCGTGCTCCCCCAGGCCGAGGATCTTCCCGTGGGGTGCCATGGTGCTCAACAGGGCCTGTTGCTTCTCTTTGGTTGCCGTGACCGCAACGAACGGAACGACCGGCTTTCCGGTTTTCAGGGCCTGTTTGTTGCGCTCTAGGATCCTCGCCATCATCTGCGAAACGATGGCATCCTGCTGTGCGGGCTTGTCTGCGACCGCAACCAGCAGCAGATAATTTTCGGCAAATGGGAAGAGTTCGAGGTCTACGCGGCATACCGTCCGGTTCCGGCGAATCTGGTCCACGAACACCTCCGCTTCGGTAGCCCCGACGATGAGCAACTTTGTGAAGTCTGGTTCAAACATCGGGGTGTGGTCGCTCATCAGGTAGAGGACCTGCTTGGGGCTGTTGGGGTGGGATCCCTGCTGCCAGACGAGGAGGTTCCTCGCCGGGAAGAGGAACGGCTGGAGATACTGCAGGGGGTCGCCGGTGGTCGGGTAGGGGAGGTCCTGGAGATGTTCCATGAATGTGACCATGACCTGTTGCTTGAAGGGGAGCGACCTATCGGCGTAGGTTGTAAGCTTCGGGCGCACCCGCCGGACGAACGCATCGCGCTCTTTCGCATCTTTGTTCTGCAGTTTCGAGAACGCCATGAGTTCTGTGTTGAGATAGACGACACTCTCGCATATCTCGCGGATGACTTTGTTGAGACCGGTTACGCGCTTGGGGTTCTTGTCTTTGATGACCTTGATGACATCCGAGAACTGTCCGACGATGTCGTTGCGGACGAGATGGTTGGCGTCCCACTTTTCTGCGAACCCATACTGATGATACTCGTAGAGGGCCGGGTAGCCGGGATAGAAGATGTCGATGGTCGGCTCTTCGTCAATGACCAGATACTCTCTGGGCGTGATGCTGTAGGTATCCGGGTTGTTGACCGGGGAGATGAACGGCGCCACGGTGATGCAGTAGTCCGCTTCCGGCTCCGCGAGCTTCAGGATGTAGTAGGGGCAGTAGTCGACCTCTTCCTCGATGAGAATTGCTTTGCAAATGGCTCTGTGCTTCTTGAGGATGCGACTTGCTTCCCGCTGGTACTCGAGGAATGGGATCCCCCCGGATTCGTCGTCACCGGTGGGGCGGAGGGGGCACGTTTTGCACGACATCCGCTCTCCTGTACCCTCTTTACGGGGGCAGCAGCGATGCTTCCCTTCCATCCAGACAATTGTCTTGGTGGTGTCCTGCGTCATCTCCACAAGGCGCGAAAATATGCCATCGAGGATCTCGTGCCGGTGGGTGACGTAGTTCCCGCTCGGGTGCTGGGAGAGGTAGAGGGAGGCGTGCCAGCTCTTCCCGGCCCGAGGGTCACCACGCCAGAGGGTGATGTCCGCCGAGTCGGGGGAGAGGGGTGGGAACTCATGCCAGGTCTCGAACCGGACGTTCATGTCGTCCTTTGCGACTTCATAGAGATGTGAGTATCCCCTACCCGATGCCACCCCGACATGAGCGGGGGCGCTCCCGGCGTTCGCGGCCGCGAGGAGTTCGTCTTCGGTGAACTCGTCGTTCTGCTCGTAGTCGTAGCGGTCAAATGCCCCGGCTACAGTATCCGCGAGATACGAGATGCCGTTGCTGCGGATCTCGAAGTTCTTGTCGCGGGGCTGGTAGAGGAGGATCGCCATCGCGACCATGTCCGGGCTCTCGAATCCGAGCTTCCGCATCTCGTAGGCGAGCGCCATGTTTTCGGCGCTCTCGCTCTCGTCGTTGGTGACGCCACGGGTTTTGTAATCGGTTCGTGCTTTGATGAGGTTGAATAACTTGGTGTTGGTGTAGGATACCGCTTCGAGCGTCTTTCCTTCGTTGTTTCGTATGTAATCGATGTCGGCAAGCGCGGCCAGTTCCCGGATCCGTGCCTCCGACAACTCGTACTTGAACTGCCGGTGACCGTAACTGCTGTAGGCTTTCGCGGAGTCGACGGTGTGGGAAACTTCTGCTCCGGAGCAGTCTTTTGTTGTGACGGTACGGGTTTTGGGATGGGTTACCCTGCCCCCGATGACAAACCCGACCTCATCCAACAGATCCTGTGTGAGGTCGATGACCGGGCAGATGTGGATGGCCCGGTAGAGCCCATCCGCGTGGGGGAGGGGTTTCTTGACGGGCTTGAGGGGGTCGCCTTCTGCGCCCTTCTTCGTTACCTTGTCGGGTGCGACGTAACTTCCGGCGAAGAGGGCGTATGCGTGCTTGATACGGGTATCTCCTGCGTCTTTGAGGTGCCCAGTCTCCTGGTCCACGTATCGAAGTTTCGGGCTCCCGCGAGCACCGATGGCGTTGCGGAAGATGCACTGCAGGCCCCCAGACCGGGTCTCGATCGTCAGGGTGCGACCGACGATGCGGTCGATGACCTCTCGCGGGGCCATGAACCCTGGCTCTTCGTCGGGCGCAACGTCCCGGAGGTCGATGTCGAGAATGATGGCGTTGTCTTCGATAACTTCTTTTGGCGCGATGCCGGTGTAGACCCCGATGTTCTTCCCGGAAAGAACCCATCTCCGGGCGATATCCGGGTTCTTCGTGAAGGTGATGTCATCGATAGTGACACGGTCCTCTACAAGATACCGCTTTGAGATATCGATCTCTTTCCCGCCCGCAACGCACTTTACGTAGCATATGCCGGTCGCGGGGTCTTCGACGAACCCGGAGATGCATGCATGTGCCTTTTCGAACTCAGATAGCCTCAATTCGGTTGGAATTGGACACGCGGTACTATGGGAAACTTTTTTATGCTTGTGATCAATAGTATTGTTGTCCACAGCATCACCTCCGTTATAACGCACCCTCAATGCGGACGAGTCCGACGCCCGCGCTCTCTCGAGTGTTGTAACAGGGGGTTGTGGCATCCATACCCACGCAATATGCGTCTCCTGCGCTCTTCACGGCGTGGTCATGGGCTAACCGCCTCGTGCATGAGGTGGCGGGGGAGGTAACCCCGCCATGCCTCATCTTAGGTGCTGCAATTTGCTGCATGTCTTTCTTCTCCGTGTTCCTGTTGATACTGCCGAGCAAGTGCGATGAACTCGCGCTCGTAGCGGTCAAGGTCTTCGCGGCTGACCCAGTGGATGTGTCCGCGGAGGGTCGGGTTGTTCTCGGGCTTGTAGTGGAGGGCGACGACCGCCCCCTGGTCCACGACAATTCCGTTGCTCTTGAGCGCAGCGCTATACCCGCCCATCTGGAGCAGATGGGTGTCGTAGACCTGTTTTGATGTCTTGAGGTCGAAGAGCGTCCGCTTCCCACCGGATGGTGCGACGAGGTCGAACTTGCCTCCGTAACCTTCTGCTTCGTTGGCAACAAACGTCTCGCGGATACGGGGGTGACCGAGATTGAGCGCGGGGAGTAACTCATTGAACATGACCTCACAGAGTTCGACATCCCGGAGGATGTCGGGGGTGCATTCATCGATCTCCTGTATCGGGAGTTCGAGGGTGGTTGGGCCGAGGGGGTTAAGGCACCGGTAGTGTGCGAGGGTGCCGACGACCTGGGATCGCCGGGTCTCTGCTGCGGGGTCGCGCCCCTGGCGGATGAGATTCTGTCGCCATTTTGCGATTCCCGGCGATTCTCCGCGGCACGACTGGAGAATCGTGGTGACGCTGGGGTAGACCCGCCCCTCGTGCTGGTAGTAATGAGACATGGTCACTCCTCTACATAAGTGTTGGGTTCTCGCACGATGGACCCCCGCGGTCGCCCGGCAATTCGGTGCTGTTTGGGTGCCCGATAAAGTGCCCGGATGTGGAACTCGATACCCGGATACTCGTATCCTGAGTTCCATCCCGGACTTCCGGGAAGCGGTTCGACGCCGATTGCGTCGCGCGCCGCTTTCGGCATGGTTAGTTTGTTGTCTTCCATGCTGATGGTCTGCATGAACGACACGGATGCATTCGTCATCGGGTTCCGTGCGGACAGGAGGATGATGTCGCCCCGGCGGCACGCGATGAGGGACGCGATTTCACTGGGAATAACAACTCTCCCCTGTGATATTTCCGGTTTTCGCACGAAGAACAAATCTTCGGGCAAATTGGCCTTTGTGAAATTGTCAATCGGCTGCATAGTCTTTCTGCAGGCTTAGATGGCGTGCGAAAGTATATATACCTTGGTGTTGTAGTAGGTAATGGCGATGCGAGAGGTGTCCGATTCGCAAACGTGAATGTCGGGGAAACCCATTGCTGAATCGGATTGCTGGCGTTGACCAGAATTGGAGTCGGTTGAACCGGTCAACCCAGACTCACGCCCGCCACAGACTGACGAGATGGAGTAGATGAAGAGATGAGTGCTATCGCAACGCTCAAGGAAGCAACCCACGCTCAGTGGGTCGCTGATGTACTGAAGACAGACGCCAAGCTCGCTGCCGAGGTCAAGACCTATGGCATCAAGCCCGAGACTATCCTGACCCCTGCCATGCAGAAGCAGCTGGGGTTCCTGCAGTATACGACCGCGGTGACCAAGGGGGTCGCTGACCTGAAGCGGGTCGTCTACGAGATGAAGCAGAAGGAGTCCGCCACGGAGATCAGCGGGGTCCTTGCAGGCATGCGGGATGTCTATGGGACTGGACAGCCGGTCAGGCTTGCTATCCTCAAGAAGGATGGTCGTCACATCGAGATATCGACGTTTGACCCGCAGCTCTCTATGGAGGGCAAGAAGGTCACGGTGGCCGTCCCGTCCCAGGTGACCATCGCTGCAGACTACGACGATGAATACAACTCCTATAACGCGGTGTCGCTGGTATCCCACGCCCCGATTGGCAAGGATACCTTCATGACCGCGCTCTACGCCGTCGCCAAGACGCCCAAGGAGATATATGTCGAAGACAAGGGCAGCGTGGTCGTTGTTCGGGGCACCATCCAGTATGTGAACCCGGCACCCCGGTGGAAGAACAAGGCCATCGACGGAGAAGAGACCGTCTGGCAGATGAACCAGCGCAGGACCCCACAGGGACACCCGGTGCTGCGGCTCAAACTCTACGAGGAAGAGATGCAGGTGGGCGGGCTCAAGATCCCGGTCTCGATCTCGGCTACCATTGCCCACATGAAGAACGTCACCCCGATTGTCGAGATGACTGATATCGAGGGGATGTGCCAGTATGCCGTGACGGCTGCGGAAGACCCGAAGTCGCAGGCGCGACTGGTGCAGGATATCGTCCAGGGTAGGGAGGTTCTGATCGTCGGTCGCGTCTCGAGCTACGAGCCCAAGCCCGACAAGACCTATGTGAACATCGATGTGCATACGGTCTACCAGATCGGGGATGCGCAGGCGCCTGCTTGCGGGCGGGGTGGAGAACCCGAACCAGTGGAGGAGCCTGTCCCGGTGCCCGAGCCAGAGCCTGCAGCAGCATCGGCACTTGAGCCGGACGAGCCCGAACTCGAAGGCACCGAGGGCGCTGCTCCCGGTGGGATCCCGGCGACCTCTCCGGCCGCAAAGGTGATCGCCTACCTAGACGCGGTTGTCATGGTCGCTGGGGTCAAGCCGGCGGATCTTGACGGCAAGCAGATATGGGAGGAGAAGTTCAAGGACGCGATGTCCTACGAGGTCTTCGACGTCATTCTCTCCCAGTATAAGGCGGGCAAGCGGTAACGGAGCTCATCATGGCAGACTCGGCGCAGACCTACTTTGCGAAGAAGGCGGAACGGCTCAAGGAGACCGACCCCGCCTACTTCTATATGTACGGGAAGAAGGACCCGAAGCCAGACCTCACGGCAGATGGCTACGCACGCATCGCCCACGAGAATGTCGAGTCGGTGACGTTCGAGGTCATTCACTACGGCATGTTGGGGAACACCCTGGCCGCAGCGGTGAAATGCACGGTCGTCCTCAATGTGGATGGGCGCCGCATCGTGTGCGAAGATGTGGGAGAGGCAAGCACCGCTGAGTCAAAGGTGCTCGAGCGCAACGCCCCTGTCCGGTTCGCCGCAACCCGCGCTCGCAAACGTGCGCTCGCGCATGCGATGGGGGTTGACCAGAGCACCGTCGTCAAGATCATGAAGGGCGAGTCGGTCGCCTATGGCGAGGACTACGATGTGCCGTTCGATGACGAGCCCGAGGTAGATCCCCGTGCCTATCAGACGCGGGTTGCAAAGCCCGCCGCGGCAACCCGGCCCGCATCGCGCCCCAATGAGAGCGTACCGTCCGATACTACATCTCGCCCGATCCCGAACAACGCAACCAATCTGAACTGGTGATACTGTGGCGTCGCCCGGGATCACCATCGTGGCAGGAACCGACCTGCCCTACCATTTTCTCTACGGCGCCCTGCCGAACTATGCGCTTGTGGCAATCGACCAGGAACTCTCCTACAAGCCCTCTGGCTATGACCGGACAGACTCGTATCTGAAGGGGGAGTGGGACGGCCGGGTGCAGCTCTTCAAGCAGTCCAAGAGCGGTCGCTCGTGGTACTTTCCGTCAGGGTTGCTCTCGAAGGTCACGGGTGTGCTTGACATCTTCGGTGTCACCTACACGGTGCAGAAAACGCCGGATCAGGACTATGACCCCCAGGGGTTCGAATGGGTATCTCCTCTTTCCCTTCGGAACTATCAGGTCGACGCGGTAAAGGCGATATTTGATGCGAAGGGTGGAGTAGTATCGCTGCCGACCGGTGGCGGTAAGACGCTTGTGGCGTTGCGGCTGATTCAGATGTTCGACCGCCCGACGATCATTTTAGTCCACACCAAGGAACTTTTGTATCAGTGGAAGGATGAGATAAAGAAGCACATTGGTGTGGATGCCGGTCTGGTTGGCGATGGCATCCGTGAGTGGAAGGTTGTCACGGTCGCGATGCTTCAGACACTGGGTGCCATGATCCGGAGTGGCGACCTACAGCGTCTCGAATTTGGGATGCTTCTCATAGACGAGACCCATCGGATCTCGGCAGATGTTGCCTATAACATCGCCATGCGATGCACGGCCCGTATCCGGGTTGGGGTCTCCGCAACGCCCCGGCGTACTGACAACAAAGATTTAAAGATATTTGCGGCGACAGGCCCGATGGCGTGTAATCTGACACCGTGTGACCTCATCAAGGCGGGATACCTTGCCCGGCCAAAGTTGACACTCATCTCCGTGGGTGGGTCGCCCATGTATTTCAGCCAGGATTGGCAAAAGGAATACGTTGCGCACATTGTGACGAACGATGAGCGCAACCAGCGGATTGTTGACGAAGTCGTGCGGCTTGTCCGAGAGGGGAAGCAGACCTATATCCACGTCGAGCGCGTGGCACACATGGATCTCCTCTACAACCTCATAGTGAAGGAGGTTGCCCCCGCGAAGGTTGCCCGGATCTGGGGGAAGGTAAAGACCGCCGACCGGCAGAAGATGCTCAAGAGGTTCGAGTCTGGGTCGCTGAATGTGCTCATCGGGACCATCCTGAAAGAGGGTGTGAACCTCCCGGCGATGGATGCCATTGTGCTCGCCGGTGGGTTGTCGAGTCCGGTCGCCCTCGTCCAGAAGGTTGGGCGTGCCCTCCGTCGCAACGAGCGGTTCGATTACGCGGAGATAATCGACTTCGTGGATAACTGTGGGCGGTTCTGCAAGAAACACTCAGAACTCCGGTATCAGGCGTTTATGGAGTATTATGGAGACTGTATCGAGGTTCGAAAGGCATGAAAGTACACGAATTGATTGACAGGCTATCGAAACTTAATCCGGATGGGATGATTGTTGCACTAGGTGAGTGGGGATATTATCATTTGAAGCGCGATGAGAGGAAGCGGTGAAGCATGAATCTGAAAACAATGGAAGAGATGTATTGTCCCTGGAGAAACGGCCTCTGTCTTGGCGAGAGATGCATGGCGTGTGCCGTATCAGAACAGATCCCCGAAGATATCAACGGCGAGCCGTGTATGATCTGCCTGCGGGCTGAAGAGGCGCAGGCTGGCAGCGTGTGGGGATTATCGATTGATGGTAGAAAACAGCAGTACGGAGGTTGATGAAAAATGAGGAAAACGGCAATAGACAGGTACAACAATATGGATAAAAAATCCTCGGAAGAAGAATGGAACGATGATTTCGGAACAATGGTCTTAGAGGTGCTTGAAAATGCAGTCAGGAACGGAGAATTAACTAAAACAGTGGAAGACTTGGTTGATGAGATCGAAATTCGCTTTAAAGAGGCGGTTGGGCTGGTAGAGGAGAGGTAGATCATGGTGCTTATCGTGTGTTTACCCGACCCGAGACCCCACGGCGCTTTGAGTTGCCATGACTGCCCCCTAATCTACGAGGTGCCAGCATACTACTTCATGGGGATGGACCTTGCGACCTGCCCGAAACGAAAGACATGTCCTTGTGGGTTCGATCCGGTAATGTACAACGGATGTCGTTACGACAAGCCTGCTAAGCAGAATCCTTGGAATGTGGTAGAAAAGGAGTAGGGGAGTCGAAGGTTGAACGTTTACATTAAGCCTTTAATGTAAACAATTTATTTAGTCCGGTAGTGTAGCGGTCAACCATGCTGGATTTTGGATCCGGCGACGAGGGTTCGAATCCCTCCCGGACTCTCCCCCTCGATGATCCGAATATGCCTCGATTCTTGGTTACACGAAATAGTCTTTTTTCGGAAATGTTTATATCGCGGGGGCGCTGACTATGGCACATGGCTCGAGATGAGTATACCCTCACGAACTTGAGGGGCAAGCCGGTTCGGTGGAACCACGTCAACCAGATCCGAAGAGGGGTTGATGTCAATGCGCTGGAGAAATATGACCCGCTCATGGCGGAACTGATTAAGACGGCGCGTGAGGAAACGGATCGGGTCTTTGAAACGGCGATGTCGTGCAATCTGGGGAACGGATACTACCATGTGGGGAATGCCATGCATGCGGTGACGAACATCGACCGGTTCCAGAGTAGGGATGAGTATAGAAAAGTTCCGTATGACATGGTGAAGCAGATCCAGGACGAAATGAACGACACCTACGATTTCCTCTCGGATTCTTCGGAACTGACCCGGCATTGCAAGTGCAACCGGACGAAGCGGTCTCCGCCGAAAAACTACTAGTGCTCTCTTTTTTCGGAAACGTTTATATTGTACATGTGCCAAGTTACACCTATGCCGGAATGGAAATCGGTTCGGGACATCCGCCAGATCGCGGATGTTGAGGAGATTTATAAGTATGATGGTGTGCTTGCGTCGCATGTTGAGGACATGCGTGGGAACCTTACGAAGCTCGACGCCAGCGTATCAGACTGTGAAATCGGCAATGCGATATATCACGCAGGCCGCGCTGGTGAGGATCGCGGCAGGGCTCTGGAGTTGCTGAAGCGTAGCAGAAACCTGCCCGCTGGCGTCAGGGGCGCCCTTGAAACCGAGTTGCAGGATACATACAACTACCTATCGTTCAGTGACCGACTCGGGGAGTCCTGCGACTGCAAACGCAGGACTCGATGATCACAGGACGATTTCTACCATTTTTTCTCACAACGTTTATATCCTCCAATCGCCGATTGCGGTGCATGGAGTATGAGAAGATCCGAAGGTATGCCGACCTTGCGCACATCGGGCGGAGCGACCAGATGCTCACAACTGATTTCGGCAGACTCCGCGGGGCGATGCCTCGTCAAGGGATGAAACTGCGTCCGCTCCGCCCCCTTTACCCCCGAAAAATTAATAACATGTGAATCCAGACTATGTGCCATGGCACATCAGTTCCGGTACAGGGTCGATCTCGACAAGGTCGCGGCCACGAGTCCCGATATCGCGGATAGGATCCGTAGCATCCGTCGCCAGGTTGATGAGATCGAAACGTCAACCTCGGAGTGTGCAGCGGATGACGTAATTTCACAGTCGATCCATGCGACTCGGTCCCTCGACGAGGCGCTCGGGGAGTATTATTCGTCGTTCTTGAACATCCCGGATTCACAAACCAGGCGCGAAGTGGTTGAAGAGCTGCTGGAAGTCCAGTCGTATCTGTTTGGACATGGGAAGCGATTCGACATTCACTGTTCATGTAGATCGAGGAGGGGTCGGTCATGACCGGAACTCCCGAGTCGATTCAGAAAGTTGAAGACCTGGACGATCTTATGCGACGCGATCGCCGCATAGGAATGACCATCTTCGAGATGCGGCGGTATGTTCGGGAACTCGATGATAAGATCGATTCGTGCGATCTTCCGGGAGCGTTATTTCCGTTCTATGGGGCAGAGGTGCTCTCCAAGGCGGCAACGTCATCTGCGATACAGGAGAGGTCGAACCTATCTGAAGAACTATACCACCAGATCCTCGAAGAGGTTGATGAAACTTCGAAACATTTGCTTGCCGCAGGCAGACGTGCAAAAGTCTGCAAGTGCCGCAGGTCCTGACCCATCCAAACTCTTTTATACGACCTCGCACAAACTCTGGCGCATGGCACAGAAGGATCGGAAGGGTGAGGCAATGATCGGCGCCGTCGACTTTATGAACGAGGCTGTGAAAGGTATGCGGTACGCCGCCCAGACCTGTAACATCAAGGACATGGCGACGCATGCAAATGCGTTCGGATTCTACGAGGGGATCCTGACGGATCTTCTCTACGAGACCGACACGAAGATTGACCAGTTCCCCGACCTGGACAGGCGATATAGCACCGCCAGGGCGGGGTTCGTCCGGGCACAGGAGATATCCCAGCGGGGCTGCAACTGTGATGTGTCGAAGCGGATGAAGGGGCTCCCGAAGGCGATTGACGAGGAGTATCCCACCCGGGTGGAGATGGCGCGTCGCGGGATCTCCAAGGACAAGGAATACAGCGCCGAAGACCGCTATGAAACGGATCGGATGCTGCGCCGGCTGGTGTTCCACTACTGAACCCGGTTAATATGAGGTGAACTACCACGCCCTGAAGGGCGTGGCTTCCTGCTTCATGGACAACACTTGCATCACAGAGATGTGATGTAGAGGCACCGTCTCCA
>ERZ747221.2631-NODE-2631-length-15537-cov-5.576455_pt1 | contig 15537 bp, 16 predicted proteins | sample MGYA00374949_ERZ747221 | MGnify/ENA primary metagenome ERZ747221 (study PRJEB28779, sample SAMN05720172) | bioreactor metagenome | isolation source: Anaerobic biogas reactor | place: USA:Washington, USA | collected 2015-08-08 ... | reverse complement strand
CCGCCAGGCGGATCTCCTCCACCTCGTTATCCATCTCCTGGTGCACGATGGTCAGCCACTCCTCGTCCATGCGGCGCCCCATGGCGAAGACGGCGCTGGCGCGCATCTCGTCCTCGTCGCTGTCGTAGGCGTCCATGATCACCTCGTCGGCGTACGGGTCCTCGGCAAAGCCGTAGGACTCCAGCGCCCGTCGGCGGACCAACACTTCCTCGGAGTCGGTGTTGATCGCCTCCAGTAGGCCGTCCTCCACCCGCCGGCGCGTGCTCTCCCATCCCTCCTCGTCTTCACACTCGGAGAGGTAAATGCCGAGCACCGAGGCTGAATCGGCCCGGACCTGAGCCTCCGGGTCGTTAGCCAAGAGGTACACGAGGCGCTCTGCCAGCCGGGAGTCCATGATCTCGGTGAGGCCGTCCAGGGCAAAGCAGCGCACCTCCGGGAGCTCGTCCTCCAGGATGGCCTCGAACAGCGGCTCCAGGGACAGCTCGCCGCCGATGCCGGCGACTTCGCTCATGGCGCCGGCCAGCTGCGTCCGGTAGCGGTCGGGCAGGGCCGACCACACCTCGAGGAAGCGTTGCACCTCCTCGGGCGAGGCGACGGAGAAGTGCCGCAGGTTGTCGAAGAGCAACCACCCCTCGGCCTGCTGCTGCACACTGGTCAAGGCGTTGCTGAAGCTATCTCTCATCTCACTACTCCATTCTTGGACCCAAACAGCCAGTATAGGCGGCCCAAACCGGCAGCGGCAAAGCATGGCGGGCCAGTCGCCACGCCGGCCGCACCTCACCGCGCCCTCTGCCCTGGAACCGCACCGTCCACGCGAGATGGGGGTATACTGCCGGAAGTTCAGCCCCAGGAGTGGCGCCTTGGCGACCATCGGCATCATAGCGAACCCGGCGGCGGGCAAGGACGTCCGTCGCCTGCTCGGCCACGGCCTCACCGTGGACAACCAGGAGAAGGTGCGCGTCGTCCGCCGCGTCATTCTCGGGGCGCGGGCGGTCGGCTGCCGGAAGGTCCTCATCATGCCCGACACCTACGGCACCGCCCAGCGCGCCCTTGCCGGCCTGGACGACGGCGATGGCGTAACCGTCCTGGACCAGCCGGTGACCGACCGCGACAGCGACACCCTGGCCGCCGCCCGCGCCTTCCGGGAGCGCGGCATCGCCGCCGTCATCGCCCTCGGGGGCGACGGCACCGCCCGCCTGGTGGCGAAGGCGGCCCCCGATCTGCCTCTCCTTGCCCTCTCCACCGGTACCAACAACGTCCTGCCGAGCTTCATCGAGGGAACCGTGGCAGGCATGGCGGCGGGCCTGCTGGCGCTGCACCCGCAACTCCGGAGCGAGGGCGTCATCTCCCGGCCGGGATTGGTGGTGTGCGTGGACGGAGTGGAGGCCGACCGAGCCCTGGTGGACGTGGCCTGCCTGCGCGGCACCGCCCTGGGCAGCAAGGCGGTGTGGGACTGGCGGCCGCTGCAGCGGGTGGCGGCGGTGTGGCCCCGCGCCGACGTCACCGGCCTGTCGGGCCTGGTGGGTGCTCTCTACCCGGACGCCCCCTTGGCGGCTTGGGTGGAGGTGGGCGCCGGCCCCAAGGTAACGGTGGCTTTGGCCCCGGGTCTGCTGGAATCAGTACCGGTGACGGCCGGGGGCATCATGGAGGCGGGCGTACCCATCGCGCTGGGCGAGGCGCCGGCCGTAGTGGCGCTGGACGGCGAGCGCACCCTCGCGGCGCGTCGGGGTCCGGTGGAGGTCGAGGTGCGGCCGGACTGCGCCTCTTTGGTGGACACGGCCCGGACCATGGCGGCCGCTGCCCGGGCCGGGCTGCTTCAGGAGCGGTAGCGGTCCCAGTGCACGGCGTTGGCGTTGTAGCGGCCCCGCACCGGCCTTTCCTCAGCGGGGTAGCCCACCGCGATGAGGCAGTGAACGGCCAGATTGGCGGGCAGGCCGAGTATGTCCCGCACGGCGGCCTGGTGCTCCTCGCTCTGATAGATGCCGATCCAGACGCCGCCCAGGCCCATAGACTGGCTCGCCAAGAGGATGTTCTGGGTGGCGGCGGAGCAGTCATCTACCCAGAAGCGGGTGGTGTTAGGGTCGGCGCACATGGCGAAGGCCACCGGCGCCTGGGCGACCATGGTCGCCCAGCGGTGCACCTGGCTCAGGCGGCGGCGCTGCTCATCATCCTGGACGGCCACAATGACCCAGGGGCGCACTCCGTTTCCGGACGGCGCGGCCATGGCAGCATCGAGCATGGCCTCGATCTGCTCCCGCGACACCTCTTGGTCGGTGTAGCGGCGAATCGACCGGCGGGCCAGAATGGTGCTGAGCACCGCGTTGGCGTCGGTCATGGGGTCCTCCCAATGTCTCCACTACATGCGTAGTCGTTGACTCGCGGTTGCTGGGAGTGTATAGTGGCCCGCAACTACTGACAACCGCGGCGGTGAATAGGCAGATGGTGGCGGAGATCGGGAGTCTGGTGCGGGGAATCCTGCACTGGCTGGCGACCACCGGGCTGCGCATAGCGGTGATCGCAGCGGTTGCCGGAGTGACGTGGTACGCGATTCACTCCTGGCTACACCGCCTGGTCATGCGGGTGCCCTTCGACACGGAGGAACGGCGTGAGCGGGCGGGTACCCTGGCTCGCTCGGCGCAGACGGTGCTCACAGTCGTGCTCGTGGCGGCCGCCGCCCTGAGCATTCTCACCGCCCTGGACGTGCCCGTGGGGCCACTGCTGGCCAGCGCCGGCCTCACCGGTCTCGCGGTGGCGGTGGGCTCACAGGCGTTGGTGAAAGACTTCGTCGCCGGGGTGTTCATCCTGGCCGAGGGCCAACTGGCCATCGGGGACCAGGTGCGCGCCGCCACCGTGAGCGGTACCGTCGAGCGGATCACCCTGCGGACGGTGTGGCTGCGGGACGAGTCGGGCCAGGTGCACGTGGTGCCCAACAGCGCCATCGTCGTGATGAGCAACCTGAGCCGGCAGTGGTCCCGGGCGGTGCTGCGACTGACCTTCGTGCGCGACCAGGACCTCGCCGAGGTCCGGCGAGCCCTGGAGGTGATGGCCGAGCGGGTGGGGCAAGAGGAGGGCCTGTTCGGCGAGTTCATGGAGCCGCCCATGGTGGTGGGCCCGGTGGACCTGGCGGGCGCCACCGTCTCCTACGAGTTGACCGTGAAGGTGAAGCCGAACCAGCTTCATACGGCAGAGCGACGATTGCGGCTGGCCGCCCTGCACGTGCTGCAGGAGACAGAACTCCGGCTGGCCTAGGGCAAAGGCGCCGGACCCATACCGTCGAGCAGAGGGAGATAGATGAAAGTCATCCTGGCTGTGACCACCAGCGAAGGGGCCGAGACCGTCGCCGATGCCCTCAAGGCACAGGACTTCCGCGTCACCATCATGGGCAGTATGGGCGGCTTCCTGAAGCGCAAGAGCGCCACTCTGCTCATCGGCGTCCAAGACGAGCAGGTGGAACAGGCCCTCCAGATCATTAAGGAGAACGCACCCGACCCCCAGGCCGAGGTGCGGTCGGGCTTGCTGGGCCTGGTGCGGGAGCCGCAGCCGGAAGTCCGCACCGCGGCATTCGTTGTGGACATGGATCGCTTCGAGCATTTCAAGCCCTAGCCGCCTGGCGGGCAGCGGGGCCAACTCCGACCGAGGTACTCTATGGTACGCAAGCCTAAGCGCAGCAAGACTCAGAAGGCGTCGACCGGCCTAAGCAAACGCGCCATCATCTTCTACACCATCAGCATATTGGTGATCCTCAGCATGGCGTTGGGTCTGGTCCTCAGTACCCTGGCGCCATCGGTATCGGCTCCGCCGCCGTCAGCCATCTGGCTGCCCGCTCTCCTCAACTACCTGCTCTAGCCCCCGGAGGCCCATCATGAAGATCGGCGTCATCATGTCGTCATTTCGCCTACCCGCGTTCGAGGCTCTGGCCAAGGCGGCCGAGGTCGGCGCGCACGGCGTGCAACTGCGCAACGAGCGCGGCGAACTGACGCCCGACGCGCTGGACGCCCAGGGACGCAAGGACCTCCTCAAGCGCCTGGCCGGCCTGAACCTGGAGATCTCCGCCCTCTGCGCCGACTTCGGCAAGAGCTACGCCAAGGCGGCCGAGTTCGACTGGCTGATCCCCTCTATGAAGAAGGTGGTGGACCTGGCGGCCGACCTGGAGTCCAGCATCATCACCACCCACATCGGCACCGTCCCCGAGGGCAAGGGCGCCGAGCGCGATGCCATGCTGGCTACCTTGGCCGACGTGGGCGCCTACGCCGGCGCGCACGGTGTCCGCCTCGCCACCGAGACCGGCCCCGAGGACGCCCAAGACCTGGCCGACCTTCTGCTCGAGGTCAACAGCCCCGGCCTGGCGGTGAACTACGACCCGGCCAATCTCATCATGAACGGCTTCGATCACATCAAGGGCGTCGAGATCCTCGCCCCTTGGATCGTCCACACCCACGCCAAAGACTCCGTCCGCCACGCCGACGGTACGAAGCAGGAAGTGCCCCTGGGCGAGGGGAGCGTCGGCTTCCCCAACTACCTGGCCACGCTGCGCAAGGTCGGCTTCGACGGCTACCTGACGGTGGAGCGCGAGGTGGGCGACAACCCGGCCCGCGACATCAAGGCGGCGGTGGACTTCCTCAAGACGCTCGGCATCTAGGCCGAGCCTGGGGCGTCGCGCCACGCTGAGTCATCAGCCCCTCTTCCCGCGGGAGAGGGGCTTTCTCTTTGTACGGGGGCGCGGTCGGGATGGCCCCGGGCTGAAGCCGCGGGGCTACGTAGAGCTAAGCCGGCCTGCGCCGGCTCCCCGAGCCCGCCTCTGCGGGCTTCGCCAGTATCTAGCCCCGGCCATTCATGGCGGGGCAGCCCCCCAGCGGGGCTTCGGCACAGGCTGTAGGCAGTTGGGCCTTGCCGCTACCTGATTGTTGGCGCATGTCCTACAATTGATCCATGTCCCCGCCGATTCTGGCGACCAAGCTCTACATTCCCCCCGCACGCCCAAGCGTAGTCCTTCGCCCGCGCCTGATACAGCGACTGGACGAGGGGTTGTGCCGCGAGCCAGGTTCCGGATCCAGGCTGGCTCTGGTCTCGGCCACCGCCGGCTTTGGCGAGACCACCCTAGTCAGCGAGGGGGTCGCCGATTGTGGGCGACCGGTGGCCTGCAATCGGCAACCCCGCCTGCTTCTTGGCGTACGTCGTGGCCGCCCTGGACTCTCCGCAGCCGCCGCCCACGGAAGGTCTCTTGACGGCGCTCCTGAACGAGATTGCCGCCCTGGACCAGCCGTTCGCGCTCGTCCTGGACGACTATCACGTAGTGGACTCCCCGTCAGTTGACCAGGCGATCGCCTTTATCGTCGAGCACCAGCCGCCGCAGATGCGCCTGGTCATCGCCACCCGCGAGGACCCGCAACTGCCCCTGGCGCGGTGGCGCGACGCGACTGGGCCATAGGTACCCCTGGACGTTGACAGTTCACAAGTCCAGACTATCGTTATGGTATCGGTAAGGGCCCAGCATACTACGAAGCATATGACCAAGAAGGTTATCTATATAGAGTGCTTGGCTAGAGTTCCTCACCCCGCGTGTCGCCGGGGCCGCTCAGTCATGGAGGATGGCAATGAGGAGAGAGCACAACTGGATGGTGTGCTTGCGAATGCCAAGACCTGATCGGTTGCAGGCTCCTGCAGGTCCGGCCGGAGGGGCGCGAAGTCTAGCCCGGGGCTACGGCATCGCGGCTGCCTGGTCGATAGCGCTGGCTCTGGTGCTGATCGGCTGTGCCGGACCCATGGATGCCACGCAGACGACGACGCCAGTAGCGGCATCGAGCTCGATCGCGGACTCCCCTCTGGCGACTCCGACCGCGACTCAGCCTGCAAGGGCCGTAGCGCAGGGGGTCGCGACCCCTGAGTCGCCCTTGGCGACGCCCTCGCCTTCCGCCACGCCCTGGCCGACACTGACGCCCACTCCCACCACTACCTGGCCAGGCTGCGAGAGTTTCCCCTACACCATCAGCTTCATTCGTGATAGCAACATCTGGATCCTGGAAGGCCAGGGTGGCATCGAGAGGCAGTTGACCCACGAGCCGGAGGGCGTGGCGCTCAGCTATGCGCCCTCACCTGATAGCAGGTGGATTGCCTACATCACCTGGTCTTTCCCAAACTGGGACCTGAAGCTGGTCTCCACCGAGACCGGAAAGGTGCGCCTCATCGAGGAGAGCCGCAGGCCGCGGCTGCCCGGTTCACTAGCCTGGCTCGATGATATCCACCTCCAGTACCACATCCTGATAGGGACGGAGTACACCGGAACCGAGCCGGCGGTGGTAGGCAGCGTCGTGGAAGTTGACCTGGAAACAGGGGCGCACCGCGAGCTCGCTACTACCACCTTCCATTACCCATCTCCCGATGGCGGGTACGAGCTAACAGGACACTGGTCGCCCAGAGGCGACCCCCTCCCTGAGCACGTGCCCTACCAGCTCCTGGACCGCAGAACTGGGGAGCAGCGCTTGGTGATGGAGGAACCAGCACACTTCCGCGGCTGGTCTCCAGACAGCAAGTTCATCCTCTTCAGCGTGAGCCCGGGCGGGGGTGATCCCTCGTCCCTGGTAGCCGTGGAGGTGGGAACCGGAGAGCAGGCGGTGCTCACGCCAGCGGGCAGGCAAGCCTCGCGCCCCGCATGGTCTCCCGATGGTCAGGAACTGGCCTACTTTGAATGCGATTCCGCTGCCCCTGAGATCATCTGCCAAGACCTCAACCTCTGGGTGTCCGGCCCTCAAGGAGAGGGACGCCGGTCACTTCTGGTGAGCGAAGACGGGTCCGTGTGGCTCGAAGGGCAGCGGAACGGACCGGTTCGCGAGGCTATCGCGGTTCCGGGGACACTGCTATGGACCGCCGATGGCACACGGCTGGTGTTTTCGGCGTTCCACGAATCGGCTCGGCAGGACATCTGGAGCGTCAAGCGGGACGGGAGCGACCTGTGCTTCCTCGCCGAGGAAGCCTATCCCCGTACCCTGGGTTCCCAGAGCTGATCGGTTACTGATATCGGGCTCGAAGCAGCACACACAATGGAAGAGAGGAGTGACGACGATGTGGTCAAAGCGATTCACCACTCGAGTGGTGCTGGCCATCCTGGCGCGGCAGCTCAGTGCGTGGATTCGCTGTAGTCCAGATGACGCCCAGATGGTGACCACCCTTCAGTACAGCTACAACAACAGTCGGGGCTGCTCTCAGCGCTAGGCGCGTTTCGGGCTGGGAGAGGGCCAGTCGGCCCGCTTTCCCTTGATCCTCGCTCGTCGCAGGCCGGCCCTCCCTTTCCTTGAGCCCCAGCCCTCCGCATGCTACCATGCGCGGACACCGACCCGAGGAGCCCCCCTTGCCCGACCCGCTGACCCTCGATCATTATGAAGCCCTCTACCCCGCGCGAGACCTCCCGGCCGGCGCGGAGATCACCCGGGTGGCGCCCAGCCCCACCGGCAAGCCCCATATCGGCACGGCGCTGCAGGCGGTGGTGGACCGGGCCCTGGCGGACAAGACGGGCGGCCGCTTCCTCCTGCGCATCGAGGACACCGACCGCAAGCGGCTCGACACCGAGGCGGTGCACGCCATCCACGAGGCCCTCGAATGGCTGGGCATTGCCCCCGACGAGGGGCCGGAGCACCCGGGCGCCTACGGGCCCTACGTGCAGAGCGAGCGCCTGCCCCTCTACCAGGCCGCCGCCGCCTGGCTGCTGGAGCGCGGCTACGCCTATCGCTGCTTCTGCTCCCCGGAGAGGCTGACCGAGGTGCGCCAGGCGCAGCAGGCCGCCGGCCAACTGCCCATGTACGACCGCCACTGCCGGGCACTGGACTCGGCCGAGGCCCAGCGCCGCGCCGATGCCGGTGAGCCCCACGTCATCCGCCTGGTGGTGCCCGACGGCGAAGACTTCCGCTTCGAGGACGCCCTCCGCGGCGAGATCGCCTTCGACTCCCGCCAGGTGGACGATCAGGTACTGCTCAAGTCCGACGGCTTCCCCACTTACCACCTGGCCGTGGTGGTGGACGACCACTTCATGCGCGTCACCACCGCCATCCGCGGCGAGGAGTGGATCTCGTCCACGCCCAAGCACCTGCTGCTGTACCGCTACTTCGGCTGGGAGGTGCCCCGCATCGTGCACACCCCCCTGCTGCGGGACGCCGACCGGCGCAAGCTCTCCAAGCGCTCCGGCGACACCTCCATCGAGTGGTACCGCGACCAAGGCTACCTACCCGAGGGCTTCCGCAACTTCCTCACCCGCATCATTTGGGTGCACCCCGAGGACAAGGACGTCTACTCCTACGACGACTTCATCCGCCTCTTCCAGGTGGAGCAGCTCTCCAAGGCCGGGCCGGTGGCGGACCGGGACCTTCTGGAGTTCGTCAACGGCCAGTACCTGCGCGCCCTCGACCCGGCCCAGTGGTACGCCGCCATGGACGGGCTACTGGCGCGCCTCGAAGCCCGCGGCGAGGGCGTGGACATCGAGGAGGGCACCAAGCAGGGCCGGGTGGTCCACGAGTTGAGCGCCGAAGAGGTGAGCCGCTTCGCCGCCGCCTTCCGCCGGGACCCCGACTACACCCGCAAGGTGCTCGCCCTGGAGCCGGAGCGCTTCAAGAAGCTGGGCGACTTCGTGCTGCAATACTCCTTCTTCCTGCCCGATCTGTTCACCCCGCCCACGGCGGAGGCGCTGGTCAGGCAGTTGGGCGACGCCGTGTCCGGCGCGGCGCTGCTGCGGGCGCACCTGGAGCAGTACGACCCCGCCGACGACCACACGGCCTGGGAGGCCAAGGTGCGCGCCCAGGCGGAGGCGGCCGGGCTGAAGGCGGGCAAGCTGTTCATGGCCCTGCGCCTGGCCCTCACTGGCTCCGACCGCACCCCGCCCCTGTACGAGGTCACCCAGGTTCTGGGCGGGGCCGAGGTGCGCCGGCGGTTGGGCCTGGCCATCGTGGCGCTGGGAGAGTAGGGCTCCCTCTCTCCCTCGGTCAGCGGCGAGCCGGTGGCGGTCTGCCCCAGAAGTACCCGTTGACGCCCGCCGTTGGCGGCTCCATACCATTTTTCAGGGGTGCATGAGTTCATGGTGCCCTTGATTATGATACCTGAGAGGTCGCCTATGTAGCACATCCTCGGCGTCGTCCGCCACCGTCTCCGGCCCCGCGCACCTCGGGGCCACTGCAGGCACGGAGGCCGACATTGAACAGGGTGCGCAACCTACTCACTTCCCTCCTTGGACTTGCCGCGCTCGCGGCTCTCTCCCTGGCGGTCGTCTGGGTCTATCGGGCGCAAGGCGCCGTCCCGACCGCCACCACGCAGACGGGCTCGGCCGCTGCACTTGCCCCCGACTCTCCCCGGCCGAGTCCCGTCGAGTCAGAAAGCTCTCGATCCGTGCAGGCAGGCGTTCCGGGCGCCTCGATCGAGCAGCCGACGGTCTTTGCCCCAGAACCGATCCCAACGGTCCCTCCCTTTCCCACCGCCGCGCCCACACCGGCGGTGACGCCGATCCCCTTGTCCAGACCGCCGTTCATCTCCGACCTGAGGGATGTAGCGCCCTCTGTCTCTAGGCTTCTCGTACGTGAGGGAAACAAGGTCTGGATGATGGACGGCTCCGGGGGAGGCAGGACGCTACTCATCGACACACTGGCAAAGGCCGGCCTGTACCTGGGGCACAGCCCACTGAGGGGCACAGACGTCGGGCCCTATCCCGGCTGGGGAGCGATCTCCCCCGACAACAGGCAGCTAGCGTTGGTCCTGACCAGCACCCTCGAGGTCGAGGAGCAGGGCCAGGAGTACTCCTGGGACATCTATGTACTCGGTGTGGAGAGCGGGGACTTCGAGCGGCTAGCAGAAGGGATCGAACCAGAGTGGTCACCGGACGGAAGCCGTATTGCCTACATCAGGGGACGCAGCCTGCTCCTTATGGACATGACCACAGGAGCCGAGAAGGAGCTTGTTGCTACGCCCGTGGGGTTCTGCCCACGCGAGCTGCAATGGTCCTCCGACGGCAGGCTGGCCTTTGTGCAGTCGTTCTGCGGGCACGACCACGCGAGCATCATCGTCTTGGATGTGGACACCGGCAGTCAGCTCCTCCAGTGGACGGAGCCGGACAACCGCATGATCTGGCGCCCTCTCTGGACTCCCGATGGCGGAGCACTGGTGTTCCGGCGCATGGAGGATAGCCCCACCGGTGAATGGGCGGTGAACCTGATCAAGCTTGACCTTGGTACGCTTGAGGCGACGCCCGTGACGCATGGCGCGCACGTAGTGAGCGCAGCGCTCTCCCCCTCGAGCAGTGGCTGGATAGCGTGGTCCGGCTTCCACTTGTACGGTGATCGCCAGTACGATCTCTGGTTGGCGGGACTTGACGGGGAATCGACCTTGCGCCTCACCGAAGGCGGTCCGTGGGTAACCGACCTTGAGTGGTCACACGACGGCACCAAGCTGGCGGGATACGAGTACCAGTCTGGAGTAGTGCTCTTTGATCTATTGAGTGCCGACCTGAGCAGGGTGTTTGAGCAGCCACTTGCTCCCGCAGATGATAGAAGCCTTGACTTCGCTCTCCTGCAGTAGGAGGGACTAGATGGAGCGCTTGCAGGCCGTGACCAGGAGGCACTACGGAGCTGCCATAGCTTCTGCTCTGGCACTCACCTTCGTGCTGCTTCTGCCAGTCTCCGTGTACGCCTGCTACCCGGCGAACCGCCCAGGGCCGACCAGCGTTAACCAGACCTACCTCTACGGTGAGGTGTACAACGGGTATAACCACAGAGGGGTCGACTTCTATGCCAGCCGCTACGATGCGGTGTACCCGGTTGCCGCCGGAACCGTGGTAGATCGCTATGCCAGCTTACCCAATGGGACAGAGCAGGCCGGGCTGGGCAACTACGTGGTTATACAGCACGGTGCTCGCCTGTGGGATGAGCCCACCCGCGAGTGGCGCTACGTGTACTCCATCTATGCTCATCTGGCCCATAAGAGCGTGCGACCTTCGGCTGGACAGCATGTTAGCGCTGGCGACTGGATCGCGGCGGTGGATAGCACTGGTGATTCATTGGGCAACCATCTTCACCTACAGGTGTGCTTGAATGCGTCGTCCGCCACCGTCTCTCGCCCCGCGCACCTCGGGGCCATTGCAGGCACGGAGGCCGACTCGTGAGACCCAACCACGCCGCTCCGCATCTCGCCGGCATCTTCCTGATCGCTCTCGCCGTCGCGGCGATGTCCGGGTGCTCCGCTCGGGAGGCGGGCCGGGCACCCATCACGCAGGCGGCCGCGCCGGCGACCAACTCGCCCCTATCGCCGGCCGCTGAGAAGCCCGCCCTCGTCACAGACTCCCCTCTGCCCACCCCCACCCAGACCACCATCCCGGTGGACTGGACCGACCTCGGGCCGCCGCCGACGCCCGAGCCCACGCCTACCGTACCGCCCTTCCCCACACTCGTTCCCACTCCAATGGTGACGCCAATTCCGGTGTCCTATCCTCCGTTCCTGCCCGGCCTTGAGGCGCTCACACGAGTGCCGGACCGGGTCTTCATACGGGAGGGCGACCGCATCTTCCTACTGAGCGAGGACGGCCGGAGCCGAAGGCTGCTGGTAGACACAGCGGTGGCGGCTGGCCTGTACGTGCAGCACTACCCGCTCCGGAACGTCGAGGGCCCTCGCCTCGAGTGGGGCCGAGTCTCCCCCGACGGGTCAACCGTGGCGCTGACGGTGACCGATGTGTGGGACTACAAGCGAGGTGAGTCATTCACATGGCAGATCTACCTGCTCGACGTGGATAGCGGCCGGTTGACCTACCTAGTCGACGGTCGGAATCCAGTATGGGCACCCGACAGCCGCCGAGTGGCGCTGGAGGGTGGCGGCGGAGTGCTGGTGGTAGACGTTGCCACAGGCGACGCGACCCCGTTGCCGGGTCTTGAGGACGAGGAGTACGTAACCGAGTTGGCGTGGTCGCCCGACGGCGACCGTATCGCTTGTGCCAGCACCCTGGATCCGATGGGCGGGTACACAGAGATTCGAATCCTCGACGCTGAAGGCGTGGGCGAGCCGATCGTCGTGCCGCGCCTGCCGGATCGGCCCTGGGCCGGCGGGCTGACCTGGTTGGCTGACGCGCGAGGGATGGTTGTGGTCCGTCTGAGTTACGATCCCGGTATGGCGTTCCACGCTTCTGATCTCTGGTACCTGGATACGGTCACCCTGGAACAGACCCGGCTAACGGAGAACGCCATAGTGAGGTCGGTGGCCGCCAGCCCGGCGGACGCACGGTGGGTAGCGTTCATCGGCGAATACCCCTTCGAGGCGCCGGAGTTCCCCCCCGGCTACGGCGTGCCGCTCGACAGCATCTGGCTCGTAGACGTTGAGGCCGGTGGCTCTAGGTACATCGAATCGCCCAGTGGGGATCTGCGCGAGCTGCGCCCCTCGCCGGGTATCGGCAGGATCAGGCGGCTCACGACCCCGCTCGGCGACATCCGCGCCCTGAGCTGGTCGCCGGATGGAACGCGTCTGTACTTCCACTGGATGGCCAGCGAGGAACTGTGGTCGCTGGACCTGGCCAGCGGCTCGCTGAGTACGGTTGTGTCCACCGAGATCAACTTCAGCATGACCCGCTAGTCCTCCGGTGGGACCGGCGCAGGCCTGGTAGGATAACCTTCGCGCAAAGGCGCAAATCCGCCAAGGAGAGAGGAGCAGGCTATCCGGCTGCTCCTGTCTCCTTTCTCCTCACTTCTCCTCTTCATCTCCCCTTGCGTCTTTGCGCCTTAGCGTGAGACTCTTCTCTCAATGGTCTTGAACCGGGGAGCGCGACATGCTCATAGCGATCCTCTTCAATCTAGCCCTGGCCGTCCTCCTGTGGATGGCCTCCGTCCGCCTGCTGCGCGAGTTCGAGGGGCTGCACCGGCCCCCCGGCGCCGCGGTGGTGGCGGCGCTGATCCCGCCCGGCCTCTTCTTCCTCATGGCCACCGCGCTCCGTTCCCGCTGGTGGCTGGCCCTGGGCGCGGCATTGGTCGCCCTCGCCCTCCTCGCCTTCGGCTTTGCCGTCAAGGCTCGGCTGCGGCCCACGCCGGAACCCATCGAAGCGGAGGCGACCGTCATCACCGTGGGCGAGGCGCTGCTGCGCCATCTGCGCGCCGGCCGCCGGGTGGAGGCCGCCGCCCTGCTCAACCGCGCCATCGCCCGGCCGCCCTACGACCGTTTGCGGGCCCAGCTGCAGTGGGCGGCGAGCGAGTGGTTCGCCCTGCGCGAGGGGGCAGGCATCGCCGGCGAAGCGGGAGCGCCCCGAGTGCTGGTGGAGCGGGTGCACGCCGACCTGGAGCAGGCGGGCGAGGCCCTCGGGCGCATGGCGGAGAGCGCCGCCGCTGCTGCCGCCCAGGGGGTGAGCACTCCCGCCATGGAGGAAGCAGTAGACCGCGAGGCCGCGAGGTTGTATCGTTTGAGCAGCGCCATTCTGGCGGCGCGCGAGGGCCTGGCGCAGGTCACCCTCGCCGGAACCGACCAAGAGGAGCAGTTGGCCCAGGCCACCGCCCGGCTGGAAGCGCTGGCCGAGGCGGCCCGGGACCTCTGCCGCGGCGTATAGGTAGGGCCGGCCTCGTCCGGCAGGCAGTGAAGGAGGTAGACACCATGTCAGTCCTGAACCGCATCACCACCATCATCCGCGCCAACGTGAACGAGGCGCTGGAGCGGGCGGAAGACCCGGAAGTCATGCTGGACCAGATCCTGCGCGACATGTACGACGGCATCCGCGAGGCACGGGAGCAGGTCGTCTCGGCGGTGGCGCAGCAGAAGCTGGTGGAGCGCGACCTGGAGCAGGCGCGCGACCTGTCCAAGAAGTGGCGCAAGAACGCCGAGCTGGCCGTAGCGCAGGGCGACGAGGACTTGGCCCGCGAGTGCCTCATCCGCAAGCGCGACTACGACAACAACGCCCAGGCGCTGGAGACCATGCTCGCCGCGCAGGCCCCGGTGGCGGCCAAGCTCAAGTCCGAGCTGAGCCTGCTGGAGAGCCGCTACGCCGACCTCCGCCGCGACCGCGACGCCCTCCTGGCCCGCCACCGCGCCGCCAAGGCGCAGGAGCACATGCAGAAGACCACCGAGTCCACCACGGCCAAGGTCTCGGTGTACGACCCGAGCAGCGAGATCGAACGCATGGAGCGCCGCATCCGCGAGAAGGAAGCACAGGTGGCAGCCCGCGGCGAGATGATGTCCGCCTCGGCGGCGTCGCGGGTGGAGTCGCTGCAGCAGGGGCGCACCGACCTGGAGATCGAGGCCGAGCTGCTGGCCATCAAGGCAGCCGCCGGCGAAGGGGACTCTCAGTCGGCCCCGGAGAAGTGAGCCGCTGCCGGCCCGAACGCGCCCTAGCCTAGCCCAAAGGGAGTCAGACCAGTCATGAGCTTCTCGGCACCCAAGAAGAGCACGTTCCGCCTGGCGTTGCTCGCCGCCATCGTGTCGCTGGCTCTGCAGTTCGTGGAAGTGGGCGTGCCGGCGGACGTCTCCTACTGGCTGATGACGGCGGCGTTCATCCTGCTGGCGCTGGGCAGCGTCTTCAGCGGGCTGTAACTGCCACAGAGGCACAGAGACACAGAGGGAAACGGTTGGGGAATGGGGCTAGTGGCACTTGGCGCCTCCCTCTTCCCCCTGCTCTGCCCGCTTCTTGCTCTTCTCCGTGTCTCTGTGCCTCTGTGGCCAATCCCTCTCCATGATCGAGCGGGCGGCGGCCAACATCCTCGACCACTTCCTCCGGGTGCCGGCCGGGCGGACGGTGGCGGTGGTGTACCCACCGGAGAAGGCGGCGGTGGCGGAAGCATTGGCGCGCGGCCTCGCCGAGCGCGGCTGCCCGCCTCTGCCGCTACCCGTCCCGGATGAGGTTGCCGGCCTGCCTGAGTCGGTGCTCGCGGCCTTCGGCAACCTCGACCTGGGCCTGATCGTCCTCCTCTCCCACCGGCTCTTTGCTCGCCAGGGGCTGGCGGCCCTCTTCGTGATGCGCGACGGCCAACCCAGCCTGGACGTCGAGTGCTCCCCCCTCTTCGTGGACACCGTCATCGCCGCCGATAGCTTCCTGCGCGTCTATGCCTCCGACCCGGCCGAGGACCAGGCCCACCTGACTCGGCTGCGCGACTCGCTGCCCGCCGAGGGCTTGGTGCGGGTCACCGCCCCGGGAGGCACCGACCTGGTCTTCCGCGCCCGCCAATGGCAGGCCTGCGCCCACACCGAGGTGCTCACCGCGCCGGTGGAGGGAACGGCGGAGGGTCGCATCGTCGCCGACCTGAGCCTGTTCTACGGCCTGGTGACGGCACCGGTAGAGCTGCCACTGGGCGCCGGCCGGCTGACGGAGATGACCTGTGCCACCCCCGACGACCGCACGTTCCGCATGTACCGCGATGAGATGGAGCGTCGCTGCGCCGATGACTCCGCCAACGCCGTGCTGGCAGAGGTGGGCGTGGGCGGGAACGGCGGGGCGATCCCGTCGGGCATCCTCATGGAAGACGAGGCCGTCCGCGGCACCGGCCACTTCTGCTTCGGCGACAACTCTCGCTACGGAGGCGCCAACGCCAGCGACTGGCACGGCGGCAC
>ERZ747221.2627-NODE-2627-length-15549-cov-4.055326_pt1 | contig 15549 bp, 28 predicted proteins | sample MGYA00374949_ERZ747221 | MGnify/ENA primary metagenome ERZ747221 (study PRJEB28779, sample SAMN05720172) | bioreactor metagenome | isolation source: Anaerobic biogas reactor | place: USA:Washington, USA | collected 2015-08-08 ... | reverse complement strand
CTGGCTAGAGTTGTGGATAAGTTTGCATCACGACCACAGATTCAGGAAAAGATGACCAACGAGATAGCAGACTTCCTGGAAGAAAACCTAAAGCCGAGGGGATGTATTGTGGTCATTGAAGCTGGTCACGATTGTATGAGAATCCGAGGGGTAAAGAAACCAGCATCCTGTATGATTACTTCAGCAGTAAGAGGGGAGTTCCATAGGAACCCATCACTGAAAGATGAGTTCCTGAAACTGATATCCGGGTAAAAGTTGCACAAACTGATCATAAAGTTGCACAATGACACCGCCACAATTTGAACGACTAAAAGGTGAAAAGGCCGAGCAATGGCAGGCGTTCAAAACATACCGGGACATGGGTTCTACACGTTCGATGCAAGAACTTGCACGAATTATGAAACGACCTGTCCGGACTATGTACCTCTGGTCAAACAAGTTCAACTGGTTAGAACGAATCAAGTCATATGAGGAATGGTCCACCAACGACCAGGTGAAAGAACGGGCAGAGGCAATGGCAACGGATATGGTATCCGGGTTGTCCAAAGCGGTGAACGCAGTCGGGTTCGTGCTCATGTCTGACCTCAAATACAAGCAACAACAATGGAAGACATACTGGCGGGATATGGATGAGAAAGGGGAATCCAAAATAAAACCTCCTGCCGGTTCTACAAACTCCCTGCTTGATTCAATGGTGAAATGGGCAACGTGCATGGAAAAAATAAAAGAGTTCACATCTGCCGACAATATAGACGAATTCGGAGCAATTGACGAACTGGTTGAAATATTAAAAAATGAGCCTGAAACTACAGAAGCCACAGGGTAAAGGGAAAGCGTTCATCCTGGCACCACCGGCCCGTATCAATATTTTGCATGGGTCTGTCCGGTCATCGAAAACCATTTCCTCCATCATCAAATGGATTCACTTAGTTAAAAACGAGGCAACCGCAGAATGCCTGATGGTAGGGAAGACCGAACGAACCCTGATGAGAAACATCATCAACCCTATGCAGGAGATGTTACCCTCTTCCGTTATCCAGGTAAACAAGGGTGCGGGTGAGATGATACTGTATGGGAAGCGGGTTTATCTGGCCGGTGCAAACGATGCCCGGTCCGAATCCAAGATACGAGGCCAGACCCTTCAGTATGCATACGTGGATGAGGGAACCATCATCCCTGAAGAGTTCATGAAGATGCTTCAAACCCGTTTATCAGAGGATAATGCTCAGTTATACGTCACAACCAACCCGGATTCGCCGTATCACTGGATGAAAACAGAACTAATTGATGCGGCTGATTTAATCAAAGCAAACATCTGGCACTTCACCCTGGCTGATAACCCATATCTATCTCCTGATTACGTGGAAGCCCTGAAACGGGAGTTCACCGGGTTATGGTATCAGCGGTATATTGAAGGGTTGTGGGTATTAGCTGAGGGTGTGGTTTATCCAATGTGGGATGAGAGTAAACACGTCAGACCTGCTCCAACAGGAGACATGGAGAACATTGTCGTATCCGTGGATTATGGTGTGACAAACCCGTCCGTATTTCTCATGGGTGGAATTCACAAACCAACCGGGAACGTTCATGTCATGAAGGAATTATATCATGATTCCTCGCAATCCGGGCAATTAACAGATAGACAACTCGGAGACCTGATGACCGGGTTCGTGGACAAGCGAGTCAGATACATCACTGTAGACCCGTCAGCAACCAGTTTTATAGCTGAGTTACGCAGCCGGGGATATGCAGTCAGGGAAGCCATAAACGATGTCATACCTGGTATTCAGGAAGTCTCAAAACTGTTATCATCTGAAACCCTATTCATTGACCCGTCATGCGAAAACATGAGAAAGGAGTTTTCCGCGTATGTGTGGGATGAGAACGCACAGAAACGAGGCGAGGACAAGCCAAAAAAGGTAAACGACCATTGTTGCGATGCCTTGCGGTATCTTGTCCAAGACCTTACAACCAGGAACCGTGCAGAAATATCCAGACCATCACCAGGTATGGCTCATGTTCCCCGTGGTATCAGGTCAAGCCGTAGCAGGCGGTCAGGTCCTGCCGGGTTCTGATACTTTCAAACTACTTATTTTATACATTCAACATATAGATAATAAGTATTAAATAGTTATAGGTATAACTATAGTATGTAATACCTGCAAAGGAGAGATGAGAAACATGGTAGAAATGACGTGGCAAGAAGCGGTTGAAACCCTGAAAGACCTCCTGAATAATCCTGACGAAGTGTTAATTTCTGATGGATCAGAAACCTGGGAGATCGATTCACTAATTGAACACCTGAAATACAATTCCGACGAAGATGAAATTGTGGATGTAGCAGTAAACGAAATATCAATCACAGTAATCAATTCAGACGGATACCTTGAATCAGTTCCATTCTACAAGGTAGTGAAAAAGGACAATTAATTTTTTGGAGATGAGAAACATGGAAGAAACATACAAGGCGGTATATCAGAACGGGTATGCAATTTTCGGAACCGGGAAAACAGATGAAGAAGCAATAGCCGATGCAATGGAATGGGTGGATGACCCGGACGAACTGAGAGAAAGCATTGAACAGGGTCAGAAAAATGTTCACGGAGATATGAAACTCATCACCATATCCAGAGCATTGAGAGATGCAGTCATCGAACAGGGTGGCGATATAGCCATCATCAACGATGAGGGGATATACAGGTCAGAAGAGGAGATGACCTCTTCACAAACCGTTATTTTCCGGTATGGAGAAGAGGAGATATCCTGCAAAGTCACATGGAACCCTATCAGAGAACCTGTAGTGAACTTCTTTGACCGGAACACCGGATACACAGGGAAGAGTGACCCTGGTGCAGCACAGGGGAACTGGTGGTATCAGGATGATGAGTCACAGGAGATACTTCGGTCACTCATTGAAGCGGTTTACCAGTGGGGAATTGATGAGGACTGGACATCTCACCTGTCCTGGTCACAGGGTGCAGAGGACGTATTTGAGTTTGAATGGGATGGAGTCAGCCGGTCAGGGGAGATGGGGGAATACCGGGAACTGACCCGGAAATAATTTTACTGGTGGTTGAGATGTCAATGACAATCATAGTAACCCGGCACACCGGGTTAATTCAGTGGTTGAAAAAGAATGGTGTTGAAGGGGAAGTCATTTCCCATGCAACCCAGGAACAAATCGAAGGAAAAGATGTATATGGAGTATTACCGTTGCATCTAGCATCGGTTTGTAACAGTGTCACAACTGTAGATATGCCGGGATTACCATCAGAAAAGCGGGGGGTGGATTTAACCCCAGAGGAGATGGACTCCTTTGGGGCAATCATGCACACGTACATTGTGCAGGAGGTGGTCTGATGTATCCAGGAGCATCAGATATGTACGGAGATGAGGAGGCCGTCGGTGTCGGGTCCTCTCCCAGGCCAGAGTCTATCTTCTGCCGTGAGGCAGAAGATGGGGAATATCTGTTTTATTGTGTGGAGGAAACTCCACACTTATTATTTTTCATATTTTCAGGAGATGAAACGTCTCCTGACTTTTGGTGGCCGTCCGCCAAAAGAAATGAAAAATATTTCTGCTACGCGAAGGGGCCCGGATTTGGGCCCCACGTTTCGTATGGAATGGTAGATGCCCCCACTCCCCATGAGGGGGGAACATATCTGGTGGTTGCCAGAGAAAACAATCTTATCATAATGGAGGAAAAATGACCGTAACAATAGATGCAACGTTCCCAGATGCGAAATACTCAAAACAGTTTGAAGGAACCACGTTCCGATGGTTTCCAGATAAAGTGGTCATGCCTGCCGGGTCAGTCGGTGGCATCTATCTACCGAAAGACGCGATTGGAAAACAGGTTGTCGCTTTTGTATTGGATGATGATGAGATAGAGATGTATGTTGAAATATCTGGGGATGATATGACCCTGGCAAAGATGTTTCCCCGGCATGTCAGCATATACGATTCAAAGACGGCAAGCAAACAGGCATCAGCATCACGAATCTATCTCCCGAAACAGGAGATGAATAAAGAAGTGTTTGCTGTAGTAATTGACTGAACTTATCGGAAATTCCGAATAGTTCAAACATTTTTTACTGAAAAATAGGTTGGCGGGTATTACTGTTCGTTTCCCGTTTCGATACGTACTGATGTGATAACCCGGTCAGACGTATATCCGACTATCAGTTCTCTCACTTCAGCAGCCGGTTTGATTTCAATTGGATAGTCACATAGGGGTTTTACTTCGTTGATAAACTGTTTTGCACAGGATATGGTGGTGAACCAGTCCAGAACCACATCAAACCGACCGGAATTAATGCATACGCAAAAATCTGCATTCATAGTAACATATTAGGGTGCCTATTTCGACATGATATACGTGTCGCTTTTCACTACTCCGTAATGCAATACGGTATATTCATGGCAGGGAAAGTTGGACCATCTGAACAGATTACGTGCAGGATTTCGCCAACCCTGAAACGTCGATGCGAATCACTGGTATCATGTGGAGAATACTGTTCGCTCACAGACCTGGTAGAAGATGCATTACAGTATTATATCAACCGAAAAGACCTGAGACGGGATTTAATCTATACGATTGTGGATAAGGTCTCAAAAGAGATGGATACCCGAATGGATGCAAAATTAAGTGAGAAACTATATTCCCCGCATAACGAGGAGTTTCTGGTGAACATATCAGAACAAGCTCTGGAACGTGTAGCACAGCGAAGAAACCCCTGATTCGCGCAACCTCTTTTTTGTTCCTGATAGGTATCATCATGCGAGGATACCCAGGAAAACCACGGATAAATTTAACAGAATACTTAAAGTCGTTCAACAATATACGACAGTTTTAAATATAGACATCGAATATTACGGTATGGTGTCGATAACGGTTCCGTCCCGGTCAGGAACCAGATATATCAGCAATATCAAGAATTTTGCGAAAAATGCGATCACGGTGGACACGTTATACAAGTTTTCCCGCACCGCATACGGGAAAGGTCTGTTTATTAAGTTCTCTGCAATGGTATTCTCCAAACTGCCGACCCTGGCAGTATATGACCCGAATAACGATGTGGATGAGAAAACCCAATTAATTCTCTCAAACCTGCTCAAGAGTCCGAAGTTTTCTTTGTTGACTGCCGGACAGTTCCGATTATACGACAAGTTCTTTTACGGCCCCACGATATTCAACCCGGTATGGGAAAAGAACGAGTTCGGGATAATTGCACCGAAGGAACTGGTCAGACTCCCCCCTCACTCGTTTGCCAAACAGCCATCAGGCCGGGAAAAATATACTGAATACCTGTTAGGGATAACCCTGGACCCGTCAGGTGAAAATATCGAATGCTGGCAGACAGTCGGGTCCAACAAGGCAGAACTCCTGAACCCGGATGATATCATCATATGTCAGTCACCGATTGTGGATGGACTGGTTGAAACACCCCTGATTGAACCTATCATCCCGTTTATTGATATGCTGATATACGGCTGGGAAACGAACGTGCAGGTGATGAAACGGGGTGCAGCTCCTATCCTGTTCATCAAAATTACCAACCCACAACCGGCATGTGAAGCGAATGACTTTGTATCCGATGAGGATTATGCAAACATGATTCTCGAAAACTGGGATAAGGATACCGCGTTCTCTCTCCGGTCAAACATGGAGATTATCGAATACAAATATGAGAACACCATAAACCTTGAAATTATCGAAGCATTGTATCAGCATATCATTTACACATTAAACCCGGCAAGTTTCTTTGACGATGATTCCACCAGACTCGGAGGGTCGGATAATGGGAAACTTGAACTCATGGCCACGTTTATCGGTGGTATTCAGGCAGAGATAGAACAACAACTGAATGATATCATCAACCGGTTTTTCTTATACAACTCTTACGCACCGGGATACCGGGCAGAAGTCACCATTCCCCGGATGAATACCGGGTCACGGGACCTTGACCTGAAAGAAGCGGAACTTGGAGCAGTCCACGGGTTCTTGACTCCGAACGAATGTAGGGAACGGGCCGGAGCTGAGGGCCTGGATGAGGATTCGTTCAAGCAGCTGGTCGGTGAATGGAGTCTCCTGAAGTCCGTGACCGGTTCAACGCAGGTATCCACAGCAGCAAAGACAGCATTCCCTGATGTTGTACTGAGGAAAGACGTTCCTGATGCTGATGACCTGGCAGATGAATTGGAAACAGACCTGCATCAGATGATAGATGAGGCAACCAGGGATATCATCAGCACAATGAGGAAAGCCCGGTCATGAGTGACCTTGACCTGGCAACCGAACTGGCAATATCAGGTATTCTGTCTGAGCTGGTAGACCGGATGAAAGAACGGATATCAGAGACCGTTGCACAGTCTGCGTTCTATGGCATCATCCATGCACAGCGGGAACTGAAATTACCTATCAACCCGGCAGCCGCAAAACAACCTGCTCTTACCTACGCACAGCGGTATCAGGATGAACTGAACCGGGGCGGGACCACTATCAACGGGGAGTTCATTGACTGGTTCAATAAGTACGGTCCGAAAGAGAATGCAGATGCTATCTCTGACATCATTACCAGGGGTATGAGAGAAGGGAAACCATTAGGGAGATGGGAATACAGGGGGATGGATGGAATATACCCGTCTGATACCGTTGCTGATGATATCATGAAACATATGGGACAGCAGTACAAGTCCGGGGCTTCACGTATTGCACGTACTGAGGTTGTCAGAACATTGAACGAAAACTCATTGGACCGGTACAAGGCGTCACAGGTCACTCATGTCATGGTCAGGGATGGATGCGGGTGTGCCGTTTGTGCAGAGATAAACGGGTCCATATGGACTATAGAAGAGTCGTATCACAGGACGACTGAGCATCCAAATTGCAGGAGAAGTTTCACCCCGATAGTGCCCGGATTCCCATTGCCTGAACAGATGGCTGCATCACCCATGCCCGAAGATGACCCCGGCAGCAGTTATTACCAGGAGGATTAATGCCGAAAGGACAGCCACTTGACCCACAAACCAAAGCAACTATCAGAAGAATGTCTGAAACCTGTTCCAAGAACGGCATTGCCCGGAAACTTGGAATAAGTCGTATAACAGTTATCAGAGTGTTGAAAAACGAATAACCATTTTGTTGATGATAACAAGATGGTTACTTTTTTTGATGCGGTCCGAATGCTGATATCTCTTTCATGATATCATTCAGACATTCCAGGCATTCGGAATAACTGAATACATCACCCATTATTGCGACTTTATACCGGATGTAATCAAGAACATCAGCCGGGTGAATGAGAACACAACCATCAACAATAGTGTATGAGAACCAGTCGTTGAATTGACCTTCCTTGTATTGGTATTGGTAGAGTTTTGTCATCGTTTTACTCCAAATACAGACGGGTCGGTTGTGATTAATTCTATCCTGCGTTTATAGTCCTCTAGTTCCTGTTTTGTCAGCATATTTTACCAACTGTCGAGGATTGTTCAATAGTTCAGGGTCTATTGTAGTCATATTTTCGTTGCATTTTACGATGAAACTCTTCAGACCGTTTCAATGTCTCCGGGTCGTTTATGATTAATTCTATCCTGCGTTTATAGTCCTCTAGTTCCTGTTTAGTCATCATGTTACCAACTGTTAAGGATTGCTTAATGGTTCATCATCCTGGTAGAGATATTCCCCGCAGTCACGGGTAGAGCGTTCTTCCACTGGTGGTATCATCCAACCACCCCCGAATCAAACAGATTTTGATACTCATGCCTGGTCAGATGATATTTACACGGGTCTTTACTTAACCATCTCCGGTGAAAATTTGAGGTTGATAAGAGTCATTCCATGCCCTCATCGGAGATGTTTACCCGGTGCCGGCCTTTTAATTCCTGTGCTTTCCCGGCATTGAATCCGGCAACGTCGGCCATGTAGCCTGTAATTCGACTGATCTGTGAAACGTCATGACACCCACATATCGGGCACATTGCTTCCCCGCACTCCGGGCAATATGCTAGTTTATCCACTATCTCATGGGTGCAGGTCAGGTTATCCCTCGGACACATCTCTTTCAGACCCAGGTTGCTCTTACATTGCGGGCAGTTGCTGGCTATCAGGTCAGACTCATCAATTACGATATGGCATACGTGACATTTGTATTTCATTCAATCCCGCTCCTAATTTCAGACACGTGTTGTTTTACCCATTCCGAAAACGAATCCGCATCACCATGAATAATGAAATACCCATCTGCTGATAATGGAAATACAGGGAATGTGTTCAGTTTAGATTCCGCAATTAATCTCGGAACGCTGGATGCATCACCAGGGATGATGGTTTCAAGTTCAATGTCTGATAAGATGGTCGCATCTTTAACTATTAATTTTCCATTCCATTCTTCAATAACCAGGTTCATTCTACAATCAATATCAATAATATTTTTAGTCATTCTTCCGTCTCCCATTCATCATGATATTCTAATACTTTTCTTAAAACGTCCCTGAAAGGAACGTTGTATTTCTGTGATGTGTGTTCCATCTTCTGACAGATAGATATTACGGCAGCATCAAGACCGGTGCAGGTCATTCTGTATCTCCTTCAACGTTTTCAGTGGTATGAGTTTCATTATCTCGTTGAGCATCTGGTATTTCAGGGGGCTGGAATAGTCAGACTTACTGATGATTTTGAACATTTCCACCATCTCTTCATCGGGCACAAAGATATCTAGACCATCTTCAAAAATTGTGGTTTTCATTTGTTCTCCTCCAGCGGGCACCATTTTTCACGGGTGATGATGCACTGGGTTTCCACATCTATTTTCATGGCACCACTCGCATCATGTTCCAATCCGCCTCGTATGTCCCGTCCCACGGACAAAACTCCGGTACGTCTGCATCACTCTCACAAATAATCATGCATGGGATTTTATCACAGTTTGAACACTGAAATACAATCATGGTATCAACCTGCATCCATCACTCTTAACCACTGCACCGGTATTTGTTTCAGTATAGAGTATTTTCGATCCCCATGCCATGCAGTTTTCTTTCTGGCAGTATATGTGATGTAATCCGGTTTCACAATCCCCAATATCATCCACGAATGCGATAAACCCGCGTGACATAAACGGGCATATTTTTTCATCAGTTACGTTCTTACACATAATCCCAATCCTTTCCTTGTATCGCTTCTTTTTTGTGTTTACCTTCCCGCATTCTCAATTCATCAAACAGGTTCTGAGCTGCTTCGCGAGGAGTGTCTGCAAACGCACATTCTCCCTCTGCAATGTTCTCACGGGTAAATGCACCCCAACAATCACCGTCTTTATACACTTTAATAAATTCAACCATGTAACACACCCTTTTCATTGATACCTATTTTCACGTCTCCCAAAGCATCCTTTACAAACCACTCTGCGTTTTCTCAATTCATCGTCTTGATTTTGCATCAACTGAATCATATCGTATGTGGTGCATCTACAATTGAAGTCGTAATCAGATACATCGAGTCTAAACAACTCCCGGACGAATTCTACGCCAGTCATTCTTTCCACCCATGAATTACAATTGTTTTTGCAATCCCGTCTGCACACTCAATATCCAATGATTCAACACCATCCCTCTTGCTCAATTCCGCTACTAATGATTCAGTTGTCATAACACACAGACAAACCGGTTCGCGTGTCATCTCATCCACAACCGGGCACAATTCGTGCCGTCCCTTGAGTTCTGCTACCAATTCAGCTGTTGTAAATCGTTTCAGTGAACATCCCACAGGCTTTGGTATCCACGAAACATCCTCGTTTTTAGTCATTCTTTCCCACACTCCCTCTCATGATTCTCGCCAACTTTCACGCCACCGGTTGAATCAGGTTTCCGATATGCTCTTGCATTCGGATGATGACATCTAAATACAGTCAGACATTCCCAATGTGGATTCTCCCGGTCAATGTTCTGCCATACATCATCATGTCTCCGGTGATATTCGCAGCCTTTCACATCACACGTTTTAACCATGTTTCGCACCATCGCCAGGCAGTTCTTTTAGGACTATGGCCACACTTTTTCCTATCCATTCACGAGGAAGATATACTCGTCCGCAATTCGGGCCCGGTCCCACGGGTTTATACATCATATCAAACCCAGTGATCGTATAGATTTGTACATCCATATTTAACAATATTAATTAGTTCTTAATTAATTTATAGTTATTTAGTAAGACAGTTACTAATATTCCGTTTAACGTAATAACCCAGATATGGCAGAAACGGGTGAACCGGAGTATACAGTTCTGTCAAACTGTACGCTCCTGATGCTCAACCGGTGGGTCAGTTGTCAGACCGGCACCTGGTATTATCCGGAAGATGTTTTCTCAAAATCCGTGGACATCTGGAATGGAACTCCTATTGTATTCGGGCAGGTTCACCCGGACCCGAAACTGTTCAAAGCCGACCCGGAAGCAGCTCTGAAAGAAGTCGGTGGAGAAATCATCGGGTATATTTCAGATTCACGAGTTGTCGTCGAAGGACATCCGAGACACGTTGCTGCAATGAATATTGACCCAGTGAAAGGAAAGGCCGCCATTGACCTGTATTATGCAGGCCGGTTTGGAATATCCGGTTCTGAATTTTTTAACCAGTCTGAAGGGATTGTCACTAAAATCACCGAAGCAAGTCACGTATTAGTCTTTGAAGAGGATGGATGGACAATGCCCGCAGATTCGGGAGCTGTAGCAGCAAAAACATCAGTTCAATACGGGTTTTCCAATTCCCCGGCAGCAAAACAGGCTGCGGTCAGGAATACCAAAACCGATGACCTTGAACCATTATTCAACCGGTTCTTTGACCGGGTTAAGGGATTATTCTCTGGTTCCAGCGAGGTTCAGGCAGCGATGAAAGAACATAAACAGGAAACGTCTGAAATGAGTGAAACATCACAACCAGACTCCCAGGTTGCTGTTCTGAACCAGCAAATAGGAGTTCTGAACGAGGATAAGGCCAAACTCCAGACCCAGTATGAACAGCTCAATGCTGAATATACTGCTCTGAAGGAACAGGCGGAAAAGACCACTGCAAAACTTGAAGAACTTACCGCAAAGTTCGTGGAACAGGAGACCGCACAGAAGGAAGCCGCGTTTACGGCATTCCTCGACAAGCACGTTCCAATCGGTGAAAAGACTTCTGAAGAACAGATTGCAGGTCTGAAGACTGCGTTCATGGAGAAAGACCCCGCACTCTTTGACAAGGTGGCTGAATGGAAGGAAAACTCCCTGAAAGCATCCACCAAGACCGGAACCAAGTTTGCAACCAAGACCGGGGATGAAAAACCAGTAAGACGGTATTCTGACCTCTTCCACAAGGGGGCTTGAAGTAAATGGCAGTATCAAACGCAATTGTTCAGGGGGGAAATGTCCCAATTACTGACCTATCTTGTCAGATTGAGACCGCAACCAGTTGTTACCCTGGCAGACTTGTAAAGAAGGGAACCGGAGACCGTGACCTGGTAGTCGCAACCGCAGGTTCAAACCCGGCAGGATGGCTCGGATACGAACAGGCCGCACCATCAGAACGTCCGGCAACCATGACCACCATCTATGCAGCAGACGATGTTCCACCGGTTCTGAAGGGCGGAGGGTTCATTATTCTCGCAACCCTGTCCAAATCACAGACCATTGCAAAGGACGATGCTCTGGTTGCAGATGCAGCAGGTATGGTCAAGAAAGCAAGTGCTCTGGGGATTGTGTCCGGTTCTACCGATGTCACTTCCGCAGCCGCAAACGGAACGACCACCATCAGCGGTTCAGCCGGAACCGAACGGATTGTCGGATATGCAGAGGAGTCAGTCACGACCACCAGTTCATCTGCAAGGATCAAAGTGAGGAGTGTAATCTAAAATGGCTGATTCACAGTATACACAGGCAGAACTTGACCGGGCAATGGAATACCTGGATGCAAAACTCCATGAAACCCTTGCTCCCAAGATGCTTGGACGTCAGATTGTCGCACAGGACCCGGATTGTGTCGGGGATGGAATATTCCGGGCACGTGTGCAGAAACTCATTGAAATGGGCGATGCTCTTGTTTCGTACAACTTCCCACGGGAAGGAGAAGCACGGGACAGAGTAGAGGTGCGAAGCCGTGAAGTTGACCTTCCGGTTCTTTCAAAGCCATATATCATCGAGAAACAGGAGATGGAAGCGTTTCTGCGTCAGGGAACCAACCTTGAAGCAGCATCCGCCCGGTCTGCCGGTAAGGCAATCACCCGTCTTGAGAACCAGATGATTCTTCAGGGATGGAAGCCGGATGGAACCAACTACGAGGTAAAGGGTCTGTATCAGGCCGCTGCACAGTCAGTCACTGATTCACTCGATTTCGGAACCTATGGCAATGCAGACAAGGCTGTCAATGCAGCTATCGCAAAACTCGAAAACAATTCTGTAGAGAGTTCTGCATACCATCTCATCTGCAATCCAACCCAGATGGCTGAACTTCGTATCTCTCGAAATTCCACCAGTGGAAACAAGGAGATTCCTGAAGTCATCGAGTCACTGAACAACGGAAAGGAAAGTGGTCCGGGTTCAATCTTCAAGACCGACCTTCTGACTGCCGGAACTGCTATGGTCGTTCCGTATGACCCGACGATGGAGTATTTCAGACTCCTGAACCCGCTGGAACCGACCACTGAACTCGGACAGGATTCAAAGGCTCCAAAGAGTTCTCCCGTATACGGAAACGTGTATGAGGTTCTCTATGTGGATGTCATTGATGAGAACGCAATCTGTAAACTGACCGGAGTATGAGCATGAAAGTGGAAGTGCAGTTTGGTCAGATATACCAGGGTGAACAGACCTGGCAGAAGGGGGATATCATGGAGGTATCAGAGGACCTTGCATACAAGCTTGGGTCCCAGGTAAAACCCTATACCGAACCCATTCCTGAACCTGTCAAGGAAGAACCGGTTCAGACCTTCGGGAAACCGCAGTCTGGAAAGAAACCGGCAGAAAAGGAGGAATAAATAAATGGCGGTCACAGCAGATACGATTCGTCTGATATCCCAGGGTGAATACACCATAGGAGTTTCTGGAACTATCACGGAAGCAGACTTTTCCACGTTTTTGCTGTGGGCCACCGGACAGTTTGACCTGGATAACCCAGGGAATTCAACCGCTTCCATCTCTGACATGGCCGTTGGACTTCTTGTCTGTCATTACATTGACCGGGCAAAGAATGACCAGCATATCACGTCAGAAGATGCAGGAGACGGTTCAACCAGGTTTGATACATCCGGGTCAAACTGGATGAAATCATACCAGGAGATTATCTCGTCCCTGAAAACGAAAGCCGCAGAACTCCGGGCTAATCCCGGTCTGACTGTAAAACAACCGTCAACAGGAGTGACCCGCAAAGATGCGGGAAGTTCAGGTATCGGTATGGCAGCATCTTCATTATCTGGTTAAAAATATGGCTCGAAGGGCATCATTCTGTCATCTCTGTGATATCTCCAATCCCGGGACTATTACAGGATACATCAATGGAAGACCGCAATATGGGGCAGTCATTACGACAAACGTTCCATGCCGGTTCTATGCTCTGAAAGGTCCCGTTCAAGACACTGAATCAGGAAATCATATAATATCCCAATTACGTTTGAGGGTTGCCCTGAACACCAGTATTCAGAACGGGAGCACGATTGCCGGGAAATCAACCGGATATACGAAGAACTATACCGTGGACGGACTTCCTGAAGTTGTTTACGGGAACTCTCATCCGAAATGGATAGAGTGTTCACTGAAGGCGGTGGATTTGTGACCGTTCAGGGATTGGACCGGGTTCTTGCCAAGATTGAACGGCTGAAGAACATCAATCAGGAACTGGTGCCCGTTGTGGACAAGTCACTGACCTATCTCGAAGGATTATGCAAAGATAACGCATCAGGACCACGGCCCGAACATATCGACAAAGTTACCGCAAACCTGGTCGGCGGAATTGCATCCACCGGAGCACGGTTAGAAGGTGATTCGATAGTCGGTGAAGTGGAATCTGCTGCATTGTATTCACATATCCACGAGAATGGTGGAGTGATAACCGCGAAGAATGCTCCAATGCTGAAATGGCAGACACCGGACGGACAATGGCATCAGGCACAATCTGTCACCATCCCGGCCCGTCCGTTCATGGGACCTGCACTGATTGAAGGGAAAGACCCGGTTCTGAAGAACATACAGGAATTCGTATCAGAGGTTATCCGATGACAACCGATGTTATCAGACAGATTCTGTTGAATGACTCTGATGTTTTCGCGTCCATCGGGTTTACCTATGGAACTCCTGCAACAAAGGAAATCAGATGTTTCAGGTCGGACTTTCCAAATGGAACCACAATTCCCTGTCTGACCTATCATGATATCGGGGGGATATACCCGAACCCGGTAGGCCGTTCAATTTCCTTCCAGGTCACATCATGGACACAGGATGAGATATCCTGCAAAACCCTGGCAGATAAAGTCGAAAAGGCTCTGACCGGGTTTTGTGGGAATGTTGGCGGGATATTCGTTGATGGGATTGACCCTATCACGTTCTCGGATTCATACCGGGAAGCCGCCACGAATCTCTGGTATAGCTATCGAAAATTCTCTATGCTCTATGGAGTAACGTAATATGGCACTAACACACAACCTTCAGCAGGAGTCAGACAGCATCTATTTCGGAAACTGTCTGCTCTTTGCAGGAAGATATACCGGGGCGTCATCGGATTTTTCATCTTCAAATCTGGTCAACCTTGGTCTGAAGCGTTCCGTTGAATACGAACCGATTACGGAGACCATTCAGCCGGAATTTGACGATGGTGAGTTTAACGACATCATCGATACGGAACAGGCACGGTTATCGGTTGAACTGACTGAACTGGTTGCAGAGAAACTTGCTCTACTTTCCGGTGGTACTCAGTTTGTCAAATACGTTCTGGGAACCCAGGTTGTTATGAGTACCGCGTATGACACCATCACGATGTCATCAACTAAACCGGTCAGACTCTCAAACCGCAGTTATTCAACCTCTGCACCCGTTCAGGTCACATCTATCACGGTGAAAGAGGATACTGACTCCAACCCAGAAACATATGTGGCAGACACGGATTATGTCATCTCCGGTCCAGACCTGATGGGATATACCACGATTACCCGGAAGAGCACGTCCACCAGCATTGAAGAGGGTCAGACCGTCCGTGTTGCATATACCTATACTCCTGCAAAGATTATCTCTCTCCGGCGGGGTGGTGCAACCGAAATTCAGCCGATTGTGCTTCGTGTTATCCACGTTAAGCGGATTGATTCAAACAACCTTATCTATGGTCTGAAACTTGACCTGGTGAAAGCGTATTTCAACAAGATGAGCCGTGTCGCATTCACTTCAGATAAGGAGAAAAAACGATCATGGGGTATTCCGTATGAATTCCTCGGAAAACTTGACAACTCCCGTGCTCTGACTGATGGTCAGGTTGATATGATTGATACCCTTCGTGGTGTTACTTTAACCGACCTGAACATGCAGGGAATGGC
>ERZ747221.2624-NODE-2624-length-15571-cov-4.206080_pt1 | contig 15571 bp, 14 predicted proteins | sample MGYA00374949_ERZ747221 | MGnify/ENA primary metagenome ERZ747221 (study PRJEB28779, sample SAMN05720172) | bioreactor metagenome | isolation source: Anaerobic biogas reactor | place: USA:Washington, USA | collected 2015-08-08 ... | reverse complement strand
TAGTGTACTAAAAGGGGAAAGCCTCAGGGATACCATCAAAACCATTGAGGTTATGGGTTTTGACCTGATGGTGATGCGTCATTCCATGAGTGGAACTCCGCATTATGTTGCCCGCAACACCAGAATGCGGATTATAAATGCTGGTGATGGCGCCAACGAGCATCCTACCCAGGCACTCCTGGATATGTTTAGTATCAGGGAGAAGAAAGGAACTCTGGAGGATTTGAAGGTAGCTATAGTGGGAGACATTCTGCACAGCCGGGTGGCCCGCTCTAATATATATGGTTTGAGTAAATTTGGCTGTGAAATACGGGTGGTGGGACCTTCCACCCTGATGCCACCGGAAATTGAACAGCTGGGGGTTAAACGTTATTACAGTTTGGACAAGGCCCTGGATGGGGTAGATGTAATCAATGTTCTGCGTATTCAGCGCGAACGCCAGCAGCTAGGCCTTTTCCCCAGCCTGGATGAATATGCCGACCTTTATATGTTATCTCCCGAGCATTTGCTGCGGGCAAAAGACGATGTATTAGTTTTGCACCCCGGACCTATGAACCGGGGAGTGGAGATATCCAGTCAATTAGCAGACAGCAACGTAGCAGTTATAAACGAACAGGTTACCAACGGAGTTGCAGTACGGATGGCACTATTGTTCTTGATGATGGGGGGGTCAAAAGATGAGATTGCTAATTAAAGGGGGAAGGGTGATAGACCCGGCCAATAGTCTGAATGCCATTATGGATTTACTGCTGGATGAGGGCCGGATTGTAGCGGTGGAAAAAGATCTGGCAGATGATGCGGCCGAAGTTATAGATGCCAGGGACAAGTTGGTTTGTCCCGGATTTATTGATATGCATGTGCACCTTAGGGAACCGGGGTACGAATATAAGGAAGATATCACCTCAGGCTCCAAAGCAGCTGCGGCCGGGGGGTTTACTACCGTATGCTGCATGCCCAACACGGAACCGGCTATTGATAATGCTGCCATAGCCACCTTCATCCGGGAAAGGGCGCGCAAAACCGGTCTGGCCAATGTTCTGCCTATCGGCACCATAACCCGGGGACGGGCTGGAAATGAGTTAAGTGAAATGGCGGAGCTGGTTTCGGCCGGATGTATAGCCGTTTCCGATGACGGCAGCCCGGTAATGCGCGCAGATGTTATGCGTAACGGGCTGGAGTATGCCAAGATGTTTGCTCTTCCGGTACTGGCCCACAGTGAGGACCTGAATCTCTCCCGCGATGGCCAGATGCACGAAGGCTATTATTCTATAATATATGGGCTTAAAGGGATACCGGTGGAAGCGGAAGAAGTGATGATAGCCCGGGATATTATGCTGGCCCGGCTGACCGGGGGGCATCTGCATGTATGCCATATTTCCACCATGGGAGCCGTTGATTTAATCAGGGAAGCGAAAGAAGAGGGAATTAAGGTTACCTGTGAGGTAACTCCCCACCACCTGGTTTTAAGTGATGAAGCCGTGGGGACTTATGATGCTAATACCAAAGTAAGCCCGCCCCTGCGCTCCTGGGAACATATAGAGGCTTTAAGAGAGGCCCTAAACGAAGGAGTTATCGATTGCATCGCTACCGACCATGCCCCCCACCACCTGGAAAGCAAGGACTGTGAATATGTCCTGGCCTCACCCGGCATTTCCGGGCTGGAAACGGCGGTGGCTTTAATAATGAATGAACTGGTTCATCCGAGGATATTGGATATAGAGAGAATGGTCAGTTTGTTTACCACCGGACCGGCGGAGATTCTGGGCCTGGACCGGGGGACACTTACTCCTGGCAAGGTGGCTGATTTAACCCTGCTCGACCCCAATATGGTGAGAATCGTTGACCCGGCCAAGTTTTACAGCAAGGGGAAGAATACCCCCTTTAGCGGCAGGGAGTTAAAAGGATGGCCCTACATGACCATCCGCGCCGGGAAAATCGTGGCCCGGGAGGGGAAAATTATGGGGTAGGGGCAGACCCGTGTGTCTGACCGGCGGGTGAAGGCGACTTGTAAGCTTTTAGGAGATGATACGATGAAAGGATATTTAGTTCTTGAAAATGGCCGGGTGTTTGCCGGCAAACTACTTAATGATTGCCTAATGGCCAGTGGTGAGGTGGTATTTAGTACCGCAATGATCAGTTACCAGGATATAATTACCGACCCCTCATACTATGGTCAAATAGTCGTTATGACTTATCCTTTAGTAGGCAATGTAGGATTTAATGAAAAGAGCTTTGCCTCCCAGACTAGTGCCGTAAAAGGGCTGGTTTTAAGGGAAGCCACCGACTTTCCCAGTCATTATGAAATGGAATTAGACCTTATAACTTTCTTAAATCGCAGCGAAATAGCAGTTTTAACCGAAGTTGACACTCGTGCCTTGACCAGGGTTATTCGCAACGAGGGGGCTATGGGCGGGGTAATTACCGACAGCCCGGCGCAGGTGGACTGGTTAATAAGGAAAGCCAAGATGGCCTCCGAAGAATTACAGGGTGATTTGGTACGCTATGTTACCAGGCGTAATATTATGAAATTTGGTAATGGCCGTAAAAAGGTAGTTTTACTGGACCTGGGCACAAAAAGAGGGGTAATCGATTCTCTGGTAAGACGGGATTGTGAAGTGCTGGCCGTACCCGCTAACGCCAATGCTGAAGAAATTCTGAACCTGAATCCAGACGGAATACTGATTTCCGATGGCCCCGGCGACCCCCGGGCAGTTTCCTATGCCGTTGCTGCCTGCCGCTCACTGTTGGGCAAAAAGCCGCTCTTTGGTATTGGCCTGGGGCATCAGGTTATTGCGTTGGCTCTGGGTGCCAACATTAGCAGGTTGGATTCTGGTCATCGGGGAACTAATCACCCGGTACGCCATTTTAAGAATAACCGCATATACATTACCACTCAAAACCATGGCTATTGTATAGATGAAACTTCACTGGACCAGGCAAAGATGGAAGTAAGTATGAGAAGCCTGAATGATAATAGTATAGAGGGTATAAATCACCTGGAATTGCCAGTGTTTTCAGTACAGTTTGACCCGGAAGGCTATCCCGGTTACAGCGAAACCGGATTCTTCCTGGATGATTTCGTGAATATGATGTAAGTTTTTTCGACGCGGATGTTTAGCCTATTTTCCAGAAAATCAAAGTCTAAGTCAGTTGGAGGAATATTTATGCCGCTTAAAGAGAATTTGAAGAAGGTACTGGTCATCGGCTCTGGCCCCATTGTTATCGGTCAGGCGGCTGAATTTGATTATGCCGGTACCCAGGCCTGCCGGGCCATCAAAGAAGAGGGTATTAAGGTAATACTCTTAAACAGCAATCCGGCCACCATAATGACCGACACCAATATAGCTGACCAGGTCTATATCGAACCTATGACTGTTGATACAGTTAAAAAGATTTTACAGAAAGAGAAACCGGATGGAATTATCGCCAATCTGGGTGGGCAGGTAGGACTTAACCTGGCTCTGGCCCTGGACCGCGAGGGAGTCCTTAAAGAATGCGAAGTTCCCATTTTAGGCATGTCATTGGATGCTATTCACCGGGCCGAAGACCGTGAAGCCTTTAAAACTACCATGCAGCAGATAGGCGAGCCTATACCGGAAAGCGATATTGTGCATTCGGGTAAGGAGGCCCTGCGCTTTGCCGAAAAGGTTGGCTATCCCCTGATTGTACGCCCGGCTTATACCCTGGGAGGTACCGGTGGGGGCAGTGCCCAGAATGAAGAAGAATTAAGCCGGATTGTAAATAAGGGTTTAAAGAGCAGCCCCATAAAACAGGTTTTGATTGAACGCAGTGTGGCCGGATTTAAGGAAATTGAGTTTGAGGTTATGCGCGATGCTAATGATAATAGCATTGCCATCTGTAGTATGGAAAATATCGACCCGGTAGGGATTCATACCGGAGATAGTATTGTGGTAGCTCCGGCTCAGACCTTGACTGATGAAGAATATCAAATGCTGCGTTATGCCTCCATTAAAATTATCCGCGCTTTAAACATTGCCGGGGGCTGTAATGTCCAGCTTGCCCTGGATCCCTTCAGTAAGAAATACTATGTAATAGAAGTAAACCCGCGGGTAAGTCGTTCCAGCGCCCTGGCCTCCAAGGCCACCGGCTATCCCATAGCCCGGGTGACCACCAAAATTGCCCTGGGCTATAACCTGGACGAAATACCTAACATGGTTACCGGTAAGACTAGCGCTTGTTTTGAACCTACGATAGATTATGTGGTGCTCAAGGTTCCGCGCTGGCCTTTTGATAAATTTGTATTCGGGGACCGCCGCCTGGGTACCCAGATGAAGGCTACTGGTGAGGTTATGGCTATTGACCGCAGTTTTGAAGCCGCCTTCTTAAAATCAATTCGTTCCCTGGAAATCGGCCTGTTAGGATTGCGGCTTCCGGAACTTCTTGGCTGCAGTGACCAGTCCCTACGTGACCGCCTCCAAGAAGCTGATGATGAGCGCATCTTTATAGTAGCCGAAGCCTTTACCCGGGGTTTTTCCATCGAGGAAATATGGGAAATAACCCGCATCGACAAATATTTCTTAAAGAAAATCAAAAACATTATCGACTTTTCCTTGCGCCTAAAAGTTAAAGAACTGGATGCTGAAACTTTGCAGGAAGCTAAAAAGCTGGGCTTTTCCGATAGCGAAATCGCAGTTATTAAAGGGTTAAAAGAAACGGATGTGCGTAAAATAAGGAGGGAAATGGGCATAGTGCCTACCTACAAGCTGGTAGATACCTGCGCCGCTGAATTTGACGCCCAGACTCCTTATTTTTACTCCTGTTATGAAGACGAAAACGAGGCCCTGCATGACCTTGAGGCCCGTAAAGTACTGGTCATCGGCTCCGGACCTATTCGTATCGGCCAGGGGGTAGAGTTTGACTACTGTTCTGTACACTGCATATGGGCTTTGCGGGAAGCGGGCGTAAAAGCGATTATCGTCAATAATAACCCGGAAACGGTAAGCACCGATTTTGATACTTCCGACCGCCTCTATTTTGAACCTTTGGTCTATGAGGACGTTATGAATATTATTGATGAGGAGCAACCCGAAGGGGTGATAGTGCAATTTGGCGGGCAGACGGCCATAAATTTAGCCAATTCTCTTAGCAAATCCGGGGTTAATATAATAGGAACTTCCAATGACAGCATTGACCGGGCCGAAGATCGGGAACGGTTTGACTCCATGGTAGAGAAACTGGGTATACCCCGGCCACCGGGAAAGAGCGTATTTTCAATTGAAGATGCGGTAAAGGTGGCTGCTGGAATCGGTTATCCGGTGCTGGTGCGCCCCTCTTATGTACTGGGGGGACGGGCTATGGAAATAGTCTATAATGAGGAAGAAATCAGACGGTACATGAAGACCGCAGTCAAGGTTACTGCTGACCACCCGGTTCTGGTGGATAAATACCTGCTGGGCAAGGAAATCGAAGTGGATGCAGTGGCTGATGGCAATGGGGTCTTAATACCGGGAATAATGCAACATATTGAACGGGCCGGGGTACACTCCGGTGACAGTATGGCCGTTTTCCCGGCCCACGATTTGAGCCTGCAGATTGAGGATAAGGTAGTAGACTATACTACCAAACTGGCCCTGGAGTTAAAGGTCAAAGGGTTAATCAACATTCAGTTCGTGGAGTACGAGAACGAGCTCTATGTGTTGGAAATAAACCCCCGTTCCAGCCGTACCATACCATTTATAAGCAAAGTTACTGGCATTCCCCTGGTTAAACTGGCGACCCAAATAATTCTGGGCCGGAGCCTGGCAGATTGTGGTTACCAGGGAGGGTTGCAGCCCCAGCCTGATTATTATACCGTAAAGGTTCCGGTATTTTCATTTGCTAAATTGGAGCAGGTGGATATAACCCTGGGACCGGAAATGAAATCTACCGGTGAAGTTTTGGGTATAGATAAATCGCTAAAAACTGCTGTTTATAAAGGACTTTTAGCGGCAGGGGTAGAAATACCGGTACAAGGAACAATAGTAGCAACTATTGCCGATAAAGATAAAGAAGAGGCCGTACCTATCCTGAAAGAATTTGCGTCTATGGGATTTAAGCTGCTGGCCACCGAGGGAACGGCTACAGCCCTGGAAGATGCCGGGGTTAAGGTAGAAAAGGTAAATAAATTTAAAGAGGGACACCCTAACATTGTTGACCTGATTCGTGACGGCCAGGTAGACTTTGTGGTCAATACCCTTACCCACGGGCGAAAACCCTTCAGTGACGGTTTTCATATCCGCCGGGCGGCGGTAGAGCTAAATGTCCCCTGCCTGACTTCCCTGGATACTCTCAAGGTGATGCAGGAGGTTATTCAGGAGGGGGAGCGAAATATAGCAGTAGAATCTTTACAGGAATACCTGAATGAATAGTGAGGCGTGAATTGCCTACCCGCGAGCGAACACGCGGGTTCGCCCCTACAGGGTTCGCGCGGTTACTATTCTAACATAGAATGATGAGATAAGAGAGTGTAGGGGCAGACTCATGTGTCTGCCCGCTGGGGTACCTAGCCCTCAGCCCTAACTTATAGAATGATGGGAGGAGACACATGCCGGTCTTAGAAAATGGACTAGTATTAAGGCATATACAAGTCAGCCGTGATATGTATGAACTGGAATTTATAGCACCCGGAATTGCCCGGGAATGCCAGCCGGGCCAGTTTGTCCATATACGCTCGGCCCTGGAGAATAACCCGCTCTTACGAAGGCCATTAAGCCTGTACGATGTAGATAAGAAACTGGGCAGTATAACCCTACTTTACAAGGTAGTGGGGAAAGGGACCAATCTCTTAAGCCGTATCCGCCCCAAAGAATATGTGGATGTTATGGGACCCCTGGGGAGGGGATTTTCCTTGCTGGCTCCTCGCAAAACCGCTTTGCTGGTAGGCGGGGGAGTGGGCATTGCTCCACTAGTGTACTTGGCCCGGGTTTTACAGTGTCAGGGGTGTAATGTAAAAGTCATACACGGAGTGGAAAATCGTTTGGAATTGGTGGCACTGCCCCGCTTAAGGCAAATTGGGGTTGAGTTTATGCCCGCTACCATGGATGGCAGTGCTGGTTTTAAAGGGCTGGTTACTGACCTGGTACTAAAGAAAATAAGTCCTAATGAAATCGATTTTATCTACTGCTGCGGCCCGGAACCGGCGATGGCCAAAGTGGGCGATTTTGCCCGCGAGAATAAAATTGTTGCGGAAATATCCTTGGAAGAGTATATGGCCTGCGGGGTAGGGGCTTGCCTGGGATGTGCACGTAAAATGAAAAAGAGTGATGATGAATATAAAAAGATATGTAAAGATGGCCCCGTTTTCAACATTAATGAAGTGGAGTTATTGAAATAAAAAGAATGACCGCAATGGCCATCCTTTTTAAAATAAAAACGTTAAGTTTTTGCCAACCTAACATGTATTATAAATGAATAGTTTTAACCTCAGGTTAAAGTTATGTAAATTTTTAGTTAAGTTTTATTTTGGAGGGGTTTTTTTGCGAAAGGAATCAGTTCCTGAAGAAAAACTGGATTTATCTGTAAACTTAGGCGGTATTATGATGAAGAATCCGGTGGCAGTAGCTTCTGGTACCTTCGGTTACGGCAGGGAGTATGAGGATTTTGTGAACATAGCTGAAATAGGCGCCGTCATTGTTAAGGGGACTACTCTGGAACCCCGCTATGGCAACCTTGCCCCCAGAATAGTTGAGACCCCGGCGGGGATGTTAAATGCTATTGGTTTGGAGAACCCGGGGGTAGAGGTTTTTGTTGAACAATACCTGCCCTATTTGCGTGACAAAGATGTAACGGTTATTGCTAACATAGCGGGAAATACTATAGATGAATACGCGCGTATAGCCTCGATACTGGAAGGACAAAAGGGTATAGCCGGCATCGAAATGAACATCTCCTGCCCCAATGTTAAAGAGGGAGGAATGCAGTTTGGGGTAGACCCGGAAATGGTTTACCAGGTGGTTAAAGCAGTTAAAGCAGAAACCTCCATACCGGTTATGCCCAAGCTGTCACCCAATGTTAGTGACATTGTGGCCATTGCCCGGGCAGCCGAGGCAGCTGGGGCTGACGCTCTTTCCATGATTAATACCTTGATGGGCATGGCCGTAGATGTAGAAAAGAGGAAACCGGTTCTGGGCAATATTTTTGGCGGGCTTTCCGGCCCGGCTATTAAGCCGGTAGCCCTGCGTATGATTTACCAGGTTTATCAGGCGGTTAAGCTGCCCATTCTGGGTGGCGGGGGCATCCTTAACTATAACGATGCTCTGGAATTTATTTTAGTAGGAGCAACCGCCGTATCAGTAGGCACCGGGAATTTTGTACACCCCTGCATTGCCCAGGAATTAGTCGAAGATATAGAAAAGTATCTACTAGCTAATGGTCTTACAAGTTTAGAAGATCTGCGGGGAGCAGCACATTAAAACGGAGGTCGGAAGGCTGAAGGCGAACATGGGGATTGTCCCCGGTATTCGCCCACGGCTGAACGTAATAACATACTAGAGGCGTCCATTATACGGCCGCGTACCGGAGAAAGGCGTAACATTTGCATAAATATGTGTCACAAATATTATTTTTTTAGGATATAGGTAAATTTTTCGTTGACCATTAATGAATTTTATGACTAATATTATTCTATGCGGTCGAAAAAACAACTCAGGAGGAGGAAAAAGAATTGCAGGCCAAAGATCGTATTATTCTAGCCCTGGATGTGGATAGTGAAGCCGAAGCTCTGGGTTTTGTAGGCCAACTGGCACCTTTTGTCGGTGCTTTCAAGGTAGGAATGCAGCTTTTTAACAGCACTGGTCCCTCCATAGTAAGCAAAATCAACGAACTCGGGGGCCGGGTCTTTGTCGATTTGAAGTTTCACGATATACCCAATACGGTAGCAGCAGCGGGCCGGGTAATGACCAGGTTGAATTGCCATATGTTTAATGTTCATGCTGCCGGTGGTAGGGTCATGCTGGAGAATGTAGCCAGCAGTGTGAAAGAAGAAGCCAATCGCCTGGGCCAAACATCTCCTATTATTCTGGCAGTTACAGTGCTAACCAGCATAGGCCAGTCAGAGCTGGAAAACGAAATGTTAATATCCGGGCTCCAGGTAGAAGAAGTAGTAGTTAAGTGGGCCTTGATGGCTAAGAATGCCGGAATACAAGGTGTAGTTTGTTCGCCCCGGGAAATAACTGCTATTCGATCTGCCTGTGGTAGCGATTTTAAAATTATAACCCCTGGAATTCGCCCTGCCTGGTCGGAAAAAAATGATCAGGTGAGGATTACTACTCCTGCCGATGCCCTGACAATGGGGGCAGATTATATGGTTATTGGCCGCCCAATATTAAAAGCTGCTGATCCGATTAAAGCAGTTAAAATGATAATTGAGGAAATGGAGGAGTTGTAACTTGCTGAATTATGAAGAAGTGGTAAAAGTATTTATGGATTCGGGTGCTTTAATGGAAGGGCATTTCCTGTTAACTTCCGGCCGCCATAGTGACCAGTATATGCAGTGCGCCAGGGTTTTACAGTATCCTCATTATACTGAGAAACTGGCCCGGCAGCTGGCGGATAAGTTTCGGGATGATAATATTGAAATAGTCATTGGACCTGCCCTGGGCGGCATTGTGGTAGCTTATGAGGTAGCCCGGCAGCTTAATGTACCGGCTATATTTACGGAAAGGTTAGATGGAGAAATGGTCCTGCGCCGGGGTTTCCTAATGGATGCCGGTCAGAGGGCGCTGGTGGTTGAAGACGTAGTAACTACCGGTGGTTCGGTAAGAGAAGTGATGAACGTGGTAGAGAAGTTTGGCGCTAAAGTAGTCGGTGTAGGCGTACTGGTAGATAGAAGTAACGGTCAGGTGGATTTTGGGGTTAAACAAGAAGCGGTTTTAAGCATGGATATCAGCTCCTGGGACACCTCTGATTGCCCCCTCTGCGCTAAGGGCAAACTACCTCTGGTGAAACCTGGCAGTCGCTCTAAATAGGAGGGAATATGAGTGCGGGTTTTTCTTAACGGACAGGAAATGTTTTTTGCTGAGGGTGGTTATGAGTATATTTTTATGAAACCTTATACCCGGCACCAGCATGAGGTAATTAAACGGGAAAACGGAGAATTGACCATACAAGTTTATGATAATGGGGTGCAAATCCGCACCCTGGTAACCGATAACGAGGTTAATACTCTGATTAACCGGGATGTAGCTATAGATACGGTGAATAACAAAATCTACATACTGGAAGAAGACAGCAAGGTCCAGAAAAACCAGGACGGCTCGATAGAGGTATTAAATTCATAGGGGCAGGCCCACTTAGAATTGCTAAACTGCGGGCGAACACACAGGTTCGCCCCTACATATCCCCGTGCCCCCGCATTCGGAACTCCTTACTCCTCGCCTATTTTGGCCTCATGGGGATTGGCCATTATGGTCCAGTAGTTGTCGTAAATCACCATGCCGGGGCGGGCGCCGCCAGGCTTACGCACATTGGCCCGGAGAGTATAGTCCACCGGCACTTTGCTGGATTCCTGGGCTTTGCTGAAATAGGCTGCCAGGTTAGCCGCCTCCTCCAGGCTCTGGTCTGGAACATCATGAATAGTGGTTACGTATGGTGGGAGTCTGACTATCACATGAGTTCCGGGAATATCTTTGGCATGCAGCCACAAGTCATGACCCCGAGCCTGTTTTAGGGTCAGGATATCATTCTGGCGGTTATTTCGTCCCACCATAATCTCCAGTCCATCAGAGGAAATAAAGGTTCGCGGCTCACTGCGCTGCTGCTGTTTCTTGCGTTTGCCGTGTTCTTTCAGATAATCCTCTTTTTCCAATTCTTCAATAATTTCATCCAGTTCACTCATGCTCTCAGCCTGTTTAATGGCCACTAAAACTGATTCCAGGTAGTCAATATCCTGCTGGATTTCAGCCAGTAATTTCTCCAGATGTTTGAGGGCAGAACGGCTCTTGTTGTAAATTTTAAAATACCTTTGAGCGTTTTGGATGGGAGTATAGCGTGGATCCAGGTTAATAGTTACCGGTTCTCCGCTATAAAAATCCTCTAACTGGGCCGCAGTGTCACCCTTTTTAAACTGGTAAGCATAGGAGGTTAACAGCTCCCCCCAGGTTTTATACTTTTCATTCTCCAGGGCTCTGTTTTTATCTCCTTCCTGTAGGAATTGCTTGCGATAAGCCTTATCCAGCAGTACCTTGATATTGCGGGTAATATTGGTTTTGCTGGAATCCAGGCGAATCTTATCCAAACGCTGCTGGTAGTAAGCATCAATTCCGCTATTGGCTGAAGGATAAACTATGCTTTTGCCAACGAATGGTAACGGATACGGGGATATGACAAATTCCCAGGGCTCGCTATTTTTATAGAGTAACCGGGTTTCCAACTGACCATCATCTATAGTGGCAATAGTCTTTTGCACCTGCTTAAAAATATTGCTAAATTCAAATTCTCCACATTCTTCTACCGGCATATCGGGATTAATGCCGGCTGCCTGGCATATCTCTCCGGAACTAAAGGGGCTGATGCCGCTTAAAACCTTAAAGAGCGCCGATGACAGGGTACAATCAGCCTCCTGTTTCCACATAAGCTGAACAAAATCGGTAAAGCTACAAGAAACAGGATTCAGTTTACCCTGATCAGGCGGGCTAATGTAGTTTTTCCCTGGTAAAACTTCCCGGTAGGAACTGAGGTCACTGCTATATTTTTTAATAGCATCCAGGATAATCTGGTTTTCCGGATTTATAAGTATGATATTGGAATGGCGCCCCATAAACTCACAGACTAAAACCCTGGTTTTCCATTCCCGAAATTCATCCAGGGCTTCTATGTATATATGTACTATACGCTCAAAATCTACCTGCTTGATGGCTTTAATCTTTCCGCCTTCGAGGTACTTACGCAGGAGCATACAAAAAGCGGGTGGGTTGCTGGGATTTTCTTTTCTCTGTTCACAGTAATGTATCCTTGCCCAGCGCGGGTTAGCAGATATAAGCAATCGCCGGGATTTGGTTCCTGGAGCTCGTATCAGAAATACTATTTCGTCCTTTTCTGGCTGGTATATTTTGTCTATACGGGCGTTATTCAGGCCATGGTCTAACTCCTGGCACACCGCCCTGATAGCAATTCCATCAAAAGGCATGATAAGGCCTCCTTTAAACGGGCTAAGTAACAGCAAAAGTATAGCATTACAACCGGGCTATGACAAATAATCATCATTTAACTTTGCCTAATATTTTTATAGTAAGTTAAAATAGAATAAGGTGTCAGGGGAGGTATGTATGAAAGAAAATCAAGATAACCTGCACAGAATAAATGGTATATATAAAAGCACAATAGAACAGGTTCTGGTTATAGAAAGCTGCAAAAAGGATATTTCCATGCAAATACTTATGGTTCGGGATGAGAAACGCTGGAGTCTAATCCAGGAGTTTCTCGAACATGACCTGCAAAAACATTTGCTTTTGGAACAGGCGGCGGTAGTAGCTATTAATAACGGTGCCGATACAATAGTGGATGACCTGGAGAACCTTTATCAGCACACTAACGGGCCGGACCTGATAACTAAAATAAGGACCGAATACTCCCAGGTGGAAAAATTCATCAAGCTTATTAAAAAGGGGAGAAAACACAAAGATTGGTTAAGTTTCACTGAGCGCCGGGCGATGCAGGAAATAAGTAAGTTTGTCCTGGAACAAGCCCGGGAGTACAATAAACTCTAGTAATTAAAAATGGCGCTGGCAACCAGGTTGTCTTGTAAATAACTTCAAATTTAGAACTTGATTATTGCTAAGAGTGAGGAGTGAGGGTGAAGGCATATAGGGGCAGAACCATGTGTCTGCCCGGCCGACGACTGAACCCGCGTCGTTTCATCGCTAAATAAAACACTCAAAATTATTTTGGAGGTAAGTCTATGGCTGAGAAAACAAAAGTAATTGTAACCGGAGTACTGGGAAAAATGGGGTTGGAAACGGTAAAAGCAGTTTCCTCGGACGAGGATTTGCAACTGGTAGGACTGGTTGATATACGTGGTAAGGGAGAAAAACTTTCTCAGCTAAGCCAGCTGCAAGATATAGATTTAAAAGTAGGAAATGACCTGGATAAGGTAATTGAAAAAACTAATCCCCGGGTAATGATTGACTTTACTAATCCCCAGGCGGTGTTTAATAATACCCGGACCGCTTTAAAGAATAAAATTACCTGCGTGGTAGGGACTACCGGTCTTAATGAAGTAGAACTGCGCCAGTTGGAAAAACTGGCGGTGGATAATAAGGTGGGCCTGGCCATAATACCCAATTTCGCTATTGGAGCAGTCCTGATGATGAAATTCGCCCGGGAAGCAGCCCGCTATTTTCCTGACGTTGAAATTATTGAACTGCACCATGATCAAAAAATGGACGCTCCCTCCGGGACTGCCATTAAGACGGCAGAATTGATAAACGAAAGCCGTACTAGTCGGGTTCCCAGAAATGTCCGGGAGTTTGAAAAAATCGCCGGCTGTCGTGGCGGTAATCTAGACCAGGTAAGAATACATAGTATTCGTCTACCCGGATTAGTTGCCCACCAGGAAGTTATTTTTGGGGGCTCCGGCCAGACCTTGAAAATTCGCCATGATTCCATCGACCGGGCTGGATTTATGCCAGGAGTGCTAATGGTGGTCAAAAAGATGATTGATCGCCAGGGCCTGGTTTACGGTATGGAAAACCTGCTCTAAGCCCAGGAATTTATAGGTTAAAATTCTGAGTATACGCCGGCAGATGAACGGTGTTAACGGGTCAAGCAGATAACCAGATTATGTAACCTGTAGTATATATAAGCATTGTGTGCTATTATTTTACAATAAGTACAGGATTATAAGGAGAGGTGAATAAATGCCCAAACAGGATTTTCAGGTGGTTTTCTGGGGAGTCAGGGGTTCCCTGCCGGTGCCTGGAGCAGATACCATCCGTTTTGGCGGCAACACCTCCTGCGTCCAGGTTCAAATTGGTGAGAATCTGATTATTCTAGACGCGGGAACAGGAATTTTCAGGCTGGGTCACCAATTAACCAACAGCTCCACGACAATAACGGGAGATATCTTTATTACCCATACTCACTGGGATCACATTCAGGGTTTTCCCTTCTTCGGATCTGCATTCAAGCCCGGCAACCGATTTACCATTTATGGACCGGTCAAAACAGGCCAGACCTTCGCCGATCTCATGAAAGGGCAGATGGTCTACCAACATTTCCCGATTAGTCTGGATGATATGGGGGCCCAGATAAACTTTTGTGAACTGGCTAGCGGTGCCGATTTGGGTTTAAAAGACGGCATCAGGGTACGAACCGTACATAATAATCACCCCAATGGTGGGCTTTCCTATCGTATAGACCATGATGGACGTTCCTGTTGTTATGTTTCCGATACCGAACATTACGAATACATAGATCCTGATATTAAAGCCTTTATTGCTGATTCCGACCTGGTCATCTATGATGCCAATTTTACCGATAAAGAGTACCAGGGATATGAGCAATTTACCTCCAAAAGAGGCTGGGGCCATTCCACCTGGCAGGAAGGCATTAAACTGGTAGAGGCAGCCGGTGCACGAAAATTAGTTCTCTTTCATCACGCCAATTTCCACAGCGATAAAGACATGGAAACCATAGAAAAAGATGCTCGCAAACGCTATCCCGACTGTGTAGCAGCACGAGAAGGAATGGTGATAACCCTGTAATGAAACAAACGAAACAGGGGAATGACGTTCTTTTTGTTGGGTTTTTCATTCTATAAACGTCCCTCTGTTTGACGTTATGGAAAACCTGCTCTAAACCCAGGATTTATAATTGCAAGGAGGCATTTTATAAAAATGTTTAAATTATCCCAAAATAAAGTAATGAGTAACCAACAAGCTTGGAATTACGCTTTAGGTATTATTAAAGTTGATGGTTTAACTCCGTCTCCTGACTTTCTTGAGTTAATAGAAAAAGAAATCAAGGGAGAAATTTCTACAGATGACATACGGGATATCTGAGGTATTAGGGCAGAATGTTCTCTGGGACAAATACAACCGCCTGGTAAGAATCAGCGATAAGCCTTTTGTGGTAACCGAGAAACTAAGCGAGGAACAAAAGAAGAGACTAATGAATTACCCGTATCCAGTAGTATTAGCCGAAGATAATTACGGCAGCCAAGAAGTGGGGGAAACGTATAAGATTAAGCGTAAGATGGTGGAAGATAAAGAATACGGTAACAGCTTAGGCTTTACTGATGAAGAGGTACTTGCAAAAATGCAGGAACCTATTGAGTTACTTAACGTAATTGAGTCCAACCAAGAATTTGTAACCGATGTTGATCTAATTTACTATGTTCAGCACCCTATAGGGCCAGCTCGTATTCGTGGTATCTTACAAACCTACGAACCCGATGGAACCATCACCGAACAAGATATAGAATTTGGGTTTGGCTATGGTCAGCGTTTTGTTGCCGAAGGCGAACCACGTGATCCCAATCATTGGTTTGAGGAATATGATACTAAGCCACTTTCTAAGCCTAAAGTAGTAGGCAAAAAATAGCTTTTAAAAAGCGGCCTTAAATGGCCGCTTTTTT
>ERZ747221.2619-NODE-2619-length-15584-cov-5.553492_pt1 | contig 15584 bp, 14 predicted proteins | sample MGYA00374949_ERZ747221 | MGnify/ENA primary metagenome ERZ747221 (study PRJEB28779, sample SAMN05720172) | bioreactor metagenome | isolation source: Anaerobic biogas reactor | place: USA:Washington, USA | collected 2015-08-08 ... | reverse complement strand
GTAACGGGGCCTTTGCCGTCCGGATAGCCATCGCAGAGAAACTTGCGCAGCTCCCCGGCTTGGCTGTTGGCCAGGGCGTTCATGGGATAGACGACAATCGCGCGGATGCCCTTGCCGGAGCCTTCGCGGAGGACCCGATTCACGATGGGGATGATGTACGCGAGGCTTTTTCCGGAGCCGGTGCCGGTGGTGAGCACGTAGTCGTCGCCACTGGCAGCCGCGCGAATGGCTTCGGCTTGGTGGCGATGGAGCGTGATGGGTCTGCCCCCGTCGCCCTTCTCCTTGCCGACCCGGAAGACCTGCTCGCATTCGGGGTGAAGGACCTTCTCGGCCACCAGGTCGGCAATCAGGCCGCCCGACTCGAACGAGGGGTTGAGCTGCACCAAGGGCGCCGGCCAGAGAAGACCATCCTGGATCTCCTGGTCGACCTTCTCGCGGATCCGCTCATCTCTGATTCGGATGAAGCTGTTGACGTACAGACTGTAGTCCTCGATCAGCCGACCATGAAGGTCAAAGACGTTCATCCGCATCCCCCCGCGCGAAAACACGCAACAGGACCCTCCCCTGTTGCCAAAGGTAACGGTGACTATTTGCCATAGTACATCTTTAGTCGGACGGAACCACGAGCGCCCATGTGCCCTCCTCAAGGAGCATCAAGGTGGCGGCACCACGTCGGACATCGGAAGAAGCTCGGCCACAAGGTTGCCGTCAGATAGGACGAAGTGGTCACGCGCTACGGTGGATAGGAACGATGGGCGCCGATTCTTGGTCGCCGCACCAGGTCCCGTGCACTTGTGGTGAACTCGTGGTGAACATTCTGGCATCTACAGGGCCAGGCCACGCTGAAAAAGCCACTACGAAGGCCCCGCTTTGCGGGGCTTTCCAGAGGTGAGCCGTGTTGGGCTCGAACCAACGACACCCGGATTAAAAGTCCGGTGCTCTACCAACTGAGCTAACGGCCCGTATGAGGCGTCAGATTCTAGTCCGGGGCCCGGCCGGTGTCAACGCAGACGCCTTCCGCGCTCCCCGTCGCCCTCGCTTTACAAAATCCTCACGTTCTGCTGACGCCCGCCTTACGGGCCCATGGATACCATCATTGCGATAGCACGAGGTGCACACGAAGAGGCGGACTACATGAGTACACAGACAATCAAGACCGCGACGCTCGTCGCCCTGGCGTTTCTCGCGGTCTTCGGCATGCTTTTCGCATTCACCCTGCCTGAGGAGGCCCTGGCTTGGGACGACTGCCCACGGGGTGAGGTCGACTGTGTCTATCCGGGAGAATGCTCCCGCTACATCGACACCAACGGAGACGGCATCTGCGACCTCTCGCAACCCGAGCCGGTCGCTACGACCGCCACCGCGGCCCCGCCGGCAACCGTGGTCACACCCACGACCGCGGCGCCACCGGCAGCCCCCGCCTTGACCGACGACCAGCCCGCCGAGGAGTCTTCCATCGTATCTACGACGGAGGGCGGCGGCGGCCGCCGCCGTGGCTCCGGCACTGTAGTGGCCGCAACGGGCTCGGTTACTACCACGACGACCCTACCTCCAGCGGGCACGGTGGACGAGGTCGCTGTCGCCCCGGAGTCCGCGGCCCTCCCAGCGGCCGCCGCGGCGGCCGGGGCCATCGGGGGCGACTCCGGCAGGCCGTCCTTCTTCACCCACTACCTCGTCAGCCCCATCGCGCTGGGCTTCTTCCTCATCTACGGTGTCAGCTTCTTCCTGTACAAGACCAAACGCATACGCATCGCCACCCACCGCAAGATCTGGAACGTGCTGCTGCTTGGGACCTTCCTCGTCACGGGCGTCTTTGGCGTGATCCTGACCATCCAGCTCGACTACGAGCTCCCGTTCACCATCCCGGTGGACCTCCTCTTCTGGCACGTGGAGGCGGGCATAGCGATGACCCTCATCTCCCTCTTCCATACCGGCTGGCACTTCAAGTACTACCGCAACCTCCTGCGCGTCAGCCGGAGCAAGGCGCGTACTGCCGAAGCCGCCGAACGTGCCGCGGCGCGGACCGGAGCGGGCGGACGGACCAAGCAGCGCGACCCGAGAGCGCCGGTGCCACGTCCCTACACCGAATGGGAGACCTAGTCGCGCTGCTGGACCGCATGGCCCCCTACGGGGCCACTCGCTGACGGGTCGCGCCTACTCTAGGCCGGCGAAATCCTTCAAGGGGGATCCTCGCAGTTCGTCCTCCGAGAGATAGACCCTGCCGTCTCCGGTCCCCTTGATGACGTTTCTCTGCACGAGCAAACGCAGGGCCTGGGGTCTGTAGTCCCGGAGTCTGCCCATCCTGCGCAGGAAATCCGGCGGTACCAGGTCAAGCTGCTCCAGCGAGGTGGCTTTTTCGGGGCTGGTCGCCCCGAGCTTACGAAAACGCGAGACTACCTCTCGCATCGCCTTCTTGACGAAAAGCCTCTGTATGTAGAACACGAGGACGAACGCCACGATGACGATCACTATTAACAGCAACAGACTCGACGTTCCGCTCAACGGTCACCCGCTCCTTCCGTCCTTGGGGCACTGACAGTTTAGTGTTTGAAGTGACGCCGTCCCGTGACCACCATGGCCATGCCCCGCTCGTCGGCCAGTTGCAGCGACTCGCTGTCGCGCTTGGAGCCACCGGGGTGGATCACACAGGTCGCCCCGACGTCGGCACACACGGCGAGGGCATCGGGGAACGGGAAGAACGCGTCGGAGGCCACGGCGCAGCCATCCAACGGGAAGCGCGACCGGTTGACGGCCAGTCTGGCCGAGTCGACCCGGCTCATCTGGCCGGCGCCCACGCCCACGGTCATCAGGTCCTTGGCCAGGATGATGGCGTTCGACTTGGTGTGCTTCGCCACCCGCCAGGCAAAGAGCAGGTCGCCCCACTCCTGCTCGGAGGGAGCGCGCCGGCTGATCACCTCCATGTTCTCCCGCTCGTCCACCTCGCAATCCCAGTCCTGCACGAGCATGCCGCCCAAGATGCGCTTCATGTCGAAGCTGCCGCAGGTATCGCGGTTGGTCTGGCCGGTCAGGATACGGATACCTTCCTTGACCTGCAGGATGTCGAGCGCGTCACCGGTGTAGCCGGATGCCCAGAGCACTTCCACGAAGTTGGTGGAGAGCAGGCGGGCCAACGAATCGTCCACCGTCCGGTTGATCACTATCACGCTGCCGAAGGCCGAGACCGGGTCGCAGGCCAAAGCCTTCTCGTAGGCCGCCGCGGCCGTCTCGGCCACCGCCACTCCGCAGGGGTTGTTGTGCTTCACGATCACGCAGGCGGGGAGGGCGAACTCGTCCAAGACCCGGCGGGCCGAGTCGAGATCGAGGAGGTTGTTGAACGAGAGATGATGCCCGTGGAGCTGCTCCAGCGCAGCGCTGGACGAACTCTGCGGCTGCGTCTCTGAATACCATGCGGCCCGTTGGTGCGGGTTCTCCCCATAGCGAAGATCGCCGACCTTCACCAAGTCGAACATGAGGTGCTCGGGGAAGTCGGCCTCTTGCTCGGAGAACCACCTGGCGATGGCAGAGTCGTAGTGAGCGGTGTGATGAAAGGCCTTCGAAGCTAGATGGCGGCGGGTCTCCGGCGACACCTCGCGGTCGTTCTGCCTGAGCTCCGCGAGAACGGCCTCGTAGTCGCCCGGATCGGTGACTATCGTCACACTCGAGAAATTCTTGGCCGCCGAGCGGACCATACTCGGGCCGCCGATATCGATGTGCTCCACCGCCACGGCCTCGCTCACTCCACGCCGGGCGACGGTGGCTTCGAAGGGATAGAGATTCACAACCACGAGGTCGATGGGCTTGATGCCCAGATCGGCGATGGCCTGCAGATGGTCGGGCTTCTCCCTGTCGGCGAGGATGCCGCCGTGCACGGCCGGGTGCAACGTCTTGACCCTTCCGTCCATGATCTCGGGGAAGCCGGTGACTTCAGAGATGCCGGTGATGGGGAGCCCCGCTTCGCGCAGGTGCTTGGCGGTCCCTCCCGTGGAGATCACTTCCACCCCCAACTGCACCAGTCCCCGCACGAACGGCTCCAGGTCCTTCTTATCCGAGACCGATACCAGAGCCCGTTCTACCTTCACTGTCGCCTCCTCGCGTGCCTCAAGCCCGCGCCGGGCCGTCCTCGCCGCCACTCCAGTCTACCTGGACGACCCTGCTTCCCGGAAGAGGGGGAACGGCCCTTCCGGCCGCGATCAGCCTGATGGTGGCCGGCAGCAGTCGATGCTCGACGGCGTGGATGCGCACCGCGAGGCTCTCGGGCGTGTCGCCCTCTTCCACCCGCACCGGTTCTTGGGCGATGATGGGCCCTGAATCCAGGCCTTCGTCCACGAAGTGCACGGTGACCCCGGTGACTTTGACCCCATACTGCACCGCGTCGCTGATGGAGGTGGTGCCGGGGAAGGCCGGCAGGAGAGCCGGGTGGAGATTGATGATGCGATCAGGCAGACAATGCACGAATTCCGGCGACACCAGGCGCATATAGCCGGCCAGCACCACCAGGTCGGCGCCGGCGTCCTCTACGGCCGAGACCATGGCCAGGTCGTGCGCCGCGCGAGACTTGTAGTCGGCCACGGGGAAGACCGCCGTGGCTATGCCCGCGGCGCGCGCCCGCTCCAGGGCGCGCGCGCCGGGGACGTCACTGATCACCAGCGCGACTTCGATGCGCGGACTCGCCGGGCGGCCGTGCAACTGATCGATGATGGCCTGCAGGTTGGTGCCGCTGCCCGACGCCAGAACGACCAGCCGGAAGACCCGGTCCGCCGTCCCGACACCGTCGCGACCGGCCGTAGATCCCTCTGCTTCGACCTCGCTCACAGCAGTCCCTCCAGCGTCACCCGCTCGGTCCCACTAACGATCTCGCCCAAGTGGACGGCCGTTTCGCCGGTCGCCGCCAGAAGGTCCACGGTCGCTTCCTCCAGCGGAGCAGGGATCACCACCACGAAGCCGACACCCATGTTGAAGACCCGCAGCATCTCCTGGTCGGAGATGTCGCCGAGGTTCTGCAGAGCCCGGAACACGGGATGGACCTTCCAGTTGCTCAGATTGAGCCGGGCGCAGAGCCCGTCGGGGATGGCGCGGGAGAGATTGCCCGCCATGCCCCCACCCGTGATGTGAGCCATCCCCCTCACCGGCACACCGCGCTCCAGTAGCTTCAGGATGCTCCGCACGTAGATGCGCGTGGGCGTGAGAAGGGTCTCACCGATGGTCTCGAAGAAGTGAGGGAAGCGGTCGTCCGGCCCCAAGCCGCTGGCCGCCAGCACCTTGCGTATGAGGGAGAATCCATTGGAGTGCACCCCGTTCGACGCGAGGCCCAAGACGACGTCGCCCTCCGCGATCTCAGAGCCGTCGATCAGCTTGCTCCGCTCGGCTATGGCCACGCAGAAGCCGGCCAAGTCGAACTCACCGGGATCGTAGAGCCCGGACATCTCGGCCATCTCGCCGCCTATGAGAGCGCACCCGGCCTGCCGGCAGCCCTCGGCCACCCCCGACACCAACTGCGCCATCTCGGCGGGCACCAACTTGCCCACGGCCACGTAGTCGAGAAAGAGGATGGGACGGGCCCCTACGGTGAGGACGTCGTTCACCGACATCGCCACCAAGTCGATGCCCACAGTGTCCAACCGTCCCGTTTCTTGGGCCAGGAGGATCTTCGTGCCCACTCCGTCGGTACCCGTGACGAGCACCGGGTCCTGCAGGTCTTTGGGGAGTTCGAACAAGCCCGCGAAGCCCCCCAGCGACCCCACCACTCCGGGGATGTAGGTGCTCTCGACGTCGGCCTTTATCAGCCGGACCGCCTCATCGCCGGCCTCGATGTCCACCCCCGCCGAGCGGTAGGTGAGTCCGTCGTCAGCGTCTGGCGCCACCACTCACCTCCGTGGTAACCGTGTAGTGAATGGTCGTGGACGTGCTGGAAGTAGAGGTGCTGGAGGTGGAACTGGTGCTGGTGCTCATCGTGGACGTGACCGCGGCGTTGCCGTCGTCTCCACCCCAGCCGAGATGCCAAGAGGGCCATTCCACCGGCGTGAGAAACACGATGATGCAGACCACGGCGGCAAGGCAGGCCCCGGACGCGAGGAGCAGCCTGCCGCTATGCTCTATGGCGCCCAGAAGTATCGACAGGAAGAACCCGCTGAGTAGAAAGAAGAGCACTATGCTTACGGAGCTTTTCACTGCTTTAGGGTACCAGAACGGGGTACTGGGTAAAACAACCGCCGTGCCCATCAACGGCCTCTTGGGTAGGTCCGCCGTCTACAGGTCACCGTTGGTCATCATGACCGCGACCTTGGTCTGGCCCTCTTCCTTCAGAATTCTGAGAAACGTACGCAGAGGGGTAAGATCTTGGGAGAGTGAGAAGTGCATGTCCAACTCAGCACCGCGAAACACCTTGGCAAATCCGCGGATACGCAGCGCGTATACACGTTCGAAGAGCTTCTCACGCAGTAGCGTCTGTGCTCTTCGCGCCGACAAGACGTACCAGTCGGCGCGCTCGATACGTGCCCGAGCCGCAAGATAGGCTTGATCGTCAGACTCGACGAGGTAGTTGACCACCGAGTCTTCTAGATCGCGTTTACCACTTGCCTTTGGGCACCGCACGACCAATGCTGCCGCTGTTACCACATGGTCGTCCAACTGGTCCCCAACAACCTCACCGCCCAGTTCCGGGTCGCCGACGATGGCGAATATGTATGGGAGCTGCTCCTTTGCTTCTTTCTGCAGCGCTCCATAGATCTTGTAGGTGGCAAGAGCGAAACAGTCGTCGGGGCTGAGCGTCACCAATTCCGCTGCCCGGCGAAAGCGTGATCCGTGGAACTTGATGTTGAGACGGTAGATGGGCCGGCCGGACCCGTTGAGGACACGATAGTCCGTATCACTACGCGATTCGCGGAGATCTACGAGATCCAGCTGGTTCGTTCGCATCTCCTCCTTGTAGATGTCCTCGAACACCATCTCGGCACAGCGACCAACGAGAAGCTGGCCCAGCATCTGCCGGGTTCTCTGGATATCGCCGGAATCGAGGTCGCCCCACGACAGACCCAGTACGTCGACGAGGCAATCCTCCGCGCCCATGAGTTTCCCCAGCCTTGCCAAGGTAGTACCCTGGGCGCGAGCGGCCGCAGCAGGTGATTGCCCATCCCCGGCAACGAAGCTCAGGGCTCGTAGAAGATGAAGAGGCTTGGGCCAGCGGCCATCCCCGAAGACCGGCTCGAGAGTGCTAACGAACTCCTGCCAGTGGGGCTCAGTCACGGTCGACCTCCAATCCGAAGCGCAGAGCGGAGGCCGCCACGTATTCCTGCTCGATTTCCATTGCCAGCCAGCGCCGCTCGAGACCTTGGGCCACGAATCCCGTGGTGTTGCTTCCAGCGAAGGGATCGAGCACCAGGTCGCCCGGCACCGAGAGCATCTTGATGAAGAACTCGGGCAAGGCCATTGGGAATCGCGCTGGATGCACTTTGAGTCCATGCTCGCGACATGCGCGGATGTAGTCCGAGTTACTCTCGTTGTTGCCCCGCTCAATCAGATTGGACGGTATAGCGCCGCCGTGATCCTTGCGGAACTTGCCTGTGATGTTGTGGCCACTGGGGCGCTTCTTTGCCTTGTAGCCTCGCTCGATAATGCGGACCATGTCCGGGCTATAGGCAGTCAAGATCCGCCGATTATCCGCGTCGGGCCACGGTGTCTTGGCGAACCACCAAACATACTCTACCGAGTCCTTGATCCGTATTCGCCGAACGTTGACCCATTCGGCGGGGGCGGGGAGCTTTGCCGGGTTATACCAGAAACACTCCTGCGCCAGATGAAACCCCACTTCCTCGCAGAGAGCAATCAACAGCTTGAAGTGGTAGAGAGATCGCGTCGGCTGACCGCGCTCGTAGCTACCTCCTATGTTGAGAACGAAGCTGCCATCATCGGCGAGAAGTCGCTTGATCTCCCGGGCGAAAGGCAAGAACCAGGAAACGTACTCGTGTTTCTCGACGTTTCCGTATTCCTTCTTGAAGTGGAGGGCATATGGAGGGGATGTGAACGCGAGCTTCACAGACCCTGACTCCAGCTGCCGCATGAGCGGAAGCGCATCGCCGACGCAGGCAAACCCGAGCGGGGTTGAGTATGCCACCCAGGGCTCAAGAATGATCGCTGGGTCCTTCGGCTGCTCCTCACGCTCCTCTGCAGACTCATCGATCGGGAACAAACTGGCAGCCCCACTGGCGGGAACACTCATAGAGCAAGTCCCTCCTCTCTGAGCACGGGGAATTGGACGATGCGATCTTCTGTTGTCAGTATGACATCCCCACCGGACAGATTCGATGTGCCGTTGTTCATGTGGAGCGAGCATCGAGGCATCGGAGCCCTACGTCGCTGCTTCCCGAGCGCACGACAAAGACCCTCGAGCTCCGTGCATCCGCCAGCTTGGCCTCCCCCCGGCGGCGGTGGTAGAGTTCGTCGTGCAAGCATGGTGCCTTTGCAGTCAGGCTTTGGGTCATCCTAGAGCCGAGAGGGAAGCCGGTGTGAATCCGGCGCGGTCCCGCCACTGTGACCGGGCCTTACGCTGGGGGGCGTTAGGACCTGGAAGTCAGATACCTGCTGTAAAGGAGGAGCAGACGCTTTCCGCGGAGAGAGCGACTCCGCCCTGATGTCGCGGGGCGCCGACTCGGTTCGACCTAGGTACGGTCAGGCCGGGGAGTAGCTTACCTGCTCTCCACCATCTTGCGGGCCATGACCATAGGTTGAACCGAAAGGAGTCCGCATGACCGGACACCCGACGCCTTGCCGCACAAAGGCAGGGCACCGCTCGCTGTCTGAAGGGCAGCACCGAATCCCGCTCAGATCCCTGTTGCTCGCGACCCTCCTCGTCGCGATGCTGCTGGCCGGAGCGCTGCTGGTGGCAGGTTGCGGCGACGACGCCGTCGCAACCGAGACGACCGTTACCGAGCCCACCGGCATCACCGGCGCAGAGGCCGAGACACTGACCTCCCTCACCATCGAGACGGGGATCCCCGAGGTGGCCGGAGACGTCTTCCCCGTCACCGTGCGCAATGGCGACGGCTCCACCATCACCATCGGCCAGAGACCGGAGCGGATCGTCTCCGCCGCGCCGTCGAACACCGAGATCCTCTTCGCGCTGGGCGCCGGAGACCGGGTGGTCGGTGTCACCTCGCTCGACGACTACCCGCCCGAAGCGGCCGCGATAGACAAGGTGGGGGACTACACGCCCAATCCGGAAGCCATCATGGCTCTGAGCCCCGACCTGGTGCTGGGCTACGCAAGCTGTCAAGAGGCTCTTGCGCCGGTCGAAGCTGCAGGCGCCACCATCATGATCTTCGATCCCACCACGGTGAACGAGATCTACGACAGCATCAGCAGCATCGGCGCGGCGGTGGGGACCGCTGAGAAATCGGCCGGCCTCATCAATTCCATCAAGGCCCAGATAGAGGAAGTGTCCCAGGCGACCGCCACCGCCGGGGAGCCCCTCACCGTCTTCTATGCCGTGGACAACACGCTCTGGACCTGCGGCCCTGGGTCGTTCGTCGACGAGATGCTGACCCTGGCCAACGCCGTCAACGTAGGCTCCATGCAGGGTGTGGACGCAGCGGATGCCCAGGCCTACTACCAGATGTCGCCGGAGCAACTCGTAGCGGCCGATCCCGATGTGATCCTCCTACCGACGGCTTCGGGCTATGCGAATGCCGACGAGTTCGCCACCGATACCCGCTTCGCCGGGCTCACGGCGGTCAAAGAAGGTCGCGTATACCTCATCGACGACACCACGATAACCCGCCCCGGGCCGCGCATCGGCGAGGGGCTGAAGTTGCTGGCGCAGGCGATCTATCCCGGAGCCTTCTAGGCTGCGGACCGGACAGACCGAGGCGCGCGGGCGCTCCGCGGGGCCCGCGCGCCTCGGTCGACGCCGGAAGGATGACCGTGCAGGAGCTCACAAGTTGAATCGCAGTAAAGACCCCCGCAAGGACCAGAGCTGGGAGCGCAGCCGGGACCGCCGCAAGACCTACCGCTGGGTCATGGCGGCATTGGTCGCTGCGCTGGCCGCTGCGATAGTGACCGCGGCGATCGTCGGAGCGGCCGGGCTCCCTGTGCAAGAGGCCTTCAGAGCGTTCAGCGCGCTCTTCCGGCACGGCGTCGACGCCACCGGTGACTTTCCCGAGTGGGCGCCCCGTCTGCTCCTCGACCTGCGCATGCCCCGCATCGTGCTGGCCCTCATCGTAGGCGCCGCGCTGTCTACCGCCGGCGCCTCGTTCCAGGGTATCTTCCGCAACCCGTTGGCCGAGCCGTATCTCTTGGGGGTCTCCGCCGGCGCCGCGCTGGGCGCCACGGTAGCCATCGTATGGAAACCGCTCACCGCGCTCGGCATCTACACGCTGCCCCTCTTCGCCTTCGTCGGAGCGGTGGCGGCGGCGTTCTTGGTTTACCGGGTGGCCACCGTCGGGGGGCTGACCACGGCCGCTTCGCTGCTCCTGTCGGGCGTGGCGGTCGGATCCACCCTCACCGCCCTCACGTCGTTTCTCATGGTGGCCACCGAACGCGACCTGCACACCGTGGTCGTCTGGCTCATGGGCGGACTCACAACGGCCACCTGGACCAAGGTCTTCATCACCGCCCCCGTGGTGGTGTTGGGCTTCATCTACATGCTGCTCATGTCGCGACGCATGAATCTGCTCCTCATGGGCGAAGAGCGGGCCCGAGAGTTGGGTGTGGACAGCCGGCGGACGCGGCGCAGTCTGATGCTCGTCGCCGCGCTCACCACCGCCGCGGCCGTCTCGTTCTCGGGACTCATAGGCTTCATCGGGTTGATGGTGCCTCACATCATGAGGCTGCTCGTGGGACCCGATCATCGCCGCCTGTTACCGGCCACGGCCCTCTTTGGCGCCCTCCTGCTCCTCGTCGCCGACACTGTGGCCCGCACGGCCATGGCGCCCGCCGAGATCCCTGTGGGCATCATCACGGCCGCGACTGGGGGGCCCTTCTTCCTCTATCTGCTGCGGGTACGCAAGGGGGTGTGACGTGACACCGCACGAGACCATGGCACCGGCTGCAGCCGGTGCGCCCCCACTGTACGAGACCCGCGCCCTGGAAGTCGCGCTGGGGGGACAGCGCGTCTTGGGCCCGCTCGACCTGCGTGTGGAGCACGGCACGTTCTTGGGTATCGCCGGTCCGAACGGCTCGGGCAAGACCACCCTCCTGCGCGCGCTCACCGGCGGAGTGAAGCCCACGGGCGGGGAGATCCTGCTGGAGGGACGCCCCGTGGCGCACTATCCGGCCATCGAACTCGCCCGTCACGTGGCGGTCGTCCCGCAGAGATTCACGCTTGACTTTAGCTTCACTGTTGAGGAGATGGTAGCCATGGGCCGCTATGCGCGTGGCGGCAGCGCGGCCGACACGGAGGCGGTGACATCCGCACTCGAAGCCACCGGCATGACCCCACTGGCCGGCCGCCTGGTCACCGAGCTATCCGGTGGAGAGCGCCAAAGGGCCCTCATCGCGCAGGCCCTGGCACAGGAGACCCCCACCCTCCTACTCGACGAGCCGCTCAACAACCTCGACCTCAACCATCAGCTGGAGATCATGCAGTTGCTCGGCCGGCTGCACGGTGAGGGCAAGACCGTCGTGGTGGTGCTGCACGACCTCAACATGGCCGCCCAGTACTGCGACGACCTCCTGCTGCTCGACCAAGGCCGCTCCGCGGAGCGGGGATCTCCGAGTGACATCCTCGACCCCAAGACCATCTTGGAGGTCTTCAAGGTCCGGGTGGCCGTACACCGCCAGGGATCGCGGCCCTACCTCACCCCCTTGTGGTCGCGGACCCCCGAGTGTCTCCCCCCCGCCGGCGACAAGCACGTGCACGTCGTCGCGGGAGGCGGTGCGGCATCGCCGCTTCTGGAAGAGCTGGTACTGCGCGGCTTCGCTCCCACGGTGGGTATCGTGAGCGTCTTCGATAGCGACTATACGACCGCACAGCGCTATGAGCTCGAGGTGGTCTCGTCTCCCCCGTTCGAGCCGTTCCCCCGGGAAGCTATCGATGAGTTCGACGGCCTGGCTCACTCGGCCGACATCATCGTCGTAGCCCCAGTGTTCTTCGGCAAGGGCAACCTAGCTCCGCTGCACACGGCTCTTCAGGCGGCGCAGGACGGCAAGAGAGTCGTCGTCTTCACCGAGCCACCCATCGAAGAGCGCGACCTCTGCGACGGAGAGGCCGTCGCGCTGGTAGAGCGACTGCTCAGCGCCGGAGCCCTCGAGGCCCGAGATACCGCCGACGCCGTCACGAAGATACAGGCCGCCTCTGCTTAGGCAGGACGCCTCCGCTTGAGTAGCACGCTGCCCGCCGTGAGCAGCCCCGCCCACACCGCCGTGGTGGCCGCCATGAACACCACCGCCTGCTTGATATGCGCCCGTTCGAGCGGCCGCACGGGATCCCCCAAGGTGGGGTAGTCAACCGGCCGCCCGTCTCTCATGAGAGGGCCCCCCAGCTGCACCCCAAGGGCCCCAGCCATGGCCGCTTCGGCGATGCCGGAGTTCGGGCTGGCATGCTTGCCCCCGTCCCGCTTACAGATACGCAGCATGTCCATGGGACGGAGCCCGGTGACGGCCGCGGCCAGGAAGTTGGCGACCACCGTGAGTCTGGCCGGGACGAGGTCGGCCACGTCGTCAGAGCGTGCCGACGCCCAGCCAAAATCGATGTACCGCTCGTTGCGGTATCCGAAGGTGGAGTCAAGTGTGCTGACCGCCTTGTAGGCGGCGGCCGCGACCGGGCCACCAAGGTACGCATAGAAGAGGGGCGCGGTCACGCCGTCCATGGTGTTCTCACCCACGCTCTCCACGGCGGCCCTCACGACGCCCCCCTCGTCAAGGACGTCCACGTCCCGCCCCACCATCCGCCCGACCAGTCTCCTTGCCTCGGGCAGATCCTCCCGCTCCAAGGCGCCGTGCACGTCGAGGGCATGGTCTGCCAGGTCGCGCGCGGCGAACGTGGTCCACAAGACGATTATCGAGGCGATGTCGCCCACCACCGGGTGCAAGCGCCGGGCGACGCCGGTGACGGCCGTCGCGGCCAGTGCGGCCGAACCGATCACCGTTCCCGCCGTGACCACCCCCGCGAGCTTCTCGTCGGCGATGCGGCGTCTCGTGAAGCCTTCGAGCCTCTGAGCCAGTCCTCCGGTGAGCTTGGCCGGGTGGGGCAGCCACCGGGGGTCGCCCACCACCGCATCCATGAGGAGCGCGCAGGCTATCTGAGTACAACGGTTCATCCGAAGAAACCCTCCATCCCGCCCACAAGGCGGTCGTTCTCGGCGCTCGTGCGCACGGCGATGCGGAAGTACCGGCGGTCGAGCCCCTCGAAATCGTCACACACCCGGATGGCCGATCCCCGCTGCAGCAGGTACCCGGCCAGGTCTGCGGCGTCTGCCGGTCCGGCCTCGATCTTCGCCAAGAGATAGTTGGCAGCGGCAGGAAACACGCGAAGCCCCGGCAGCCGGGCCAGGCGGGCGGCCAAACGCTCGCGCTCACGGTCGACGAAGGCGCGGGTGGCGGCAACGTACCGCTCGTCGGAGAGGGCCGCGACGCCCACGGCCTGCGCGAGGACGTTCACCGACCACGAGACCATCGCCCGGCGGAGCGCCTCCGCGACACCCGCGGGCGCCACTGCGATCCCCAACCGCAGCCCCGGTATGGCATACAACTTGGTGAACGACCGCAGCACCACCAGATTCGGCAGGTCCACTCCCAGCAGGCCGGGGTCGGCGGTGAACTCCGTGAAAGCCTCGTCTACCACGAACCACGACCGGGGCTGGGCCGAGATCACGGCAACGAGGTCTTCACGCGGGCAAAGCGACCCGGTGGGGTTGTTCGGCCGCCCGATGAAGACCAGCTCACCTCCGCCCAGGCACGAGGCAAGACGGCCGGTGTCGAGGGCGAAATCGTTGCCCTCCTCCAAAACCAGGGCCCTCACGGCAAGGCCCGCCTCCGCCGCCGCTCGCGCGTAGTCGACGTAGGCCGGCACGGGGATGAGAGCCTCGGACGCACCAAGCACTCGAGGAAGAGCCGCGATGATCTCAGCCGACCCGTTGCCCACCACCACACGTCCGGCCTCCACACCGTAACGCCCGACTACCGCCTCCACCAACCGCGAGCACTCAGGGTCGGGGTAGTGCTCCACCTCCTTCAGGTTGGCCATCACCACCCCGCTGAGCCACTCCGGCGGACCGAGCGGGTTGATGTTGGCCGAGAAATCCAAGAGGTCCTCGGGAGCCACACCCGCCGCTTCCGCGAGCTTCTTTATGTTGCCGCCGTGGGTGCTCAATTCCAGGCCCACAGGGCGCCGGCCAGAGCCGGCACGCATTCCACGATCTCGCAGGTGGCGCCAAGGGTGTCGCCCGTGTATCCGCCGATGCGCCGGCGGCAGTACAAAGCCACGAGCAGGCCGGCGGCGATAGAGGCCGCCGCCGCCACCAGACCCTGAACGCCCACGAGCAGCCAGCCCGCGACCAAGACCACCGCGGGCGCCCACACCAGTAACACCCAGCGGTGAGCCCCGCGCAGCTCGAAGACCGTGGCGAGCCCCCCGTCGGCGCGGGCATAGCGGAACAGGGCCATGGTGACGACCATGGCGCACCGCCCGGCAAGCGGCATGAGCAGGGCGATCTTCCAACGCGCGCCCTCGGGGGCCACCGAGGCGAACAAGGCCGTCTTGACCACCACGACGCATACCACGGCGACTACGCCCATGGCGCCGGTGCGGCTGTCGCGCATGATGGTCAACATCTGTTCGCGAGAACGAGAGCTCAGCAGGCCGTCGGCGGAATCGGCGAGGCCGTCCATGTGCAGGGCCTTCGAGGCGGCGATGAGCAGGCACACCACGAGCGCGCTCACCGCCAGAGGCGGCAGTACCTTGTCGAGGCCGAAGCAGACCGCGGCCGCCAGGCCGCCGATCAACAATCCCACGATGGGGAAGTAGTAGGGACTGCGGGCCAGCTCCCGTTCGCCGCCCGCCCATGATGCAGGCACGGGCACAGGGGTGAGAAAGGCGAGTGCCGAGAAGAACGGCTTCATCACGCGCCCGAGTGCGAGACCGAAGCCTCTTCGAACGTCGCCACTTCGGTGAGGACCCGCACCGCCGCATCCACGATGTTCATGGCCAGAGCCGCACCCGTCCCCTCACCCAGGCGCAGGTCCATGTCCAATAGTGGCCGTTTGCCGAGCTTGTCGAGAGCGACGCGATGTCCGCGCTCCACGCTGCGGTGGGCCGCGATCATGTATTCCGTCGACAGCGGACAGATCGCCTGTGCCACCAAGGCCCCGGCCGTGGAGATGAACCCGTCGACCACCACGGGCCTGCACATCGAGGCTGCTCCCAAGATCAAACCTGCGATGCCCCCGATCTCGAATCCGCCCAGCTTGGCGAGCAGGTCGAGACCGTCGGCCGGGTCCACAGCGTTGACTCGGAGGCTCTGCTCGATCATGCGCACTTTGTGTTGAAGTTGGTCGTCGTCCAGGCCGGTCCCGCGGCCGGCCACGTCGAGCGCGTCCGCCCCGGTGACCGCCGCCACGATGGCGCTACTGGGCGTGGTGTTGCCGATGCCCAT
>ERZ747221.2605-NODE-2605-length-15657-cov-5.135430_pt1 | contig 15657 bp, 20 predicted proteins | sample MGYA00374949_ERZ747221 | MGnify/ENA primary metagenome ERZ747221 (study PRJEB28779, sample SAMN05720172) | bioreactor metagenome | isolation source: Anaerobic biogas reactor | place: USA:Washington, USA | collected 2015-08-08 ... | reverse complement strand
CAGGATCTGCAGTCTCTCCCAGAGCTCTGAAGCCATATGCCACCCGCTAGACCCCACAGAGCTTCTGCGCCCAGGTGAGAGATGACTGGAAGGTCACCAGTCTCTTGCCGGAACGCGCCCACCGGAAGCAACCCGAGATCCACCCTTCTGTGTGACAGAGGCAATTCTGACGCTACCGCCACGGGCGCACCGAGCCGCAAGCTCTCCGGGAGCTGGTCCACCACTATACCAAGCATGTGGCTTTCGTAGTGGAATGACACGCTGCACCTCACTTCCATCAGCCAGGGAGTTCGACCTGACGCTTGCCCACGTCGCACTTCCATGGGCGTTGCCACTTCAGCTAGAGACTACGACTCGCCTCCGGCACAAACCAGCATCAGCCTCGCTGCTGGCTCAACCACATTGCCATCGAGCCCACGGCCACTACATGAGCCTATCATGGTTACGGAGCACCGTCTACTGCCCCCGGCACGCGCAGGTGGGCCTCGGCGGGCGCATGGAGTCCCACCAACTGGCAGACATCATCTGTCCTCTCCTGGGAAGGGGAGCGCTCCTTCAGGCCGGTCCGCCGCCACTTGGCGACGAACTCCTGAGCGGTCAGCGACCGGTTGGACATGGCGCCACTCTCACTGCTTGGTCGTGCGACACGATCGCCGTAGCGTAGCACAGCCACCCGGTCGGGTCGAGCGTCGCCCGCATGAAAGAGCCCCCGGCACCACACGGCACCGGGGGCTCTCGTCTCATCTAGTGGCAGCGCTGCGGCTACTCTTCCTTCAGCGCCGCCTCCAGCTTCTCCAGCGACTCCATCCACCCCGCGAACGCGTAGGCGAACATCTGGTTGAGCGGCAGCGAATATTCGGTAATCGTCAGTATCGTTCGCCCGTCGGGCAGGCCCTCGAAGGTCACCTGGTCCATGATCTCGTCGGGAAAGTCCATGTTCAGATCGGCCGCCTTCACTATCTGGCCCTGCTCGTTGGCCCACAGGACGTTGTAGCGCAAGCGTTGGCGTGGCAACACCTCCGTGAACGTGCCGGTGCTACAGGCAACGGGGAAGCCCGATCCCTCGGGACCCTTCATGCACCACATGTACTTGCCGCCCACGCGGACATCCATCTCGATGATCGGGGCGGTGAAGCCCTGCGGCCCCCACCACTGCTTGAACTTCGCCGGAGCCGTCCAGTGCTCCCAGACGGCCTCCACCGGCGCGTTCAGAACCCGAGTGACCACCAGATCGCTGAGAATGACATCAGGCATTTCTTTGACGTCCATGTCCTACCTCCAGCCACTAACGGCATCGAACTACAGAAGCACTAACCATGGCGCCGCAACATTAGCGACCCGTGCGGCGTCAGCCCCGATCCGCCTTCAGCGCCGCCTCCATCTTGTCCAGCGACTGCCACATCCCTACCCACGAATAGGCGAACATCAGGTTCACCGGCAGATCGTGCTCGATGTAGGTCATGATCGTCCGCCCATCGGGAAGCGCCTCGAACTTCACCGTCTCGCTGAAGTCGTCGGGCATGTCCGGCATCCCCGCCTCGTCGGCGGTCAGCGCCTTCCCCTGGTCGTCCGACCACTGGGTGACGTACCGTAGCAGCTTGCCCGGCACTACCTCTGTGAAGGTGCCCGCGTTGCCGGGGTTGGGGCCGAGGTAACCCTCGGGAGGGGTCATACACCACAGGTACTTGCGGCCCACCCGCACGTCCATGTCCGCCTTGGCGACGCCGAACCCTGTGGGGCCCCACCAGCGGGCGAAGCGCTCGGGGTCCGTCCAGTAGCGCCAAACCTCTTCCACCGGCGCATCGAATACCCGCGTGACCACCATGTCGGAGCGAAACTCAGCTTGCGGTTGCTGCTCACTCATGGCGATTCTCCTATCACTAACGTCTATGCTAACATCCTTCATCTGTCCTACCTAGTGTAGCACCGCCGTCAACGCCCTCCGGTGAGCATCGTCGCACTAGTCGCCCCCGCCGCTCGGTAGTACAATCCCAGCACCAACCCGACCCCATCGTGGAGGTCACATGCCACCTAGACGCCGTCGCAAGCCGAACATCCTGCTCATCGGGATCGACTCCCTGCGTGCCGATCACATGTCGTCCTACGGCTACCATAACCTCACCACGCCGCACATGGACCGCTTCGCCCAGGGGGGCGCCCTGTTCGAGCGCACCTACAGCGCCCACATCCCCACCACCAGCGGCTACGCCAACATGTTCACCGGCCGCGACGCCTTCGGCACTCAGGTCGTCGCCCTCCGCCACCAGGGCCCCATGCGCCCCGAGGCCAAGACGCTGGCCCAGTTCTGCAACGAGGCCGGCTACAACACTACCTCCGTCGGCTTCAAGGGAAACCCGGCCGCGCGCGACTTCGCCAAGTACATCGAGTTCCCCGGCTGGGGCTCCTGGGCCGAGGGCCGCAGCCCCAAGGCGCAGAACCTCAACGACGTCGCCGTGCCCGAGCTCGATCGGCTCGCTAAGTCGCGCAAGCCCTTCCTCCTCTTCCTGCGCCACATGGACCCGCACTCGCCCTACCTGCCGCCTGCTCCCTACGAGCGCGCTTTCTACCACGGCAACGAGACCGATCCGGACAACCGCTCCATGGACCCGGTGATGGCTTTCAGGCCCTTCCGTGACTTCTTCGCTTCCTGGATGCCGCCCGGAATCACCGACAAGGACTACATCATCGCCCAGTACGATGGCGCCGTCGCCTACATGGACGCCTGCATCCAGACGCTCTTCCACCAGCTCGAGTCGCTGGGCATCCTGGACGACACCATCGTGGTCATCAACTCCGACCACGGCGAGACGCTCTACGATCACGACTGCTACTTCGATCATCACGGCATCTACGACAACACCCTGCACGTCCCTCTGATCATCCGCTACCCGGCGAAAGTGCCCGCCGGGCTGCGCGTCCCCGGCTACAACCAGCACAAGGACTTGCTGCCCACCATCCTCGAGTTGGCCGACATAGACCCGGGCGACTACCAGATGGACGGCCGCAGCCTGATGCAGCTCGTCCGCGGCGAGGTCACTTCCTTCGAGAGCGAGATCTACCTGACTGAGTGCACCTGGATGCGCAAGCACGGCTGGCGCACGCCCGAGTGGAAGCTCATCGAGGCCTTGGAGCCCGACTTCCACTTCAAGCCGCCGGTGGAGCTCTACAACCTCATCCAGGACCCGGAGGAGAACCACAACCTGGCCGAGAGCGAGCCCGAACTGGTCGCCGCCCTGCGCGCCCGCATGCAGGCCCACATCTCCAAGCGCGAGGCCGAAACCGGCCTGCCCAACCCCATGTACCACCAGGGAGACTGGCACGGGAAGGAGGGGGTCGGCGCCTTCAAGACGTCGCAACAGGCCTACGACGCCCTGTACATCGGCGGCGTGCAAACCGCCGTCAAGCTGCAAGCCGAAGCGAGGAAGTAGGGAGGGACTCACCGCAGAGAGCGCAGAGAACGCCGAGAAGAGGAGAGAGATGAAGAGGGATGTTGGTTGGTGGCGCCACAACCGTAGGCTCCGTCAACCGGGGCGCCGGCCAAGGACACCTCGGGGTCTCCGGCAGTCCCATCCTGCTCCTTCCTTTCTCCTCCGGCCTCCCTTCTTCTCTGCGCTCTCTGCGTACTCTGCGGTTCATTACGGGAGGACAGAATGGCACTGAAGGTAGCCATCGTAGGCATGGGCAACATCGGCAACACCCACGCCGGCGTCTATCAGAAGCACCCCGACGCCGAGATCGTCGCCGTGTGCGACGTCATCAAGGAGAAGGCCGACCGCGCCGCGGAGAAGTACGGCGCCCGCGCCTTCTACTCCGTGGATGACTTGCTCGCCAGCGGCATCAAGATCGACGCCGCCAGCGTCACCACCGCGGGCAAGGAGAACGGAGGCGACCACTACCAGCCCACCATGCAGTTGCTGGGCGCCGGCCTGCCCGTCCTCGGCGAGAAGCCCATCTCCAACAACCTCGAGCAGGCGCGGGAGATGGTCGCCCTGGCCAAGGCCAAGGGCCTGCGCTACGGCATCAACCTGAACCACCGCTTCACCCCGGCCGCCCTGCTGGCCAAGCAGTGGGTGAATGAGGGCAAGTTGGGCGAGCTCAACATGATCAACATGCGCATGTGGATCAACAACCCCAACGAGACCTCGCCCTGGTTCCACATCCGCGCCCTGCACCCGCATTCCCTGGACGTCATGCGCTACTATGCCGGCGACGTGGAGAAGGTGCAGGCCTTCTTCAAGCGTGGCCCGCGCGCCGATGGGCCCGACGGCCGGCGCGTTTGCTGGTCCAACGTGCAGGTCAACCTGCTCTTCAAGAACGGCATCCTGGGCCACCTCACCGGCTCCTACGACGCCGGCGGCAGCTACGGCCTCGAGGAACTGGAGGTGGTGGGCTCCGAGGCGCGCTTTGTCCTCGTGGATGCCTGCGAGCACCTGACGTTCTACCCGCGCTATACCCGTGAGACGATCAGCTACGACTACATCGGCGGCATGATGAGCTTCGGGGAGACTTTCGGCAGCCGCATCGGCCGCTGGATCGAACAGAACGTGGCCGGCGTGTCGCCCGACGAGATTGACGCGTCCGGCGCCGACGCTCTGCACGTCCAAAGTATCATCGAGGGCATCATCGAGTCCTGGGAGACCGGCCAGGTCGTCACGCTGTAGTGACCGGTGAGCCGTGACACGTGACTGAGCGCCCTGTCTCCTCCGGTCACGTGTCACGTGTCACGAGTCAGTCACTCACGGGTCACGAGTCACTCATCATTTCCGACAGGATCTGCACTCATGAGCGTAGTCACCATCATCGGGCGCGGGCACGGGGGGACCCGCGCCATGTCGCACACCCTCGCCGCCAGCGGCGTCTTCATGGGCACACCCCAGAACCGCTCCGGCGACTTGCTGCCCCCCTTTGCCCTGTACGACGCCTGTCGCGTCTTGGCCCGCCAGGTCCAGTGGCGGGGCGACCTCACCTGGGACTGGAGCGCCCTCCGGGGCGACATGCCGAAGGAGTTCACCGACCTGGTCCGCGTCTTCTTGCGCTCGGTCTTGGCCAGCGACGCCGCCTACCGAGGCTGGAAGCTGCCCGAGACGACGCTGGTCTTCCCCTGGATCGCCCGTCTCTTCCCGGAGGCCAAGTTCATCTTCTGGGTGCGCGACCCGCGGGACAGCGTCCTCGCCGCCCACAAGACCGACGACCTGCGCGATTTCGGCATCCAGTACCCGCCCACTGATGACGTGCGTCTTCGCCGGGCCATCTCCTGGTACTACCAGGACCAACTGGTGAAGGCCACGCCCAAACCGGACAACTGGATCCAGGTGCGCTTCGAGGACTTCGTGCTCCGCCAGGACGAGACGCTGGAACGCCTGAGCGACTACCTGGGCCTCCGCCTGGCCAAGATCAGGGTCAACAAGGAAGCCGTGGGACGCTGGCGCACCGACACTGGCGTGCACACCTTCGACTTCCTCGAGCCGGCCATGCAGGAGTACGGGTACGAGTAGACGCCGGTGAGACGGCACGTCGAGCGGCGCCTGATCTACCTTTGGGTGTTCGAGCTGCTGAACGCCGCGCTGGTGTTCCCGCTCCTGTACGCCGTCATAGCTAGGGCGGCGCCACTTGGCCGGTTCAGTCTGGTTGCACTGGCAATCGTGTGTTCCATCTTGGTCGTCGGCGCCTCGTTCTGGTTCCTTAAGTGGCGCGCCCTGCGCGGGTCAGCCACGCTCGGGACCCCGTCGGCGCGCCGGTTCTATCGTGCCACCAAGAAGGTCTTCGCCGCGGCGGTAGTGATGCTGCCGGTGCTGTTCCTGGTCCGAGTGATCCAGGCCGACGCTTCCGCTGCGGAGTTGATCGTTGGATTCGCATTCGCCTGCCTGGCCGGGCTCGAGTATGTCAACTACTACCACGTCCAGCTGAGCTACGATAACCGCGAGGACATTCGCTACTTGCTCGCCCATCGGCGGCTCAAGACGGCGACGATGGTTCGCGAACTAGGCATCTGATCGCCGGCCCGGCGGCCGGCCTACCGGCAGATCCTCTGCCATAGGGAGAGAACAATGCTGAGAGTCGGCGTTATCGGGCTGGGGCCCATCGGCAACCGCCACGCCCGCATCTACGGAGACGATCCCCTGGCCGAACTGGTGGCCGTGTGTGACAAGGACCGCGAGCGAGCCGATCAGGCCCACGCGGCTTACGGCGTCCCCGCCTTCTACGACGTGGAGGACATGCTCGCCAAGGCCAAGCCGGACCTGGTGAGCGTTGCCACCGGTGGCCACGAATACGGCAGCGACCACCACCTGCCCACCATTCAGGCCCTCGACGCCGGCGTCCACGTTCTGGTGGAGAAGCCCATCTCCAACGAGATCGGCCCCGCCGAGGACATGGTAGCCAAAGCGCGGGAGAAGGGGCTCTGTCTCGGGGTCGACCTCAATCACCGCTTCACCCCCGCCGCCCGCCTGGCCAAGCAGTGGCAGGAAGAGGGCCGCCTGGGCCACCTGCTCTTCGTCAACATGAGCATGTGGATCATGAACCCGCGCGAGTCCTCCCCCTGGTTCCAGATCAAGGCCCTCCACCCACACACCGTGGACGTGATGCGCTACTTCTGCGGCGACGTCGAAGCGGTGCAGTGCTTCGCCGTGAAGGCGCCCGGCCGTCAGATCTGGTCCACCGCCCACTTCAACATGCGCTTCAAGAACGGCGTCGTCGGCGGCCTGACCGGTTCGTACGACATCGAGCGCGGCCATCCCATGGAACGGTGCGAGGTCGCCGGCACCAAGGGGCGGTTCGTCATCGAGGACATGTTCCGCGAGGTTACCCTCTATCCCGCCGGCGACTTGGTGAAACTGTCGTACTCCAATCCCATATTCGGCGGCATGCGCGACTTCGAGGATACCTTCATCAACCGCATTCACCGCTTCCTCGAGCAGGTGAGCGAAGGCGTCGCTCCCGAAGACATAGACGGCTCCGGCGCCGACGGGCTGGCCGCGCAGAAGGTGCTCGCCGCCGCCATCGAGTCCATCCAGACGGAGTCAGTCGTTTATGTGAAGTAGCTTCGCCTGATAGTGCACGTCTGGCCTGTGGTATAATGTGTCTACATGTGTAGACACATTGGCCGGGAGGTGGCCCAATGGACTCGGTAGGGATACGCGAGTTGAAGCAGCGCACCAGCGAGATCATCCGCCGCGTCCGTGAGGAAGGCCAGGGGATCGACATCACCTACCGGGGTGAGGTGGTAGCGCGGATCGTGGCACCCGAGTCTCCGGAAGCGATGAGGGATCGATCGCGAAGGGCCTGGGATCGGCTCGACGAACTGGCTAAGCAGGTCTCAGCAGAATGGCCCGCCGGTATCTCCGCGGTACAGGCCGTTCGCGAGCAGCGGCGCGAGCTTTGATGGTAGTCGACGCCAGCGTCTGGGTCGGCTACTTCGTGACCAATGATGCCCGTCACAAGGTCAGCCGGCAATGGCTGCGATCTCAGTTCGCCGATCACGACCAGATACTGCATGGGCCCAACCTTCTGCTCGCTGAGGTGGCCGGTGCGGTCTCACGCCGGACACGAGTGCGATGGTTGGCAGGGATGATCGTGCGCGAGATGCTGGAGCTGCCCGAGCTCGAGCTACTCCGGCTTGACGAGCGGCTCGGGATGAGGGCGGCCCGGTTAGCCGGCAACCTCCGCCTCCGCGGGGCGGATGCCTGCTATGTCGCCGTGGCCGAGGAACTAGGACTGCCGCTCGTCACCTGGGACGACGAACTGCTTGCCCGCGCCTCTGGCGCCGTCCCGGTGCTGAGGCCAGAATAGCGTCACTGGCAGCACCACTCGTATTTGCCATACCCAAGGAGCACAGCATGAAGCTAGGAGCCAACTCCGTCCTCTTCGGCAACCACGACATGGAGGCCGCCTTCAAGTACATAGCCATGTCCGGCTACGACGGCATCGAGCTCTCCGCCATTGACGGCATGAGCGAGCATCTAGTGCTCGATCGTTGGCAGGAGCTGGCGCCGGAGATCAAGCGCCTCTCGAGCGACTACGGCCTCGAGCTCCTGGCTATGGAGCAGCCGATTCAGGACCCCGTCCGGATGGAAACCGCTTACCGAGCAGCCGTCGAACTAGGCATTCCCATCATCAATACTGGCCCGGGCGGAAAAGCTGACGACGAGGAAAGCTTCAAGGAACGGGCCGACTCGCTGGCGGGGTTGTCCCGAATGGCAGAGAAGTACGGTGTCACCCTGTGCGTGAAGGCCCACGTAAGAGCCGCCATTCACGACACGCCCAGCACCCTACGGATCATGGACTATATCGACTCGCCCGCCTTCGGGATCGACATGGATCCCTCACACATCTACCGCGGCGGTGAAGATCCGGTCGAGGCCATCTCCCAAGTTATCAGTCGCGTCAAGCACGTCCACATCCGCGACTGCAAGGGGAGGCAGGACAACCCGGGCAAGCCGGAGATGCAGGCCAACGGACGCGGCGACATCAACCTGGTCGGCTACATCCGCGTCCTCCACGAGCACGGCTACACCGGCCCGCTCGACCTGGAGATCATCGGAGCCAAGGACTACCCGCTCGACCAGTGCATCGTCATCGCCGCCGAGTCTCGCGGGCACATGCAGGCCTGCCTGCAGGCGGTCGGCGCCCGCTGAGCCCGTCTCTGGGAGGCACAACTTGGGCGACCGACCGGACCCGGTTCAGGCATACCTCGACGCCCTGCCGCCCGATCGAAAGGCGGTGCTGACCAAGCTGAGGGTGCTGGTCCGCGAGTTGGCTCCACGAGCGGTGGAGGGCATCCAGTACAAGATGCCTACTTACAGCGTCGGCGACGGCTATGTCGCCGGTTTCGCCTCTCAGAAGCAGTACATGAGCCTGTACGTGGACACTGATGCCGTGGAGAGGCACAGGCAAGCCCTCAGCGTGCGAGGCATTGACCTGGGGAAGGGCTGCATCCGCTTCCGCCGTTACGAGGCCCTCCCTCTCGACGCCGTCCGTGCGGTGATCGCCGAGTCCTACGCCGTCCACGCCGAGCCTCAGACCTGAACCGGCACCAGGCAATAACCGGGCCACCCCAACTCCTCGGGTGGCCCGTCTGTCATCGCCTCGCCGCTCCCGCTCACCCCTTCGCCTAGACATTCGTCCGGTTCTGCGTATCCTTCCCCTGCCCACCACCACGAATCGGGGAGACCAAACCGGTTGGACCGCCCCAACATACTGCTCATTCACTCGGATCAGCATCGCTACGACTGTGTCGCCGCCAACGGCCATCCATTCGTCCGCACCCCCAACCTGGACCGCGTCGCCGCCGAGGGGATCAGCTTCAGCCACGCCTTCACTCCCACCCCCGTGTGCACGCCGGCTCGCAACAGCCTCTTGTATGGCGTCTGGCCGGCGCGGCACCAGGCCGTTGCCAACCGCGGTACCGAGGCCGGGCGCCCGGCCGTCGAGGGGTTGCCCACCTTCGCCCAGTCGCTCTCCGGCGCCGGTTACCATCTGTCCTACGTGGGGAAGTGGGGTATCGCCGGGGACCCCTTGCAGGCCGGCTTCCACGATTACCTACCCGGACAGGGCTACCGCGCCTGGCGAGCGGACCAGGGCCTGCCGCCCGTCCCCAGCGAGGGTGGCTGGCTCGGCGGCCAAGACCCGTTCGTGACTCCGGAGCAGTCTCAGGTAGGCTGGGAGGCCGGTCACGTCATTGATCGTCTTCGCGCCGTCGCCTCCGAGGACGGCCCCTTCTTCATACGCTGGGACCCCTACGGGCCACACCTGCCCAACGTTGTCCCGGAACCCTACTACTCCCTCTACCCACCCGACAGCATCCCGCCCTGGCCCAGCTTCCCCGATCCCCTTCAGGGCAAGCCCTTCATACAGGCGCAGATGCGGCGTACCTGGGGCGTAGACGGCTGGCAGTGGCCGGACTGGGCCCCGCTGGTGTCTGCCTATCTGGCCCAGATCACCCTCATGGATGCGCAGATCGGTCGCGTTCTCACCGAACTCGATGACCTTGGCCTGGCGGAGAGCACCCTGGTGGTCTACACCTGCGACCATGGCGACCTCTGCGGCGGCCACGGCATGATAGACAAGCACCACGTCATGTATGACGACGTGGTACACGTGCCTCTGATCTTGCGTTGGCCGGCGGGGGCCGACCCCGGCCGGGTGTGCGAGGCCTTTGTCTCACACGAGCTGGACCTAGCCGCCACCTTCTGCGACATGGCGGGCGCGCCCCTGCCGGACACGTTCCAGGGGAGCAGCCTCCTGCCCCTCCTCCGGGGCGCCCCGGCTCCAACCCGCGCCGACATCTTCTCCACCTACTATGGCAGCCAGTTCGGGCTCTACAGCTCCCGCATGGTGCGCGACCGCCGCTGGAAGTACGTCTGGAACGCCACCGCCGAAGACGAGCTCTATGACCTCCTGCAGGACCCGGCGGAGATCCACAATCGGGCCGGCGACCCATCACTGCGAGAGGTGGCCGAACGCCTGCGCCATCGCCTGGTAGCGTGGATGGAGGAGACGTCGGACCCGCTACTCAACGAGTGGACCCGCCGGCTCCTCCTGGAAGGACGCACACGTCCATGAACGACACCATCTGGCTGGGGCTGGGCCTGGCCACTCTGGCGGGTTTCTCGACGGTGCTGGGTAGCCTGCTGGCCACCGCGGTACGGAACCCGGGCCCCCGCTTCATGGTCCTCACCCTCGGTTTCTCCGCCGGGGTGATGCTACTCGTCTCCTTCTCCGAGTTGCTGCCGCACGGCGTCAGCACCATCGGCTTCCTGCCCGCTCACCTCGCCTTCTTCTCGGGCATGGCCCTCATGTTCATCGTGGACCTGGTGATTCCGCACCAGTACCTGGGGGGCGAGAAGCCGGCTGTGCACGAGCGGCTCGACGGTCGCTACCTGCGCACCGGCGTCTTCATTGCCCTGGGAATAGCCATCCACAACTTCCCCGAGGGCATGGCCACCTTCGCCGGGACGATGGAAAGCCCCAGGCTCGGCCTGGCCATCGCCGCCGCCGTGGCCATCCACAACATACCCGAGGGACTGGCGGTGTCGGGTCCGATCTACGCCGCCACCGGTAGCCGCCGCAAGGCCTTCCTCTGGTCCTTCGTCTCCGGCATGTCCGAGCCCTTGGGAGCGGTCCTCACGGCCCTGATACTGCTCCCCTTCCTCAGCTCGACGCTGCTCGGGATAGTGTTGGCGGGGGTGGCGGGGGTGATGGTGTTCATCTCGCTGGACGAGCTGGTGCCGGTGGCCTGCTCGCTGTGCGACAACCACCTGCCCATTGTGGGGGTCCTGGCGGGGATGGTCCTGATGTCCGTCAGCCTCTGGTTGCTGGGCTGAACGTCCGGTTCGGCGGCTCTCTCAGGTGAGCGGTCGCGGCCGGTAGCGCCAGCGCTTACCCTGGCGCTCCAGGTAGCCCAGGCAGCGCTGTAGGTCGGGCTCGTGCTCGAAGAGAAGCAGTGTGCCCTCTTCCACCGCCCGGCCTAAGATCTCGCGCTTGCTCTCCAGGGTCTGCATCGGAGCCACGTCCAGGGCCGAGATCCAGGCCAACCGCTCCGCCTGCACCGGTATGATCGCCAAGTCGCTGACGTACAGCGCCGACTGGCCCCCGTCCTCGATGCGCACCACCTGGTGCCCGTCCGTGTGCCCGGGAGCCGGCTCCACCCGCACGTGCGGGCTCACCGGGTGCGTTCCCGCCACCACCTCCAGCCGGCCCGACGCGGCCAAGGCGGCCAGGTGCGCCGGATCGTAGTCGGCGCGGGTGCGCTCGTTGGGGTAGGCGCAGGCGGCCGCCTCCGCCCGCTGGACGTAGCAGCGGGCGTCGGGGAAGAAGAGCCGTTCCTCCCCATCCTCAGTGATGAGATTGCCGCCCACGTGGTCGGGGTGCAGGTGAGTCAGCACTACGGCAGTGACCTGCTCCGGCGACACTCCTCGCTCCGCCAGGGCTCGGCTAACGGGGCGGTGCCCGGGCGGGTCAAAGGGGATGCCCGGGTCCTCGGCAGGTAGGCCCGTGTTCACTAGGATCAGGTGGGGGCCATCCTGGATGAGCAGGGGCCGCAGCCCAATGCGCACCCGGTTGTGCTCATCGGCGGGGTAGTACTGCGACCAGCTCGCCTTCGGGACGGCCCCAAAGATGAGACCGCCGTCATAGCGGAAGACTCCACAGTCCAGCAACCAACCGCGCACGGTCCCGATGCTGAAGGAAGTATCAGTCACCCGCTCTGCCGTTGTCCGCCGGCCCGGCCTTGGGCAGGTCGATGTGGAACGTCGCTCCGTCACCCGGCACACTCTCGGCCCAGATCCGCCCACCATGGGCCTCGACGATGGCCCGGCTAATGACCAGACCTAGGCCGCTGCCACCGATCTTCTGAGAAGCCCGGCTGCCGCGGTAGAAGCGCTCGAAGACGTGCTCCAGTTCGTCGGCGGTCATGCCGATGCCCTGATCCTGCACGGACAGTAACGCCCGGTCCGGGGTCTCCATGAGTTTCACCAGGACCTCATCCCCAGTCTCGCTGAACTTGATGGCGTTGCCTATCACGTTGTCGAGGGCTTGCTGCAGCCGCCGGCAGTCCGCTTCCCGCATGAAGCAGGTGGTAGGGGCGTCCACCTTCAGCGACACTCCGGACTGGGCCGCCACCACGGAGGCCGCCTGGACCGTGTGATGCACCAGCTCCGACAGATCCACGTCTGCGCACAGTTCCAGGTGCCCGGCCCGAGCCCGCTCCAGGGACAGCATCTGGTCCAGCAGGCGAATGATGGCAGCCGTGCGGCGCTCGATCACCCGGAGGGCATGCTCCTGGCGCTCGTCCAGCGGCCCCAGGGTCCCGGCAAGGAAGAGGTCCACGTACCCACGGACGAAAGTGAGGCCCCCGCGCAGCTCATGGGACATGTCCTCGATGAACTCAATACGCTCATCGAGGGCCTCGCGCAGTCGTCGCAATTCCGAGGTCCCCGAAGCGGAACTCCGGCTTACCGGACTCTCGCGCTCACCTGGAGCGTTACTTCGCATGGACGAGCCACCCCCAATACACTAGTGCCACTGTCAGAACCGCGATCGAACCTACCACCAGAGGCAGATCATACACTACTAGCCGGAGCATCGTGCCCGCCCGGCCTAGATCCAGCAACAGCCGCGCCACTCCCGACCAGGCCAGGAGCCCGGCTCCCCAGTAGGCGATCCGGTAGCGCGGGGGCATCCCCGTAACCGCCCCCAATCGGGCGCTAATGCCGCCCAGCATGTACGACGCGTAGGCCGCCGCCAGCAGCGCCACCGCTCCTAGGTAACTAAGATCGCCTCTCAGTTGGCGCCTTCCAGCATCAGTCCGAATAGGTGCCGCGCCGACCAACCGACGACCAGGCCGGATACGGCCAGGACTACCGAGGGAGCCCAGCCGTCCGCGGCGCTGCCCGTCCAGGCATCCCATACTCCGCCCACCAGCAGCACGATGGCGCCGGCGGCCAGGACCCGATAATACGTCGATCTCCCGGCCTTGGCCTGGTAGAAGCGACCCAGTGCGGCGAGCACCAGCCCGACGGTCCCGAGAGCCACCCAGGCCAATGTCTCCGCTAGTCGAAGGATCAGCACGTCCGCCATGTCTCGCCCTGGCCCAGCCGGCCTAACGGCCGAGGAAAGCCTTGGCGAAGGAGTCCGACATGCGGCGCGGGCTGCCACTGAGTATGCCTTCGCGTCCTTCGAAGCGCGACTGAATGGCGATGCCCTGGCCGGTTAGGTCGTACTGACGAATGTCCTGCGCGTGCTCACTGCCGCGCATCTTCAGTACCGTGATGGCCCGCCGGACGGCGCTGTCGATCTCCACGTAGCGGAGCATCAGGTACGAGTCTACCATAAAGGCCAAGTCGTCCACCGCGCGATCGCCGTTGCCGAGCAGAGAAGGGCCCTCGCTGGTCAGGATCGAGGTCAGGCCCTCGCGCTTCAGCCCGTTGATGAAGCAGTACTGGAGCTCGCGCAGGCGGGAGCGGCCGGGCGCCAGCGTCTGCAGTCGCGAGACGCTGTCCACGACGATGCGCTTGGCGTCCATCTCTCGAACGAGTGTCTCGATCTGCCCGCCGACGCTCTGAAGGTCCGCCAAGCCGACCTCGGGGCTGGTCATCACCACCCGGAGCAGCCCCTGCTCCTCGAGCTCCTCCAGATTCCAGCCGAAGGAGCGGGCGTCGCGATAGAACGATTGCGGGAACTGCTCGAAGGTGAGGTAGATGCCCGGCTCGCCGTAGAGCACGGCGCCGTTGTGGACGAACTGGAGACCGAGGGTGCTCTTGCCCGTGCCCGGCGCCCCTTCCACCAAGTTGCACGACTGGGGCAGGAACCCGCCCCCGAGCATCTCGTCCAGGCCGGGAACGCCGGTGCGCACACGGCCAACCCCGCTGGTGTATCCGTCGGACAGGGCCCCGGCGCCCTGTTGGTGGCGATTCATCACGGTTGCCTCAACCCTCCCAGCATTGGTAGGCGTGCGGCCCGGCGACTGCCCGCCGCCTCCAGGTGCTCGGAGACAACAAGACAAGCGCGCCCGAATATACTGGCGGGCTATCGGTGGGAGCGTGGGAGTTTCGTCGGCAGACTGGGTGCTGTCCCCTCCTGGGCAAGCGCACCCAGGGGCGGGCCGAGACTAGCGGGCGTTCCGCGCCACGTGGAACACCACCCGCAATCGAAATCGCCTATCCTCGCACTTCTCGAGGAAGCGCCAGATCAGGTCTCTTGTGGCGGACTCCTGAGTGAGGGTGAACACGGTCAGCCCTCCCACCTCGCGCATCCGCAACAAGCCGTCCTCGGCCATCTCTTCCAGTTCGGGTCCGACCACTTCGGGCTGCCGACCCACGCATCGCGCCAGACCTGCTGCAGTATCGGCAGCGTGGGGGTTATCCTTTAGGAAACGGAGCACATCCCACTTGACGAAAGAGTCCAACTTCGTCGTGACGAAGCTTAGCATGTCGGCGGGAAGCTCGTGCGAGGTGACCCCGCCGTATCCCACGTCCGTGTCAGCCACGTTGCGCCCCTCCCCCGAGAAGACCGGTTCGTATTGTACCAGATCACCCGCGACATTTCCACGCCGGTCGCTCGCTATCGGGACGGACCGTTGACACCCCCAGCTCGCGAGCCTAGATTAGCCCTGCCCGCCGCTTCGAGCCCCAGCGACCGACGGCGGCGAGGCGAAACCACTCCGCGGAGCCGGCGGCCAATGGCGCTGCATTACCTTCACACCGTTCGACGATTTGGGCGCGACGCCCGCCTGGCCTTCGCCACCGGCGCCCTGCTCTGGTTCAGCGTGTTCGGCATCTACTCGGTGCTCTTCAACCTTTACATTCTGCGGCTCGGGTTCGGCCCTGAGTTCGTCGGCCTGGCTAACGCCGGCGGTCTGCTCTCGGGCGCGCTGTTCTCGCTGCCGGCGGGCGAACTAGGGCGGCGCTGGGGCAGCCGCCGCGCCATGATCGCCGGCTTGATCCTCGCCGTGGTCGGGCACGGATTGGTCCCCCTGGCCGAGATCCTGCCACCGGCGCTGCAGCCCGCCTGGGTGCTGCTCTCCTACTTCGCCGGCTGCTTGGGCGCCCTCGCCGTCTACATGGTGAACGTCACGCCCTATCTCATGGGTGTCACTGCGCCGCACCAACACAACCACGCCTTCTCGCTGCTCTCCGCCATACCGACGGCGGCCGCCTTCCT
>ERZ747221.2603-NODE-2603-length-15663-cov-3.730207_pt1 | contig 15663 bp, 13 predicted proteins | sample MGYA00374949_ERZ747221 | MGnify/ENA primary metagenome ERZ747221 (study PRJEB28779, sample SAMN05720172) | bioreactor metagenome | isolation source: Anaerobic biogas reactor | place: USA:Washington, USA | collected 2015-08-08 ... | reverse complement strand
CGACGAAGGCGAAGCCGGGCTTGCTGACCACTGCCTGGGCCGGGCTGGGCGAGTTGTAGCGGCCAAGCGTCGCCAGGTCGCCGGCGTCCTCATCGGCCCGGGCGCGCCGCAGCACCTCGTGCACCACGGCATAGGGCGTCGGTTCCGTCATCTCCCAGATGACGCTCGACAGCGGTGCTTTGGCGGGCAGCGTGCTCTGGCGCGCGTACCCCTCGCCGTCACGCCGCCAGATGGCGGAGAGGTTGCGATGCAGACAGGCATGGCACTCGGCCACCGCCTCATCCTCGCTCAGAACGATACCGAACGACGTGCCCGTGACGCGCAGCGCTCCCACCCCCTCTCCTTCGAACCGGATCTCGCCGTCCGTCGCGATCCAATCGCGCTGGCCCTGCGGGCTCCACCGCGGCGTCCAGGCGCCCCCCGCGTCGCGACCCAGCAGCACGAACATGGGCTGCACGGAACTCGCCCCGATCACGCCATAGATCAGGCCGAGGTCATCGCCGTCGCGCCGGGCGTCCATCACCAGGTGGCCCGAGGCCACGCACTGAGCGCTTCCCCCCTCCAGCAGGCAGATCTGCAGCGGCGGGAGCTGCGCCACGTGCAACCCGTCGTCAAGGCGACGCACCTGCGGCCCGCCCAGGTCCAATTGCCAGCCCGCGTCCGCCAGGCGCTCCCCCAGCGCGGCTCCGAGCGCCTCGTCCGGCTCGTCGGCGTGCGCCGCGACAAAGGCGGCGGCCACCGTCGCCAGAGCGTCGGGATCCTCCTGGGCCTGGGCAAAGCGCGCCGGCCAGGGGTCGACGGCCACCCGCACCGCACCCGGGTCGACCATGGGCATCCAGCCGAGCACCACGGCATCGGCCCCCAGGTTCAGGATGCGCCGATCGCCGCCGTCAGGCCGCACCGCGAACACGTAGGCGTCGTCCCCCTCGCCCCGATGGTAACCGACGATATGGCCACCCTGCGGGTGGTCACCCTCGGGTGTCCAGCCCACGAGGGACGACGAGGCGCCCGCCTCGGCCATCACCAGGTCCACATTCAAGGTATCGGCAGAAGACGCCGCCTTCAACACCCATACGCCCAGGACGCTGGCGTCCTGCGAGCCCCCCTCCACATCCGGCTGCAGCATAAAGGCCACGGCGGCGCCGTCGGGTGACCAGACCGGCGAGACGGGGCGCGTGCCCTCGGGGCAGCGCCAGCCGCGCGACCGGGCATCGCCGCCGAGGTCGTGCAGCCACAGGCCGGGGGCGCCATCCACCGTGCCGTCGGTCACCACCTGACCCAGGTCGGGTGACATGGCGAACGCCAGGCGTTCGTCTAGCTCGCCCTCCCCCGATAGGGAATGGACGGCGGCGGTCTCGCCACTGCCCAGGTCGACGACGTGCACCTCTCCAAAGGCGCCCTCGTCCCCGCGGGGCACGAGGGCCACGGTACCGCCAAGGGCGTCGACGTAGCGCAGCACCGTCACGCCGGCAACGTCTGGCAGCACCGCCTGCCCGAGCAGCCGGCCGTCGCCGGGGGAGAGGGCGCGCAGTTCCACGCGCCGCCCGTGGGTCGGCGCCGACGCGTCGGCGATCCAGGCCACATGGAGCAGGGTGCCCTCCTGCGGGCCCCAGTACACCTCGGCGAACTCGATCTCGGCGTCCGTCTCGACGCGCAGGCTGGCCTGCTCGCCGCGCACCAGGTCAATCACCTCGATCGTGGGGCCCAGCGCCAGGGCGAGTCGGCCCCCGTCGAACGCCCAGGCATCGTACGGCGGCAAGGTCCCGATCTCGCGCGTCTCGCCGCCCAGGTAACCCGTCTGCAGCAGGCTCGCGCCTCGCATATAGACCAGGCCCAGGTCGTCGACCCCTGCAGCCGGCTCGACCGGCGGGGTGGCGTCGCCCGCGTTGGGGGCGTCGGTGGGCGTCTCGCCTGCGACGACCGTCGGGGCAGCGGATGTGGGCGCCACTGCCTCCACGATGGGGCTCGCTACGGGCGTGGCGGCGGGTTCGGCGCTCGCGGTGGGCGCGACGGGTGTCCCGGCGCCCAGATAGGGAGCCGCGGCGCTGCAGGCGCACAGCGCGACGGCGAGGGTCAGCCACAGGGCGACGCGCAGCGCGCCGCGCCGGGCCGCATGCCAGGCCATGGAAGGGTCTCCTCAGATTGGGTCGTACGCGAGGCGTGAGACGCGGGGTGCATCCCCGCGCCGGGAGTATACGTCGCGCCGGGCACCACGCAAGGCTATACCCGCCTCACGTGGTGTACAGACGCGCACATCACGGTAAAAGTTCCGTGAATTCCTCTAACGTCATGTCATAGTCCACCAGGAGTCGGCTGAGAAGCAGGGGCTCTCCCGGCACCTGGTAAACGAGGGGGTTCAGCGTCATGGCCGAGGTGTAGCCGTGGGCGACCAGGCCGTCGAGCGTGCGCTGGTCGTAGCTGCCATAGGGGTAACAGAAGGAATCGATGGTGATGCCCAGAGCGTCCTCAAAAAACACCTTGGACTCGCCCAACTGGCGCGGCAGGTCGGCGTCGCTCGCCTCGCGTAGCGGGGTGTGATCGTAGCCGTGGGTGCCGATCCAAAAGCCGGCGTCCACCAGCTCGCGCAGTTGGTCCCAGTCGAGGTAAGCGCGCAGGCCGACGTGATCGGGGGGGATATAGAGCACCGGCCGCAGGAGGGTATCCTTCAAGAGCGGGTACACCACGGAGTGAACCTCCTTGTACCCGTCGTCCATCGAGATCACCAGCGGCTTGGGGGGCAGGGGCTCACCGGCGGTGAGGTAGGCCGCCAGTTGGCCCGGGGAGATGGCCGTCCATCCCTCCGCCAACAGGTAGGCCATCTGCTCCGCAAAGGCTGCGGGGGAGACGGTCCAAGTGCGCTTGGTGGCGCTGGCGCCCTCGTCGAGGTCCTCGATGGCGTGGTACATGAGGATGGGCACAGGCACGCCGCGCCCGCCGACGCTGAAGCGCAGCTCCAGGGGCGCCTCAAGCGGCTCGCCCGCGTTCCCCAGCGGCCCCGCGGCCAGCGTCAGGGCGTGCTCGCCCTCGGCCCACGGCTCGGCGGGGCGGATGACCACGCGCTGCGGCTCGGGCCACTCGACAACGCCCTCCACGGCGGGAGAGAGGGTCAGGGCCTGCGCCACCGCCTCGGGATTCATCGGGCGGTCAAAGGCGATGGTCAACGGCCGGTCGGGCACGAAAGCCTTGTCGCCGTCGATGGGGTAGCTGGCCACCACGCGCACGGGCGGCAGGGGCGTGGGCGTCGGCGCAGCCGTGGGCGTGGCCGACGGCGTCGGGCTAAGGGTCGGCGAGGGCTCGAGGGTGGGGGCCGCCGTCGGAGGCGGCGGCTCGGTAGCCGCCTCGGCCGGCGGAGCACCGGCTATGTCGGCGGTCGAACGCGTACATCCGGAGAGGAACGTCACAGCGAAAAGCATCAATAGCAGGAGTGTGCCGCGTCGAAGCATGGAGGCCCCCAGGGCTGGGTTGATTAGTTCTGGATGGCGATGCGCACCGAGGATGGCGGTGGGAAGTTGCCCGACTGGTCCACCACCACCAGCCGCACCCAGTACACGCCGTTCGGCAGTGCGCCGGCATTCAACTGCTCGAGCACACCGCCATGTACCGGCGAGCGGTGCACGTCGTTGATCACGTGCCAGGCGCCCGGTTGCTCGCCCTGGGCGTACTCGACCTTGTAGAACTGGAATTGGCCGTGATCGGCCGTCCCGATGATGTTCACCATGCCCGATACGGTCGCCCCGTTGCCCGGTGAGGTGATGCAGATGTTGGCATCGGCGCACGTCACCGGTGGGGGCGGCGGAGGCGTGTTCGTCGGCGGCGTGCCCTCCGTGGGCGAAGGGGTGGGGGTCACTTCGGGCTTGGGCGTCGTCGCCACGGGCTCTGGCGTCGGTGTACGCGTGGCGATCACCACCGCCGTGGTGGGGGGCACGGGGATGGTCAACGTGGGGGTGGGCTCGACGATGGCGGCGACATCGAGGGTCGGCACCACATAGTACTTGATACCGGTGATGACCACCGCAATACCCAGCATGGCGCCCACGCCCGACATCGCGCGCCCCTCGCGGTGGGCGGCGATCTCTTTTTCGATGGTAAAGACGGTGTTCTGCCTCTGCCGGTGCGCCACCCAGTAGGAACGCACAAAGAACAGGATGACGAGCAGACAGGCCCCGTAGAGCCAGATAGTGTGTTCCTCGATGAGGCTGAGCAGCAGTGCTATCACATTGAGCACGATGGCATGCCTTTGGTCAGGATTGCGACAGGCGCGTCAGGATTCCTTCCACAAGCGCAATCAGGGCCGGGACGGCGCGACGGCCCGCCTCCAGAACCTCTTCGTGGGTCGCCATACCCTGCGCCTTCTCTAGGGCATCGATGGCCACGTTGCTGATGAGCGAGATGCCGAGGACGCGCATGCCGGCATGACGCGCCACCACCACCTCTGGCACGGTGGACATGCCCACGGCGTCGGCGCCGATGGTCCGGAGGAAACGAATCTCGGCGGGGGTCTCATAGCTGGGGCCGGCCACCATGACATAGACGCCGCGCCGCAGGGTGATGCCCTGCTCGCGCGCCACCTCCTCGGCCAGCGTTACCAGGGCCGGGTCATAGGCCGGCGCCATGCTGGGAAAGCGCACGCCGAAATCGGCCTCGTTTGGGCCGCGCAAGGGGTTCTGCCCCGCCATACCCACCAGGTTGATGTGGTCGTTGATGACCATCAAGTCGCCGCTGGCGAACTCGGGATGGATACCGCCGGCGGCGTTCGTGACGATCAGGGCGCCGACCCCGAGGTACTGCATCACGCGGACCGGCAGCGACACCTGGGCGGTGGAATACCCCTCGTAAAAGTGGGTTCGCCCCTGCATCAGGAGCACCCTCACGCCTCCCAGGACCCCGATCACGAGGCGCCCGACGTGGCCGGGCACGGTGGAGGGCACGAAATGCGGGATATCGTCATACGAGATGACATCCGCGTCGGCCACCCGGTCGGCGAGGGCGGATAGCCCCGAGCCCAACACGACTCCGACCTCCGGCTTGTGCCGGGTGTGGGAGCGGATGTACTCGACCGCCTCGATGACTGTCTCACGCGTAACAAGCCCGATCACCGGCTCGATCCCTTTCTCTGGCCCCGATAGCCGATCACGCCCTCAGCAAGGGCTGCCGCCTCGCATTACGGGTCGCGGTGAGAGCGCCGGTAACTAGTGCGCCCTGGGGTGAGCCTCGTCGTATACCTCGCGCAGCCGTTCCTGGCTGAGCTGAGTATACACCTGGGTGGTCGAGATGTTGGCGTGGCCCAGGAGCCCCTGCACCTCGCGCACGTCCGCCCCGCCGTTCAGGAGGTGCGTGGCGAAGGAATGGCGCAGCGTGTGGGGCGTCACCGGGGCCTTGATGCCGACCTCTTCGACGTACTTGCGGATGATGAGCCAGAGTCCCTGGCGCGTGAGGCGCCGGCCGCGGTGGTTGAGAAAGAGGGCCGTCTCATCGTCGTCGCGCACCAGCTTGGGCCGCCCCTCGTCGAGGTACTTGGTGAGGCACTCTACCGCGTGGCGGTAGATGGGGATGGTGCGCTCCTTGCCGCGCCCGTTCTTGCTGGCGCAATGCACCACCGAGTTGCCCAGGTCGATGTCGTCGATGTCGAGGTCGACGACCTCGCTCACACGCATACCGGTGGCGTACAGCAGCTCCAGGAGACCGCTGTCCCGTAGGGCCCGTACCGAGTCATGCTTCAGGGGAGCCTTGAGGAGCTTTTCGACGTCCGCCTCCGAGATAGAGGTCGGGAGGTACTTGCGGACCTTGGGTGAGTCGAGCGTGGCACTGGGATCATCGGACAGCCTGCCCTCGCTCACCATGTGGTGGAAGAACGACTTGGTCGCCGCCACCTTGCGAGCCACCGTGGCCGAGGCGTACTCGCGCTCGCCCTTGAGGCAGTTCACATAGGCGACGAGGCAGTTCTTGTCTACATCGCCCCAGCAGGAAACTCCGGCCTGCTCTGATAGGAAATCCGCGAACTGCTCCAGATCGTTGCGGTAGGCCACGATCGTGTTGTTGGAATAGCCTTTCTCCACTTGCAGTGATCTGAGAAAATCGTCGATCTGGTGTCGCATGGCGTGCTCCCTCTCAGATACGTGCCAGCTACGGATGCTGGGCGCTAGCCTTCGCTATTGTACCACCACTTTGCATAAGCTCAAAACGGCACCACCAACTGCCCTAGAGGCCGAGAGCGGCGCGCTGGAACCCTGTGGAACCAATCTGCCGACGCTGCACGTGCCCTACAGCCACAAGAATCCAAGGGACACGCCGCCAGCACGCCCAACTACCCCCTGCCGGTATACACCATGAGCGCCGCGCGCTGCCCTAGCCCCCGTCCCGCCGCCTCCACAAGACCTCGCAGCGGATCTTTCGTATCCTGGGTTCGCCGCGGAGGCCTTGGGGAGGTGGGAAGAGCATCCCCTGCCGCCCGTGGCGCTGGACAGCCCCCCGGCGGGTAGCTACAATGCGCCCGCTCCGATGGGCGGCATCATCATCCATTATCCTTGCCGCAGGACGCACTCATCCCTTTATCCCCGGAGGAACACCATGGACCTGTTCGAAAAGTGCCGCAGCTTTACCAGAGCGGCCGAGGCGCGCGCCTCAGGGTACTATCCCTACTTTATCCCGCTGGACGACACCGAGGGTACCGAGGTCGTCATCAACGGGAAGCGCATGATCATGATCGGCTCGAACAACTACCTGGGGCTCACCACCCACCCCAAGGTGCGCGAGGCAGCCGTGGAGGCGGTCAAGCGCTACGGCACGAGCTGCACCGGCTCGCGATTTCTCAACGGCAACCTCGCCTGGCACAACGAACTCGAGCAGGACCTGGCCGATTTTTGCGGCAAGGAGGCCGGGTTGGTGTTCAGCACCGGCATGCAGGTGAACCTCGGCACCATCTCGGCCCTCGTCGGACGTGACGAGGTGGTGATCACCGACCGCGAGGACCACGCCAGCATCGTGGACGGTTGCCGCCTCGCCTTTGGCGAGATGAAGCGCTATCGCCACAACGACATGGCCCACCTGGAGCAGACGCTCCAGAGCTGCGACGGGCGCGCGGCGCTGGTGGTCATCGACGGCGTGTTCAGCATGGGCGGCGATATCGCCCCGCTCCCCGAGATCGTGCGCCTGTGCAAGCAGTACGGCGCCCGCCTGATGGTCGATGACGCCCACTCCCTCGGCGTGCTGGCCCACGGCCGCGGCACCGCGGCGCATTTCGGCCTCATCGACGAGGTGGACCTCACCATGGGCACCTTTAGCAAGTCGTTCGCCTCGCTGGGCGGCGTGGTGGTGGGCGACGCCCCGGTGATCGACTATATCAAGCACCATGCCCGGTCGCTCATCTTTAGCGCCAGCATGCCGCCGCCCAACGTGGCTGCGGTGGCCGCCGCCCTCCAGGTGATGAAGGACGAGCCCGAGCGCTGCGACCGCGTCATGGCCATCGGCGAAAAGATGCGCCAGGGATTCCAGTCGATGGGCTACAGCACGGGCTGCAGCGAGACCCCCATCGTCCCCATTTTCATCGGGGAGGAGCAAAAGACGCTCGGGTTCTGGCGGGCGCTGTTCGAGGCCGGCATCTATGTGAACCCCGTGCTGCCGCCGGCGGTCCCGCCCAACCAGTCGCTGCTGCGCACCAGCTACATGGCCACGCATACTGACGCCCAGCTGGACCGCGTGCTCGCCACCTTTGAGACGGTGGGCAAGCAGTACGGCATCATCTGAGTTGGTCCGATGGTACGCTGATTTCGCTGATGGAGCGCCGATTTCCGCAGATGCTGTGTATTCGGTCATCAGCGCGAATCAGCGCCCGGTCAGCGGGATCAGCGTACCATGCGTCCATCTAGACGCGTACCACCTCGATCCCCGTAAAGCGGCAGAAGGCATCCAAGGCGTCGGCCACGTCGCCGTGGATCATGCTGGCGTGGTGCGTGAACCCCTGCTCCGCCAGGACGCGGTAGAGGCGCGAGAGGTCGTTCACCCGCACCCAGGCCCACGAGCCGCGCAGCCGATCCTCCGAGGGGATGATCTCGCCGCGCGTGATGAGCATCTTGAAGGCGCCGTCGTACTCGACGAGGCGCGAGAGGGTTACCGGCCCCGGGTGGAGCTGGAATTCGGCGGCGCCCTGCGCCTTGTCGGGCCCCACCACCTGGCTCATGATCGCCTGCTCGCGCACCACCACCGGCGTGGCCCCGTCCGCCAGGGCGGCGGGCGCATTGCCGCAGTGCCACGCCAAAAAGACATCGTCCATCTGCTGATGCTGGATGGTCCAGTCGATAAAATGGGGCACGGTGGTCTCCAATGCCGCTCGGTACTGCGTTAGCATCGTGAGGGCGCCGAGCACGTCGACCTCGCAGGCCACCATCATCCCCTTGCCAGTGAGGCGCCCCAGCGTGGAGCAGGCGCAGATGCCATAGCGCTCTTGGATCTCGTTCCAACACGAGACGGCCATGGTTGACAGGTCGCGCTCTTGAAAGTAGCGCTGCAGCACGAGTTCCAGCCGCGCCATCTTGGCAACGGCCGCCTCGCTACAGGCGCCGCAATCCGCCTCGCGCCGCATCTCTTCCAGCGTGGCGATCAGCCGATGGTCGGCCTGGGGCCAGGCGTTGGCCGCGGCATACACCTCTGACTCGGGGATGCGCACGACGCGCTGCCGGAAGCGCTGGATGAGCGCCGACTCGTTGAAGGAGCAGGTCTCGAACCGCTCGGGGCGCAGGCCAACCATGCCGATGCGCGCCCCGTAAAAGGCGTCCACGACGGCGCACGCCTGGGCAAAGATGCGCACCGCGTGGGCCACCGCGGGCTCCTCGGGCCAGACGATACCGGCAAAGAGGTAGGGAATCTTGCGCCGGTAGAGCCCCGAGGTGATGGACAGGGTGCCACAGAAAGCGTCGGACCGGCGGCCGCCGTCGGCGGTCAAGGGGCCCTCCTTGGTGCCAAAGACGAGCACCGGCACGTCGAGCGCCTCGGCGATGGCCACAGCCGAGATCTCGTCGCCGAACGTCATGGCGCCGATGATGATGCCCTGCACCCCGCGCTGGGCGAACAGGTCGATGGTGGCGCGGGCGCCCAGGTCGTCGCGCACCAGGCCGTTATGGATGAGCCCCACACTCGGCGTGACGATTTCGACCCCCGGAACGGCGCTCAGGGCATCGACGCTGCGGCGGCGCATCTCGACGGCCCACTCCTCGTCAAAGGGGTAGCGGTGCGAGGGCACGAACCCCAGCCGGATCTTGTCCATCAGCCTACTCCTCGTGATATGACCCGGCTCTGCCGGGCTGGACCGGCGTCACCGGCCCACGGTGTGATGTCGCGCTATGACGCGTCAGAGATGCGAGATTCGGCCAGATGAGGGCAATCGCAGGCGCCCCGCCTGCACCAGGATTTGCAGCGACCGCGCCGTCCACACGGGCTCCAGGAGCGTGCCTTCCTCCATGGGGCGGCGGGTCTCCAGGCGCACGCCCGGGATGGAACGCACCGCCTCCACGGTTGGATGACGCACGGGGGCGTCCTGCCGGACGTCCTCGCGCGCGAGCGGCGCGCCCAGCACCTCCCCGAGGGCGTCCAGGGGCACCGCCAGCAGGCCAAAGAGGTCCCCCAGGCGCGGCGGCCCCGCCAACTTCGCCCAGAAGGTGGCGATGGCCAGCACCTGTGCGTCGGGCAGCTCCTCGCGACGGTAGAGGTTGCCGCTCACGGTGCACAACACCGGCGCGGGAATGGGTTCCTCTACGGGGGCGTCCGGCCGGACGCCCCTACGCTGTGGCAGCGTCTCGATGGTGCGCTGCTCGTAGACGAGGTGCGTCGCGTTGGCCGAGAGGAGTGCGACGGGCGCGCCGATCTCTTCGTGCACCTCACGCCCCAGGCACGCCAGCACGCCCTCATCCCCCTCCAACGACCCGCCGATGGCGCCGATGCCGGCCATCGACGTGCCGTCGGCTAGGCGGCGCCAGTGGCGCGGCTTGGTGATCTCCAGGTACAGGTGCGTGGCGTCCAGCAGCAGCGCCGACGCCCCGGTAAAGCGCCAGGTGCGCCCCCCGCTAAGCCGCGAGATGGCGTCTCCCAGGTCGGGGTAGGCCGTCAGGAGGTCGGCCATGGCGCCTACGCCGCCAGCGCCCGGGCGATGCGCTCGAGCGCCCAATCGAGGTCCTCGCGGGCGATCACCAGGGGCGGGCCCAGGCGCATGACGTCGTCGTGGGCCTCCTTGCACAGGATGCCCAGCTCCAGCAGGCGCTCCACGAGCCGGCGGGCGCCACCCGCCTCGGGGCGCAGCACGATGCCGACCCACAGCCCACGGCCGCGCACCTCCTCCACCAGGGGGCTGTCGATGGCGCGCAACCCCGCCAAAAAGTGCTTGCCCAGCTCCGCGGCGCGCTCGATGAGGCCCTCCTCCACGAGGACGCGCAGCGCCTCGCGGGCCACGGCGGCGCCCAGGGGATTGCCGCCATAGGTGGAGCCGTGGTCGCCCGGCCGAAAGACGCCCAGCACCTCGGCGGACGAGAGCACCGCCGAGACGGGGTACATCCCGCCGGAGAGGGCCTTGCCCAGGCAGACCACGTCGGGGCGCACCCCCTCGTGCTCGCAGGCGAGGAGGCGGCCGGTGCGCCCCAGGCCGCTCTGGATCTCGTCGGCGATGAGCAGGACGCCGTGACGCGTGCAGATGTCGCGCACCTGGCGCAGATACCCCTCGGGGGGCACGACGACGCCCGCCTCACCCTGGATCGGCTCGATGAGCACTGCCACGGTGTTGGGCGTCACGGCCGCCTCCAGCGCCTCGGCGTCGCCGTACGGCACGCGGACAAAGCCGGGGGTCAAGGGGCCAAATCCCTCGCGGTACTGGGGCTCCGTGGAGCAGCTCACCGCCGCGATGGTGCGCCCGTGAAAGTTCCCCTCGGCGGTAATGATCTCGGCGCGGTCGGCCTCCACCCCCTTGACGGTGTAGCCCCACTTGCGCGCCGCCTTCATGGCCGTCTCCACCGCCTCGACGCCAGTGTTGGCGGGCAGCATCATGGCATAGCCGGTGAGTGCGCACAGCTCGCGCGCCAGGAGGGGGAGCTGGTCGTTGCGAAAGGCGCGGGAGGTGAGGGTCAGGCGCCCCGCCTGCTCCACGAGGGCTCGCACCAGACGGGGGTGGCAGTGCCCCTGGTTGAGGGCCGAGTAGGCCGCCAGCATGTCCAGGTAGCGCAGCCCGGCGACGTCATAGACCCAGGCCCCCTCACCACGCGTGAGGACCACGTCGAGGGGGGCATAGTTGTGGGCCGTGTAGCGCCCTTCCAACGCAATGTACTCGTTAGCGTCCATCCGCTCACCCAGCCCCGGGCCACGGGGCGAACCGGTGGCCCCGGACAGCATGGGCCACATCAGCAGCCGATTCTACCATAACCGGCGCGTTACGGGAAACCCACCACCCGGATTGTGCGTTGTGGGTTGTGCGTTGCGCGTCGCCGCGCGGTGACAGGTTCCAGGTGACAGGTCGCAGGCTCTAGCGAATGGATGCCCTGAAGCCTGTAACCTGTCACCCGGAACCTGTCACCAAGCGGAAACTCACAACCCACAACGCACAACCCTCTACAGGATGAGCATGCTGTCGCCGAGGCTGTAGAAGCGATAGCCCTCGCGGATGGCCTCCTCGTAGGCGCGCATGATGCGGTCGCGCGTGGCGAACGCCGAGACGAGCATGAGCAGCGAGGAGCGCGGCAGGTGAAAGTTGGTCACCAGGGCGTCGACGACGCGAAAGCGGTAGCCGGGGGTGATGAACAGGTCGGTGGGCCCGTCCCACTCCCTCACCCGAGTACCCTCGGGCGCTACCCGAGTACCCTCGGGCGCTACCCGAGTACCCTCGGGCGCTACCGTAGCCCCCTCCACCGCCCGCGCGGCCGTCTCGAGCACCCGCACCGACGTGGTGCCCACGGCGATGACACGCCGCCCCTCCGCCCTGGCGCGGTTGACGGCGTCGGCGGCCTCGGCGCCCAAGCGGCAGTACTCGGTATGGATCTGGTGGTCCTCCACGCGCTCCTCGGTGACGGGGCGAAAGGTGTCCAGCCCGATGTGCAGCAGCACCGTGGCCCACGCGACCCCCAGCTCCCGGGTGCGCGCCATGAGTTCGGGCGTAAAGTGCAGCCCGGCGGTGGGCGCCGCCGTCGAGCCCTCGGCGCAGGCGTAGACGGTCTGGTAGCGCTCCGGGTCGTCCAGCGCCTGGTGGATGTACGGCGGCAGGGGCACCTCGCCCAGGGACTGCAGCCGGCCGTCTACCGGCGCGTCGAAGCGCAGCAGCCGTCCGCCGGATGGCGTGATCGCCTCCACGGTGGCGGCAACGGGCGCCGCGGCCGCTGCCGGTTCCGACGCGTCGCCGGCCCGCGGAAAGAGGAGTCGCTGCCCTACGGGGACGCGGCGTCCCCGCACCAGCGCCTCCCAGCGCAACGGATCGCGCCGCGCCAGGAGGAGCACCTCGACGCGGCCGCCGCTGGGATCCTTGACCGCCCGCAGCCGCGCCGGGATGACGCGCGTCTCGTTGGCCACCAGCAGGTCGCCGGGGCGGAGGTACTCGACGATGTCGCGAAAGGTGCGGTGCTCGAACTCGCCCGTGGCGCGATGCACCACGAGGAGGCGCGAGGCGTCGCGGGGCTCCAGCGGCTGCTGGGCGATGCGGTCCTCGGGCAGGTGATAGTCGAACTCGGAGGTCAGCACGATGATCTATCGATCCGGAATCTAGCGTTTGGCGAGCGCCAGCCACAACGCCAGGGCGAGGCAGCCGATGGCCAGCGCGGCCACGGTGCTCTCGGCCAGCATGGCGGCGCCGAGGATCATGGCCACATCGGCGCTGGCGCCGCCGCGGCGCTCCATCCAGTACTGGAAGAAGGGGTTGAGGCTAAAGAGCACGTTGATGGTCAACAGCAGGGCGAACCCCGCCAGGGCGAGCAGGCTCGGCCAGTCGCGGCGACGGTGCAGCAGATAGCCGCTGGCGGCGACGGCGCCGACGTAGGCCAGCGCCACCGGCAGGCGCAACAGGAACCGTGTAAAGAAGGGAAACAGCATTGTCCAGGCCCCCTTGCGACCTGCAGGCGTGGGAAGGAATGGAACGCGGATTTCCGCGGATTCTCTGCCGCGCCCCCCACGCGCGCGTACCCCATCCATCCGGCGACACCACCGCGCCGCGCCGATCCTGATTGATCCGCGTCAATCAGCGTCCGATCAGCGGAATCCGCGTACCATCGGACCTCCGCAACGACGAGCCTAGCGGCGCAGGCGGAGGATGACGTTCAGCAGGATGGTGAGGAGGATGCTCAGCAGCAGCGACGTGGCCAGCGGGAAAAAGCACGTGACGTTATCGCGCTGGATGCGGATGTCGCCCGGCAGCCGGCCCAGGAACGGCAGGCGGCCCCCCAGGGTCAGCAACAGCCCGATGACGAGCAGCACCCCGCCCAGCACCAGCAACAGCCGTCCCAATTCCTGCATCCCCGGCATCGTTCACCCTCACACGCAATCGACGCGCCTCACAGCGACGCGCCGCTGTGCGACGCGTCGATTATAGCCACCCACGAGACGCGGGCCAAACGGGGGGCGATTGCGGTGCCGCAGAACCTGAGGCATATTGCCCGCCAGTGGCCGTCGCGCAATCCCGCTTGTTCAGGAGGATCGCCATGCCTTTCGACCCAGCCCGACACCACCGACGCTCGACGCGCTTGCGAGGATATGACTACTCCGGGGCCGGAATATACTTTGTGACCCTCTGCACTCTGAGCCGTGAATGCCTGTTCGGTGACATCACAGATGCGTCGATGCAGCCGAGTAAGGCTGGAGAGATCGTCCAAGAGGAGTGGCTACGCTCAGCAACCATCCGCAGCGAGATCGCGCTGGACGCGATGGTGGTGATGCCCAACCACCTGCACGGCATCGTCATCATCCAAGGCGTAGGGGCGACCGGCGGGTCGCCCGCGGAAGCGGACCCCTTACAACCGGCGGACCAGCCCAGCCCACCCGCTACCGCAACGGCGCACGCGGCCAATTACCATCCCTACCTACGCGACGTACGGGCGACCGGCGGGTCGCCCACGGAAGCGGACCCCTCACAACCGGCGGACCAGCCCAGCCCACCCGCTACCGCAACGGCGCACGCGGCCAATTACCATCCCTGCCTACGCGACGTAGGGGCGACCGGCCGGTCGCCCACCGAGGCGGCCTCACCACAACCGGAGCGCAAGGCCGATCGCGATGCCTGCCTGCGCGACGTAGGGGCGACCGGCCGGTCGCCCCTACAGCCAGGGCCGGCGAAGCGATCGCTCGGTGCGCTCATCGCCGGGTTCAAGGCTGCCACCACAAAGCGCATCAACGCCTGGAGAGGAACGCCCGGAAACCCTGTGTGGCAACGCAACTACTACGACCGCATCATCCGCGACGAGGACGAACTGTGGCGCATTCGTGAATATATCGCCAACAACCCGGCCCAATGGGCGGTAGACAGAGAGAACCCTCTGGTCGTTGCGCAGAGAGCACCCTCTCGGCCAAAAACGTAGGGGCGACCGGCCGGTCGCCCCTACATACGCGTGTGCGGCGGGACGCGTTTTGGGCGCGCCCCGCCGCGCGTCTTTACCGCGTGATGGTGTAGCCGATGGTCAACCCCTCGATATAGTTGTGCACCTGCACCAGGTAGGTGCCGGCCACCTCGGAGGCCAGCGTCACGCGGCGCTCACTGGAGTCGCCGGTGGGCTGCGCCACGAACTCTTGGCCCTCGGGGCCATAGATGGTGAACCCCACGCCCGGGCTGATGACAGAGTTGTCGGGGGCGTAGGTCATCGTCAGTTCGACCTCGCTGTTATCGCCCGGATAGGAGAGGGTGTAGCGGTCGAACGCGCCGCCCGCGCTCCCCATCAGCGTGCCCGAGGCCGAGGCCTCCAGCGTCATGACCCCCTCCTCGGCGGGCGCCTCAGGGGTGGGCGTCCCGGGTGCGGGCGTCGCGCCCGGAGAAGCGGGCGTCGCGCCCGGAGGCGTAACCGGCGCCGGGGTCGGGGTGCCCTCGGGCGTCGGCTGCGGCGTGGGAGTGGCCGCCGGCGCGGGCAACCCCTCGGCGGCGATGGTGTACGACACCGTCACGCCGTCGACATAGTTGTACACCTGCACCAACCAGCGGGTAGCATCTGACTCGGCGTGCGAGAGGTCCTCGCGGCCATCCTCATCGCCGGTGGGGGTGCTCTCGCCGACATCAAAGCCGGCGGGCCCATAGACGTTGAACCCGACGCCCGCCAGCGTGGCCGGATCGCCCGGCGCAAAGCTTGCCACGATCCGCACGACGATATCATCGCCGGGGTAGTCGATGAGGTAGTAGTTAAAGGCGCCGGCGTTGCTGCCGGTGATGCTGCCGCTCACCGGCGTGTCCCCCACGAGCATCTGCGCCGTCTCGGGGGTATCCTGGCCCAACGCCACGCCGGCCGCTCCCACGACCAGCAGCAGGGCGAGGGCGAGACTCACGAACACCTTGCGATACATAGTACAAACCTCCGCGCGATCATTCCAAGAGCGCCATGAAAGCGCGATGCCATAACCACTCCCCCTAAGCCTAACATAAAGCAGCCTTTGGCGCAAGGGTATTTGCGACACTGAGGGCACAGAGAGCACGGAGAACGCAGGGGAGACACCATATTCCTCTTTCGT
>ERZ747221.2593-NODE-2593-length-15719-cov-3.321826_pt1 | contig 15719 bp, 16 predicted proteins | sample MGYA00374949_ERZ747221 | MGnify/ENA primary metagenome ERZ747221 (study PRJEB28779, sample SAMN05720172) | bioreactor metagenome | isolation source: Anaerobic biogas reactor | place: USA:Washington, USA | collected 2015-08-08 ... | reverse complement strand
GGACCCTCGAGCTATTGCACGAGATGGGGGTGGCGGGCGTGGTGGAGCTGGGAGACGGCCAGCGGCGCTACGAGCTGCTCAGCGTGGAGGGGCCGCATCACCATATGAAGTGCCGTTGCTGCGGCGAGATGGTGCGGGTGGAGCCGGAGGAGCTTCAGCCGCTCCTGGAGGCGCTAGGGCGAGCCCACGGCTTTCAGATCGACCTCGACCACCTGGTGATCGAAGGGCTGTGCGCCCGGTGCCGTGAAGCGCAGGGCGCGAAAGGCTAATCGCCGGGAGGCTGCTGGCTGCTCTCAGCGGGGCGCGCCGGGGCGCTGGCGGCGTCGCGGTGGCGGTTGCAGCCCCTGGGGCAGTGCCACCAGCCATCCGGGAGGCGCACCTCGGGGCAGGGGACCGGGGACCAGGTCATCCCGCACTGGGCGCAGCGCAGCTTGACGCGGAACTTGTTGAGGATCTGGACCCCGACGGTGTCCAGGGATTCGGTGGTCAACCTGATCTCTGGCATGGCGAGCCTCCTTTGGCTGCGGCACGGGTGGGCGGCGCGCCGGGCCTGGCGATCCACCCCGGGAGCGACAGACCTGCTGCTTGCCCACTTGCAGTATAGCCTCATTGTGCGCCGATGTCAATGCCCGAAGCGCAGAAACGCAGGGCTGGCGAGACCCTGCGGCCAGAAACGGGCAACGAGAACGCGCACTAGACTTGACAGCTTTGCCAATGCCGCTTATACTGTATTCGTTGCTCAATGGCGAGTACCTCTGCACTCGCGGTGAACAACCCACGGGCGGACCACGTCTGGCCGATTCATATGTACTCGCAGACCCATCCGGCCCGGTTTGTCGTGTGCCATTCCTGCAAAGAGTTGCGCAAGGAGGTGACGCTGCGAGACCCTACCCCGTTCTATTGCTTCGCCTGGCCCGGTCTATACTGTGTCCGCGTCTAGTCTGCACATAGGAGGATCACATGGCTATCGAGAAAAAGCTCAATCGGCGCGACTTTTTGCGTGGGACGGCGATCGCCGCGGTGGGCGTCATGGCGGCGAGCTGTGCCCAGCCCACCCCGATCATCGTGGAAAAAGAAGTGCCGGTCGAGAAGGTTGTCAAAGAGACGGTGGTCGTTGAGAAGCAGGTCCCCGTCGAAAAGATCGTCAAGGAGACCGTCGTCGTCAGCAAAGAGATCGCCATCGAGAAGGTGGTCACGGCGACGCCAGTGCCTCCCAAGTTCTTTGAGGCCCCCATGCTGGCCGAGTTGGTCAAGGCCGGCAAGCTTCCGCCAGTTGAGGATCGCCTGCCCGTGGATCCCATGGTCATCGCCCCCGTGGACACCATCGGCACCTACGGCGGCACCTGGCGCATGGTCGCCTCCGGCACCAGCGATTTCAGCGGCCACTCCTCGCGCGTCAACCCCGTGGAAGGTTTCATCACCTGGGGCATGGACGGCGCGTCCATCGTGCCCAACCTGGCCAGCAAGTGGGAGATCGGCGATAACGGCGCCAGCTTTACCTTCTACCTGCGCAAGGGCGTCAAGTGGTCGGATGGCAAGCCCTTCACCGCCGCCGATGTCCTCTTCCTGCACGAGGATGTCTACAAGAACACCGAGCTGACCCCCAACTATCCAGGCGGCTTCAAGATGGCGGGCGAGCCGGCCGTGGTGGAAAAGCTGGACGACTATACCTTCAGCATCAAGTTCGCCGCGCCCTATGGCCTCTTCCCGCTGAACATGGCGGCGGACTTTTCCGGCTGGTCGGAAGTGCCCGCCCACTATATGAAGCAGTTCCATGCCTCCTACACGGCCAAGGCCAACCTGGACAAGATGGTGGCTGATAACAAGCTCGAGACCTGGATGCAGCTCTACAGCGCCAAAGGCAACTGGATGAACAACCCCGAAAAGCCGCTCCTGCGGCCCTGGTTGATGGTCCAGCCCCCGCCGGAGACGACGCTTATCTTGGAGCGGAACCCCTACTACTGGAAGGTGGACCCGGACGGCAACCAGCTCCCCTACATCGATCGCCAGCGCCACACCCTGGTGGAGAGCGTCGACGTAATCAACCTGCGCGCCGTTGCCGGCGAGATCGACAACCAGATGCGCAACATCGCCCTGGCCAGCTATCCGCTGTACAAAGAGAACGCGGCCAAGGGTGGCTATGATGTGTACCTGTGGAAGATGGCCGAGACCGGCGCTTGCTTCTTCCCCAACCAGACCCTGCTGAAGGACGACGTGCTGCGCGGGATCATGCAGGACATCCGCTTCCGCAAGGCGCTGCAGTATGCCATCGACACCGACGAGGTGAACGAGCTGCACTATGTCGGCCAGGCCAGCGACATGACCTCCTGCGTCCCCGACGAGCTCAAGGGCGAAAAGATCTTTGAGGAATACACCTACGATGTGGCCAAGGCCAACGCGCTGCTGGACGAGATGGGCCTGGACAAGAAAGGGCCCAACGGCTGGCGGTTGCGCCCCGACGGGCAGGAGCTCTCGCTGACGGTCGAAACGGCCGCTTCCTGGACCACCGTGGTACCGGTCGCGGAGCTGGTCGCGGGCTACTGGCAAAAGATCGGCATCAACGCCGTGCTCAAGAGCCTCATGTACGAAGGCTGGTGGGATCGGGTTGGCACCTCCGAGTATCAAGTGATCGCGTACCTGCTGGAGAACTTTGATCCGCTGATCAACCTGACCTACCCCCGCAACTATTTCGTTACTTCCTATGACTGCTACTGGGGCACCCTGTGGGGCGCCTGGTACAATGCGGGCGGCAAGGCGGGCGAGGAGCCGCCGGACTGGGTGAAGGAGCTCCAGACGGCCTATGATGGCGTCAAGGGCGAGACCGACCCGGCCAAGCAGATCGCGGTGATGAACGACGCCTTCAAGGTGTGGCTCGAGAGCCACAACATCGTCCACACCGTCGGCCGCTACCCGCAGCCAGTGATCGTCAAAACCAGTTTCAAGAACTTCCCCAAGGACGGCGTGAACGGCTGGCCTCTGCGCAGCCCGGGCTACTCCCGGCCTGAGCAGTACTTTATGACCGCCTAGCCGTCAATCGTTGCGACAAGCAGGGAGCCGCGTGCGCGCACGCGGCTCCCTGACCCCAGGGCTCTGTCCCGGAGCCCGGCTGCTGGCCGCTGTGGTGAGGATGCTGCGGCTCGCTTAGCAGCCTGTGGTTGTGCAGTAGCGGCTTGAGTCGCGTCCGGGCTGGATCGGGCGCGCCCGAAGCCGCTGCTACATAGATGATCCGCGAACAGATGTGACCTATGCCCAATCAACAGGGAGCCTAGCTTATGTTCCAGTATGTTGTGCGCCGCATTCTGTATATGGTCCCGACGCTGATTGCCGTTACCATCATCAGCTTTGTGGTAATCGAGCTGCCGCCTGGCGATTATCTGACCAACTATGTGAACCGCCTGATGTTGCAGGGCGAGTTCCTGGATGAGGCCCAACTGGAGGCGCTGAAAGTACAATACGGCCTCGGCCAGCCGATCTACATCCGCTACCTGAAATGGATGTCTGGCGTGGTGCGCGGCAATTTCGGTGTTTCGATGGAGTGGGGCAAGCCGGTCGGCGAGCTCATCGGGCAGCGCCTGCTGCTCACCGTGGTCATCTCGCTGGCGACGACCCTTTTTATTTGGGCGGTGGCGATGCCCATCGGCATCTATTCGGCCACACACCAGTATTCGATCGGCGACTATATCTTTTCGTTCATCGGGTTCGTGGGCGTTGGCGTGCCTGAGTTTATGATCGCCCTGATCTTTTTATGGGTAGGCTTTTCCCGATTTGGCGTCAACCTGAGCGGGCTCTTCTCCGAGCAGTATGTCGAGCAAGGGTGGAGCTTTGGCAAGGTGGTGGACATGCTCAAGCACATGTGGGTTCCGCTCATTGTGCTGGGCCTGGGTGGAACGGCGGGCATGATCCGCACCACTCGCGCGAATCTCCTGGACGAGCTGCGCAAGCCCTACGTGACCACGGCGCGCTCGAAGGGCCTGACGGAGCGCAAGGTGATCTGGAAGTACCCGGTCCGGCTGGCGCTGAATCCCTTTGTGAGCGGACTGGCCTACCTGTTGCCCGGCCTGGTCGGCGGCTCGACGATCATCTCGGTGGTGCTGAGCCTGCCCACCAGCGGGCCGCTCTACCTCAAGTCGCTCCAGACTCAGGATATGTACCTGGCAGGCACCTTTGTGCTCATGTTTAGCGTGCTGACGGTGATCGGCACGTTGATATCGGATATCCTCTTGGGTGTGCTGGATCCGCGCATCCGCTACGAATAACCAGGATGGGAAAGTGACGGACGAGATGGAAGAGAAAGACACCCGAGTTATCGAGTCTCCAGTCGTGGACGCGCAGCAGGAACTGGTTGACGCCAGCCAAGAGGACAGTGTCTTTGTGGCCACGCAGTGGCAGCTCATGTGGTGGCGTTTCCGCAAGCACAAGCTGGCCATGATCGCAGGCGTCATTCTGCTGCTCCTCTATTGTATCGCCCTGTTTCCCGAATTCCTGGCAACCTATAGTCCACACGAGAGCCGCAAGCTCTTCTCTCAGGTGCCGCCGCACAAGGTCCGCTTTGTGGATAGCGAAGGCAAGTTCGGCTTGCGCCCCTTCATCTATGCCTATGAGCGCACACGCGACCCAGACACCTTGCGATTGGTCTACACGCCCGATCTGGACGCCAAGTACTACCTGGGCTTTTTCGTGCGCGGATTTGACTACAAGGTGTTGGGCCTCGTCGCATCCAATCTCCATCTCGTAGGCGTAAAGCCGGACGAGACGGGCACGGCTCCTGAGGTCTTTTTGATGGGGACCGATAACCTCGGGCGTGACTTGTTTTCGCGGATGATGTATGGCACGCGCATCTCGCTCTCCATTGGTCTGATCGGAGTCGCGTTCAGCTTTCTTTTTGGCATCACGCTGGGCGGACTGTCAGGGTACTATGGCGGCGTCGCGGACCTGGTCATCCAGAGAGTCATCGAGTTCATCCGCGCCGTGCCTGGCATTCCCTTGTGGATGGCGCTGAGCGCGGCGCTGCCCGCCACCTGGCCGCCGCTGCGCGTCTACTTTGGCATCACCGTGATCCTCTCTTTCCTGAGTTGGACCGGCCTAGCGCGCATCGTGCGCGGGCGGTTCCTGGCGCTGCGAGAAGAGGACTTTATCATGGCGGCGCGACTGGCGGGCTCGGGGGAGATGCGCATCATCTTCAGGCACATGGTCCCCTCCTTCACCAGCTATATCATCGCCTCGCTCACCCTCTCCATCCCCGGCATGATCCTCGGCGAGACCTCGCTCAGTTTCCTGGGGCTGGGGCTCCGCCCACCGGTGATCAGTTGGGGGGTGTTGCTCCAGGGCGGGCAGAACCTGCAGGCGGTAGCCCAGACGCCCTGGCTGATGCTGCCGGGCATCTTTGTCATCGTCACCGTGCTGGCCTACAACTTTCTCGGCGATGGCCTGCGCGACGCGGCGGACCCGTACTCCCGATAACGCGGCTGCTGTTCCTGGCTCCCTGAAGGCTCCGAGTCTGACGCAGGCTCGGAGCCTTTTTGACGGCTTGGCCAAAGCGTGTATGCTCTCGGACAGTATATCGGATCGCTGGCCTTGCCACAGGCTATTGGCGATAGGCCAGCGCCAAGATCATGCAAAGGATGGTGTTGAGCGCATGGAATGGCTGCAAATGGCGCGATGGTCACCCTACGCCGTGGGCGCCGGGATCGGCGTCCTGAGTTGGCTGGCCTTTCTCCTCTCGGACAAGGCCATCGGCTGCTCTACGGCCTTTGCCCGGACGGCGGGCATGGTGGAGCGGTGGTGGCGCGGCGACAAAGTGCTGCAGAAGGAATACTATAAGCGCTTTGTGCCGGCCATCGATTGGGAGTGGATGCTGGTGTTGGGCATCGTCATCGGGGCTTTCCTATCGGCGCAGCTCTCCGGCCAGTTCCGCTGGGAGTGGGCGCCGGCGCTCTGGCGGACGACCTTTGGCGCGGCGGCGTGGCCTCGGGTGCTGGCGGCCTTTGTCGGCGGCGCGCTGATGGGGATCGGGGCGCGGTGGGCCGGGGGCTGCACCAGCGGCCATGGCATCAGCGGCACGCTGCAACTGGCGGTGAGCAGTTGGCTGGCGGCGGCCTGCTTCTTTATCGGCGGGATCGTCACCGCGCAATTGATCTACGGCCTGGCGGGCTGAGGAGGCGAGCACATGTTGAACCGCATCCGTTCTCAGAAGGGCCTGCAACTGCTGATCGGCCTGTTGCTGGGCATCGCCTTTGGCTTTTTGCTGCAGCGCAGCGGCGCCACCTATTACGAGGTGATCATCGGCCAGTTGCTCCTCACCGACCATACCGTGTTGAGGCTAATGCTCTCAGCGGTGGTGGTGGGCATGGTCGGGGTGCACCTGATGCGCAGCTTGGGCTGGGTGCAGCTTCATCCCAAACCCGGCTCCCTGGGAACCTCCGTGGTGGGCGGGCTGATCTTTGGCGTCGCCTTTGCGATCCTGGGCTATTGCCCCGGGACCGCGGTGGCGGCGGCGGGGCAGGGGTCGCTGGACGCGTTGCTGGGCGGGACGCTGGGCATGGTGGTGGGGGCTGGCCTCTTTGCTGCCAGCTACCCCCGGCTCAAGCCGATTCTCAACAAGGGAGATTTCGGCGAGTTGACCCTGCCCGAGCTGTTCAAGGTGAACGCGTGGGTCGTGGTCGTGCCAGTGGCGGCGGCCATCGTGGGGCTGCTGTGGTGGCTCGACGGGGTGGGGAGCTAAACGATCCCCATACGGCAGACAGCAAAAGCGCGCGCCATCGTTGGTGGTGCGCGCTTTTGGTGTGCGCGGCGTGACGCTAGCTCCCCTGGCGGCGAGCCAGGAAGAGGGCGCGGGACAGCGCCAGCACGGCGACCAGCCCGAGGAGCAGCCCCGTGGCCAGGGTGAGCCGAACCTGTAGATACAGGGCCAGCAGCGCGAGCAAGAGCCCCGCGCCACTCGCCGCGGCCAGTTGCGCCAGGTGCCCTCGCTCCAGGCTGGCGCGGCCCTCGACGCGGTCGGCCGACTCGAGGCGCTGGCTAAAATGCGCGAGGTCCCAAGCGGCCAGCGCGAGGACCGTCGCCAGCAGCATGGTCGCCGGCGAGAGGCCGCGCCAGATCCCCCAGGCCGCGCCGGCGGTGGAAAGGATAAACAGGAGATCGATCAGCCTGCCTGTCCAGGCGCCCGGAGGGGCGATCCGGCGCTGGCTGCTCAGCAGCCCAATCCCGCCGATGGCCGCGGCCAGCAACGCCTCTGCTGGGTGGCGGCCGAGGGCGAAGGCGCCGGCCAGCGCCGCCGTTAGCCCGAGCACGGCGAGGGTCTGGGCGATGCGGATCATGTCATCCCTCCTGCGCTGATGGTTCGCAAGAGCTGTGGGACGCGGCCGGTCGCCTGGGCCAGGGCGCGCTCCAAGGGCTGATCCACCGGCCAATCGACCACCACGGCGCCGGTCCGGCGCAGCGTGCCCAACAGCGCCCGGCGCTCCAGCCGCGCCAGCCGCGCGGCCAGCTCCACCTCACGGCTGGGGGCGAAGGCGCCGGCTTCAAAGCTCACCGGGTCGGGGCTCACCACCAGGAGCTGATAGCCCTGGGCGCGCAGCCGCGTGAGGAAGGGTAGATCCTCCGGGCAAAGGGCGCTGATGAGGACGAGCTGGGAGCGAGCGGGGAAGAACCTCGCTGGAAGCCGGTCCAGCGACTCGAAAACGACGCTCTCGCTGGCGCGGGCGCGGGCCAGGGCGCGGAGGATGCGCTCACGCTGCACCTTGCCATAGCCGGGAAAAGTCCAATCCAGGAACCAGCCATAGATGAGCAGCCCAACGCGGTTCCCATCGTTGAGGAATGCCTCGGCCAGGGCGGCGGTGGCGCGGACAGAGTGCTCCAGCAGCGATTGCTCGCCGCGGCGGATGTCGTGGCGCTGCCGGCCATCCAGGATCAGGCCCACATCGGCGGTACGCTCCTGCTCGAACTCGTTGGTGAACAGGGCGCGGGGGTGTCGGGCGCTGGCACGCCAGTTGATCCAGCGCAAAGGGTCGCCGCGCTGGTACTCGCGGACCCCGTAGAACTCGACCCCAGGGCCGCCCTGGCGTGCGGGGATCGGCCCAGCAAAGCCATGCGTCCGCTGCGGGCGGATCTCCACGTGGCGCAGGGCCTGGCTTCCGGGGACGATGAGCAGGTGGTTGAGGGCGGGCAGCACCAACCTGCGGGCCGCGATGCCCAACGGATCGCTGACGGTCACTTCCGCGCCGCGCCAGACATAATCGCCGCGCTCGCCGCTCACGACATAATCCAGAGTCAAGGAGGCCCCTCGCGGCAAAGCGCCCACGACCGAGGTAGCGCCTTCCTCCAGGGCCGCCAGGGGCGGGAGGAGGTCGCGGATCGCCACCATCGGGGTGTCCGCCCCCTCGTTCGTGACGGTCAACTGCACCGAGACCCGGGCTCCCTGGGGCGCCCGCGCGCTGCTGAGGGAGCGGCGCGCCGCCAGGCGTGGGACGTCCGGGCCGCGCAGTTGAGATGCCACCAGGTGAGCGATCAAGGGCAAGGCCAAGACCACCCAGCCGCGCTCCAACGCGGCCAGACCCACGATCAGCAGCACATAGGCCAGGATGCTCAGCAGCAGGAATTGTCTCATCTTGCCAATCCAGGCGCTATCGGGCAGGCCCTTCGGTGTCCTCGATCACGGGGACGGGGATGCTGTTCGTGATGTCGGCGATGACCTTGCCTGTGGCGCGGCGATCCATCCATAGGTCCGGCTCCAGGATCAGCCGGTGGTTGAGCACGGCTGGCACGAAGAGCTTGATATCATCCGGCAGGACGTAATCGCGACCGCGCAGGGCCGCCCATGCGCGGGAGAGCTTGAGCAGGGCCAGGGAGGCGCGCGGGCTGGCCCCCACGGCGACGTTGGGCGCGCTCCGCGTGGCCGCCACCAGGGCGACGATATAGCGCTCCAGGTCGGGGTCAACGTGGATGCCCTCCACCGCCTGGCGCATGCGCGCCAGCTCGGCGCTGTTGGTCACCGCCTGCAGGGCGAACTCGTCGCGGCGGCGTTCGCGGCGGCGACTGAGGATCTCTCGCTCCTCGTCTTGGGTGGGATAGCCCACCGCCAGCTTGACCAGGAATCGATCGAGCTGGGCCTCCGGCAAGGGAAAGGTCCCCTCGTACTCGATGGGGTTCTGCGTGGCGATGACGACGAACGGCTCCGGCAGGCGCATGGTCTCGCCCTCCAGGGTCACCTGGTACTCTTGCATCGCCTCCAGCAGGGCCGATTGCGTTTTGGGGGAGGCGCGGTTGATCTCGTCGGCGAGGATGATATTGGCGAAAACCGGCCCCGGATGTAGCGTGAAGCGCCCCTCTGCGCGGTCATAGATGTAGCCGCCGGTGATGTCCCCAGGGAGGAGGTCGGGGGTGAACTGGATGCGGCGAAAGTCCAGCCCCAGCGCAGTGGCCAGGCTCTTGGCGATCAGCGTCTTGGCCAGGCCCGGGTAATCCTCCAGGAGGACGTGTCCGCCGGAGAGCAAGGCGGCCATGATCCGCTCCAACAGGAGTCTCTTGCCGACCACGGCGCGTTCCACCTCCTGGATCACGCGCTGGGCGAGATGGGCAACCTCGGTTACCTCGGGCGCGCCGAGAGAGGGGGGCGTCAGTGTCATCTCTCCACCTCCAGGAGTTGCTCGATATAGGCGATGACCTGGTCGGGCTGAGGCCGCGATTCCGTCACCCTCGGAGCGTCCGGGCGACGGCGGACAAGCGCCAGCCGCTTCCTCGCCGACTCGCCCAGGGAGCCCAGGTCGGCTTGCAGGTAGCGCCGGAACCCTTCGGGCAGGCCACTGTTCCCCGCGCGGAGATGTTGCCGGGCCTCTTGCAGGGGGATGCGGTCGCGGTAGGCCAGCGCCTGCGCGGCCAGTTCGGCCAGGCGTTGCGCCAGCCGCCACTGCCCATAGCGGCCCTGCTGCGCCAGACGCACATAGCGCAGCTCGGCCGTGATGGGCCCCACGGCAGGTAGCGGCTCCTCATCGCCCGCGGGCCGCTTGGGGCGGCGCGGGGCCAGGCTGCGCGCCGCCAGCGACAGGGCCGCCGCGAGCAGCGTCGTCCACCAGGCCCAGCGAGGGACGCTCTGGAAGAGCAGGTGAACGGTCCAAAGGACCTGAGCCAGGCGCGTCACCACGGCGCGGGCGATGTCGCGAAAGGCGAGGATCAGCGCCGCGAGCAGGAGGAGCGCCGAGAGGACGAGGGCAAGCCCTAGCCAGCGTCGCCTGCTCATGGCCGCCTCCCTGCGCTGGCAGCGATGGCGGCGAGGCAGTCCAGCGCTTCGCGCTCCTCATCGGGCCCGGGCGCCCTGGCGCCGTAGCGGGCGCGCTCAAAGAGCCGGGTGAGGCGCGCGACCTGGGCCTGCGGCAGGCCGCTGCGCGCCAGCCGGCGCTCGAACTCGCGCGGCGTCATGGCGCGCGAGCGCTCGATCCCTTGCTGCTCTCGCACCACGCGCAACATGCCCTGATAGCAGCGGAGCACGGCGTTGCGCAGGCCGTCGCCAGCGAGCAGCGCGCTCCGCGCGGCCTCGGCCTCTTGGCCCAGTTGCCCCAACAGGCGAGCCTCGGGGCCGCTTCGGCGCAGGATGAGCCACGCCACCGCGGCCAGCAGGGCGACCACCAGCAGCGCCAGCAGTGAGGCGATGCCGTAGACCAGCCAGGGAGGCGGGCTGGCCAGGAACTCGGCGGGCGGGGTGAGCGAGGGGAGCTCGCCTGTGTCAGAGGGCGCCCCCAACTCCTGAGCCGCTCCGGCGAGAAACCTCGTGGCGACTCGGCTGATGGCCCAAAAGAGGCAAAAGAGGGTGAGGGCCGCGCCGAGGTCGCGCACGAAGCGCTTGCGGGCCTCGGGCGAGATGATCAGATAGACGAGGACAAAGGGGACCAAGATGAGAAGGGCGAGGCCCACGTAGCGCAGCGAAATGGGCCGGCCGTCAGCGGCGGGGAGGGGCAGTACTGGAAGCGACGGGAGGCGCCAGTTCAGGCGGAAAGGAAACGGGCCCGCCGGGGCGTTGAGGTCCAACGCGGGGAGGCCCGCCGCCAATAGGATCATCGCCGCCAAGGCGATACCGGCCAGAGCCAGCATCCCCAGCTTGTCGCTTCTGGTCATGTCGCTTTCCTTGCCACCCTGCAAATGGCGACCGGCGCCAGCGAGCCCCGCGATGTTGGAAGCAAAGACCCTACAGGTCGTGCCAGACCTGTAGGGTCCGGTTCGGTGCTACTTGATCGGGATGATGCTGCCGGTGCGCGAGGACTCGTAGATGGCGGTAAAGATCTGAACCGATTTGCGGCCCTCGTAGCCGTCGCACTGCACCTTGGTCCCCTTGGTGATGGCCGAAACCATGTCCTCGATGATATTCCTGGGCAGGTTCGGATCCACCGGGATATCGGCCAGCTTGGTGTCGGGATCCACGGCCGAGTGGTAGAGCGTGATGTCGTTATCCTTCCAGAGCAGCGCGCCCTGGCTGCCGTTGATCTCGATCACGCTGCCCAGGTCGGAGGTGCTGCAGGTGGTGGTGTGCAGCGCCGCCCAGGCCCCGCTCTGAAACTCGACCATGGCCATGGTCTGGTCCTCGGTCTCGATGGGGTGGTTGAAGGTGCCGCTGCGCCCCATCACGCTTTTGACCGGGCCGAGGAACCATTGCAGCAGGTCCACAAAGTGGACGCCCTGGTTGGCGATGGAGCCGCCCTCGGTGGCCTTGCGGCTGCGCCACCCCGCTGGCGACCCGCCGCCATAGTAGCTCATGTCGCGGTACCACTTCATGATCAGGTCGGCGCAGATGAGCTTGCCCAGCTTGCCCTGTTGCAGCGCCATGCGGATCTGGTGGTTGATGGGGTTATAGCGGCTGTCAAAGTCCACGGCGAGGATCTTGCCCGCCTTTTTGGCGGCGGCGATGGCGGCGTCGGTCTTGGCCACGCTGATGTCCATCGGTTTGGTCGTGTGGACGTGCTTGCCAGCCTCCAGGGCCTGGATGACGAAATCGCAGTGCAGGCCGCTGGGGGACATCACGCCGACCACGTCGATATCGGCGCGATCCAGCATCTCCTCATAGTCCATGGTCCAGTCAGCGCCCAGTTCCTTGCCCACCAGCTCGGCCTTGCCCGGCTCGATGGAGCAGACGCAGCGCAGCTCGGCGCCTTCCGCTTGCGTGGCCTTGATGGCGCGGTTGCGGCCCATGCCCAGGCCGACGATGCCCCAGCCCAGTTTCTTGTCGCTCATGTGGCGTCTCCTGTCTCTAGGACATCATGACCGGCTTGCCGGTCGCGGACGACTTGTAGATGGCTTCGATGATGGCCACGGACTTGCGGCCCTCGTGGCCGTCGCACTGCAGCGGCTTGCCGTCGCGGACGGCGCCCACCATGTCGGCAAAGATGCTCGCGGGGAGGTTGGGGTCCACCGGGATGCTCTCGATCTTCAGATCCGGGTCCACGTTGGAGTGGAAGAGCGAGATCTCGCGGTCGCCCCAGAGGAGCGCGCCCTCGGAACCGTTGAACTCGAGCTTGGTGCCCAGGTTGGGGGTGCTGCAGGTGGTGGTGTGGAACATGCCCCAGGCGCCGCTCTCGAACTCGATGATGGCCATGGTCTGGTCTTCGGTCTCGATGTCATGGTTGAAGGTGCCGCTGCGGCCCCAAACCGACTTGACCGGGCCCATGAACCATTGCAGTAGATCGACATAATGCACGCCCTGGTTGGCGATGGAGCCGCGCTCGGTGACCAGGCGGCTGCGCCAAGCCGTCGGGGACCCGCCGCCGTAATAGCTCATGTCGCGGTACCACTTCATGATCAGGTCGCAGCAGATGAGCCGGCCCAGCTTGCCGCCTTGCAGCGCGGCGCGAACCTGGTGGTTGATGGGCAGGAAACGGTTGCCAAAGTCCACGCCCAGGATCTTGCCGGTGCGCTTGGCGGTGGCGATGGCCGCGTCGCATTTGGCGACCATGATGTCCATCGGTTTGGTGGTGTAGCAGTGATGCCCTGACTCGAGGGCCATGATGGCGTGGTCGCAGTGCATGCCGCTGGGGGTCATCACGCCGATGACGTCGATGTCCTTGCGCATGAGCATTTCCAGGTAATTGGTGGTCCAGTCGCAATTGAGCTCCTTGGCCACCTGTTGCGCCTTCTCGGCGTCCAGCGAGCACACGCAGGCCAGCTCTGCGCCGGCGGTGTTGGGGATGAGCTTGGCTCGGCTGTAGCCCATGCCCAGGCCCACGATCCCGAAACGTACCTTGTCCGCCATGATAGACCTCCTTAGGTTTTCGCGACTCTCGCGATGCTACGATGAGGATACGACGCAACCGGGCAAATGTCAAATCCGCATCTAAACGTTTATCTGCGCCAATAAAAACGCGGGAGGCGTGGAGCCTCCCGCGCGTTCAGACGGGTCTAGCGGGAATAGGGGTCCGCCGCATCGCGGATGCCATCGCCCATAAAGTTGAAGGCCAGCACGACGATGATAATGGGGATGGCCGGCAGCAGGAGCCAAGGCGACTCGGCCAGGACCGAGATCTTTTGGGATTCGGCCAGCAGCACGCCCCAGCTGATGGCGGGAGGCCGCAATCCCAGGCCGAGAAAGCTGAGCGAGGTCTCGCCCAGGATCATGCCAGGCACGGACATGGTGATAGAGGCGATGAGGTGGCTGGTGAACGAGGGGACCATGTGGCGAAAGACGATGCGCACCTCGCTGGCCCCGGCCAGCCGCGCCGACATGACGAAATCCTCCTCGCGCAGGGACATGAACTTGCCGCGCACCACGCGGGCCAGCCCAGTCCAGCCGATCAGCGAAAGGATGATCACGATGCCAAAGTAGACCCGGGTGACCGGCCATTTGGGCGGCAAGGCCGCGCTGAGCGCCATCCACAAGGGGACATCGGGGACGCCGCGGATGAGCTCGATGACGCGCTGGGTGACCGTGTCAAAGAGGCCGCCATAGTAGCCGGAGAGGCCGCCGATCAGGATGCCCAGAAAGAAGGACATGGCGATGCCCACCAAGCCGATGGAGAGCGAGATGCGCCCCCCGGCGAGGATGCGCGAGAACATGTCGCGGCCCTGGCCGTCGGTGCCGGTCAGGAACAAGGTGCCGCCTGGCGCCACGCCGATAAAGTGCACATTGGTCTCAAACAGGCCCAAGAACTTGTACTTTTCGCCGGGCACAAAGAACCCGATGGGGAAACGCTGGGACTTGTCCTCCACATAGCTCACGCGGAGGCTGTTGGGGTCCATCTCGCCCACCGTGGCATAGACGAAGGGCCAGACGAAACGGCCCTCCGCGTCGCGGAGATGGATTTTGGCGGGCGGGGCATAGATGTACTTGACGTGGTTGGTTCGCGGCTCGTAGGGCCCCAAGAAATCAGCCGAGATGATGATCGTGTAGAGCACGATCAGGAGGATCGCGCTGCCGAGAGCCACTTTATGCTTTCTGAACCGCCACCAGACGAGCTGCGCCTGCGAAGCAACGTAGACCTTTTCATCTTCGCTGGCAGGCGGCGTGACCTGCTGCTCCAGAATCTCTTGTTGGCTCATGGCTTCTACACCGATCCTTTGATGCGCGGGTCAACCAGCGCCAGGGCGATATCTGAGACGAGCGAGCCGATGACGGTAAGCGTGCTGAGGATCAGGACGATGCTGCCGGCGAGGAACATGTCCTGGCTGCGCAGGGCCTGGAAAAAGACCGGCGAGAGGGTGGGGATCCCCAGCACCGAGGAGACGATCAACTCACCGGCAAAGAGGCCGGGCAGAATCCAACCGATGGTGCTGGCCGTGGGGATCAGCGCCACGCGCAAGGGATACTTGAGCAGCAGCTTGCGCTCAGCAACGCCTTTGGCGCGGGCCATCATTACGTAGGGCTTGGTCAACTCGTCCAGCATATTGGCCCGGATGGTGCGGATGGTGCCAGCGGTCCCGGACGTGCCAACGATGAGCGCGGGAAGCCACAGATGCTTGAGCAGGTCGAGCGCCTTGGCCAAGCTCCAGGGCGCGTTGACAAAGTCGGGCGAGAAAAGCCCCACGATGACCTGGCCGGAGGATCGGAAAACCCACCAGAGCACCAGCAAAGCAATCAGGAAATTCGGCACAGCCAAGCCGATGAAGCCGATGAATGTCGCGAGATAGTCCGGGATGGAGTACTGGTGTGTGGCGGAATAGATGCCGATGGGTAAGGCGATGGCCCAGACAAACAAGAACGAGACCATCGAAATGGTAAAGCTCCAAGGGAGACGGTCCATGATCAGCACTCGGACGGGCCTGCCCCACTCCAGGGAGCGCCCCAGGTCTCCGTGCAGGAGGCCGTTGACCCACTTGAAGTACTGGACATAGATGGGATCGCCGAGGCCGTAGCGGACCTTCAGGGCCTCGATCTGGTCGTTGTCAACCACGTCGCCCGCGAGCATCAGGGCGCCGACATAGGACGTGAGAAAGTCTCCCGGAGGAAGCTGGATAATGATGAACGAGATGATGGAGACCATCACCAACGTGACGAGCATCAGGGAGAATCGCCGAGCCATGAATTTGAGCATGGGGCAGGAACCTCCGCCTCTCAAGGGTCAGAGAAGGGACAGACTTGTCGGACCATCCCTTCTCCTGTCGAATCGAGGGCTCCATCGCATGCAGTCAAGCCCGCATGCGATGGAGCCACTCGTTGTGTCACGGATCCGAGGCTCCTAGCGCCCCAGGATCCTCACGCCAGCAGCTACTTCTTGATGAAGAAGCTGGCGGTGTGCAGAGTCTCC
>ERZ747221.2583-NODE-2583-length-15744-cov-2.876428_pt1 | contig 15744 bp, 9 predicted proteins | sample MGYA00374949_ERZ747221 | MGnify/ENA primary metagenome ERZ747221 (study PRJEB28779, sample SAMN05720172) | bioreactor metagenome | isolation source: Anaerobic biogas reactor | place: USA:Washington, USA | collected 2015-08-08 ... | reverse complement strand
ACGACGTTCGCGTGGCTAACGACGTTCGCGCGGCGAACGTGTGCGTCATTGGCGATCCCGACCAGGCGATCTATGGGTTCCGTGGCGCGGATCGCAGCTACTTCCTCTCGTTTCTTGCCGACTACCCGGGTTCTGTTTGTCTTCGCCTTGCAGAGAACTACCGCTCGACACAGACGATCCTCGATGCGGCGCTTCAGGTGATCGAGCGCAGCCCTCAGCACCCTTGTGATGCAGGCGAGACCGGTGCAGGAATGGCCGGACGGCTGCACCTGCGTGCGGCAAAGGTCTTCGCAACCCAATCCCAACCGGAGGCAGGGCAAGCTTTTCCTCTGCTAGATGTCCACGAGGCCCCCACCGATCGCGCTGAGGCCGAGTACGTAGTGCATCAGATCGAGCAGATGATCGGCGGAACGAGCCACTTCTCGCTTGATTCGGGCCGGTTGACCGGCGAGGTCTCCTTCCAGGCGCGCAGCTTCGCGGACTTTGCAGTGCTTTACCGTCTGGGCGTCCAGAGCCGGCTCCTGATCGAGGCTTTCGAGCGTTCGGGCATGCCGTATCAGACTACCGGTCAGGCGCCGCTGACAAGCCATGCAGATGTTCGGGAGATCCTGGCGGCTCTGTGGCGCGTGCACAGGATGATGGTTCATGGTGCGGGGCAACTTGCCCCAAAGGTGGCCAGGCTGCTCGCGGAGCTAGGCCCGCGACCGCCAGTGGTCCGGCTCGTCGACAGCTTGCCCCAGGCCCTGGGCATGAGTCATGATGCCGCAGGCGCAGCACGGGGCGATCGCGCAGGATCGCTCGAGCAGTTGGCCCGGCTTGCGGGTCCGTTTGGCGATCGCCTCGGCGATTTCCTCGAAGCAATGGCCTTGCACAAGGAGACCGATGCCTACGACCCGCGCGCGGACCGGGTGACCTTGATGACGCTGCACGCGGCAAAGGGGCTGGAGTTCCCGGCGGTGTTCATCGTGGGGTGTGAGGAAGGGCTCCTGCCCTACATGCGTGATCGTGGAGGCGGCGGCTGCGCGGCCGGTCGCGAGCCTACGGCCACAGGCCCGGAGGGGCTCGACGACGAATTGGAGGAGGAGCGCAGGCTCTTCTACGTAGGCATCACCCGTGCCCAGCAGAAGCTGGTGCTATGCCACGCGCGGCACCGCATGCTGTTCGGGCAAGCGATGGAAAACCCTGTCTCGCGCTTCGTAGACGACATCGAGTCCGCGTTGAAGACGGTGCAGGCGGCGGGGGCGAAAGGACGCGGTGCGAGGGAGCCTGAGCCGCGCCAACTGTCGCTCTTTTAACAGGCCCAGGCTGAGTGGGTATTAAAAGGGCGCATCGTAAAGCGCAGAGGGCGATCACGCAGGATCGCCCTCTGCGCTTTACGATGCGCCGCAGTCTATCAGATCATTCTACGGGACAGTTAGCGAAGCGCCAGCGTGCCGAGCGAGTTTATGGCTTGTTGGATGGCTTGCATCCACGGGAACTGCCAAATCCCCAGGACCAGCGTCGCGCCGGCAGTGATGACGACGGTGGCCCACACGGGCCAACCGGGGTTGCGCACCTCTTCAGCGTCAGCCGGCTGCGCGACTGGGGTGTTCGCTGACATGTACATGTTCACAGTGACCCGCAGGTAGTAATACGCGGCAATCGCGCTGTTCAGCACTGCGATGATGGCCAGCCAGGCTAGGTTAGCCTGCACCGCGGCGCTGAAGACGTAGAGCTTGCCAAAGAAACCCGCGAGGGGCGGGATGCCGGTCAGTGCGAACATGAGGATGGCCATGAGCACGGCTATCCCGGGCTGGCGGCTCGACAACCCGGTGATCCGATCGAGGGTGACGTCGTTTTCATCACGGCGCTGGACTGCAAGCAGGACGGCGAAAGCGCCCAGGTTCATGAAAGTGTAGGCGAGCAGGTAGTAGAGCGCGGCCCGCGCACCCTGGCCGCTGCCCGCGGCGAGACCAACCAGGACGTAACCGGCATGCGCGATGCTGGAATAGGCGAGCATGCGTTTGAGACTGGCCTGGCGCAGCGCGGCGAGGTTGCCGAGGGTCATGGTGAGGACGGCGAGGGCGGCGAGGGCAAGCAACCAGGGCCGGTCGTGGCTGACCAGGCTGGCCAGGACGCGGATGAGGGAGGCGAAGGCGGCGGTCTTGGTGGCGACGGACATAAACGCGGTCACCGAGGTGGGTGCACCCTGGTAGACGTCGGGGGTCCACTGGTGGAAGGGGACAAGGGCTACTTTGAAACCGTACCCGACCAGGAGCAGGCCCACGCCGAGGGGAAGAAGCGGTGCGTAAGGCAGGGCGACCGTTCCGGTCGCTAGGACCGACAGGGGTGCGAGTCCCTGGCTGATCTGGACCAGGTTCGTGGAACCGGTGGCGGCGTAGATGAGGGCGATGCCGTAGAGGAAGAAGCCGCTGGCGAAGGCGCCGAGGAGAAAGTACTTGAGAGAGGCCTCGGCGGAACGGGCAGTCCCGGGCGACCTGCCGGTCGTAGCGAAGCCGGTCAGGATGTAGAGGGCGAGAGAGAAAATCTCCAGGCCCAGGAAGATGACGAGGAAGTCGACGCCCTGGGCCATGGCGATCATGCCCGCGCTGGCCAGGAGGATGAGGGCGTAGTAGGGTCCGGGCTGCGAGGTGAAGGAAGCAGGCCCTGCTTCCGCGGTGCTCTCCAAGGCAAGGAGGACAGCGAGCGCGGCGGCGATCAGGATCAGGCCAGCGGCGATGATGCCGAGGGCGTCGGCGCCAGCCCCGCTGGCGTCGGCGGCGGAAGATTGGAAGTTGAACGCTGACGTTTGAACATTCAAGGCTGAAGTTTGGGTGCGCAACCACTGGTAGACCGTGGCGGCAAGGGCAGCCAGGATGGCGAGGAGGCTGAGCCAGCCCAGGGAGCGCTTGTTTTTCAGCACCAGGTCGACCATGAGCAGGAGAAGCGCGGCTGCAACCAGGATGATCTGGGGCAGGATGGCGGCAAGGTTGAGGGTTGGGATGGTGATCATGGTTGCCTCGTCTGGATGACGAACGCTGCCTGCGGCAGGTTTGAGGTTGCAGGTTGTAGAGACGTTGCATGCAACGTCTCTACGGGCACGACGGCGACGGCGGGTGGTGCGCTGGCGGTGGCTGCGGCGCCAGGCCTTCTGGCGGCGGCGGAGGCCAGGGCCTCCGCGGATGGGTTGATTTTGTCAAAGAAAAGGTTCGGGAAGAGCCCGATGATGAAGAACAGGACGATCAACGGCACGAGAGTGATGATCTCGCGGCCGGTAAGGTCAGGGAGCCGGGCGTTTTCGGGCCGGGTGAGCGGGCCATGGAGCATGAGGCGGATGGCCCAGAGCAGGTACCAGGCGGCCAGGATGATGCCCACGGTGCCGAGGATGGCGAAAATGGGGCTGGCCTGGTAGGCGCCGAGGAGGATATTGAATTCGCCGACGAAGCCGTTGAGGCCGGGGAGGCCGGCGGATGAGAGGGCGACGATGAGGAAGAGGAAGCCGTAGATGGGCATCTGCTTCCAGAGGCCGCCGAAGTCGGCAAGGAGGCGGGTGTGGCGGCGGTTGTAGAGCATGCCGACCATGAGGAAGAGGGCGCCGGTGGAGAGGCCGTGGTTGACCATCTGCAGGGTCGCGCCGGCGATGCCCTGGGGGTTGAGGGCGATGATGCCGAGCATGACGAAGCCGAGATGGGCGACGGAGGAGTAGGCGACGAGGGATTTGACGTCGCGCTGGACGAGGGCGACGAGGCCGCCGTAAAGGATGCCTATGAGGGCAAGGCCGGCAATCCAGGGGACGGCGGCCGCCGTTGCGTCGGGGAATAAGGGCAGGCAGAAGCGGACGAAGCCGTAGGTGCCCATCTTCAGCAGGACGGCGGCGAGGATGACGGAGCCGCCGGTGGGTGCGGCGACGTGGGCGTCGGGCAGCCAGGTGTGGAAGGGGAAGAGGGGCACCTTGATGGCGAAGGCGAGGGCGAAGGCCAGGAAGAGCCAAAGTTGCAGGTTGGGCGCGACGCTCATCTTCTGGAGCTCGAGCAGGTCGAAGGTGCCGCTCTGGCCGTAGAGGACGAGGATGGCGACGAGCATGAGGGCGCTGCCGGCGAAGGTGTAGAGGAAGAATTTGAGGGCCGCGTAGATGCGCCAGGGCATGGTGCGACCCAGGAAGGTGTAGGTTCCGTGGGGGTCACCCCAGCCGCCGATGAGGAAGTACATGGGGATGAGGGTGAGCTCCCAGAAGATGTAGAAGAGGACGAGGTCGAGGGCGATGAAGACGCCGACCATGCCGGCCTCGAGGGTGAGCATGAGGAAGAGGTAGCCCTTCAAATTCTTTTCGACGCCCTCCCACGAGAAAAGAATGACGAGGAGGGTGATGAGGGTGGTGAGCAGGACCAGGAAGAGGCTCAGGCCGTCGACGCCGACGAGGTACTGGATGTTGAATTGGGGGATCCAGGGCAGGCGTTCGGTGAACTGCATGCCCCGTTCGCCGGTCTGCCACCAGGCGAAGAGGAGGCAGGAGATGGCGAAGGTGGCCGCGCTGACGGCCAGAGCAAACCATTTCTGCAGGCGCTGGCCGGGAAGGATGAGGAGGATGAGTGCACCGGCCAGGGGCAGGAAGGTGATGATCGATAGTAATGGGATGGTTGTCATGGGTTCACCATTAACGATTGAGGATTGAAGATGCGGCTCAAGAGCCGAGAAGATTGAAGATTAAGATTGAGGACGCAGGGATTGTGCTGACTTTCGGTCAGCATGTCGATGCTCCTGGAATGGCGGATTGCCCGCAGGGAGAGCGGTCCGTAATCTTTCATCTTCAATCTGCAATCTGTAATCTGATGCGTCATCGCGTCACCAGCCAGGCGGCGAGGGCGACGGCGCCGAAGAGCATGGCGAGGGCGTAGAGGCCGACCATGCCGGTCTGGAGGCGGCGGACTTGGGCGCCGGCCCAGCCGGTGAGGCCGGCGATGCCGTTGACTGCGCCGTCGAGGCCGCGTTTGTCGAAGGTGGCGGCGAGCCACTCGCCGAGCGCGCGGAGGGGCTCGACGATGAGCAGGTTGTAGGCCTCGTCGACGTAGTATTTGTTCTCGACCAGCCCGGTGAGCGGGCCGAAGGCGGCGCGGGCGCGTTTGGGCAGGTCACGGTCCGCGATGTAGGCGCGGTAGGCCAGGAAGGCTCCCCCGAGCGCGACCAGCGCGGAGACGGCGAGGAGGATCATCTCCAGCGTCAGGTTATGGGCCACACCTTCGGCCGCATGCTCACCCGCGTGGAAGACGGGCTCGAGCCAGGCGTCGATGGCTGAGATGGACGGGAGGCCGACATAGCCGGCGACAACGGCGCCGGTGGCCAGGAGAATCAGGGGCACGGTCATGACCCGCGGGGATTCGTGCGCGTGGCTGTGGAGTTTCTTGTCGCGCTCTTGCCCCCAGAAGGTCATGAAGACCATGCGGAAGGAGTAGAAGGCGGTGATGAAGGCGGTGATGATGCCGGCGACCCAGAGCGGGATGGCGTGCTCGAAGGCGTAGAAGAGGATGGCATCCTTGCTGAAGAAGCCGGAGAGCAGGGGGATGCCGGCCAGGGCGGCGGCGCCGGCGAGGAAGGTCCAGTAGGTGATGGGCAGCTTGGTGCGCAGGTTGCCCATCTTGCGTATGTCGAGCTCGCCGTGCAGGGCGTGCATGACGCTGCCTGCGCCGAGGAAGAGGAGCGCCTTGAAGAAGGCGTGGGTCATCAGGTGGAAGATGCCCGCGGCATAAGCGCCCACGCCGACGGCGACGAACATGAAGCCGAGCTGGGAGACGGTGGAGTAGGCGAGGATGCGCTTGAGGTCGGTCTGGGTGAGGGCGATGGTGCCCGCGACGAAGGCGGTGGCCATGCCGATCCAGGCGACCCACTCACCGGTGACGGGCGCGAGGTCGAAGAGGGCAGCGGAGCGGGCGATCATGTAGACGCCGGCGGTGACCATGGTGGCGGCATGGATGAGCGCGGAGACGGGGGTGGGGCCTTCCATGGCGTCGGGCAGCCAGACGAAGAGGGGGATCTGCGCGCTCTTGCCGGTGGCAGCAAGGAGCATGAGCAGGGTGGCGGCGCGGATGGCGGTTAGGCTGAGGGCGCCGCTGCCGAAGGTGCCGGGCACTTCCAAAGTGCCCGGCACCTGGAACCCCTGGAGCGCTTTGGAGACTTCGGTGAACTGGAGCGTGCCGAGGCCGGTCCAGATGATCATGATGGCGAGGAGGAGGCCGAAGTCGCCGATGCGGTTGACGATGAAGGCCTTTTTGCCGGCGTCCGCGGCGGATGGCTTCTCGAACCAGAAGCCGATGAGGAGGTAGGATGCCAGGCCGACGCCTTCCCAGCCGACGAACATGAGCAGGTAGTTGTTCGCCAGGATCAACGTGCTCATCATGAGGATGAAGAGGTTGAGGAAGGCGAAGTAGCGCGGGTGGCGCGGGTCGTCGTGCATGTAGCCGGCGGAGTAGACGTGGATGAGGAAGCCGACGCCGGTGACGACGAGGGCCATGGTCACGGAGAGCTGGTCGATGAGGAGGGCGATGTCGACGTTGAAGCTGCCCGTGGCGCCAGGCCCACTGGCGGCGGCCATCCATTGCCAGAGGACGAGCTCGTGTTGGCGTTCCTCAGCGGGCAGGCCGAGGAGCTCCATGAAGAGGGCGACGGCAACTGCGAAGCTGAGAAACACCATGGCGGGCGCGAGGAAACCTACCGCGCGGCGGCCCAGCCGGGTGCCGAAGAAGGCGATGATGAGCGTTCCCAGGGCGGGGAAGGCGAGTATGAGCCAGGCGTAGTCAAGCATGCGATACCTCAGGTATTTAACCCTTCAGAAGGTTGATGTCCTGGACGTTGGTGCTGTCTTTGTGCCGGACGACGGCCATGACGATGGCGAGGCCGACGGCGACTTCGGCAGCCGCGACGGCCATGGCCATGAGGACGAAGATCTGGCCGTGGAGCTGCAGGAAGTGGCGGGCGAGTGCGGCGAAGGTCAGGTTGACGGCGTTGAGCATCATTTCGACGGACATGAAGATGATGAGGACGTTGCGCCGCAGGACGACGCCCAGCGCGCCCAGGGTGAAGAGGACTGCGCTGAGGATGAGGTAGTAGGTGGTTGGGACCATATGTCGATACTCTCTTTTGCACTCAGGTGCCGGGCACTGCGATCCTTCGGATCGTTAAAGTGCCGGGCACCTCTACGGGATCATTCGGCCGGACGGGCCAGGACGACGGCGCCGATCATGCCGACAAGGAGCAGGACGGACGCGAGCTCGAAGGGCAGCAGGTAGTCGGTGTAGAGGACGCTGCCGATGGCCTGGACGGAGCCCTGGCCGAAGGTTGTCGCGTCGCCCTGGATCGGGTTCAACTGACCGGTGATGAGGCCGTAGCCGACGGTGGCCAGCAGCAGGACGGCCAGGCCGAGCGCGGTGATTTGGGGCCAGCGCAGACGGACCGCAGGGCGGACACGTAGGTCCTCCCCTGCCGGGTTTGCGTCGTCCCTGGCGTTGAGCTCCCCGCCGCCGAGGAGCATGACGACGAAGAGGAAGAGGACGACAATGGCGCCGCCGTAGACGATGACCTGGACGACGGCGAGGAACTGCGCTTGCAGCATGATGTAGAGCGCGGCGAGGGTGGCGAAGTTGACGAGCAGGAAGAGCGCGCTGTAGATGGGCCGGCGGCTGAGGATGACGCCGGCGGCAGCGACGATGGCGATGAGACTGAAGATGATGAATAGGAACATGGCCACCTCTATTCGGCCCTGACGACGACGTTCGGGTTGGTCGGTGCGAGCAACTGTTCTTTGGTCCACAGGAAGCCGTCGCGGGTGTAGACTGCGGTTTCGAATTCGTGGCCCAGGACGACGGCTTCGACGGGGCAGGCGGTCTCGCAGTCGCCGCAGTAGACGCAGCGCATGAGGTTGACTTCCCACACGCTGGCGTAGCGTTCGCCGGGGCTGACGGGGTTCGCCGGGTCGTTTTCCGCGGCTTCGACGTGGATGGCCCCGGTCGGGCAGGCGGCTTCGCACAGCATGCAGCCGATGCAGCGTTCGAGCCCGTTTTCGTAGCGGCGCAGCTCGTGGCGTGCGCGGAAGCGCGGGTAGACGGGGGCGGGTTCTTCGGGATATTGGGATGTGATCTGGCCCCGGAACAGGTTGGTCAGGGTGACGCGAAATCCCTGTAGGATTTCGACGGCGCCCTTGACGGTTTCAGTGACAGTCATCAGATATCTCTCCCCATCAGGCCAGCGTGACGATGACGGCGGTGATGGCCAGGTAGACGAGCGCGATCGGGAACAGGATCGTCCAGCAGAAGCGCAGGAGCTGGTCGTAGCGTGGGCGTGGGACGCTGGCGCTCACCCAGATGAACAGGAAGACCATGACCATGACCTTGGCGACGAAGTAGAACACGCCCAGGATGGGAATCTGCTCGACGAAGGGGCCGCGCCAGCCGCCGAAGAAGACGGAGACCGCGACCGCGCTGGCGCCCAGGATGTGCAGGTATTCGGTCATGTAGAAGAGTGCGAATTTGATACTGCCGTATTCGGTGGCGAAGCCGGAGACGAGCTCGTTCTCGGTCTCGGGAAAGTCGAACGGCTTGCGGGTGGTCTCGGCGAGCATGGTGATGAAGTAGAACGGGAACGCGAGCCAGATCCAGAGCCAGAGCCACCAGGGGCGGTTCATGGCGACGATTTCCTTGAGGCTGAGCGTGCCGAAGCCGTCCGCGGTGCCCAGGGTGGTGGTCAGGATGAGCGCGATGAGCAGGATGCCCATGGGCAGCTCGTAGGAGAGCATCTGGGCGCTGGTGCGCAGGGCGCCGAGGACGGAGTATTTGTTGTTGCTGGCATAGCCGCCCAGGATGACGCCGTAGATGCCGATGGAGGCCGCGGCAAGGACCCACAGGAAGCCGATGTTGACGTCCGCGACCTGGAGCGGGATCTGGCGGCCGAACAGGTTGAGCGTTGGGCCGACGGGCACGACCGCAAAGGCGATGAGCGCGGGCGCGATCGCGAGCGCGGGCGCGATGACGTAGAGCAGCTTGTCCGCGCGCGCGGGGATGAATTCTTCTTTGAAGATCATCTTGAGTGCGTCGGCGATGGGATGCCCGAGGCCGAATTTCCAGGCGCGGTTGGGGCCGATGCGCAACTGGAAGCGCCCGATCATCTTGCGCTCAAAGAGGGTCAGGTAGGCGAATCCGGTCAGGAGGATCACCACCAGCACGAGGGAGGTGATTCCTGGGATGAGGATGAGGCTGATCCAGTCCATGCGCTACTCCAGCGAAGCGTGATCGAGTGCAATGGTGACGGAGACTGGCTCTCCGCGGCCGGCGCCGAGGGTCTCGGCCGGGAGGCCTGGCAGGCCGTAAGGGATCCAGGCCGCGCCGGTGGGCACGGTGGGATCCGCGTGTAGTTCAAGGGTGACGCTGGCCAGCGCGGTGGTGACGGTGGCCGAGGCGCGGGTTGAAGGTTGAAGGTTGAAGGCGGCGGCGCCAGGCCCTCTGGCGGCGGCCGAGCCGCCGAAGGCAGATAGGTCGGTTGGGTTGAGTGCGATGTAGGGCGCGGGTGTTTTTTGGCGGACCTGGTCTGCTGCGCGCTGCATGAGTGGGCTGCCGTCCCAGAGGACGGGGGTGGCGATTAAACTGAAGGTTCCAGGTGGAAGGTTGAACGCTGCCTGCGGCAGGTTGAAGGTTGCAGGATCGGATTTTCCTTCTTCCTTTTTCCTTCTTCCTTCCATCCCGGCCGCGGGCCATTGTTGGCCCTGGCCGGTGAGGGCTTCCCAGCGCAGGTTGGCGTAGGCGGGGATGGCCCGGGTGATTTCTTCGAGCACGGCCTGGGCGCTGGCGTAGGTCCAGGGCTTGGGCGTGGGGCCGGTTTTGGTGGACTGGGCGCGTTTTTTGCGCTTCCAGTCGGCGGCCACGGCGGGCGTTGCGGCCGCATCATGCGGGGTCGCACCCGTACCGTGCGGCGCTGCGAGCCAGCGTTCGGCGAGGCGGGTCAGGATGGCCCAGCCGGGGAGCGCGCCGTCTACGGGGTCGATGCCCGCGGGCGCACGCTGGACGCGGCGCTCGAGATTGGTGTAGGTGCCGTCGGTCTCGGCCCAGGATGTGGTGGGGAGGACGACGTGCGCGAGTTGGGCGGTCTCGGTCAGGAAGAGATCCTGGACGACGAGCAAGTCGAGCTGGCTCAGCGCGGCGGCGATCCGGGGCGATGCGCCGGGATCCGCCTCGATGATGTACAGGGCTTTGACGCCGCCTTCGAGCATCTCGGTGTAGGCCAGGCCGGGCTCCGCGGGGGGCTGGACGCCCCACAGCTTGCCGAGGCGCTCGCGGACCGCGGGATCCGCCACGGGGAGCTGGCCCGGGAGGCTGTCGGAGGTGAGGCCCATGTCGCGCAGGCCCTGGCCGTTGGGCTCGTGGCCGATGTAGGCGATTTCGCCGCGGCCGAGCTGCGCCGCGAGGTTGCCTAGCGCCGCGACGGTCTGGCGGCCGGCTTGGCTGCGGGCAGTGTCGGGGCCGTAGATGAAGAGCGGCGCTTTGGCGGCGAGCAGGGTTGATGGTTGAAGGTTGGAAGGTTGAAGGTTGGAAGGTTGAGGGGTTTCTCTTTTCCTTCTTGGGTCTTCGATCTTCCTTTTTTCTTCTTCCTTTTTCCTTTGGATCTCGGCGGCGATGTCGTTGAGCGCGGCGGCTGACTCGCCGGGGCGGACCGGGATGTATGCGCCTTTGTCGCCGGTGGTGTAGCGCGTGAGCTCGATCTGGCGCGGGTTGATGATGATCAGTTTGGCGCCGTTGCGGCGGATCGCGCGCTTGATGTGCAGGTCGAGCACGGGCGCGGCCTCGGAGGGATCGAAGTCGACCAGGACGATGACGTCGCTGCGGCCGATGTTGGCGATGGCGGAGAGGCCGGCGGGCTGGGCGCGGACGGTCGAGCCTTCGGAGAAGTCGACGTTGTTGGAGCCGGTGAACGCGCGGAAGAACTTCTGGAAGAGGTAGGCTGTTTCGTTGGAGACGCGCCCGCCCGCGATGCCGCCGAAGGGGGCGGAACCTTCGGCCAGGGCCTCCAGCCGCTCGACGATCGTGGCGAGGGCTTCGTCCCAGGTGGCGGGGCGGAGCTCGCCGTTCTCGCGGATCATGGGGGTCTTCAGGCGGTCGGGATGGTCGACGTGCTGGTGGAGGAAGCGGCCCTTGTCGCAGATCCACTCGTCGTTGACGGCCATGTTTTCGCGCGCGACGATGCGGCGCAGGGTGTGCACGCGCTCGTCGAGGCGTACGTTGCAGCCGACTGGGCAGTGGGTGCAGATGCTGGGCGTCTTGCGCAGCTCCCACGGCCGGTATTTGAAGCGCGCGACGCGGTTGGTCAGCGCGCCGACCGGGCAGATGTCGATGATGCTGCCGGAGGTCTTCGCGTCCACCGGCTGTCCGGGGAAGACGTCGATGACCGTCTCGCCCCCGCGCTCGAACAGGCCGATCTGCGGCTTGTCCTCCCACTCTTCGAGGTAGCGGATGCAGCGCCAGCAGAGGATGCAGCGCTCCTGGTCGAGCATGATCAGGTCGCTGATGGGGTAGTGCTTCTGCTTGCGCCGCTTGGCCTCGACGAACTTGCTCGCGCCCGGGCCATATTCCATCGTGTTGTCTTGCAGCGGGCACTCGCCGCCTTTGTCGCAGATCGGGCAGTCGAGCGGGTGGTTGATGAGAATGAAGCCGAGGACGGCCTCCCGCGCCTCCCGCACTGCCTGGCTGTTGGTGACCACCGTCATGCCTTCGCTCACGCGGACCGTACATGCTGTGTCAAGGCGGCTTCCGCGCGGGCTGGGAAATTCGACCAGGCACATGCGGCACGCGCCCAGCGGGTCCAGCTTGGGGTGTGAGCAGAAGATGGGAATGTCGATGCCGGCTGCCTTGGCCGCGTCGATCACCAGGGTTCCTGCAGGGACCTGGACTTTGATGTCATCGATGGTCACATTGACCGGATCAGGCATAGGTTTCCTCTAACTTGCAGATACGATGATCGATCGGCCTCACCGCTTCACCGGCGGCACGTTGTATTGCTCCTCGAGCGGCAGGGCCGGCTCGGTCACGCCGGAGGGCGCGCCCGCGTCGGGCCGGTAGGTCGGCCGAATCGGGATGACGGACGCCGCGGTTGCGGCCGCGATTGCTGATTCGAATTCGGGCCGGAACCTGGCCAGGTTGCTCTGCAGGCCCCAGACCGCGGCATACGAGAACGGGCAGAAGCTCTTGCCCGCGATCATGTCCGCAATGTAGAGCATGAGTGCGATATCGTCGGTGCGGCCCTCGCCTCGCTCCACGCGCTCGAGGATGTGTTCCAGCCAGCCCGTGCCTTCGCGGCAGGGCGTGCATTTGCCGCAGCTTTCCTCGCGGTAGAACGCGATCGTGCGCCGCGCGATTTCGACCATGCTTTGGTTTTTGCCGATGACGATGACCGCGGCTGCGCCGAGGCTGGATCCGGCCTGGCCGATGCTGTCGAAGTCCATGGGGACGTCGAGCTGGCTCTCGTCGAGGAGCTGCATCGACAGGCCGCCGGGGATGATCGCCTTGAGACCCTCCGCGTCTTCGGTCAGGCCGCCCGCCCAGTCGTAGATCAGCTCGCGCAGGGTGACGCCGTGGGGCAGCTCGTAGAGCCCGGGCTTATTCACCTGGCCGCTGATGCCGTAGATGCGGAAGCCCGTGCTGTTGGGTGTGCCCCACTGCTTGTACCAGTCTGCGCCGTTTTTCAGCACGTGCGGGACATTGGCGATGGTTTCGACGTTGTTGACGATGGTGGGCTTGCCGTACAGTCCGGAGACGGCCGGGAAGGGTGGCTTGAGCCGCGGATGGCCCCGGTAGCCTTCGAGCGAAGTCAACTGCGCGGTCTCTTCGCCGCACTCGTACGCGCCCGCCCCGCGATGGACGACGACCTTGAGCTTCTTGCCCGTGCCCAGCACATTGTTGCCCAGGATGCCCGCGGCCTCGGCCTCCGCGATCGCGCCTTGCAGCCGCTCCGCCGCGAAATAATACTCCCCGCGCACATAGATGAACGCGTGCTCGGCCTCGATCGCATAACATGCGAGCAGGATGCCCTCCAGCAGCTGGTGGGGGTCATACTCCATGATCAGGCGGTCCTTGAAGGTGCCCGGCTCGGATTCGTCCGCGTTGACCACGAGGTAGCGCGGGTAGACGCCCGCGGGGATGAAGCTCCACTTGACGCCTGCTGAGAAGCCGGCGCCGCCGCGGCCGCGGACGTTGGCTGCCTTCATGACGTCGATGACGGCGGAAGGAAGAAGGAAGAGGGAAGAAGGAAGATCGTCCTTCGACTGCGCTTCAGGCGACCACGCTGGGTCGCCCCTACGCTCAGGGTGATCCGAACCTGCAACCTTCAACCTGCCACCACTCGCCGCGCCGAGGATCGCGCGGGCGGTCTCGTAGCCGCCGGCGGCGACGTAGGTCGCGAGACGGTGCGAGTCGGGCTTGTCGATGTTGGCGAGCAGGAAATTCGTGTCGGGGCGGCCGCCGTGGCGGAATGGGCCCGCGGGCCAGCGCTCGGTCGTGTCGAAGCCGTGGCCGGATGCCAGCAGGGCCAGCGCCTCCTCGATCTTCTCGGGTGTTTCGAGCTCTTCGAAATAGCGGATGCGGCCGGTGCTCTTCTCGGTGGCCATGAACATGGGCGCGGTGGCGCAGGCGCCGAGGCACTCCACGTGGCCTAGCGTGAACTTCCCGTCGGGGGTGGTCTGGCCGAAGGGGATGCCTAGCTGTTCTTCGAGGCCGCGGGTGAGTTTGCCCGCGCCGCGCAGCATGCAGGGCACGTTGTCGCAGACCTCGATGGTGATATCGCCCGGCTCGCGGTGGACGTTGTACATGTGGTAGAAGCTGGCGAACTCGCCCACCTCGGCCGCGTCGAGGCCGAACAGCGCGCCTACCTCGGCGAGCGCGTCGGGGGGGAGCCAGCCGTGCTCGGCCTGCGCGACGTAGAGCGCGGGCCCCAGCGCGGAGCGGGGGACGGGATAGCGGGCCTGCAGGGCCCGGATTTCGGTTATGGCTTTGTCGGACAGCACTCAGGCCTCCATGTTTACCGGTCGACGTCGCCGAGGACGATGTCGATCGTGCCGATGTTGATGATCATGTCCGCGATGAGCCGGCCCTGGGACATGGTGTTCAGGGCCTGCAGGTTATGGAACGAGGGCGTGCGATAGCGCAGGCGGTAGGGGATGGCGGTGCCATCGCTGACCAGGTAGAAGCCCTTCTCTCCGCGCGGGCTTTCGACGCACTCGTAGATCTCGCCCTTGGGCGGGGTCATGCCTTCGGTGTTGAGCTTGAAATGGTGGATGACCGCCTCCATGCTGGTGTCGAGCTCCTGGCGGGGCGGGAGGGCCATCTTGCGGTCCGCGGTCCACACGGGGCCGTCGGGCAGGTTGGCGAGGCCTTGTTCGACGATGCGCAGGCTCTGGCGCATTTCTTCGATGCGCACGAGGTAGCGCGCGTAGGAGTCGCCGTCGGTCGCGGTCACCATCTTGAAATCGAAGTTCTCGTAGCCACTGTAGGGGCGCAGCTTCCGGTAATCGAGGGGCACGCCGGATGCGCGCGCGAGCGGTCCGGAGAGGCCCAGGCCGAGGCACTGGTCCGCGCTGAGCTTGCCGACGCCAATGGTGCGCGCCTTCCAGACCGGGTTCTCGGTCATGAAGCGCTCGTACTCGTCGAAATGGGCGGGGAAGGTGCGCAGGATGTCCCGCACGCGCTCTTCGAAAGAGGGGGGGACGTCGCGCCAGATGCCGCCCGGGCGGATGTAGGAGGTGGTGAGGCGGGCGCCGCTGACGAGCTCGAAGATGTCGAGGAGCTGCTCGCGCTCGCGGAAGGCGTACATGAGCATGGCGTGGCTCATGCCGGCCGCGTCCATGACGCTGGTGCCGAGCCAGAGGAGGTGGGAGGCGATGCGCTGGAGCTCGGCCATGACCACGCGCAGGACCTGGGCGCGCGGGGGGATGTCGACGCCCATGAGTTTTTCGACCGCGAGGGAGTAGCCCAGGTTGTTGCACATGGAGGAGACGTAATCGGAGCGGTCGGTGTAGGGGAGGAAGTCCTTGTAGCGGATGGTCTCGCCCTGCTTTTCGAAGCCGGAGTGCAGGTAGCCCAGGTCGGGGTAGGCGGCAACGACGGTTTCTCCGTCCAGCTCGGCGATGACGCGCAATACGCCGTGGGTGGCGGGATGGTGGGGCCCCATATTGAGGATCATGTGGCGGTTGCCGTCGGCCTGTTTGGGCGGGACCTGGGGGACGGCGTGCGCTTCGATGATCTGCTGGCCGAAGGACTCGAACTCTTCATCCTCCCACGTCATGGAGAAGGGGACGGTCTCGCCGCCGCGCGGGATGTCCTTGCGCAGGGGGTGGTTGGGCCAGTCGTGGGGCATCATGATACGGCGCAGGTCGGGGTGGCCTTCGAAGCGGATGCCCATGAGGTCGTAGATCTCGCGCTCGGGCCAGTCGGCGCCGGGCCAGAGGGGGGTGAGGGAGGGGACGACGGGTTCAGCGGAGGCGACGGAGGTGCCGGAGGTGCCGGGCACTGCTTTGCTCGGCAAAGTAGAAGTGCCGGGCACCTGGGAAGTGGCGGCCGGGACCTTGAGGGTGATGCGGGCGGTGGTGGTGGGGGAGAAGAGCTGGACGACGGTTGTAAAACGGGCAGCTGAGCATGCTGCGCATGCTTGGGCATGGCCGGGGTATTTGCTCCAGTCGACGGCGGTGATGTTGGAGAGGTGGCGGTAGGCCAGGTCGGGGTCGTCGCGCAATAGGCGGGC
>ERZ747221.2565-NODE-2565-length-15856-cov-3.517016_pt1 | contig 15856 bp, 9 predicted proteins | sample MGYA00374949_ERZ747221 | MGnify/ENA primary metagenome ERZ747221 (study PRJEB28779, sample SAMN05720172) | bioreactor metagenome | isolation source: Anaerobic biogas reactor | place: USA:Washington, USA | collected 2015-08-08 ... | reverse complement strand
GGTACGCCATCGGCCAGGGGCTGGTGCAATCGCTGATTGACGGCATCTACTCCATGTCCAGCGGCCTGACCGCGGCCAATGCCTGGCTCTGGTCCTTCATCCAGGCCATGCCGGGCGCGGGCGGGCTTCCCACGGCGACCATGGCGCAAGCGAGCGCTGGCAACACCTATCACTATTCGATCAACCAGTATGGCGTGAAGGAGGCCGGCCACGGCGCCCGCGACGCCCTGGTGGGCTTCCGCATCTACAACAACCTGCGAGGCAGATAATGGGATACCTGGGTGAAGAAGCCTGGTACTGGATTGACGCCTACGGCAACGAGTACCTGCTGGGCACCAACGACACCAAGACGCGCTTCATCCGCGAGTACGGCGGGGTGGACATGCCCGAGCCCGTGCACATCACGGAGCGGAGCCCGGCTCACCATGGCACGGTGCATCGCGGCTGGCACTATAGCGAGCGGACCATCACCCTGGGGATCACCTTGCGCCCGGGCTCCCGCGCCGCCCTGTGGGACGAGCTGGGCAGCCTGCGCCAGGTGCTGAACCTGATCCGCGGCAAGGGCAAGCTGAAGGCGATCATCCCCACCGCGGCCCCCGCCGCGACCTACACCCGCTACATTGATTGCCGGGTCAACGCCCCTTTCAACGCGGGGAGCGACAATCAGCCCAACACCCAGTCGCAGAACGCGGTGCTCCAGTTCACGGCGAGCTGGCCGCTCTTCTATGACCCCACGGAGCAGGTCTCCAGGAAAGCGTTCAATGGATCCACGCTGCAATCCCTGGTGGTGGACAACGCCGGCGAGGAATATGCCTGGCCGCGCTACGTGATCTACCCCCCCGCCAACTATGCCCAGGTCCGGCTGGCGGGCTCGCCCAGCGATTACCTGCTCCTGCGCTACGACATCACCGCGGCCACGGGCCCGGTCACGATCTACGTGGTGCCCATCGCCAAGGACGACGCCTACGGCAAGCGGGCCATCGGCGCCTACGGCGAGGACCTGACCTACCTGGTGAGCAAGGAATCGCGCTGGTTCGGCATCCCGCCAGGACGCCAGACCCTGCACATCGCCGCCACCTACGGCGGGACCGGGCGGGTGGACGTCTATTGGCACAACGAATACCTGGGGCTGGGAGGGTAGACCATGGCCAACGACATCCTCTGGGAGGTGTACGCCGGCGCGACCCCGGCCTGGACCAACGTCTCGGGCCGCCGGATGGTCTTTGGCGGATCGCCCAAGAACATCGACGTGCCGGTGGTGGTGGGCGAATGGCAGCGGGGGGTGCACCTGGGCACCACCGACCCGGGCATCGACACCTGCGGGAAGAACCACCTCCCCGCCCCTCGCTTCGTGACCGCCTCCACCTACGACGGCGGCTCCGGGCAGGAGCACCTGAACGACACCAACCTGGCCGCCACGGAGTGCACCCTGCGGGTCCATGTGACGCGGGACCTGGTGAACGGCCTCAAGGGGGCGCGCCTCTTCATCTATGACGGGCTGAACACCAAGACCCGGGCCGAGGGGATCAAGGTCTACGCCTTCCAGCAGGGCGTCTCCGGCAGCGCCTGGACACTCGTCAACGATGGGGAGGCCGGGATCGGCGGGGACAACCCCGGCGAGCGGCTGGACCTGGCCGACTCAGCCCCCGCCACCGACCACTATTACTACATCGCCCTCTCCATCCAGCTCCAGCGGTACGACGTGCTGCCGACCTTCAATATCGGCTTCCAGTTCGACACGGCCTACATCGACCAGTCCATCGCCGCGACCGCGGACGACGCCACCGAACTGACCAGCACCACCACCGTCGATCTGAACGAGATCAACCTGCGGCTCAACTATGAAAACGCCCTGGGCGACTATTCGACCATCGGCCTGCGCTGGCAGGACGTCCACATCCCCTCCACCGCCACCATCAACAGCGCCAAGGTCCTCTTCCACAGCTCCGCGGCCTACACGGACCCGGCCACCGTCACCATCTACGGCGAGAAATCGGTCACGCCGGCGGCGTTTCAGGCGGTCAACGCCAACATCTCGGGCCGCACGCCGACCACCGCCAGCGTCTCCTGGCCTTTTGCCGCGTGGCAAAACGGCGTCTGGTGCGACTCGCCGGACATCGCGGCCATCCTCCAGGAGATCATCGGGCTGCCGGGCTGGACGCAGGCATCCAGCGACCTGGCCCTGATCATCCAGAGCGGCGGGGCCAACACCAACCGTCGCGCCGGCAAGTCGTACGACAACTCGAACAACCTCCCCCCCAGGCTCTACGCCGAGTGGACCGCGTATGCGGGGAGCTCCTCCCACATTCGGGGGTTCCTCAACTTTTGCACCGGAGATCCCGAGTACGAGGTCTGGCTGCTGGACAACCAGCAGCAGCGCCGCCACCTGATCGACGAGCTGCCCATCGGCTTCCACTGGGAGAAGGCGTCGCAGGGGTGGGGGAGCTTCTCGGACCTCAAGGTGAACATGGCCAGCCCCGCCTACCCGTGGCTGCGGGCCCTGGACAAGCTGCTGATCCGCCGCGGGCGCCACGACCTGATGGCCGCGCTGATCGAAAAGCCCCAGAGCGACCTGCCGCAGGAGGGCGAGGCCGGGGCCTCCTACACGGTGCTGGGGCGCTCGCTCAACGCCCTCCTGGAGCGGCGGCGCTGCGTGCCCCTGCCCGGGGAGGGGTACCTGCAATACACCGGGCACCCCGACGACGCGGCCAAGTACATGGTGCAGTACAACTTGACCGACACCTACGCCGAGCGGCCCGACGACACGGGCCGGGCGGAGCCGGGCTTTTCCGTGCAACCGGCCCGGAGCGAGTGCCCCGAGGATGCCGTGGCGGCCAACCGCACGGTCAAGTACACCCACGAGCAGACCGTGGGCGACGCCTGCGCGGACCTGGCCTCGCGTTATGGGATCGATTACGAGGTCAAGGCCGACGGCGAGGGGCGGCTGGACTTCGAGACCTACTACCCCTGGCGGGGCGTGAACCGCGCCGAGGGGAACCCCGAGGGGAACCGGCAGGTGATCTTGACGGTGGACCGGGAGAACCTGGTGGGCATCAGCGCCTACAAGGACCGGCTCAAGATCTACAACGTGGTCTACGTCCTGGGGGTGAACCAGGGCGCGGGCCGCCTGGTGGTCATGTGCAAGGACGAGGCCTCCATCGCCATGTACGGGCGGCGCGAGGGCGTGCTGTCCATGGGCTCCACGGTGGAAGAGGACCTGCTGACGCAAAAGGGCCAGACCATGCTGGCCATCAACGGCCACCCCGTGGAGGGCGTCACCTTCACCTTCCGGCAGACCGAGTCGCTCAAGTACGGGCGCGACTTTGACGTGGGCGACTATGTGACCGTCTACTTCGAGCCGTTCCAGCTGAACCTGGCGGACAACTGGCGGGTGAAGCGGGTGGCGGGGACGCTGGTGGAGAGCGCGGAGCAGCCGGGCCAGATCGTCGAGGAGCTGGAGATCACCCTGGGCAAGGACGAGCCGGACCTGCTGAGCGACCAGGCCGGGGGCGGGGGCGGCTCCAACGTGGGCCCGATCATCTCGCTGCGGGACCCGACCACCATCCAGCCGGACGACATGCCCTTCTCCGGCGATCCCGCCGACGAGCACTTCACCGAGCTGGCCAGCATCCTGCACGTGCACGGCATCTCCACCAACGCCCCCTATGACACCGGCGGCAAGCTGACCAACCAGGAGGACATGTACGCCTCGGACAACCCCGGCTCGGCGGACATGGAGTTCGTGCGGCGGAGCCACCAGCACGCGCTCTTTGACACGACGACGCCGGAGGACATCGCGGCGACGGGGAACGACCGGGCCAACGAGAGCGACTACCACGCGGCCTTCAGGAGCCACGTGCACAAGTGCGCCCGGTACAGCCACACGCACAGCATCGCCTCCAGCGGCGCGCACACGCACACCACCGACGAGCACACCGGCCACGAGCACTCGCTCCAGCTCTCCGGCTGGCACACCCATTCCGCCAACCATTGCCACAACGCCAGCGCCAGCGGCGTCACCAGCACGGACAGCGGCCACTACCACACGATCTCCTGGTCCATGGGGAGCGGCAACATCGTCATCGACGAGCAACTGGGCACCCTCAATTTCCAGCATCACGACGAGTATCACACCACCGTTTCTGCTGGGGCGCACACCCACACCATCGCCTCCAGCGGGGCGCACACGCACACGACGGGGACGCCATCATGATCAACAGGACCATCCACCGGCTGGCCTACCACCGCGAGGTCGACTGCCTGGCCTTGCACTGGCACCGCTTCGCGGACGGGAAGCGGGCGCCGGATACATTCACGGCCCACTATCAAGAGATGGGCAAGAACTTTGGGGACCCAGAGCTATGGGCCGCGGCGATCTCCACCCTGTTCGCGCAGGCGGAGTCGCTGGTGACGGGCTACGAAGGCGCCGCCTGGTCCGCCTACCGCGTCTCGGGGATCTATGTGGACAGCGTGCAGATCGAGTGGGGCAAGTGGGCCCCCAGCTACGACGCCAACCTCAACTATGGCATCGCGGTCCACTACTCGCGCCTGCGAGAGGCGGTCAAGCTGCCCAGCCAGGCCGGCGGGACGCTGCTGCTGGAGATCCTGGGCGGCCAGGACGAGGACGCCGAGACGCCCTACTACTGCCGGGTCAACGTGAACAAGAACGTCATCACGGACGCCAAACAGATCGCGGCCATCGCGCAGGCCGTGAGGACGATCCTGGCAAGTGCTGACAAATTGGCGACCTATCTGGACGAGCAGATCGGGTGGTCAGATGACAGCAGACGTTAGCGGCCTGGAGCGACTGGAGGCGGAACGGCGCTGCGAGCGATGCCACGGGCCCATGACCCACCTGTGGGGGCACCTGCTGCTGGAGTTTTGGAACATCCCCGCAGAACACGAGAGGTCCGTCCTGGACATCGTGGAGGGGCTGGAGAAGCGGGCGCTCTGCTGGCACTGTTTCGTGGAGTTGCTGGCCACGCTCCAGGGGTTCTTCTGTGGACCAAAATCACAAGGCGGAGGAGGAGGACCATAAGAACGACCCGAGGTACGCCAAGAGGCAGAACGTAGAGATCAAACCGCTATTCTGGATTGAGGAGGCGGCATCGGATGCCGCATAGGAGAAGAAACCAATGGACCTGCCGACCATTCCTGAAGCCTTCACCAACCCGCTGGCCGTGGCGGTGGCCGTAGGCCTGCTGACCGCGTTCCTGAAGGGGTTCATCAAGGGCAAGATCGAGACCGAGCCGGGCAATCCGCAGCTTGAGGGCAAGGCGGACGTGGTGATCCTGGGCCTGGTGCTGCTGTTGGGGATCCTGATCCCGGTGGCGGCGCAATGCGTGACAACCTGGCCGCCCACGCCTGCCGGCCTGTTCACGGCGGTGATGGTAGGGCTGTTCGGCGCCGGACTATCGAGCTTTGGGGCCAAGTTCGTGATGGCGCTCTTTGCCTGGGTGACGCCGAATACGCAGTAGGAACAGAAAAGCCCGCCAGGGGCGATCCCCCTGACGGGCTAGAGTTCTTTGCCATGTGGCAAAACTATGTCGTGGCGCTGCTGGACCACAGATCGCCATAGATCTCGACCAGGATGACTCGACCATGGCCTGACGGTCCACGTCGGGGAGCGCCATCAGCCCCAGATCGGCTTGACGCTCGCCGGGGCCTGATATACCATCAGATGGCTGCTCTTGTTGACCGATCCCTCCTGTCATTCCTCTTGGGGCGGTGGGACCCCAAATCCCATTGGGCTCGCGGAAAAGCCACACAGCGATCATGGTACTGGCGATTCAGCTTGGGGCGTCCTCCGCGTTTCGCACTTTCCGCCTCGTTGGAGATCTGCCCGATGCGGTCCATAAACCGGCTCATCTCATCCAGGGCACAGCCCCGCCAGCAGGCAGAGGAGGCCGGCCCCAGCAAAGTGGGCGCAGAAACGCAGCGTGGGCTCCTCCGTCTAGAGCGTCACCGTGCGAGGCTGGGCGCCTTGCACCTCGGCCGTGGTGACGGCGGCGATGGTGCTGCCGGCATAGGCGCACTTGGGTTTGAGGCAGGTGCCCATGCAGGCACCGCCCTCTTGCCAGAATGTGCGCACGAGCGCCAGTCCACAATGGGGGCAATTCGCCGCCAGGGTAGCGCTGCTATTCCCAATAGATCTGCCAGAAACCCTCTGCTCTGCCCGATCCAGGTGAATTGGTCGCAGTTGGCGACCACCTGCGCCAAGAGGTAAACGCCAAGTCGATCATGGGCGGTAAAGCTTGGGCGGCTATTGACACTTCCTCCAGAACAGGTTGAGCGGTCCCACTGGCGCCTGTGCGCCCAGCCAGCCGACTGATTGTGTCCATATGATGACCTTCTTTCGAACCGAGCCTTTGCGCCACAGATCCCTGAACAGCAGTGGCGTATACCGAGTCTGCGCTGATGGTGCCGGTTCCAGAAAGACGCTGCCATCCATGCCGACCGCGGCCCACCCCTCCTGGTTTGCATCCAAGGCGCGCACCTGCCACCAGGTCAGCCCGGCTGCGGACCTGAACGGCGACCGGCGCCTCCTCCTACGGCTCAGCTGAGGAGCGCAGCTCGAGATTGTCAAACTCGAACACGGCTTCTTTGCCCGGCATCAAGTCGATGGCAAAGCCCACTTGCCCCTGCGAGATCAGGGCATCCTCGAACATGCCCACAAAGTGGTCGTTGATCAGCAGGGCGAACTGGCCGTTGCCCGCGGCGACCGCAAGGCGGTTCGTCTGCCAGGGGCGGATGGCGGCACAAGGGGTCCAGTTGGCCAGCAGCGTCCACTGCCCCTGGACCATCCGCGCAAGGTAGTAGCGCTGGCTGTTGATGATGGCAAAGAAGTACTGGCTGTCCTCACTCGCGTGCAACACCAGACCATGGCCGGCGTCCGCGCCGCTGATTTGGCGCATGTCGGCTGCAAAGTACAGGGGCGTGACGGCCGCCGCGCTCAGCCTGATGGTGGAATGCACTCCCTTGGGCGTCTTCATGCTCCAGCGATAGGCCCCATCCGCCAGCTCCCGGGTCCAACTGCCATAGTCGTTGGCGTCCGTGTCCGTCGGCCAGTTGCGGACGTTGGCGTCGAAAGTGTCATAGATGGCCGACGCGGCCCAGACAGGGTTCGCCTCCACGGTGGCGCGCAGCGCCTGGCCGACCAAGAGGGCCTGTTCCAGGTTGAGGGTGGGCGTGCCCGACGGCGCGAGCGAGGGCGAGGCGGTGGGCGGCGCCATCGTCGCCGTGGCCCGCAGCGTGGGTCGGGGGGTATTGGTGGCGCGGGGCGTCACCGCGGCGCCGTGGACGGTGACAGTGGCCGCCGCCTTGACCGCCGCGGGCGTGGCGGCGTATTCCTTCACGACCTCCGTCGCGGCGCCCCTTCCGACGACGACCACCCGGGAAGGCGTGCCGCCGGGGGACCGCGGCCCGGCCTGGTCCTTCGATTGGAGCGATGATACCATCCCCGCCACAAGCAAGGCGAGGAGCAGCGCCACCTGGGCGTAGCCGAGAGCCATTCCCAGGGTCGCCTTCCCCTTGCCCTGCAACGCGCCTCCGCTCCGGTCAATCTCCCTCCTGGCCCGGCGGCCGGTGACGATGGCGATGAGCGCGCCCAGCACCGGGACCAGGCACCAGGCCAGGATGCCCGCGATCAGGCTCGTCTGCGCCAGCGGGCTCTGCTTGGCGGTCGCCGGCGGTTCGGCTGGGGGCGGAACCTCGGCGTCCGGCTCCCGGGAGCGCCAAAAGTCGATCAGCGCCAGGCAGGCCTCGGTCCACTTGGGGTTCACGGAGAGCGCGATGGTGGTGCGCTTGCCAGTCCTCTTGGTCTCAAAGATGATCTGGCACGAGTCCCCCCAAGAGTCTTGGTGCTGGGTGATCTCGAAGGTGTCCAGCGCGCCCCAGGGGATGTAGCGGCTGCCCTTGCCGCCGATGCCGGCAGCGTTCAGGCTCGCGCTGCTGCGATACAGCCCCACCTTGGCCTGGATGGCCAGCGAGGGGTTCGTCTCCAGCCAGCGGGCCGCCCTTTCCTGGCGAGCCTCTCGCCCGCCCCAGAGCTGGGCCAGGAGCGGGAGGCCGCGCTCGACCAATTGCTTCCACTTGAGGGACAAGACGCGGCATCGCGAATCCATCAGCACAAAGGTGCAATCCTTCGCCAGGCCCTGGCCCCTCTGCCCCAGCGCGGCGGTCAACAGGCCGTAATCCGCCTCGGGCAGCTTGTCCAGGTTCACCCACTGATAGTTGTAGGTGGAGGTGCGCAGCGGGCGCCAGGTGAACCCGGTGGGCAAAAAGAGGTAGGCCAGGCGGAGGTCGTCCAGCGCCAGGGACGCCCGCTCGGAGGAAAGGCGCGCCCGCTTGACGCTCAACAGGGCGCCTTCCAGCGCGGCGTCGCCGTGGGAAGTGATGAACTCGGCGACCGAAGCCGCGCCGCCCGCTGGGGCAGCCACTGGGGCCGGAGCCTGCGCGGGAATGCGCTCCGCTGGCGCAGGCGGCTCCACGGCGGGGGCAGGCTCGGGCGCCTGGGCGGCTGGCGCGGGAGGCGGCGCCTCCTCCGGCAGCGCGCTGGGCAGGCCGACGGCGGGCAGCCTGGCGGGCGGCAGGGCGGCCAGGTCCTTCAGCAACGCCAGCAGGGACCGGTCCGCTGGGGTCGGGTTGGGGTTGGCGCTGGGATCGGAGAGCGGCACATACCCATCCTGCTTCTTGCGCCAGGCGTTGCAGAAATAGCCGCCTACGCCAAAGCCGCTGATGACGCTGACGCGATAGCGCGCGCCGCCGATCTCTGCCCACACCTCGGAGGTCTTGCCCTCTTTGGTCAGCGCGGCGGCATAGCCTCGCTGCAGAAGGTGGCAGACCAGGTTGGTGGCTAAATAGATCGGTGTCGCCGTGTCCTCCAGGCCCTCGGGCTCCTGGGGCAGCTGCATCTGTCGCCCCAGTTGCTGCTGACACAGGATCATGGCGTAGGCGGCCTGGGGTTGGTATCCTCCCGCGCGCAGGCAGGCCTCGAAGGCGGCCAGCGCTTCCGCAAACTTGCCATACTCGTACAGCTCAACCGCCTGGTTGTAGAGCTCCAGCGACGATGGCGGCTCGGCGCTGGCGACAGGCTCCGCGGCGACGAGCTCCTCGGCCTGCGGCTCCGGGCGGCCCAGCCGAAAGCTCTCCAGGATGCCGCGCAGCAAGGGGCGCAGCTTCTCGACCTTGGCGGCGGGCATCTCGGCGATGAACTGGAAGGTCACGCCGACGCCAAAGAGCGTGACCGCTTCCTCGGTGATGCGACCGCCCTGGGTATCATAACTGTACTCCATCCGCGCCGCCGGCTTGTCCGCCAGGGTGATCGCCTCCCCGGCGAGGAAGCGATAGCCGGGAAAGTCGCCCGCCAGGCTGTCCCGGTTCAGCGCGATGTACTCCTCCGGCGTGCAGGGCATCTTGATCATCTGGCCGGTCGGGCCTATGGCATAGACCGGCGACCCACTGCTCCCCTGCAGGATCTCGCCGCGCCGCGCGTTCACCATAAAGGTGGGCCGCCCGCCGGGCGCGGAGGGCCCCGCCACGGCGATAGGGATGGTCCACGACCCGGCCGGCTCGTCCTGGTAGATGACCGGCCAGTCGGCCGGGTAGGCGAGGGAAAAGTTCCATTCCTCGTGGTAAAAGGTGGTCGTTCGAACCTCTGTGGATGGCATTACGCACCTCCCCTGGTCAATTCGCCCCGCGCCCTTACCGCTATTTCAGCAGCGCCGGCAGATGCACCACGGCCAGGCTCGGCAGGCGGGCCCAATACAGGCCCGAGCTGTAGCTGCCGGCCAGCAGCTTGGCCGGCGAGTCCGTGGTGATGGCGAGCGAGTAAACGACAGGATAAAAGATCCCGCTGCTGTAGCCCTGCCAGGTCTCCCCGCCGTCCAGCGAGCGCAACACGCCGAACCCCTCCGTGGCGGCATAGGCCCAGTTTGGATTCCGGGGGTCGTAGACGATCTTGCGGATGGCGGCCACATCCTCGAGCTTGGGCTGCCAGGTCTTGCCCCCGTCCGTGGACTTGAAGAGGCCTTCGCGGAGAACGCCGGTGAGGATCGTGCTGCCATCCCGAGGATGAACGGCGACGCATTCGACCGTTCTATCGCCCAGTCTACCGAAAACGCCCATCACCTGCCAGTGCTCACCGCCGTCGGTGGTCTTGGCAATGCCTCCGCCGAACTGCAATCCGGCCCATACCGTCCCCGGCTGGCTGGGGTCAACGGCCACGGCGACGGCCGGACAGAGGCCGCCGCAGCTTGGGAGGTTGGGGAGCCCCTGGTTCTTTTGCACCCAGGTCTGCCCGCTATCAGCGCTCTTGTAGATGCCCTGCTGCCTGGCTGCCACATAGATCGGGCTCGACGCCTGGGGGACGACGGCGATTTGATAGGCGGCATTCACTGCGGTGACCCGAGCAAACGTGGCGCCTTGGTCGGTGGATTGAAACAAGTTAGGCCAGGCTACCACATAGATCTTGCGCGAGTCCGTCGGGTCCACGGCGATATCGTCGATGCCGGCACACCAAGTGGTGTCGGCGCAGGCGAATTGCCAGGTCGCGCCCCCGTCCTGTGTGCGGTAGAAATGCCCGGATCCATCGGTCCCGGCATAGATGTTCTGCGAGCTCTGCGGGTCCACTGCCACCGCGTGGATGAGCAGGGCCGTGATCCCCGCCGAGGCGCCAACCCAGTTCTCGCCTTGGTCGCTCGACTTGGCGACGCCCCCGGCGTAGCCAGTCTGCGGCGAGGTGGCCGCATAGAGCGTATCGGGCGTGGATGGATGAAACGCGATGTCGGGAACCATCGTTCCGACTACCGTCCCATAGGAATTCTGCCAGTGCACGCCGCCATCGGTGCTTTTGTGAAAGCCGCCGCCCCCGCTGTAGAGGATGGCTGGATCGCTGGGATGAAAGTACAGATAGCCTGGGCCGATCGAACTGTTGGCGTGGTCATAGCCCTGATTCACCCTCTGCCAGAGGCCCTGCTCATAGACATAGTACTCCCCGCCGATGATGGCGCTCAGCCGGTTGGCATGATGGGGGTCGGTGGCGAGGGCATTGACCCCTTCCCGGTATTCGGCCGAGCCGGAGCGAAACGGCAGGCCAGTGTTGAGGGCGACCCAGTGTGCTCCGCCATCCGTGGATCGGAAGGCGCCGTCATGGATCGTCCCGGCGTACAGCACGGCGGGATGGGCTGGGTCAATCGCGAGGGAGTACACCCCGCCCGTATGCATTGTCTCGGGATAGCGAGGGAGGCCGCTATCTTGCATGGTCCAGGTGGCGCCGCCATCCACCGATTTAAAGATGTTGCCCAGTATCAGGCCAATCCCTCCGCCAAGACCCGCATACAGGGTGTTCGTGTTGAGCGGATCAATGGCGATGTTCAGCGCGACCAGGCTTTTGTCCAGGCCGGCGCTCGCGTCGGTCCAGGTGGCGCCGCCGTCGGAGGACTTCCAGATGCCGTCATAGTCGGTGCCTGCGTACAAGGTGTCCGGGCGCCGCGGGTCGATTTCCAGGCAGCGGATGGGATAGAAGGTCAGGCCATTGCGGGCGGGCCTCCAGGACTGCCCCCCGTCGGTGGTCTTGAACGCCCCGGCATCCCGCGTGCCCACGTACACGATCTGGGCGTTGGTCGGGTGGGCCGCGATGGCGGTCATCTCGCCGCCATGGAGGGGATAAGAGGTCCAGAGCTCGGCCGCGGAGGCGGACGGTGAGAGCACGGGGCCGCGCGCCGTCTCCCCAGAGGGGGCGGCTTCCTGACCGGGGCGCAGCCAGCGCAGCGGGCCAAAGCCCCCTGGCGCGGACCAGGTCTCGGCGACGGCCCCCTGGCTCCCCAGCAGCAGGACCGCGATCCCCAGCATGATGGCAAGGCCAAGCCTGTGGCTGCTTAACTTATAATGCTGGCTCATGGTGATCCCTCCTTGAGCGGATTCTGTGAATGTCTCTGTTGCCGATCGGGCTGATTCTGAAGCTCATCTCGCGCTCCTGCTGCTGGGATCGCACCCAGCCGCTTGGCGCCCTTACCGCTATTTCAGCAGCGCTGGCAGATGCACCACGGCCAGGCTCGGCAGGCGGGTCCAGTACAGCCCCGCGCCGTAGCTGCCGGCCAGCAGCTTGGGCGTCGCGTCCGCAGTGATGGCGAGCGAGTAGGTGAGGGGATAAAAGATCCCGGCGCTATAGTCGTGCCAGCTCTCCCCGCCGTCCAGCGAGCGCAACACGCCGAACCCCTCCGTGGCGGCATAGGCCCAGTTTGGATTCCGGGGGTCATAGACGATCTTTTTCACAAAGGCGATCCCCGCGACCTTTTCCTGCCAGCTCTCGCCGCCATCGGTTGACTTGAAGATGCTGCCGTCGCTGAACCCCGCGCCCACCAGGACCACGTCGCTGTCTCGGGGGTCGACGGCGATGGCCTCGACAAAGTTCTCGGCGGTCAAGCCCTTGCCCTGCCAGTGCTCGCCGCCATCGGTGGATTTGAGGATGCCGCCGCCGTATTGCGTCCCCGCCCACACGGTGGAGGGGGCGCTGGGGTCGATGGCCAGGGACAGGATGGGGTTGAGCGAGGATCCAAAGGTCGGCAGCCCCTGGTTCTTCTGCTCCCAGGTCCGCCCCCCGTCCTGGCTCACATAGATGCCCCGCCCAAAGCTGGCGCCCACATAGATGGGGCCGGAGCCCTGGGGGGCCATGGCGATGCAGTTGGGCCACTCCACCGCCGCCACCCGCTGAAAGACCTCGCCATAGTTGGTGGAGCTATAAAAGTCGCCCGCGGCGATATAGACCTTCTGCGGCGCCGCCGGATCCACGGCCACGTCGCTGATCGCGCCGAAATCATAGATCTTTTCCTCGTAGGGCCCGGGATTGCGGGTGTAGTAGCCCCGGCCCCAGGTCGCGCCGCCATCCTGGGTGCGGTAAAGGAACCCGTCTCCGCTGCCCGCATAGAGGCGGGCCGGGTTCCGCGGGTCGGACGCCACGCTCTCGATGGAGGTGGCGGTGATCCCCTGCCAGGTTTCCGTCCAGGTCTCCCCCCGATCCACCGATCTGTAGACCCCGCCGACATAGTCGCCCAGCACGTCGGTGGCGGCATAGATCGTGTCGGGGGTCGTCGGATGGAAGGCGATGCCGGGCACGCGGCCCGAGCGCCGCCAGCCCAGCTTGCGCGTCCAGTTGACGCCGCCATCCGTGCTGATGGTGAAGCAGTCGCCGGCGCTGTAGAGGATGTTCGGGTTGGTCGGGTGAAAGTAGAGATAATCGGTAAAAAGGCCGCTGTTGGCGTCCAGGTTGCCCTGGTTGATCAGTTGCCACTGGCCGGACGCATAGATGTGGTACTTGCCGCCGATGATCCCGCAGAGCCGGTTGCCATGGTGAGGGTCAAGGGCCAGGGCATTGACCGCTGCATAGTTGTCGGTGGTGCCGTAGCGGAAGGGCAGCCCCTGGCTGAGCGCGGCCCAGGTCGCCCCGCCATCGAGGGAGCGGAAAACGCCCCGATAGTTCGTGCCAGCGTACACGGTGCGCGGGTTCGCCGGGTCGAGGGCCAGGGAAAAGACGCCGTTGATGTAGCTGCCCGCGTGCAGCGGGATCCCCGTATCCGCCAGCGCCCAGTTGGCCCCGGCGTCCTGCGTCTTGTAGATGTGCCCCACATCCAGGCCGACCCCGCCCGCCATGGCAGCGTAGAGCGTCCTGCTGTCCTGCGGGTCCATCGCCAGGCTAAAGACGATCAGCGTGAGGTTCAGGCCGTTGCCGGCGTTGGCCCAGCTCTGGCCGCCGTTGGTGGACTTCCAGACGCCGTCATTGTCGGTGCCCGCGTAGAGGGTCTCCGGGTGTCGCGGGTTGATCAGCAGGCAGCGGATGGGGTAGAACGTCAGCCCCTCTCTCGCGGGCTGCCACGTCTGCCCCCCGTCGGTGGTCTTGAACACCCCAGCATCCCGCGTGCCCACGTACACGATCTGGGCGTTGGTCGGGTGGGCCGCGATGGCGGTCATCTCGCCGCCATAGAGGGGATAAGAGGTCCAGAGCTTGGCCGCGGAGGCGGAAGGCGCAGCCGCCTCCTGGCCAGGGCGAAGCCAGCGCAGCGGTCCAAAGCTCCCTGGCGCGGACCAGGTCTCGGCGGCGGCCCCCTGGCTCCCCAGGACCAAGACCGCGATCCCCAGCATGATGGCCAGAACAAGCTTGCGGTTGCTCGATTTACCGGTATGATGGCTCATGATGACCCCTCCGTGCATGGATTCTGTGAATGCCCCTATCGCCTATTCGCCAACGCCGACTTGCCATAACCGCACGCTCTCCGCGGCCGAGGCCAGGTGGGCGCCATCGGGGGAGAAAGCGACCGCTTGGATCCACTGGGTATGTCCGGTGAGGGAGCCCAGCTCCTGGCCGCTCTCCACCTCCCAGAGCTTGATGGTGAGGTCCCAGGAGGCCGAGGCCAGCAGCCGCCCGTCCGGCGAGAAGGACACGCCGCCTACCTGGCCGGTGTGTCCGGTGAGGACGCGCAACTGGCGGCGGTTGGCCACGTCCCACAGTCGCACCACGCTATCCACCGACCCCGAGGCGAGCAGCCGCCCATCCGGGGAGAAGGCGATGCTCTTTAGCGTGCTGGAACTGCCCTCCAGCGGGGGCAGCGCGGCGGCTGTCGGCATCTCCCAAAGCAGGATATCGTTGGACCCCGCCCCGCCCACGGCGGCCAGGATGCCGCCATCCGGCGACCAGGCCACCGCCTCGCCCCAGCCGCTCAGCAGGGTGCGCAGCTCCTGGCCAGTGGCCGCGTCCCACAGCTTGACGGTGGAGCCGGTGGCCGTCGCCAGGAGCGCGCCATCGGGCGAAAAGCACAGGCCGTTGGAGTCGGCGCTCCCCGCCAGCCGGAGCAACTGGGCCAGGCCCTCCGGGTCCCACAGCCCCACCCCTTCATGCCCGGCGAGGGCCAGGCGCTGCCCGTCCGCGGAGAAGGCCATCCCGGCGGCCCAGTTCGGGGCGATCTGACGCGCGGCGCCGGAGGCGAGGGTATAGAGCAGCACGGGCGAGCTGCCGATGAGCAGGGACTGTCCATCCGGCGCCCAGGTCAGGCCGGTGGTATAGTTCTCGTGGATCACCGCCGCCTCCAGTTGGCCGACGTTTTCGGCCGTGATGGCCCGCAGCGAGGTGGGTACGGGCGTACTCTGCGCCGTGGTCAGGGGCAGCGTCGCGGTGGGCGCCGGGGCGAGCCCGCGCTCGATGCGCCAGAGCCGCAACTGGTCGCGGGAGCCGCTGGCTAGGAGCTGCCCATCGGGCGAAAAGGCCACGTCCTCGGGTTGGTTGGCATGGCCCGTCAGAACCAGCAGCTCTTGCCCCGTCCCTACTTGCCAGAGTCGGACGGTCAGGTCGCCCGAGGCGGAGGCCAGGAGCTGCCCATCGGGCGAGAAGGCCACCTGGTTCACCTCGCGCTCGCCAGCGCTGATGACGCGCACCTGGCGTCCGGTGGCCCAATCCCAGAGGCGGATGGTGCCGTCCACCGAGGAACTGGCCAGCGTCCCCTCCGCAAAGGCCAGGCTCTTGATCCAGTTCGAGTGCCCTTTGAGGGAGCGGACGAACTCGCCGCTGGCCGCGTTCCACAGCTTGACCTCGCTCAATCCGCCGGAAGCGACGAACTGGCCGTCGGGCGAGAAGGCCACCGCGTTCACCGAGCTATCGGCGGGGATGGTGCGCAGCTCGCGGCCGCTGGCGACCTCCCAGAGCTTGACCGTGCCGCCGGTGGCCGTGGCCAGCGTGGCGCCGTCGGGCGAGAAACTGGCGGCGCGGGAGTCGGCGCTGCCCGGCAGCGCCCGCACCTCCCCCCAGCCGTCGGTGGCGATGAGCCGCACCCCGCCATAGGCTACGGCAGCCACTAGTCGGCCATCCGGC
>ERZ747221.2564-NODE-2564-length-15867-cov-4.626472_pt1 | contig 15867 bp, 15 predicted proteins | sample MGYA00374949_ERZ747221 | MGnify/ENA primary metagenome ERZ747221 (study PRJEB28779, sample SAMN05720172) | bioreactor metagenome | isolation source: Anaerobic biogas reactor | place: USA:Washington, USA | collected 2015-08-08 ... | reverse complement strand
GGCAGATGGGCGAAGCACGGCCCGCCGCCCTCCGCGGTGAGCACCAGCACCAGGTCGGTGCACCCGTGGAGCCGGTGTGCGGCGAGCAGCGCCGGCGGACCGGCGCCGTACCCGACGACGAGCGGCGCCGCCTCGCCGCGGGCGGGCGTGCGCGGCGCTCCGGATCCGATCGCCGCGCGCGCCCGCGCAGAGGCCCCGCGGCAGTCGTCGGTGCCTGTGAGCGGGAGGAAGACGACCTCCGGGCCGCAAGCGGACACCGGGGTGCAGTCATCCCGCAGCCGCAGGCCGAGCGTCTCGACCGCCGCGGCGACCAGCAGCCGCCGCAGCGGATCAGGCTCGAGGACGACCGCCTCGCGCGGAGGGACCCGGCCGGCGGCCCGCCGCGGCGGGCCGCCGGCCCCCCTGGGGAGGTGGGGGGTGGGGGCTTCCGGGGAGAGGGCGCCGGAGGGGGTGCGACAGAGCCGCGCGTGACCCGCAACCACCATCTGCATCACCTCTCCCCACATCGGGGGCCGCTGGACGAGCCGGCCCTGATCGCCGCCGGCGCGGAGCGCGGTGGGCAGGTGATCGTGGCGTCCCCAGTGTAACGGGCGGGGCGTCCGGCGTCAGGGTCCGCGTGCGGCGGGCAGGGTCACGTTCGAGGGCGACGATGTGTGCGGGGACGGCCGAGACGGTAGACTAGCCCGCCGGGGCCGCGCCGCATGGAGTGGTCCCGCGGACCGTCCGAGCACGAGGATCGGAGGCATCTCGGTGGGCACGCCCCTCATCGCACAGCTGGCCGCGGCGCCGGCGGTAGGAGAAGAGTACCGGCCGTACGCGCTGTCGCCCGACGGCTCCCGCGTCGCCTTCGAGTGGTACAAGGGCGGCGACTGGCAGATCCACGTGATGGACCTCCCCGACGGCGAGCCGCGCCGCGTGGGCGACCTGCGCGACCGCTGCGCCTGTCCCCAGTTCTCACCGGACGGACGGTATCTCTACTTCAGCCGTGACGACCGCGGCTCCGAGTGTTTCGACGTCTATCGCTGGGAGGTCGCGACCGGAGCGCTCGTCAACCTCCTGCCGGAGACGCCCGACCTCGCTCCGCTGCCCGATCCCGACCTCTCGCCCGACGGCACGCAGCTCGCCTTGACGGTGACGCACGGCGACGGATACGCCGTGGCCGTCATGCCCGCGGCGCCCAACCCGCGCGGGGAGGCGCTGCGCCTGTTCACGGAGCACCCGTACACGGAGAGCTCGCCGCGCTGGTCGCCGGACGGGCGCCGCCTGGCCTGCACCATCGGCACACGCGGACAGGACACGGCGATCGTCGTGATCGACACCGGGACGGAAGAGACGACCTTCGTCGGCGGCTCGGACGAGTTCTTCGCCGGACAGCTGGCGTGGTCGCCGGACGGCGGCCGCCTCGCCTTCTCCGGCGGTCCGGGCGACCACCCGGCGATCGGTGTCTACGACCTGGCAAGCGGATCGGTCACCTGGGCCTGGGAGGATCATCACGTCGACGCCCACCACCCGGTCTGGGCCCCGGACGGCGCCGCGCTCGCGTTCCTCGTCGACGTGGAGGGCGAGACCGGCCTCTGCCACGTGGACCTGCGTGACGGCTCCGTCACCGAGTACAGCATCGGGCCGGGCAACCACTACGCGCCCGGCTTCACCCCGGACGGCGCCGCGCTCATCTGCGTGCTCAGCCGCCCCGACGCTCCGCCCGACCTCTACCGCGTGGAGCTCGACAGCGGCGACGTGACCATGCTCACCGACTCGCTGCCGACCCGCCTGCGGGAGGCCAGGTTCGTCTCCGGCAGTCCGGTCTGGTACACGAGCTGGGACCACCTCGCCGAGGTGCCGGGCATCCTGGTGGAGCCGGACGAACCCAACGGGGCGGCCGTCGTGATCGTCCACGGCGGCCCCACCTGGCACCACTCCAACGAGTGGGACCCCCTGCGCCAGGCGTTCGTGGCCGCCGGGCTCACCGTCCTCCACCCCAACTACCGCGGCAGCGACGGCTACGGCCGGCGCTGGCAGCTCGCCAACCGCTGGCTCATGGGCCAGGGCGAGGTGCTGGACGTGGCGGCCGGACACGAGTTCCTCGTGCGGCACGGCTGCGACCCGTCGCGCATCGCGATCACGGGGCGCAGCTGGGGCGGCTTCCACACCATGGCCGCGGTCACCCAGTTCCCCGAGCTGTGGGCGGTGGGCGTGGCCGGCGTGCCCTTCTTCGACTTCATCGACAGCCAGGTCGACACCGCCATCCGCGACGACCTGCGCTGGTGGGACCTGCAGAACACCGGCGACATCGAGAAGGACCGGGCGAAGCTGACGTACTACTCGCCCATCAACCACCTCGACCGGGTGGAGGCGCCGCTCCTGCTGCTCGGCGGGGCGCTCGACCCCCGCTGCCCGCCGCGGCAGATCGTCGAGGTGGCCACGGAGCTGCGCAGGCGCGGCCGCATCTGCGACTACGTCGTCTATCCGGACGAGGGCCACGAGATCAGCGGCCTCAAGCACCGCGTCGACTACGACCGGCGCACGGTGGAGTTCATCCTCGAGCACACCGGCTCGGCCTGACGGGCCGGTGACGCGCGGGCGAGGGAACGCGCCGGGCGCCGCCGTCAGCGCTGCGTGATCAGGTAGTCGAACGCGGCCAGCGCCGCCTTGGCGCCCTCGCCGGCCGCGATCACGATCTGCTTGTCCTTGGTCGCGGTCACGTCCCCGGCGGCGAACACCCCGCGCACGCCGGTGTCGCCCATCTCGTCCACCACGACCTCGCCGCGCTGGTTGGTGCTGACCAGATCGAGCACCAGGTCCGAGTTGGGCGAGAGGCCGACCTCGATGAACACCCCGTCCACCTTGAGCTTGCGCGTCTTGCCGGTCTTGAGGTTGCGGAGCGTGAGCTGCTCGACCATCTCCGAGCCGGCGATCTCCAGCGGCTCGTACCCCACCAGCGCCTTGACCTGCTTCGCCGACCCGGCCTTGTCCTTGAGCACCTCGTCGGCGCTCCACTCGCGGCGGCTGACCACATAGACCTTCTTGGCGATGCCGCTCATCTCCACCGCCGCCTCGAGCGCCGAGTTGCCGCCCCCGACGATGGCGATGGTCTTGTCGCGATAGAACGGGCCGTCGCAGGTGGAGCAGTAGACGACGCCGCGCCCGGCGAACTCACTCTCGCCGGGGATCTCCAGGCGCCGCTTCTCGGCGCCGCTGGCGACGATCACCGAGCGTGCCTTGACCTCCTTGCCCGAGACCAGCTCCAAGACCTTGGCGCGGCCGTCCACGCGGATGTTCTGCACGCGCTCGCCGAGCATGCGCTCGAGCCCGTACATGTAAGCCTGCTCGAACATCATGCGCACCAGCTCCGGCCCCTCGATCACCGGCAGGCCGGGGTAGTTGGTGACCAGATGGGTGATGCCCACCTGGCCGCCCAGGTCGAGGGCGATGAGGATCGTGGAGAGGTTCTTGCGCGCCGCGTACAGCGCCGCCGTGAGGCCGGCCGGCCCGGCGCCCACCACGGCCACGTCCCACACCTTGGTGAGGTCCACCGTCGACTCGATGCCGAACAGCTGGTCGAGCGCGCCGGTCGCGTTGAGGTAGGCGAGGTTGTCGTAGCCTCCGATCCAGCGGCCGTCGATGAAGAACTGCGGCACGCCCTGCTGGCCGGTGCGCTGCACCATCTCCAGCGCCTTGGCCTCGTCGTCGGTGACGTCCACCTCGTCGTACTCGATGCCCTTGGCGTTCAGCAGCGCCTTGGCCTTGGCGCAGTACGGGCACCACTCCATCGAGTACATCTGCACTCGTGCCATCGCCACCTCCCGGAGGCAGTCACTTCCGATGTTCTCTTCCTGCACGACTGTTCCCAAAGACAAACGCGTCCGAGTCCATCAGCGAGTCACTGTTTGCCCGGAGAGGGCTCGGGAGCCGCCCAGGAACGCACCTCGACGTACTCAACCTGGACTCCCATCGAAAGGGAGAGCGTCATGAGCCGCGTCGACACTGAGAGCGACACCCGGGAGGCCTTGGGCCAGGCACGGCCAAGTCCAGCACGTACATGCACGGCCTGCAGATCGAGGTGACGTCGTTCACGGAGATGGCCGAGGCGACAGCGGCTTCAACGCCGCCGCGGGGCCCTCCGTGCCGGCGGCGCCGTCCGCGTGTCGCCGGTCGGGCTCGCGAGCCGTCGCTCCAGCGCCGTGAAGGCACGGATCACGTCCGGCGCCTCGAACGCGCGACCACGCCGCCCGATGGTCGTCTGCGAGAGCACTCCGGCATCGACCAGACGGGCAATCGCCTCATTGGTGGCCTGCGAACTGCGGTCAATGAGCTCGGCAGCGCTCTTCGCCGTGACGACCGGCGCGCCGGGCAGTCTCCGGAGGAGCAGTTCCGCCGCCGAGCCGGCTCGGACGCGGCCGAGGCGGTCGCGCCAGGTCGTCTCGAGCAGCCGCATCCTTTCCTCGAAGGCGCCTGCGTCGGCAACGGCACGCCGGGTCGCAGCAGCGAACAGCCCGATCCAACGATTCAGGCCGCCTCGTGCGACGCGCGACGTCGCGCGCCCGCGGTAGCGCATCCCCATGAGCGCGTCGACGTACTCCGTCGCCCACGTCGCAAGGATGAGCGAGACAGGCGGCACGACACGTGAGACGACCCCGCGGCGCCGCAGCACCAGATGGATCAGCGCCCTGCCGACGCGCCCGTTACCGTCGACGAACGGATGGATGGATTCGAACTGCGCGTGAGCGATGGCGGCCTGAGCCACCGCCGGCAGCGCGTCGTCGTTGCAGAAGGCGCACAGGTCGGCGACAAGCTCAGGGACCGCCTCGGGCGGCGGCGGGACGTACTCCGCCGAGCAGGGGTTGAAGGATGACCCGCCGATCCAGTTCTGCACATGGCGCAGGTGGCCGCCGTGCCCCTCAAGGCGGGTCCCAACCAGGAGACGACGATGCGTGTCCAAGAGGAGGTCGACGGCGATCTGATCACCCGCGGCGACGCTCCGGACGGCGAAGGCCATCGCGTCGATGTTGCCGAGCACCTCGGCCGCGGTCACGTCACGTGCAGGTTCGCCGAGCGCCTGTGCCGCCTCCGAACGCAGCAGCCGCCGAGCTCCGACCTCGAGACCTTCGATCCGGGACGACGCCACTGACTCGGTGCGCAGCAGCAGGCGGGCGAGCGCCTCGCTGTCTGCCAGCACGCCCGCCCGAAGGTCGAACCGCGCCAGAGCGGCTTCGGCCTCGCTGACGTCAGCCGCGACCGCCCCCTCCAGCATCACCGCCCGCCCGGCCAGGGCGTCCGGGACGTAGGCCTCGTAGTCACAAGAGAGGCGGTCCCTGCGCGGCAGGCCCGATGCGGCGTCAGTCACCCAGTGGCGCTTGACGACCCTGGCCATGCTCGACCTCCATCAAGGTTACACAACAACCTTGATTATAATGCCTCGGAAGTCAAGGTTGGCACACTGCGCGTGAAGTGCTGCGTCGACACTCGGTCCCGTCACCAGCGCGAGCAGATGTGCGAGTTGACCCTGCGCCGGCCCGCGCGGCCGCTGCCGGGCAGCCGGTCTCCGTAGCTGAAGCAGGCCTGCTCGTAGGTCACGCTGTCCTCACAGAGGTAGCCCCCGTCCGCCGGGTCCATGTCAGATGCGGGTGACTGCGAAGACCCGCCATGAGGTCCGACAGGCGTGCCACCTTCTCGAACGACTCCGGCCTGAACCCCGCTTCAGCCGCCTCCCGAGTGAGTCGGTCGACGGTGAGCATCAGGCCGGCTCCTCCCCGCACCGCCCGGCGACCCTGACCACCCGGACCACGCCGACCTCGTGGAATGGCACGGCAGTGACTGCGATCCCACCGCGTGCAGCGTCGAGGCGACCTCGAAGCTGCGATAGTCGGCGACGGGCGTGCTGCCGCCGGGACCCGACGACCAACCCGCGCGCCCCGCGTCACGTCCCGGCCGCGAGCGTCGCCAGATAGCGGTCGTACGCGAACACGCGGTTGCGCTTCTTGCCGGTGAGCTCCCTGGCGATGCCCATGGCGACCAGTTCGTCCATCGCCTTCGAGACAGCGGGGAAAGAGAGCCCGGAGCGGGCCACGACTTCTGCGAGCGACACCAGGGGCCGCTCTTTGAGCGAGTCGTGGACACGCAGCGCCGACCCGGCCCGGCGGCCAAGCGCCTGGATCCGGCCGCGGTCCTGGCCGAACAACCGCCCGAGATCCCTTGCATTCGCGACCGCTTCATCCGCCGTCTCCGCGGCGCCCTGCAGGAAGAAGCCGAGCCACGCCTCCCAATCGCCTTCCAGGCGCGCAAGGTCGAGCAGGCGGTAGTACTCGTCGCGGTGCTCTTTGAAATACAGGCTGAGGTACAGCAGCGGCTCGTGCAGCAGTCCGAAGTCGCACAACAGCAGTGTGATGAGGAGACGCCCGATGCGGCCGTTGCCGTCGAGGAACGGGTGGATGGTCTCGAACTGGGCATGAGCAAGGCCGGCAGTCACCAGGCGCGGCAAGTCGCTGCTCTCGTCGTGTACGAAGCGCTCCAGCTCGGAGATGCATGACGGCACTTCAGTGTGCGGTGGCGGCACGAAGTGGGCGTTGCCCGGCCGCATGCCGCCGATCCAGTTCTGCGACCTGCGGAACTCGCCGGGCTGTCTGTCGCTCCCGCGGCCGCGCTCCAGGAGTTTGGCGTGCATCTCCTTGATGAGCCTCGCGCTCACCGGAAAGCCTCCGCGCAGACGCGCCAGCCCGTGCTCGAGCGCCCGGACGTAGCCGCTCACCTCAACGACGTCGTCGAGCGGCACACCGGGCGCCTCCTCGATCTCGAACAGGAGAAGATCAGACAGCGACGACTGCGTACCTTCGATCTGCGACGAGAGCACCGCCTCCTTCCGCACATACGAGTACAGGAACAGCGCCGTGTCAGGCAGGAGCATCGAGACGCTGTCGAGCCGGCCCAGCGCGAGCGCCGCGCGCTCGACAAGCACGTTGAGGTCGCCGGAGAGGTCGAGCGGAGGGCGTGGAGGCAGCGCCTCGGGCACGAACGCCTCGACACGTTCGCCGACGGTCGTGGTCACTTCGTGGCGACCGGTCAGCCCGCGTCTCATGCGACCCCCGTCCAGTTGCTCAGCGGAGTTGAACACCAGTCAGCGCTATTCAGACTTATGCCCTAAGTCTAAACAACGCCTTGTCTTGCATCCAGTGGAAGGCCGTCACGACACAGGCAGTCGACCGTCGAGAACAACTCCATCCCCAGGGGAGACTCGAAGCCCTCGATGTAGCCTGTGGTCGCGTTCAATGTAGGGGACATGCTCCCTGGCCGAGGAGCTTCGTCGCCCACTCACAGCGTGCAAGTCGCGCTCAATCCCGGCTACGTGACAACCGTGCGGTGAGATAGGCTTCGAGAGCGTCCACGGCTCGCCGGTTCCAGTCGGAGGAGCGGACGCCTCCGAAAGCAGCATCCCGCCCGCCCGCATCTGCGATAAACTCGGGGGCGTCCTCAGACCAACTCCCCGGGCAGGTGAGTCGATGAACGTGCGCGTCTTCGTGACCCCCAAACAGGGCATCCTCGACCCTCAAGGCGCGGCCGTGGAGCGGTCGCTGCCCAACCTCGGGTTCCAGGGGGTGAGCGGGGTGCGCATCGGCAAGATCATCGACCTGAGCATCGAGGGCGCGGGGTCCGCCGAGGCCGCCCGCGCCCAGGTCGACGAGATGTGCCGCAAGCTCCTCGCCAACCCGATCATCGAGGATTACACCTTCGAGATCACGGAAGGGTGACGCCGCGATGACCGCCGCCTCCCCCCTGCGCATCGGCGTGGTGATCTTCCCCGGGGTCAACACCGACGGGGACACCCACCACGCCCTCGAGACCTTCCCCGGGGTCAGCGCCGAATGCCTCTGGCACAAGGACCCCGACCTCAAGGACGTCGACGGCATCGTCATCCCGGGCGGGTTCAGCTACGGCGACTACCTGCGCTGCGGCGCCATCGCGCGGTTCAGTCCCATCATGCAGCCCATCATCGACTTCGCCGCCGAGGGCGGCCTCGTGATGGGCATCTGCAACGGGTTCCAGGTCCTGGTCGAGGCGGGCCTTCTGCCCGGCGGACTCATCAGGAACGTGGGACTCAAGTTCGTCTGCCGTTACGTCAACCTGCGCGTCGAGACCGCGGACACGCCGTTCACGAGCCGGTGCGACGAGGGTGACGTGCTGCGCATCGTCATCAAGCACAACGAGGGCAACTACACGGTCGCCCCCGAGACGCTCGCGCGGATGCGGGACAACGGCCAGATCGTGGTGCGCTACGTGAATGCCGCCGGCGAGCGGGCCGAGGGAGCCAACCCCACCGGCTCCCTGGACGACATCGCCGGCGTCTGCAACGAGACCCACAACGTCTTCGGCCTGATGCCGCACCCGGAGAACTCGGTGGAATCCGGGCTGGCGGGCGGCGCCGACGGGCGCGTCTTCTTCCAGTCCATGATCGACACACTGCGGAGTGCGGAGGTGAGGGCATGACCGGCGACGCCCAGCGGCGGTACGTGGACCGCACGGCCGACCTCGACGCCGCTCTCGAACTCGGCCTCACCGCCGACGAATACGAGCACATCAAGCAGATCCAGGGCGGCGAGCCGACGTACGTGGAGCTCGCCATCTACTCGCTCATGTGGAGCGAGCACTGCAGCTACAAGCACTCGCGCCCAGTGCTCGGCCGGTTCCCGACCTCCGGCCCGCGCGTGCTGCAGGGCCCCGGCGAGAATGCCGGCATCGTGGACGTCGGCGACGGCTGGGCCGTGGCCATGAAGGTCGAGAGCCACAACCATCCCAGCGCCGTGGAGCCGTTCCAGGGCGCGGCCACCGGCGTGGGCGGCATCGTACGCGACATCTTCACCATGGGGGCGCGGCCCTGCGTCGGCATGAACTCGCTGCGCTTCGGCGAGCTCGACGAGCCGCGCCAGCGCTACCTCCTGGACGGCGCCGTCGCCGGCATCGCCCACTACGGCAACTGCCTGGGCATCCCGACCGTGGGCGGCGAGATCTACTTCGAGCCCAGCTACGAGGGCAACTGCCTGGTCAACGCGTTCGGCGCCGGACTCATCCGCACCGACGGCATCGTGCGCGCCATCGCCAGCGGCGTCGGCAACCACGTCGTCCTCATCGGCTCCAAGACCGGGCGCGACGGCATCGGCGGCGCCAGCGTGCTGGCGAGCCAGGAGTTCGACGAGACGCTCGAGGAGAAGCGCCCCAGCGTCCAGGTCGGCGACCCCTTCACCGAGAAGAAGCTCATCGAGGCCTGCCTCGAGCTCATCCACCGCAAGCTCGTGGTGAGCATGCAGGACCTCGGCGCCGCCGGCCTCACCAGCTCCAGCTCCGAGATGTCGAGCAAGGGTCATGTGGGCCTCGACATCCACGCCGACCGCGTGCCGCTGCGCGAGGCCGGCATGGAGCCGTGGGAGATCATGATCAGCGAGAGCCAGGAGCGCATGCTGGCGATCGTCGCCGACGAGCAGCTCGCCGACGTGCGCGAGGTCTGCGACAGGTGGGACCTCGACTGCACCGTGATCGGCGAGGTCACCGACAGCAAGAAGCTGCGCGTCTACTGGCACGGCGAGCGCGTGGCCGACATCCCGTCGCGCCGGCTCGCCGACGAGAGCCCGGTGATCCGCACGCCGTCCGTCAAACCGGCTTACGTGGTCGACGAGCCGGTGGCGGTGACGGACGCGGCGTACCCGCAGCCGCAGGACCACGGCGCGGCGCTGCTGCAGCTCCTCGCCGCGCCCAACATCGCCAGCAAGCGCTGGGCCTGGGAGCAGTACGACTACATCGTCCAGGCGAACACCGTGCAGATCCCGGGGTCGGACGCCGCCGTCCTTCGCCTCAAGGGCACGCCGCGCGGCATCGCCTTCACCAACGACTGCAACGGGCGCCACTGCTACCTCGACCCGTACCGCGGCGCCAAGGCGGCGACGGCGGAGGCGGCCCGCAATCTGGCCTGCGCCGGCGCCCTGCCGGTGGCTGTGACCGACTGCCTCAACTTCGGCAACCCGGAGAAGGGCGAGATCTACTGGCAGTTCGAGCAGGCCATCGAGGGCATCGCCGAGGCGTGCGAGGCGCTCGACACCCCCGTCGTGAGCGGCAACGTGAGCTTCTACAACGAGAGCTTCGGACAGGCGATCTACCCCACGCCGCTGGTGGGCATGCTGGGCGTCTTCGACGACGTGAGCGTGCACATCGACGCCGCCTTCAAGGACGAGGGCGACGTCGTCCTGCTGCTCGGCGACTCCGCCGCCTGGATGGACGGCAGCGAGTACCAGAAGGTGGCCTACGGCCGGGTGGAGGGCCGCGTGCCCGACGTGGACCTGGAGCTGGAGGTCAAGCTCCAGGCCAGACTGCGCGCGGCCATCGAGGCCCGTCTGCTCAAGAGCGCCCACGACTGCGCCGAGGGCGGGCTCGCCGTGGCGCTGGCCGAGTGCTGCGTGTTCGGCGGCGTCAACGGCGGCGCGCAGTGGGCCGACCCGGAGGCGCCGCGGGCCGGCCGCTCCGGCCGCTGGCTCGGCGCCGAGGTCGACCTCGGCGCCGCGGCCGACGTCGTCGGCGCCGCCGGCCGTCCGGACCTCGCCCTCTTCGGTGAAGCGCCGACACGTGTGGTCGTGAGCTGCGCGCCGGAGAGGGTCGCCGAGCTGGAGGCCGTCCTCGGCGACCTGCCGCACCGCGTGATCGGCAGGGTTGCCGGAGCGGACCTGCGGTGTACCATGGAGGGCGAGGAGCTCATCACCGTCCCGGTGGCCGAGCTCCATTCCGCGTATGAGTCGCTGCCTCAGCGGCTCACCTGAGTGATTCGAGCGGTTTGCACGACGATCGTCTCCACGACAGCTGTGGCGTCTTCGGCATCCATGCGCCGGGCCACGACGTCGCGCGGCTGACCTTCTTCGGGCTCTACGCCCTGCAGCACCGCGGCCAGGAGAGCGCCGGCATCGCGGTGTCCGACGGCGGCCAGGTCACGGTGATCAAGGACCTCGGCCTGGTCAGCCACGTGTTCAACGAGCAGATGCTGCAGAGCCTGAGCGGCCAGCACGCGATCGGCCACACGCGCTACAGCACGACCGGTCTGAGCCACTGGGCCAACTCGCAGCCGCTGGTCCGCACCCGCAACGGCGACGTGATCGCCCTCGGGCACAACGGCAACCTCGTCAACACTACGCAGCTCCGCGACGAGCTCAAGCGACAGGGCGTCAGGTTCAACGGCACCACCGACACTGAGGTCATCACCGCGCTCATCGCGCACGAGGCGGAGGGCGACCTTCTCGGGGCGGTGCGCAAGGCGGTCGGCAAGATCCGCGGCGCCTTCTCGGCGGCCGTGATGAGCGGCGACGCCGTGGTGGGCTTCCGCGACCCCTACGGCGTGCGGCCGCTCTGCCTCGGCGATTACGAGGGCAACCCGGTCATCAGCAGCGAGACCAGCGGGCTGGACATCATCGGCGCCCGCTTTGTGCGCGAGATCCAGCCCGGCGAGATCGTGATCGCCGACTCTGAGCACGGGCTGCGCAGCGAACGGGTGGAGCTGGAGGGCGCGCGTCCGGCCCTCTGCATCTTCGAGTTCATCTACTTCGCGCGCCCGGACAGCGTGATGTACGGCAAGACGCTGCACGCCGTACGCCAGGAGATGGGGCGCCACCTCTGGCGCGAGGCGCCCGTGGAGGCCGACCTCGTCATCCCCGTGCCCGACACCGGGATGCCGGCCGCGATCGGCTGCGCCGCCGAGTCCGGCATCCCGTACACCGAGGGCCTCATCAAGAACCGCTACGTCCACCGCACCTTCATCCAGCCGGACGACCGCCTGCGCCAGATGGGCATCCGCATGAAGCTCAACCCGCTCACCTCGGTGATCAAAGGCAAGCGGCTGGTCGTCGTCGACGACTCCATCGTGCGCGGCAACACGACGCGCCGGCTGGTGCGCATGCTGTTCGACGCCGGCGCCGCCGAGGTCCACCTGCGCATCAGCGCGCCGCCGATCAAGTGGCCCTGCTTCTACGGCATCGACATGGCCACGCGCGACGAGCTGATCGCCGCCCGCATGTCGGCCGACGAGGTGCGCGACCACGTGGGCGCGACCAGCCTGCACTACCTCACCCTGGACGGCCTCCAGGCCAGCACGGGCCTGCCGCGCACGCAGTTCTGCCGCGCCTGCTTCGACGGCGACTACCCCATCGCCGCGCCGGAGGAGTACGCCATGTGCAAGATGCGCTTCGAGCGGGACGCGGCCGAGACCTGCGACCCCTGAGCCGTTACGGCCGGGGCACGCGGACGACGAGGTCGAACGGCGAGGGGCACCGGACCCGCGACGAGGAGGCGAGATGACGGCCGGAGGCGAGGAGGTCACGACAAACGTACTGCGCGGACGCGTCCGGGCGATGATGCCCCGACTGCAGGCCGACCTGGCCGATCTGGTGGCGATCCGCTCGGTCTCGGAGGCCGGGTACCCGGAGCACACGCGCCCGGCCATCCTCGCGGCGCGCGACAGGGTCGTCGCGCTGTTCGCCGACGCCGGGTGCACCGACCTGCGCTCGCTCGAGCTGCCCGACACGGCGCCGATCGTGCTGGGCGGGATCCCGGCGCCGCCCGGCGCGCCGACCGTGCTGCTGTACGCGCACTACGACGTGGTCGGCGTCGGGGACGAGTCGGAGTGGCGCACACCCCCGTTCGAACCCGTCGTCAGGGAAGGGGCGATGTACGGGCGCGGAGCGGCCGACACCAAGTGCAACATCCTCGCCCTGGTGGGAGCCCTGCGCGCCTGGGACGGGCGCCCGCCGGTGGGCATCAGGCTCGTCATCGAGGGGCAGGAGGAGGTCGGCGGAGGCGCCCTGCTCGGGTATCCCGAGCAGCACCCGGAGGAGTTCGCCGCCGACCTCATGGTGATCGCCGACATGGGCAACGTGCGCCCCGGCGTGCCCACCCTGACCGTCGCGCTGCGCGGCATCGCCGACGTGACGGTGGAGGTACGCACACTGGGTTCGGCCAAGCACAGCGGGCAGTACGGCGGCGCGGCGCCCGACGCCCTGCTGGCGCTGGTCCGCGCCCTCTCCACCCTGCACGACGAGAAGGGCGACGTCGCCGTCGCGGGTCTGCGCCGCGACCCCTGGCCGGACGGCGCCGACGAGGAGGAGTTCCGGGCGCTGGCCGAGGTGGCTCCGGGCGTCCCGTTGATCGGCAGCGGCGACCTCGGCTCGAGGATCTGGTCCGGGCCGGCGATCACGGTGATCGGCGTCGACGCGCCCTCGGTGGACGACGCGCTCAACGCCGTCAACCCGCACGCGCGCGCCCTCCTGAACCTGCGCGTGCATCCGGAGCAGGACGCCGGCGAGGCACAGGCGGCCCTGATGGAACACCTGCGCAGGGCGCTGCCCTACGGCATCGCGCTCGACGTCACGGCCGGCGCGACCGGCGACGGCTTCGCGGCGCGCACCACGAGCGCGGCCTACGTGGCCGCTCGGGCGGCCTGGTCCGCCGCCTGGGGCGCTGAAGCAGTCACCGTCGGCAGCGGCGGCTCCATCCCGCTGGTCAGCTCGCTGAGCCGCGCCGCGCCCGCCGCCGACATCATCCTCGCGGGCGCCACCGACGGCTTCGCCAACATCCACGGTCCCAACGAGCGGGTCATGCTGGACGAGGTCGAGAAGGCGACGCTCGCCGTCGCCGACCTCTTCGGCCGGCTCGCCCCCTCAGGAGGAGCGACCTGACCATCGAGCGCCGGACGCCGGGCACTCCGCCCGAGACGCCGGCGAAGCTCGTGGGGTCCACGATCAGCATCCACGAGGTGTTCAGGCGCGTCCTGCAGCAGCGCGGCGAAGGCGACGCGCTCGAGGTCGTTGCGCCCATGCGGCAGGCGACCGTGACCGACCTGACGCCGCCATTCCGGACACAGAGCGTCGCTCTCGAAGCGATCGACGGGGTCCGCCGCGTCGTCCCGCGGTAGCGGGCCTCGCCACGACCTTCACCTCCGCATGAGCCGCCGGTACACCTCGTCGTCGTTGCGCTCGCCGATGGCGACGACGCAGAGCACATCGTCGCGGATGTCGAAGATGACACGGTACTCGCCGACGGTCACGCGGGAGTACTCGTAGCCCCGCAGGCGCTCGGCGTCCGCCGGACGCGGGTCGGCCATCAGCATGATGATACGGCGCGCGACCTGCCGGAACTGCTTGGGGGGCAGCGTGTCGAGGAAGCGGACGGCGGCTCTGGAGAGACTAAGAGGCAGCACGGCCTTCGGACGACTGCCCACGGTGCAGGTAGTCGAGCGACTCGCGCGGGCTCAGGAAGCCCTCGGCCTCGGCCGCCCGCGCCGCCTGGCCCCAGAAGAAGTCGTCCGAGCGCTGCAGCACCTCGTACTCCTCCCAGGAGAGCAGCACGGCGACCGGCCGCCCGTTCTTCTCCACGGCGACGGGCTCCACGGCCACGCGCGCCAGATACCGGCCCAGGCGGTTCTTGACCTCGGTGGCGGACACGGCGATCACGGCGACTCCAGAGTTGGCTGATTCGCCTATATTAGCTATTTTGTCCGTCTTGGTCAATCGCCGGCACGGCGTCATGCCCTGAAGCTTCCCGCGACGCGGCCGGTCGGGCAGGATGACGAACGGGGCCGCGGGGCGACAACGCGGAATCCGGCCGGCGCCGGCGCTCAGCCCGCCCGCCGGCCGGTGAGCGTCACGGGCGAGGCCGCCCGTGAGTGCCGCGGAGGAGCCCGCTCCGCCCACGCTCGCAGTATGATTGGCTCGCCAAGCGAATCGTCCTCGTCCACTTGTCAGAAGACTCCGATGCGACACAACCTGAAGATAGAACCCAGATGGCTCCTCCCAGTCAGAGAAGGCCGCAAGAGGGCGGAGATCCGCAGAGCGGACAGGAACTTCTCGGAGGGCGATGAGTTGCTGCTCTATGCGCCCGATCAGAGCGTCGGCGAGATCGTCGTCGTCACTCACGTCCTGCCGCTGGCGGAGGTTCCCGGGTACGACGGCGGTCCGTTCGTGTCGCTCAGCATCGAGCCGCGTCGAGAAGTCGCCGGCGAGGATGTGGCGAAGGAGCTTGCAGTCGGCAGCTTCGGCTAGTCTGAGGCGCAGGCCTTCAGGTACACGAACGACTGCGGCGCAGTCGAGACGCCGATCTCCTCGAGACGTCTCGGCGTCGCATACCGACTGACGCACCCGAGCTTGTAGGCGAACGCCGACTCGCGTCCACGGTAGTAGGCGTCAAAGAGCTCCTTCGAGATCCCGGACAGGTCTTTGGTTGTCGTCCACACGTCGTCAGGAGACCCCTGCACGACGCCCTCGACCTCCGCTTCTCCGACCACGCGGCACACCGGAGCCGTTGCGTAGATGACGATCCGCTCGACCGGCCGGCGGCTCCTCACCTTCCTGAACTCGTACTTCTTGACGCCTCTGAAGATGTTGTCGACGTGCTCAGGATTGATCGACAGTAAGATCAGCAAGCTCGACACCACCTTGCTTGAGGATCGCGGCAAGCTCAGCGGGACTGTATGCGAACTGGTGCGGATGCGTGTCGGCCCAGTAGCTGTTGTCCTTCAGCCAGCGGTAGTTCACGTTGTTGCCGGGCCCAAAGTAGCCCAAGTAGACCATCTCGATCGTGGTCAGGTTCCGATGCTCTCGATACCACCGCGCAATCTCGTGTTCGCCGAACACGGACTTGTTCCTGACGCGCGCTCGGAACTGCTCGAACGACTCGATCTCGCTGCCGCGGTTCTTCACTGCGACAACGTCCGCCACCACGCAGTACGAGGTGATGACCGACTTGAAGTTCGGTAGTCCAGCCGCTCCCGTGTACTTCCGGTAGATCAGAATCGGGTTGCCCGGGCGGGCGGCGAGGCGCTCTGACCCACTGATGTACACCTTGGTCACGCCG
>ERZ747221.2559-NODE-2559-length-15878-cov-3.310930_pt1 | contig 15878 bp, 15 predicted proteins | sample MGYA00374949_ERZ747221 | MGnify/ENA primary metagenome ERZ747221 (study PRJEB28779, sample SAMN05720172) | bioreactor metagenome | isolation source: Anaerobic biogas reactor | place: USA:Washington, USA | collected 2015-08-08 ... | reverse complement strand
TGCTGCGGTCGGCTCATTTATTATACGCTTTACGTCAAGTCCTGCGATTTTTCCGGCATCCTTTGTCGCCTGACGCTGAGCGTCTGTGAAGTATGCAGGAACGGTGATAACAGCTTCTGTAACTGTTGTTCCGAGATAGCTTTCTGCATCGGCTTTAAGCTTTTGAAGCACCATTGCAGAGATTTCCTGCGGGGTATATGCCTTGTTGTCGATAGTGACCTTATAATTTGAACCCATTTCACGCTTTATGGAGCTGATGGTTCGGTCAGGGTTTGTAACTGCCTGACGCTTTGCCACCTGACCGGCCATGCGTTCGCCGGTCTTGGAAAACGCGATGACCGAGGGGGTAGTTCTGTTACCCTCAGCATTTGTGATAACAACGGGTTCACCGCCTTCAATAACGGCAACGCAGCTATTAGTTGTACCTAAATCTATGCCAATAATTTTACCCATAGTAGTTTCCTCCTGTTAAAAAATCCGGATTGAATCTATTTCACTGAAAGAACAAAATGCTCTTTACGGTTTGCTGTTTAGTTTGCGACTTTTACGACACTGTAACGAAGTATTTTATCGCCGAGCCGGAAGCCTTTTTGAAATTCTTCCGCTATTACGCCTGCGCCCAGATTTTCGTCTTCAATGTGCAGAACTGCGTTATGGATCGTCGGGTCAAAAACTGTTCCTGCGGCAGCATCTATTTCTTCAACGCCAAGCTTAGAAATAATCTCCTTAAACTGGGTCATTATCATCTCAATGCCCTTGCCGTAAGCTTCGTCGCAGGTTTCCTGCTTTATTGCCCGCTCAAGATTGTCATATATGGGAAGAAATTTGGTAACAGTGTCTGCCTGCACATCGGAATATAAGTTTTCACGCTCTTTTTGGGTCCTCTTGCGGAAGTTATCATATTCGGCAAGAAGCCTTAGATATCTTTCCTTTTCGGCGGAAAGCTCATTTTGCACCTTGGTAAGCTCCTCTGAGGTTTTGTCAGGAGCTTTATCCTTTTTCTTTTTGCCCTTTTCTTCCGATTCTGCCGTTACAGGTTTTTCATCTGTCTGTTCTGTCTTCAAATTATCTTCCGTGATTACCTCGTTCTTTGTCTCTTCAGAGAAATCAGCGGTCGTCTTCTTGGTGCTCATCTATCGTCATCTCCTTTATCTGCAATTTTTCAAAGCCGCGCGGGGCTTCCGGCATACCCAGAAACTTGCTCAGTCCGGCAGCGATATACCGGAGCTTTGCGGCAACGCCGGAATAGTCCATCCGCGTTGGACCCACGACCCCGATAATGCCGCGCATGTTATCTCCCGCATTGTAGCGTGCGATAACAACGCTTGAGTCTTTAAGCTCCTTGGCAACGTTTTCGGGACCTATAAGAACCTGAATATCGTCATCGGCGTCTGCGGACGGAAGACCCAGAAGGTGCTCGCTTTCCGAGAGATAGCTCAGTATTTCATGTGCTTTGTCCGGGTCACGGAACTCCGGCTGACGCAGCAGGTGCGAAGCTCCCGTTACGATAGCTTCACCCTCCTTGGCTTTATTCAGTGTATCTATGGCAAAAGCGGCGACAACGGAAGTAAGACCCATCGTATCGCCGCAGGCGCGCTCCGCGGAATTAATAAGCGAAGGCGTTATCTTATCCTCGGAAATGCCGACGAAATTAGTGTTAAAAACAGAGGCAAGTCTTTGAACCATTCCCTGCTCGACAGAAAAAGGAAGGTGAATCAGCTTGTTATGAACGGTGTCGTTGCTGAGCATAGCAACGGCGATGAAAGTGTTCACATCGACATATATAAGGTCAAAGCGGGATATAGTGGCTGCAATGGGAGCCGCCAAGGCAACTGCCGGGTATTGCGTAATAGATGAGGCAAGTTTTCCGACGTCGCTCATAAGTTTGTCGAGCTGCTGCATTTTCAAATTCAGGCTTTGATTTATAGCTTCTGCTTCTTCCATAGAAAGGCGCTGGCGCTCCATAAGTTCATTGACATACAGCCTATAACCCTTTGGAGAAGGAACACGCCCCGCAGAGGTGTGGGGCTGCTCAAGATAACCCATTGCGGTCAGCTCTGCCATTTCGTTGCGTATGGTGGCACTGCTGAGATCCAAATCCCCTAAGCCCGCAATCAGTTTTGACCCGACAGGCTCTGCCGTGGCAATATAAGCGTCAATGACGGCGGTGAGTATTTTTTTCTTGCGTTCGCTGATTTCCAAAATATACGCCCCCTCAGTCAGCGCTCCCGAAGCTCAGGCGTTGGCACTCTCAAGAGGGGAGCACTGGCACTCTCGCCTTCTGAGTGCTAATTTAACACTAACGCAAAAAAATGTCAATACTTTTCACAAACGAATTGACACTTTATTTACATTTTTCCCAAGACATTCTCAGCGTACAATACAATAAGGTATGGTAAACGCTGAATAATCTTTGAAATTATTGCAAAAAAGGCTGTAATTTTTATGAATAACAGTATATTTATGATGATAGAAAGCATAGATACTAAGCATTAAGGAAAAAATTAAAAATTTTCCTTGCATTTATGCTTAGGTTCTGCTATTATTATAAAGCTATTCGTCTTTAGTCGGATTTTGACAAAATGGCTTAAATTATACGAGGAGGTGCAGCAAAAGATGGCAAAGTGTGAATTTTGCGATAAGGGTGTTGCTTTCGGTATTCAAGTAAGTCACTCCCACAGACGTTCAAACCGTACATGGAAGCCCAACGTAAAGCGTGTCAAGGCCATAGTGGACGGGACACCTAAGCATGTCTACGTTTGCACCCGTTGCCTGCGCAGCGGTAAGGTTACCCGCGCAGTATAGATTGCAGAGCTTTATTTCATGTATACATGTATATAAGCAAAAGCACCGTTTTCCTAATGAGGAGAAGCGGTGCTTTTGCTTTTTATAAAATTAGTATTATAATATAGAAACAGAGGCAGAGGCTATGAAAGCAAAAAAGGTTTGCCAAAACGTGCTGTGTTGATTAGAATAGGGGTATAGTAGAAAAAGGGTGATATTTATGGCAGGGAAATATTCGGTTTTGCTTTCACAGCTTGTGAAGGAACATGATATGAATATAGTAAACACCTCTGAAGACTTCGAGGAGAGAAGAATTTACAGCATGGCTGTCGGCAGACCGGGGCTTCAATTTGCGGGCTTTTTTGAATATTATGACCCGCGGCGTATGCTGGTTTCGGGAAAGCAGGAGCATACTTATCTTGAAAGGCTTGATCCCGATGCACGCTACAAAGCTATTGAGGGGCTTATGCAGCGCGAACCAAGTGCGCTTGTGGTCTGCCATCAGGTGACGCCCCTTCCGGAGCTTGCGGAGCTTTCAAAAAAATACGATGTGAATGTATTCACCTCCGAAATAGATACCTCTGAATTTATGGCGCAGCTCATCAGCTCCCTCCATGTTCATCTTGCTCCGCGCAGGACTATTCACGGCGTTCTGGTGGAAGTATATGGAGAGGGACTTCTTATTACAGGTGACAGCGGCATAGGAAAAAGCGAAACGGCGCTGGAGCTTATCAAGCGAGGACACAGGCTTATCGCTGATGACGCTGTGGAAATCAGGAAGATATCCCACAACAATCTGGTTGGAGAGGCGCCCCCTCTTATAAGACACTACATGGAATTTCGCGGCATCGGGGTCATAAACGCGAGATATATTTACGGCGTGGGCGCAGTTAAGTCTTCTCAGACCATTCATCTTGTAATAAAGCTTGAGAACTGGGAAGATTATAAACCTTATGACAGACTCGGCGCGGACTCGGAATATACTGAGATATTGGGAGTTGAGGTCCCGTCCGTTACGATCCCCGTTCGTCCGGGCAGGAATCTTGCCGTCATACTTGAACTTGCAGCAATGAACAACCGTCAGAAGAAGATGGGCTATAATGCCGCGCAGGATCTTGAACAGCGGCATGATTATGGCATAGACAACGATTGTTTTGATTTTGAAAACTAATAGCGCTGGCTAAAATCAGTTCGGCAAAGCGAATTTTTCGATGCCGTTTTACTGAAAACAGTTTGCAGATCAATCCTAATTATTAAAATAAAAGGAGTGCTTATGTACGACTTTGATCTCCTTACGAAGGAGTTAAAAGCGCGGATGCCAATGCTGAAGCTGCTTGAAAACGAGCCTATGAAAGCGCACTGCTCATTTAAAATCGGAGGAACGGTGAGCGCTATGGCACTGCCGGCATCAATTGAGGAAACGGTGCAACTCTGTGAATTCCTTAGAGATAAGGGAGTGAAGCCAATCGTTATTGGCAATGGGACAAATCTTCTTGTTACAGATAAGCCGCTCCGCCGTTTTGTGATAAAAATGTCCGACAGTATGAGCACAGTTGAAAGAAAAGGCGAAACATCAGTTCATGCGCTTTGTGGGGTAAGCCTTGCAAGACTTGCCTCCGACTGCGCCCACTGCTCTTTGACGGGGCTTGAATTTGCCCATGGAATTCCCGGAACGCTGGGCGGCGCTGTAAGTATGAACGCGGGCGCTTACGGCGGTGAAATGAAGCAGGTTCTCCGCTCTGTGACTTATCTTGATGAGAATATCAAATTCGGGAAAAAAGCAGGCGATGAACTGGAGCTGTCTTACCGGCACAGTGTTTTTTCAGATACCGACCTTATCATACTGGGCTGCGAGCTTTCATTAAAAGAGGGCAGCAAGGAAGATATGCTCGATAAAATGCGCGAACTTTCCGAAAAACGCCGCAGTTCCCAGCCTCTTGATAAACCTTCCGCCGGAAGCACTTTCAAGCGGCCAAAGCAGGGCTATGCGGCGGCGCTGATAGAGGAAGCGGGGCTAAAGGGCTTCGGAATAGGCGGAGCGCAGGTATCCGAAAAGCATGCGGGCTTTGTCATCAATCGCGGCGGAGCGAGCTTTGAGGATGTTCTGAGACTGATGGAACATATCAAGGAAACGGTTTATAAGCGAACGGGTATAGAACTTGAACCCGAAGTTAAAATAATCTGCGATGAATGAAATCAAACAGAGAGGAGAACTGGGCTATGGAGTTTTTGATTATTTCCGGGCTTTCCGGCGCTGGGAAAAGCCGAGCCGCTGATATGCTTGAGGATCTTGACTACTATTGCGTTGACAATATGCCGATTGCCCTAATACCGAAATTTGCCCAGCTTTGCATGGCAGCAAGCGAACGCTATGAGAGAGTGGCGCTGGTCACCGATATCCGCGAAAGGGCGAGCTTTGAGGAGCTTTTTAAGGTGCTTGACGGGCTTTGGGACTTGGGATGCGACTATCGCATACTGTTTATGGAGGCGGACCCTGCCAATATAGTAAAGCGCTATAAGGAAACTCGCAGGCGGCATCCCTTGGCGGTTCCGGGCATATCCGTTGAGGAGGCGATAAATAACGAGATAAAGCTTCTTGCCCCGGTGAGAGAGCGGGCAGACTATATCATAAATACAAGCAATTTTACTCTTGGGATGCTCCAAAGCGAGCTTTACCGGCTTTTTGTGGGCGAGGATACAAAGAGGAAGATTGTAGTCAATGTTATGTCTTTCGGATACAAATACGGGATACCCCTTGAGTCCGATCTTGTTTTTGATGTGAGATTTTTACCCAATCCGTTTTATGTCTCGGAGCTTCGCGAGATGAACGGACTTGACGCCCCTGTCAGCGAATTTGTTTTTCGCAGCGAGGAAACGAAGGAATTTGTTAGTCAGCTTCAAAAAATGGTGAGGTTTCTGCTTCCGCTGTTTGTAGAGGAGGGAAAGCTGAGTCTTACCATCTCTATAGGCTGTACGGGAGGACGTCACCGCTCGGTAGCGATCGCCAAGGCAATGACGGACTATATCGAGAGCATAGGTTACGCTGCACAGAATATCAACAGGGATATTCAGAAATAACCGCAGATTATGAACAATAGATCATCGGTACTTTGGGGCTTACCGAAGCGCCGTATCGAATGTGAGGTTGTTATGAATAAACAAAAAACAGAGCCGTCAATCGTCGCGCTGGGCGGCGGTACGGGTCTTTCAAATATGCTGAGAGGGCTGAAAGCTCACACAAGCAGGCTGACGGCAATAGTTACGATGGCAGACGACGGAGGCGGTTCAGGAACGCTGAGAGATGAGCTTGGTATGCCGCCGCCGGGGGATGTTCGCAACTGTCTTCAGGCGCTTGCTAATACTGAGCCAACTATGGAACAGCTTTTGGGCTATCGTTTCACTGAGGGCGGTTTGAAAGGGCAGAGTATGGGAAATCTCTTTCTTGCCGCGCTCAATGATATTTCAGGCTCTTTCTATGAAGCAATACGCAAAATGAGCGAGGTTTTGGCGATAACGGGAAGGGTGCTTCCCGTAACGACCGTAGACGTAAGGCTTACGGCGGTTTTTGAGGATGGGACGGAAGTTATCGGCGAGTCAAAGATAACCGAACATAAAAAGCGGAGCGACAAGCGCATTATGAGGGTTGCTCTCTTTCCAAAAAATCCTCCCGCACTTAAAGACAGTATAGAAGCCATTGAAAATGCCGAGCTTATTTTGCTTGGCCCCGGCAGCCTTTACACAAGCATCATACCAAACCTGCTGACGAAGGGAATTGCGGAGGCTATCGCTGAGTCTGATGCATTGAAGATATATGTACTTAACGTGACTACACAGGACGGAGAAACGGAAGGCTACACTGCCTCCGACCATGTGAAAGCGCTTTTTGCCCATTCAGGGAGGAAACTCTTCGATTATTGCCTCGCAAACAGCGCACCGCTTCCCGCTGACGTTGCACTGCGTTATAATACGCAGGGGGCGTGTCAGACCGTTGTAGATACGGATGAACTTGAAAAGCTTGGGGTGAAAACGCTTATGTGCCCTATGCTCGATTGTTCGGACGGCTTTGCGAGACACGATTCAAAAATGCTGGCACGTGAGATAATGCACCTATACAAGGAAAAATCGCCGACAAAGATATATAATTGACGAGTTCTGCAGGGCTTGATGCAAGGAGGTGCTCAAATGTCGTTTTCGTCGGATACAAAGGCTGAGCTTTGCAGGGATACATTGCAGAAGCGCTGCTGTGCCGTTGCTGAGGCATATGGGATTTTGCTTTACTGCAATATGTTTACGGCAGACGAAATCAAAATTGTGACCTCAAGTCCGGAGCTTGCCGAGCGTTTGCCGAGACTTTTCAAAAAAGCTTTCGGATGTTCTTTTGACGCTTCGTCTGCAACGGATATCAAGGGCAAATATACCTTGTCCATAACAAATCACGATAGTATACGCGATATATTTGCGGCATATGGGTATGAAGCAAGGGGGATTCTTGCCCATCATATAAATCTTGGAGTTTTGGAAGACAACTGCTGCAAGGCTTCATTTCTGCGGGGTGCTTTTTTAGCGGGTGGGAGCATCACAGACCCGGTGAAAAGCTATCATCTGGAGCTTGTGACCGACCACTACAATGTCAGCCGGGAGATATTTTCGATTCTTCTTGAGCTGGGTTTTTCACCAAAGGATGCGGCACGCGGCGGTAATTATGTCGTTTATTTCAAGCAGTCGGAAGCTATAGAGGATTTTTTTACTCTTATAGGCGCCCCCGTTTCGGCAATGGATATCATGTCCGCCAAAGTGGAAAAGGATATGCGCAATGCCGTCAACAGGCGCGTCAACTGCGACAGCGCCAATGCAGACAAAATTGTCTCTGCGGCACAGGAGCAGCTTGAGGCTATACGCCGCATAGAACGCACAACAGGGTTGGACGAGCTGCCTGACAAACTTCGTGAAACGGCGCTTTTACGTATAGCAAATCCCGAAGCGAGCCTTACGGATCTTGCGGCTCTTGCCATTCCTCCGGTGAGCAAATCATGTATTAGCCACAGACTGCGCAGGCTTATGGAGCTTGGGGAATAACACATTATTTAAAAGAAAAATTATATGCATTTCTTAGGTGCGCGGATGAAAGCTCATATCCGGGCAGACATTCTGAGCACGCAGCAGGAAAGCATCTAAAAAGGAGAGTGTGCCATGTCATTTGTTCACCTTCATGTCCATAGTGAATACAGCCTTCTTGATGGAGCCTGCCGCATAGAAGACATGGCTTCTTACGCGAAAAATCTCGGGCAAACCGCCCTTGCGATTACCGACCACGGCGTCATGTACGGCGCTGTGGCTTTCTATAAAGCCGCAAAAAAGGCGGGAATAAAGCCGATTATCGGCTGCGAAGTCTATGTTGCACCGCGCAATATGACGGACAGGGAATATAGCATCGACAGCAACTATTCGCATCTTATTCTTCTGTGTAAAAATGAAACCGGATACCATAACCTTTGCTATCTTGTCAGCGAAGGCTTTACAAAGGGCTTCTATGTAAAGCCGCGTATAGACTGGCAGCTTCTTCGTGAGCACGCAGAGGGACTTGTCTGCCTGTCAGGATGTATCGCGGGTGAAATACAGCAGAAAATAATAAACGGTAGCTATTCGGACGCCAAGGAACGCGCCCTTGGGCTGGACGAGCTTTTTGGAAGAGGCAATTTCTATCTTGAGCTTCAGTCCCATGGTCTGCGTGATGAGCGCATTGCCGCCGAAGGGCTGATAAAGCTTCACCGTGAAACCGGGATACCTTTAGTTCTGACCAACGACGCCCACTATCTTAGGAGAGAAGACGCGCGCAATCAGGACGTTCTTATGTGCATCCAAATGGGCAAGACTATAGACGACCCGGATCGGATGAAATTTGAGGGCAGCGAGTTCTATCTCAAATCAGAGGATGAAATGCGCGCCCTTATGTCTGAATATCCCGAAATATCCGAGGCCGCAGACAATACCGTTTTAATTGCGGATATGTGTGATTTCGATTTTGAATTCGGACACTACCACCTGCCTACTTTCCCGCTGCCGGAGGGGGAAACGGATGGGTTTGAGTATTTAGAGAAGCTGTGTGACCGCGGATTTGAAAAGCGCTATGCCCACTTATACGATAATCCCGATTCATCAACTGAAATAGCAAAGCTGCGGGAACAGCTTGCTTACGAGCTTGAAATGATTCGGAACATGGGGTTTACGGACTACTTTCTCATAGTTTCGGACTTCATTGCCTACGCAAAGTCGCAGGACATACCCGTTGGACCGGGGCGCGGCTCGGCGGCGGGAAGCATAGTGTCCTACTGTCTTGGAATCACCGATGTCGATCCTATAAAATACAGCCTGTTTTTTGAGCGCTTCCTCAATCCCGAACGCGTTTCTATGCCCGATATAGATATTGACTTCTGTGTTGAGAGAAGAGGAGAAGTGATCGACTACGTAAACCGCAAATACGGCTCCGACCATGTAGCGCAGATAGTGACCTTCGGGACAATGGCCGCGCGCGCGGCGATACGCGATGTTGGACGTGCTTTGAACATCAGCTATGCAGAGTGCGACGCAGTTGCAAAGCAGGTCCCGATAGCAATAGGAATTACGCTTGATGAAGCGCTCAAGCTTTCGCGCCAGCTAAAGGAGATGTATGAGAGCGACGAGCGCATACGCGAACTTATAGATACGGCAAGAGCTATCGAGGGTATGCCGAGACATGCATCGACTCACGCGGCGGGCGTTGTGATTTCGGGAAAGCCCGTTTATGAATATGTTCCGCTTGCTAAAAACGATGAATCTGTCGTCTGCCAATTTCCGATGACGACGCTTGAGGAGCTTGGTCTTCTCAAGATGGACTTTTTGGGACTGAGAAACCTCACAGTTTTGGAGCGTGCAAATCAGCTCGTGAGAAAAAAACAGCCGGGCTTCGATGTTGTAAATGTTCCGGATGACGATGCCGCAACCTTTGAAATGCTCTCTCAAGGACGTACGTCGGGAGTGTTCCAGCTTGAAAGTGCCGGCATAACTGCCGTCTGTACGGGGCTGAAGCCCCGCTCTGTTGAAGATATAACGGCAGTAATCGCTCTTTACCGCCCGGGTCCCATGGAGAGCATACCCCGGTTTCTTGAGTGCAGCGCAGATCCCGGGAAAATTCGATATAAGCACGAAATCCTGCGCGATATTCTTGACGTTACCTACGGCTGTATAGTCTATCAGGAGCAGGTCATCGAAATTTTCCGGAAGCTTGCCGGCTTTTCCCTTGGACAGGCAGACCTGATAAGGCGCGCCATGTCTAAGAAAAAGGAAAAGGAGATAGTAAAGGAAAGACAGGCGTTTATTTACGGCGATCCCGAGCGAAACATTGCCGGGGCTGTTGCAAACGGCGTTCCGGAGGAAGTTGCCGGAAGTATCTATGACGAGATATTGGATTTTGCAAATTACGCATTCAACAAGGCGCATGCTGTTGCATACGCGATAATCTCCTACCGAACCGCGTATATGAAGTGCCACTATGCCAGGGAATATATGGCGGCGCTTTTGTCTTCGGTTCTCGACAACTCCGCAAAAGTAGCGGAATACATTGCCGAGTGCAAGGAATGCGGCATTAAGCTGCTGCCGCCAGATGTGAATGAGTCGGAGGCGGAATTTACCGTTTCGGGCGAGAATATCCGCTTTGGTCTTGTGGCAATAAAAAACATCGGACGCGGATTTATAAGCGCTCTTGTCGAAAGTCGTGAGAGCGAGGGCAAATTCAGAAGCTTTGACGAATTCTGCCGCCGGCTTTACGGGAAAGATTTAAACAGACGCGCGGTAGAGAGCCTTATCCGCGCAGGCGCTTTCGACAGCCTTGGCTACAAGCGCAGTCAGCTTATGCGTGTGGCAGACAAGGTGATTGAGGGCGTCAATGAATCAGCGCGGAAGAACGTAGAGGGGCAGCTCGACTTGTTCTCAATGGGGCAGGAAGATGAGAAAAGATCTGCCGCTTCAGACTTGCAGCTCCCTGATATTCCAGAGTTCACAACGCGTGAGCTTATGGCAATGGAAAAAGAAACGACGGGACTTTATCTTTCCGGTCATCCAATGGATGAATACCGCGTTGCCGCGCGCCGCGCAGGCGCAGTGCCGATAGGCGCAATTATGATGGATTTTGCGCAGGAGGGCGGGGCGAAGAGTTTTGAGGACGGGCAATTTGTTACACTTGCCGGGGTGATCGAATCTGCGAAAACAAAAACGACCCGCAACAACAGCCTTATGGCATATATCCAGCTTGAGGATTCGACGGGTTCGATGGAGCTTCTCGCCTTTCAGCGTGTGCTCGATGTCAGCGGCGGATATATCAGGGAAAACTCTCCGGTTGTCGTCAAGGGGCATATTTCCGTCCGCGATGAAAAAGAACCACAGCTAATGGTCGAAACCCTCCGTCCGCTCACAGATGTTGAGCCCCTGAACCGCCGCGAGATGCCTCAGAAGGAAAAAACCCTATGGATCAAAATTCCCTCAAAGGATGATCCCAGATTAAAGCGGATCGAGCTGATTCTGATCATGTTCGAGGGCGATGAACGCATGATTATCTACTGTGAGGACACAAAAAAGCGCCTTACAGCAAGATGTATTATTCACGACGCTCTTATAAAGGAACTGGAAGAGATGCTTGGAGACGAAAACGTAGTTGTAAAGTGATGGTCCAGATGCAGTTGACATACGAATCGATAAGCCAATACTTATTAATTAGGAGGTAAAACATGAATAGCTTTGTGTTCTGTAATCCGACCCGCATATTTTTTGGCGAAGGTGCTGTAAAAAACCTTGCCGGACAACTTTCTAACTATGGGAATAATGTTCTTCTTGCTTACGGCAGGGGCGCCATAAAAAAAGAGGGCATATACGATGCGGTTATGAAAATACTCAGAGACTGCGGCAAAAACGTGTTTGAGCTTTCCGGTATAATGTCGAACCCTACAGCGGCAAAGGTACGCGAAGGGGTTGCAATCTGCAAGGAAAACAAAATTGACCTCATTCTTGCAGTAGGCGGTGGTTCAACGATAGACTGCTGCAAGGCAGTTGCCGCAGGCAGCCTTATCGAAGGGGACTTCTGGGAGGAGTTTTTTGAAAAGCATATGGTGCCGGATAAGGCTATCCCGATAGGGACCATTCTCACGATGGTTGGAACAGCTTCAGAAATGAACGGAAATGCGGTAATAACCAATGAGGAAAAAAAGATTAAAGGTTCTTTCTTTTCTCCTGCCTCGTATCCGCGGTTTTCTATCCTTGATCCGACTTACACATACAGTGTGCCGCAGTATCAGATGGTCAGCGGAATATGTGACATTATGAGCCATATTATGGAGCAGTATTTCAGCGGGACCGATGATAATATTTCTGATGACCTAAGTGAAGCCCTGATGAAGAGCATCATAAAAAATGCGCGGATAGCCGTTAAAAATCCTCGCGACTATACGGCAAGAAGCAATATTATGTGGGGGGCGACTGTGGCACTGAACGGTATTCTGGGCTGCGCAAAAACGCAGGACTGGGAGGTTCATCAAATCGAACACCAGCTTGCGGCGTACTATGATGATATTGCGCATGGAATGGGGCTTGCCGCCGTTACTCCGGCATACTTTAGGTATATTTACAAAAGCGGCCTGAACAAATTCAGGCAGTTTGCCGTAAACGTATGGGGAGTCAGCCCAGAGAATAAAACGGACGAACAGATAGCTCTTGAGGGCATTGGCCGTCTGGAGGCGTTTTTCAAAGAAATCGGTGCGGCGGTCTCCCTGAGAGAGCTTGGTATTACCGACAAGGGCAAGTTTGACGAGATAGCCGGAAGCTGCAATATAAAAACCGGAGGCTATCAGATACTGACACGCGATGATATAAAAAAGATATTGGATGAGTGCTTTTAATTCGAGATATTTGTACTGATAAGATCAAATTAAAAGAACTGAGAATAATAAAAATCCCCATAGCACATCAGCGTGCTATGGGGATGCATTTTTTGTGGATTGAATACGATGATAAACGCTCAATCGATTTACCGGATAGCCTTGCCTATTACAAAAAGCGGCTGCCTTATAGCCGTTTTTATGCATTAAGTAAAATCAGTCGCGTTTGCGGCGATAGCTGCCTTTCCTGTCAGAATACATACGGCTGTCCGAAATACGGCTGTCTGAGTCCTGCATAAACTGCTTCAGCTTATCCTCAAAGCTGGATTCCGAGGAGGCAGAAACATGAGGTTTTTGAGCAAAACCTGCGGACTTTTGGGGGAAATTATTCTGTTTGGGCTGGTTGCTGCGCGGCTTCATAGGACGTTCAGAATCGGTTCGGGGAGCCGGAGCTTCGGCTTTCTTGATGGACAAATTGATTTTGCCGGCATCGCTTATCCCAATTACTTTAACCTTGACTGTCTGTCCTTCGGATACATGGTCGTGAACATCGTTCACATAGGTATTTGCGATCTCTGAAATATGAACAAGACCGTTATTACCGTCCGGCAATGATACAAACGCACCGAATTTTGTGATGCCTGTTATCTTGCCCTCAAAAACTTCTCCCACTGTAGGCTGCATATAAGAGCTTTTTCCTCCTGTTTCATTCAATAGAAAGTAATGCTATAAGTATTTGCTTAAACGGATAATTAATTGCTGACATCGTAAAAAATCTTTTCACCCGGCTTTACAAGCCCGAGTTTATTTCTTGCTATGTCTTCGATGGTTTCCGGATCTGTGCTGTGGTTGATTGCATATTGAAGCTCGGTGTTCGTCTGAAGAACACTGTCTACTTCGCTTTGCAGTTCGTCGCGCTTTACGCGGGCGTCCGAAATCTGAACTTTCAGTGATACAAGACTTATCCCCGCGTAAAGAATTATCGCGAGAATGACTATTTTTGTGATGAGGCTTGCCCGTCTGAATTTCATGAGGATCATCCCTCCCATTGCGCTTAGGTTTTCCGGACCTCTTTTCGCATTGTGCTTTTCTATTAACCCTCATTCTATACCAAAAACCAATTTTTTGAAAGAGCTTTTTGATATTATTATTAAAATTTATCAGTTTTTTCGATAAAAAGTCAATAGGCTTTTGCAGAATGCGCATGAATTTAATTAAAACGGTCAGACAGGCGGTAAAGAGCCCCAGAAATGTTCGGCTGAAAAGGAAGAAATATACAAGCGCGCCTATGGCAGAGCAGATGATAATGTATACTCTGACTTCCCCGTTTCCCGGGGCCATTGAGAGATAAAAAAGAATGAAAAAAGCAATGAAACAGGTCAGAATATCGCAAAAAACAGTAAAAGCCATGCTTTTGATTTTAAGACGGAGGGCTTTCATGGCGTCATATATCAGCCCGAATACAAGACCGCCCGCTAAAGAGTATAGAGCGGTCAAAACCTGATAAACAATCGGCTGTTCCAAAGCTTACTTGAACAGGCGTGACCAAAGGCTTCCGCCGGGAGCGGTTTCCTCATAGCCCAGATCTGTGATAAGTCCCGTCACGACAAGCTCACCGGTATCGAGACTGAGCTTGTCGATGTGGAGATCGCTTCCGCTCAAAATCAGGCTTCCCTTTGAGGTTTTAGTAATTATCTGCCTATCGTCAAAGCTGTCAACATCGATAACGCCCGAAATGGAAAGATGGGTTCTGTCCTCCAAAATTACGTTGTGCGGTTTTACAGAGAGTTTTTCCTTTTCTTCATATAACATAGTATGTACCTCCGTTTTTGTGGTGATATATACTATGCGCTATGAAAGGCTATTATGAGTTTGTCTGACCATCGTAAAGGGTCAGAGCCTTTTCAAATATTGCGATAAGTCCTTCGTAGTTTGCTTTGTAATTGGTGTTTTCCCACATGAAAACACCCCGGGCATCATAGCCGGTATCTTTCAAAGCAGAGTAGAAATTATTATACTCAGTTTCATACTCTGACTTTCCCGCTTTTTTCCCGCTTATTTTAAAGTTCTGAGCTTTCACATTGCCGCTTTCAAGGTCATAATCCTCATGTTTATACATCAAACTTTTCAGCGTAAGTATTCCATTATCGCTTCCGAAGCGAATAAGCTCTGTGTAGCTGAAATCGGATGCGCCGTTTTTGCTTTCCACTATGTAAAATTTTTCGCCCGTTGATTTATTCTCCATCAATCGGAAATCGTCACAGTAATTTGCGTTTACAATCACATCAGTCATGTGGTCGCCGCCGAAAGCCTCTCCTATGGAGTCCATATTGGCCGAAACACATTCTACCTTATCATCTATAATATCGAAAAACTGAACTCCCATAGCCGCTGAGGCACCCGCGTCAAAAATCAGCATTTCGATGCCGCCGTCCATATCAAGGTCTATAAAGCCTATGCCGGCAATTCCTCCAAAGATAGCATCTGACAGCTTCTGATAATTTTCGGATAAAAACGTTCGGAAGATATCTGCTCGTTCCTTGTTATCAGCAGATAAAGCAGGTTTGTCTGACTGATTCGGCGATGATTCCAAGTCTTCTCCTGAAATATCGGGGGAAGATAAGGGATCCTGTCCCTGATGTTCTCCGGAAGAGTCGGGGGAAGGAACGCTGCTGGCCAAGGTAGGCTCCGCTTTTTCACATGAACAGAGCAGAGTAAATATTATGACTGCTATTATAATACAGAAAGACTTTCGCATATTGACCTCCATAAGCCGCACACAGGCGGCTGCTTCATCAGCCTTTTTTATATTTCTGCGTTGCCGCCCAAGAACAATGTGCTGGTTTTCGCTTCGCAGACAATGGCCGCAAAGCGGCGTTATGATATATGGATTTGAATTAGATATAATGATTATTTTTAATCACTATATCATAGCCGCAAAGCGGCATTATGATATATGGATTTGAATTAGATATAATGATTATTTTTAATCATTATATCATAGGCAGCAGGTTTGGTAAACCGAGTATGGGCATTTGTAGAATTTGTTATCATTTGATATCATATTTGATAGGATTTGTAACAATGCGTTCTTCAAAAAAAAAGTCCGACGAAAGTCATAACGACCGTCGGACATTGTTTAATAAGTATTATAGGCTACAGAACCTTTGCCAAAAAGCTTTTGAGTCTCTC
>ERZ747221.2557-NODE-2557-length-15895-cov-3.178847_pt1 | contig 15895 bp, 13 predicted proteins | sample MGYA00374949_ERZ747221 | MGnify/ENA primary metagenome ERZ747221 (study PRJEB28779, sample SAMN05720172) | bioreactor metagenome | isolation source: Anaerobic biogas reactor | place: USA:Washington, USA | collected 2015-08-08 ... | reverse complement strand
CCGACGCTGGCGTGGCCGCCGGCGTCGACCTGGGCCGCCAGCTGCGCGACCAGGGTCTCTGGCCCGACCACGTGGCCGTCTCGACGGCGGCCCGGGCACGGGCGACGCTCGCCGCGCTGCAGGACCTGGGCGAGGTGCCGGCGGAGGGGGCGGGGCAGGTCACGGTCTGGCCGGAGCGGCGGATCTACTCCGGCGGGGTGGACGGTGTCCTCGGAGCGATCCGGGAGTCCCCGGCCGGGGCGGGGACGGTCTGGGTGGTCGGGCACGAGCCGGTAGTTCATCGTCGCCACCGCGTAACCGCGTTCGAGCAGCGCGTCCTTGAACTGGTCCATGCCCTGCTCGTCGGAGCTGAACACGCTCTTGTCGCCCTCGCGCCAGCGACCTCCGTGTATCCACACCAGAACCGGGTACGGGCCGGCCTTGTCGGCCTCGGGCAGGAAGAGGTCGAGCTTCTGCCGGTCGGTGTGCAGCTGGGCGGCGAGGCGGTTGTCGTCGAAGGCCAGTTCAAGCTGCGAGGAAAGCGCGGACTCGGCGGTCGCTGACACGTGCCTGCTCAAATGCTGCTGCTCCCGATCCTCTGACAAGGCGTCACATGGTCTCATGCCACGACTGCGCGAGACTCAACCAGGCTAGCAGACTCTCGTTCCGCCACCATGACAACCCTGCCCGAGAGTGAATTATTTCCCGTGGCGACAATCTCGACCGGCTGGATGGTGCCGATGAGCCGCTCGGGCCCATCCATGTGAACGGCCTGGAGATAGGGCGAGCGGCCGACGATCTGTCCCTGGCGCTGCCCGTCGCGCTCGAACAGCACGTCGAATGTGCGGCCCACACAGGCGCGGTTGAAGCGTGCCTGCTCGTCGTCGATGACTTGCTGAAGCCGCGCCAGGCGCGCCTTTTCGATCTCGGTGGCGGCTGCCAGGTCCTCTTCGGTTGGCTGCTCCCAGGGAATGAACCCAAAGGTGGCGGCGTTGACGTGCACGCCCACGACGTGGTCGGGGTCGGCATACGCCATAGCCGGCGCGACAAAGGCGCCAAAGTCTCCCCCCTGTGCGCCATAGCGCTCGTAACCCAGACGGCGCATCAGCTCCACGTACGCCTTGGCGATGCGATCGGCGTTCCACCCGGTATCGGCGGTCGGGCCGGAGAAGCCGAAATTCGGCATCGACGGGATGACGAGGTGGAACGCGTCGGCGGGGTCGATGCCGTGCGCGCGCGGGTCGGTCAGTGGGCCGATGACGTCCAGGTACTCGACGAACGAACTCGGCCAGCCATGGTTGAGGATGAGCGGCAATGCATTGGGCTCGGGGGAGCGCACGTGCAAGAAGTGGATGCGGGCGCCGTCGATCTCGGTGGTGAACTGGGGATAACGGTTGAGTTCCGCCTCCGCGGCACGCCAGTCGTACGCGTTGGCCCAGTAGTCGGCCAACTCCCTGAGATAGTCGACGGGTACGCCGCGATCCCAGTCCGCGCCGGCGAACTCGGAGGGCCAGCGGGTTCGCAGCAGCCGATCCCGCAGATCGTCGAGGTCGGCCTGAGGGATGGCGATGTGAAACGGCAAGATCTCGGAATCGGGCCGCTCACGGGCGGCGCCCGTCACGCTTTCCCGAACGTGTTCCGTCATCAAGAACCCCTTTCTATGCAGTAGGTACCTCGTACTGACTACCGTCACAATATCCCGCGTAATGTAGTATGTCAATCATAATACGATACAACAGACGACGCGTTCGTGCTTTCACAGGCCGGTATCTCGGCCTGCACCCGCGGGGTCGCGGTGCTTGACACCCCGCCTCCCTGCGCTCATGATGAGAGTATGGCACGTGATGGCGCGCAACGCGTCGTGGGGTGGATGCGAGGTGAAGCTGTGAAGATCATCCTGACGAGTGTGTTCGTGGACGATCAGGAAAAGGCTCGCCAGTTCTATACCGAGAAGCTGGGCTTTGTCGTGAAATCGGATTACCCGGTCGGCCGCTTTCGCTGGTTGACCCTCGTCTCGCCGGAGGGGCACGACGACGTCGAGCTGCTCCTCGAGCCGAACGACAACCACGTTGCCAAGGTCTACCAGCGGGGCATCTATGAGCAGGGGATCGCCGCCGCCACCTTTGGCGTCGACGACGTGCGGCGCGAGTACGAACGCCTCAAGGGCCGGGGCGTGCATTTCACCATGGAGCCGACGGTCATGGGCGACGCCACCATCGCCGTGTTCGACGACACCTGTGGCAACCTCATTCAGATCGCGGGGCAGGCCTAGAGACAGCGTTCACGGCTCAGGTCGGGGCCCCGCCTCGCCCCGGCCGGCGGCTGCCGGGCCTCGGAGCACCTCCCGAAGGTCCCCCGGCGGACACAACGACATGCGTGAGGCTGCTGCCGGGAGACCTTCGGGAGGTGCTCCGGCGCTCTAGCATGTGAATGTGACACCGGCCGCGCGCGCGTGTAGAATACTCCATTGATGGCCCGTTCAACCTCGGCGGGCCGCCGATGGTTTCTGAGGTCGCACGAGGTATGCATGACGTGATGTACAACCCCGAAAACCCTGTGATCGTGCAGGGCGACAAGAGCGTGCTCCTGGAGGCCAACAACGACCACTACCAGGAGGCGCGGGACGTCCTGGCGCGCTTTGCCGAGCTGATCAAGAGCCCCGAGTACGTCCACACCTACCGCATCACCCCGCTATCGCTGTGGAACGCCGCCTCGGCGGGGCTCTCGGCGGACGAGATCCTCGAGGGCCTGGAGCGCTACAGCAAGTACCCCGTCCCCGACAACGTGCGCACCGACATCGCCGAGTACGTCTCGCGCTACGGCCGCGTGCGCCTCATCGCGCGGGACGGGCAGCTCCTCTTGGTGTCGGACGACGCGCCGCTGATCATCGAGCTGAGTCGCCACAAGGCCCTCGCCCCCTATATCACCCGCGCCCTCGACGCGCACACGCTGCTCATGGACCGCGGACGCCGCGGGCACATCAAGCAGGCGCTGGTGAATATCGGCTATCCCGCCGAGGACCTGGTGGGGTACGTGCCGGGGGAGGCGCTGACGATCCGCCTCCGCGAGGTGACGGGCGGCGGCCAGACGTTCGCCCTGCGGCACTACCAGCAAGAGGCCGCCGACGTCTTTTACGCCGGCGGGGCCGCCAACGCGGGGTCGGGCGTCGTGGTGCTCCCCTGTGGCGCCGGCAAGACGATGGTCGGCATGGCGGTGATGGACCAGATGCAGTGCAGCACCCTCATCATCACTCCCAGCACCGTGGCGGCGCGCCAGTGGATCGACGAGCTGCTGGACAAGACGACCCTCACCGAGGACCAGATCGGCGAGTACACCGGCCTGACGAAAGAGATTCGCCCCGTCACCATCACCACCTATCAGACCCTCACCTACCGCAAGCGGGGCACGAAAAAGCGGGGCCTGCCGCTCCTGGAAGAGTTCCCCCACTTTCAGCTGTTCAACGAGCGCGACTGGGGCCTCATCATGTACGACGAGGTGCACCTCCTGCCGGCGCCCGTCTTTCGCATCACGGCGGAGCTGCAGACGCGCCGCCGCCTCGGCCTGACGGCCACCCTGGTGCGCGAGGACGGCCTCGAGGAGGATGTCTTTTCGCTCATCGGCCCGAAAAAGTACGACGTGCCCTGGAAGGACCTGGAGCGACAGGGGTGGATCGCCACGGCCGATGTCGCCGAGGTGCGCATCCCGTTGCCGCCCGACGTGCGCATGGAGTACGTGCTGGCGCCGCAACGCCAGAAGCACCGCATCGCCTCAGAGAACCCGGACAAGCTGCGCATCCTCGACGAACTCTTGCGCAAGCACCCGCACGATCAGGTGCTCATCATCGGCATGTACCTCGACCAACTCGTAGAGGTGCAGCGCCGCTACGGCTACCCGCTCATCACCGGCAAGACGGCGGTGCGCGAGCGCCAACGGCTCTTTCAGCAGTTCCGCGACCACGAGATCCGCTGCCTGATCGTCTCCAAGGTGGGCAACTTTGCCATCGACCTCCCCGACGCCAGCGTGATGGTGCAAATCAGCGGCACCTTTGGCAGCCGCCAGGAGGAGGCCCAGCGTCTCGGGCGCATCCTGCGTCCCAAGGAGAACGGCTACCTGGCCCACTTCTATACGCTGGTGAGCCGTGACACCGACGATCAGGACTATTCGGCGAACCGCCAGCTCTTTCTCACTGAGCAGGGCTACCAGTACACCATCCTGTACGACCACGAGGTCGCCGCGTTCGAGCCGGCGACGCTCGTCGGCACCTACCGCAGCGTGGTTCCCGCCGTGGGGGACGGCGCGCGGCGGCTCCCGAGCGGGAGGTAACGATGGCGTTCGGCGCCCTGCCGCTCGAACACAGTGCGCCCTCCGACGACACCCCCGATGTCCTGCCCTATTGGGCTTACGCGACCGTGGAGGATCGCCAGCGGGACGATGTGGAGCGCCTTGCCGAGGACCTGGAGTTCATCTCCATGCGCGACCTGCGCGCCATCGCCAACAGGCATGGCTGGCCGGTGCGCGGCGCGCGCAAGCGCGAGGTAGTCGCTCAGCTCGTCGCGCACCTCATCGATCCAGACCACGCGCGCCAGGCGCACGACGCGCTGGACGCCGAGGATCGGCGCGTCCTGTGGGCCATCATGGTGCTGGAGGACGAGCCGGGATCCGAGGCGGCGATCCTGTCGCTGGCTCAGTCGTTCGGACCCCTGACGCGCCACAGTACCCTCGCGCCTTATCTCGATCGGCTCGTGCAGAGCGGACTCGTGCTGCCGCGGGCGTCGGTGTACTATGTCGGGCCGAGCCACGACCTCGTGCCCCGCGCCGTGCTGCGCGCGCTGCCCCCCGCCCTGGAGGAGGTCCTCCCGGACGCCCTCCGGCATGACCCCCAGATACTCACGGGAGAGACGCGCCCGGCCGACCCGGGCGAACTCCTCCGGGCCTGCGGCCACATCCTGATGCTCCTGGAGGAGACCCCCGCAGCGCCGCGCCCGCCGAGGCAACATCCCTCCATGGTGGACCCCTTTGGGCACCTGCGCGGCTGGGACTATCTCGAGGAGGAGGTGCGCGCGGCCCAGGAGCGCGACCACCTCACGCAGCCCCACACCTTTTCGCTGACGGTGCCCACCCCCGGCTGGGCGCTGTCCGACGCCGATGTCGCTCGGCTGGCGCCCGTCGCCGGTGGGGAGGCGCGCCTCGATCTGATCTATGGGCTGCTGGTCGGCGCGGGGCTCCTGCGGGCCGGTGATCGCATCACCGTCAACCAGGAGGCCAAGGCGCACTATTTCATGCGCGACCCGGCGGCTCAGCGCGCCGTGCTGGCGCGCGCCTACTTTGCGACGGACGCCTGGAGCGAGGCATGGGAGGTGCTGCGCCGTAATCGGACGCTCCGCCTACGGCGCTATCTCCAGCCCTACCGCACGTTCACCCTGCGGCAGCTCGGCCGCGATCTCGCGGACCTCCGCCGGCTCGTCTTGCGAGCCCTCTCCGCCGTGCCTGACGGTCGGTGGGTGCGGATGGACGATCTGCTGGCGCTCTTTCGTAGCGCCTGGTCGGCCTTCGACCCCCTGCCTCTGCACCCCGTCGACGGCCCGCGCCATACCCCCTGGAACCTGCGCGCCGCGCGAGGCGACGGTTCGTACGGCCCCCCCGCGTGGGAAGACGCCCAGGGCGCGTTCATCGAGATCATGCTCGTCGAGCCGCTGCGCTTGTTGGGGCTGGTGGATCTCGCCGAGCGCCGGGGACGTGTGGAGGCGGTGCGCTTTCATGGGCTCGCCGACCTCTTTTTCGATCGCGTGGAGGTCGCCGCGCTGCCCGCCCATGCCCGCCCCGCTGAGGCGATATCGCCCGAGGAGGCCCTGCGCGTCGAGGGGCGCGATGAGGGGGCGGGCGCCGTTCGCATTACCGTCGCCACCTCGGCTCTGAGTGGGGAGGCTCACGGCCTGCTGGGCCGCATCGCGCGTCTCGAGCGGGCCGCGATGGACGGCTTTGACTATGTGCTCGATGCGGAGACGACCTACGCCACCTTTGAGGCTGGCGAGGCGCTCGAGGACGTGATGGCGGCTTGGGAGCGCCTGCTGCCCATCGCCATGCCGCCTCCCGTGCGGCGGAGGCTGGAGGAGTGGTGGCAGGCGTACGGGCGCGTGCGGGTGTACCAGGACGTGGCCGTCATCGAGTTCGCCGACGACTATGCCCTGGCAGAGATGCGGGCCGTCTCCTCCCTCGATGAGGTGTTGGTCGCGGAACTCTCCCCGCGCGCGGTGGTCGTGCTCCGCGACCAGGTAGCGCGGCTCGTGGCCGAGCTGGAAAAGGCCGGCTACACCCCCAAACGGACGGGTGCGGTCTGATATGGCAGAGGACCTCGGCGCCCTGTTGGACGCCTATCAGGCGAGCGTGCTGCAGAGCATCGCGGCGACGGCCGACATCGACGTGTCGGACAGAGGCCGTAGCCTGTCCAAGGCGGCGCTGATCTCCAGGCTGCGCGTGGAGCTGTTCAGCGAGGGGCGCGTGCGCGCCGCTTGGCGCGACCTGGACGAGCGCGAGCGCGCCATCGTCAACCGCCTGCTGCTCCATGGTGGGGAGGCCAGCACCCGCGCCTTCAAGCGGGAGCTCTATCGCGCCGGCCTGGTGACCGTTGCGCCGAGCGGCTTTGGCGACGTCTATGTCGCCTATGCGCGCGGCTATACCGGCCACCCCAAGCGGACGCACTCGACGGCCTTTGAGGACGTGATGGCGCGCCTCACCCAGCGCGGAATCGTGTTCAGCCGGCCCGCCAACCAGAACTGGAGCGGCACCCCCTACAAGCTCGAGTTCCATCCCGGGGTCGCCGTGCTGGTGCCCGAGGCCGTGCGCCGCTTCTTGCCCGAGCCCGAGCCGATCCCGCTGACCCTCTCCGATTGGGAGCCCCGCCGCGTGGATGCCGGCGCCCCCGATCTCTTCATGCGCGACCTCTACCTGTACTGGGACTATGCCCGGCGCGCCGAGGCCACGGTCATCCAGTCTGGCCTCGTCGGCAAGCGCTGGCTCAGGGCCATCAACGATCTCCTGTTGGCGCCCGATGCGGCCCTGGAGGAGGCCAGGCGCGAGGACGAGGCCCCGCGCCTGTTCCTGTTGCGCCAACTCGCCCAGGGTTTGGGCATCCTCGAGCTGCGGGACGGCGCCCTGCGCCCCTCCGGCGATCCGGCGACCATTCCCGCCCTCTGGGCGATGTCGCCGGTGGTACAGCGCGCGGCCTGCGTGGACCTCTGGCCGCGGCTCGAGGAGCCCCGAGACGCTGCGCACGACGAGAACCTCCTCCCCCTCGCGGCGGATGGCAAGCGGGCCCTCCTGAAGGCGCTCGCCGAGGTTCCCGCCGGCCAGTGGCTGACGCCGGAGGAACTGCTCGATCGGGCGGCCAGCGTCGCCGACGGCAGCCTGCTCCAAGGGGGCGGGTTCGCGGACAGCTACTATGGCTATGGCATCAACGAGAACATGCTGCTCGAGAGGGAGAGCGCGGCCGAGCTGAGCGCCATCATCGAGTCGCTGCGCGGCTTCCTGCTCGAGATAGGCCTGGTGGAGCTGGGCTATGACGATGACGAGCGCCCACGGGGTGCCCGCGTCACCGCCGAGGGGCGCGCCATGCTGCGCCAGGTGGAATCCGGGCGCGGCGTTGCGGCACCGGCTGCCTCGTCCGGGAGTGAGATCGGCGATGGGGCCAGCGTCGTGGTGCAGCCCAACTTTCAGGTGCTGGCCATAGGCCCCGTGTCGCTGGCCACCCTGGCGTGGCTGGACCTCTTTGCCGAGCGCCAGCGCGCCGGCCCCGCCGCTTTCGAGTACCACCTCAGCCGCGAATCGGTGTACGCGGCCCAACAGGTGGGCGTGAGCGTGGGGCAGATCCAGGCGTTCCTGCAAAGGGTCGCCGGATCGGAGCTGCCGCAGAACGTCGCTCGCTCTCTGGGCGAGTGGGCGGCGCACCACGAGCGCATCGTCTTTCGCGACGGCGTGAGCCTGGTGCAGGCGGCCGACGCTGCCCTGATGGAGCGGCTGGCGCAGGATCCCCAGTTCCGGCGCCTCGACCTGCGCCCCCTTGCCCCCGACGTGGCCCTGCTGCGTCGCGACCAACAGGACGCGTTCGTCGCCGCGCTCCTCGAACGCGGGCTGCTGCCGGCGGTCTCGGACATGCGACCCGAATCCGCCGACAACAGCGTGGTCGTCGACGCCGAGGGCGTCGTGCGCACCGTGCACGCCGTGCCCAGTATCTACCTGCGCGATCGGCTGGCGCGGTTCGCCGAGCCCGCGGGCGACGGCCGCTGGCGGCTCACGCCGCGCGCCATCGGACGGGCCGGCGGCAGCAAGGGCAAGGTGGCGCGCCTCCTGGAGGAATTGGGCGCGCTGCAGCGGGGCGATCTGCCCGAGGAGCTGGTGGAATCGATCCGTGTGTGGGGCGGTTACTATGGCTCCGCCGCAGTGGAGACCCTCACCCTGGTCGAGTTCAGCGACCACGAGACCCTCACGGATCTGCTGACGCGGCCCGACCTGCGCGGCGCGCTCATCCCGCTCTCCCCGGGAAAGGGCAAGCGCGCCCTCGCCGCCATCGCCGAGGGGCGGCGCGAGCAGGTGGAGGACGTGCTGCAGCGCCTGGGGGTGCGCATCGGCGGCAGCATTGCGCGCTAGAGGGCGCTGCATGGGCGCCACGCGCTCGCAGTAGCCGTAGTCGCCTTGCCCTCACCTGCTCACCACGAGACGAGGCCAGCAACGATTGGAGGGTGATGCAGAGCGCATACCCTAGTGCCGCCGCCTCCGACGTGCATCCCACCCCGTTCCCGGACGTCAACGCCCTCGTCACGGGGCTGCTCCAGGGGGTGCGCGCCGCCCTGGGCTCCCAGTTCGTCGGCATGTACCTGGAGGGCTCGCTGGCCAGCGGCGATTTCGACGCCGATAGCGACATCGATTTCGTCGTGGTTACCGAGCAAGCGGTTACGGACGATCTCTTTTGCGCTCTGCGCGCCCTGCACGAGCGTATCGCAGCCCTGGACAACCCCTGGGCCTTCGAGTTGGAGGGCTCGTACATCCCGCGCGACGCCCTGCGACGCCACGGCCCGGCGCCGCTGATCCATCCCAACATCGAACGCGGGCGGGGCGAACGCCTCAAGATGGCGCGCCACGACGAGGACTGGATCATCCACCGCTACACCCTGCGGGAGCGTGGCATCACGCTCGTGGGGCCGCCGCCGGATACCCTCATCGATCCCATTGCGCCCGAAGATCTGCGGCGCGCCGCCCTGGCCGTGCTGCGCGACTGGTGGGCGCTCATGCTCGACGATCCCGCGCCGCTGGCGATGCGTGGCTACCAGTCGTACGCCGTGCTCTCCCTCTGTCGCATCCTCTACACGCTGGAGCATGGCGCTGTGGCCTCCAAACGCGAGGCGGCGCAGTGGGCGCGGGGGGTCCTGGACTCTCGCTGGGGTCCGCTCATCGATCGCGCCTGGGAGGGGCGGAGCGCCCCGGATGCGGACGCTCCGCCCGAGGATGTGCGCGAGACGCGGGCGTTCATCTGCTACGCGCTGGAGCGCAGTAGGGCGGGAGGGGGATGAGATGCGCGTGCGCTGGTCGAACGTGCCGGTACCGGAGGAGAACCTCGTCGCCAGCGGCGTGGGACTGGCCCTGCAGCGCGTGACTCCCACGCGGCTCGCCCGACCGGCGCGGTCGGCTCGCACTCTCGGTGTGACGCTTATCGCGGCGGGCGCGCTGCTCGCCGGCTGGGCCGTCTTGACCATGGCTGAGGTCGACAGCGAGGCGCCGTCAGAACTCGTCACCACCGGGCCGTACGCCCACAGCCGCAACCCCATGTACCTCGCCTGGGCGCTCGTGCAGGTCGGAGTCGCCCTGGCCGTGGGCGCGCCCTGGGTGCTGGCGTCGCTGCCTGCCGCGCTCGCCTACACGCACCGGCTGGTGATCCCGCGCGAAGAGGAGCAACTCGCCGCCGCCTTTGGCGACGCCTACCGGCGCTACAGGGCACGGGTGCGGCGATACGTGTAGGGGGCATACTGCCGGATCGGTTCGCCGGCGAAAGGGGGACTCATGTCGGGTTCCGAGCGGATGGCGGACGAGGGCCGAGAAGCTGATGCCCCCCGCCCGCGGAGGGGCCCCGATGCGCTGGCGCTGGGGGCGTTCGTCGCCCTCGTGGTGCTCATCGCCGCCAATGTGGTGGCCATCCGCTTCACGAATCGGGAGCTACCACCGCTGTGGGGCGGCGGCACGCGATTCGGCTTGGCCGGACTCATCTTCGCCGGTTATGTCTCGGCTCGCCGCCTGTCGCTTCCACGCGGCCGAGCCCTCGCCGGCTCGCTCCTGTTCGGCGTACTGCAGTTTGGTCTCGGCTTTGCCCTCGGCTACTGGGCCCTTCTCGAGGTGCCGGCCGGGCTGGCATCGATCATCCTCGCCTCGGTGCCGATCTTTACCTTTGTGTTCGCCGTCATCGCGCGGGTCGAGCCGTTCCGCGTGCGGGGCCTCATCGGAGCGGTGGTCGCCGTCTCGGGGATTGCGCTCATGTTTGGCGAGCGAGCCGGCGGTGATATCCCCTTCCTCTACCTTCTCGCAGCAGTGGGGACGGCGGCCAGCTTTGCCCTCGTGCCGGTGGTGATCAAGTCGTTCCCCGACGTCCCGGTGGCCGTGAACAACGCCATCGGGATGCTCACCGGCGCGGTCATCCTCCTGACCCTCTCCCGGGTTACCGGAGAATCGATCAAAGTCCCCGAACTACCGGCCACCTGGCTCGCCCAGCTCTACCTCGTGGTACCCGGCTCCGTGGGGGTGTTCGGGCTGCTCCTCTTTGTCCTGGGGAGGTGGACCGCCACGGCGGTATCGTACCAGACCGTCCTGAGCCCCATCGTGTCCATCGCCCTGGCCGCGTGGCTGCTGGGCGAGGCGGTGACCCAGGGGCTCTTTCTGGGAGGGGCCCTCGTGCTGACTGGCGTCTATGTCGGGGCGCTGGCACCCGACCGCGAGCCCGGCTGAGCGCATATCCGCAGCGGGCGCCCAGATTTCCGTTCTGTGTTCCCGCCACCGAGCGCACCTGTCCCTGCAGCCCCTTGACAGCCCCACGCTCGCTCGACTAGCTTACGTCCGCTTGCCCTGCGCTGCCGTGGCGCCGGGGCGAATCGGTAGCTCGGTCACAGCTCTTGTCGCGCCGCAACGCGGGAGAGGGAGTCCCGCCTCACGGCCCGGCGTCGGCACGATGCGTCAGCACGACACGGCCAACCTGCTCAACCCTCGATTGAAGGAGGCCACCATGAGCGACGACGTCTATGAGCGCCTGGCCGATGCACTCGATCGACTGCCCAACGGGTTCCCCCGTACCGCATCGGGCGTCGAGATCGCCATCCTAAAGCACCTCTTTTCGCCAGAGGAGGCCAACCTCGCGCTCCAGGTGGGCGGCGAGTGGACGCCACTCCCCGCCATCGCCGAACGGATGGGGATGGCGGAACGGGAGGCGCGGGCCGCGCTCAAGCCGATGACGCGTCGTGGCCTCGTGTGGGGCTATATCCACGGGGGCACGCGGCACTACCGCATGGCGCCGTTCATCGTCGGGTTCTACGAAGCCCAGTTGGAGACGATGGACCACCAGCTCGCCCATCTGGTGGAGGAATACATGGCCCAGGGCGGGGCGGCGGGCATCATGAGGCCGCAGCCAGCGCACCAGCGCGTGGTGCCCGCCCGTGGCTCGGTCAAGGCCGAGTGGATTCTGCCATACGACGATGTGAAGGCGCTGCTGCAGAACGCCAAGACGTTCCGCGTCCGTGACTGCATCTGTCGGGTGCAGCAAAAGATGATCGGCAAAGGGTGCGACGCTCCCATCCACAACTGCCTGTCGTTCTCCGACGCGGCGCTTCCCACGACGCCCAACGACGTGACGCTGGAGCAGGCGCTGGCGCTGCTGGACGAGGCCGAAGGGGCCGCGCTGGTGCATAGCGTCAGCAACGTGGCCCAGGGCGTGAGCTATATCTGCAACTGCTGTGGGTGCTGCTGCGGCATCCTGCGGGGCATCACCGAGTATGGCATTCAGGAATCGATGGCTGCCGCCAACTATTATGGCAGCGTGGACGCAGATGCATGCAGCGGCTGTGGCATCTGCGAGGGCCGTTGTCAGGTTGGGGCCATTATGCGCCCTGATGGAGTGGCGGAGGTGGACAGGCTGCGCTGCATCGGGTGCGGCTTGTGCGTTACCGGCTGTCCGCAAGGGGCCGTCACGCTCCACATCAAGCCGGAACCCGAGATCATCCACCCGCCGGCCGATCTGGCCGCATGGGAGCAGCAGCGGCTGCGCAACCGCGGGTTGGACTGAGTGGTGTCAAAGGGGGAGATCGAGGCAGCGATGCATGAGCTGGTCGCATTGGTGGAGGCGCACGTGCCGCGGATCATGGCGGGGGCTGTGGCCCCCTGCGCATCCACCGGCAGGACTGGCCACCTGGATAGGCGCCGTTCTGGTCGGATGACGCGTGCACGCTAGATGATCCCTGCTACGCTGGAGGTGCCGGTGACTGGATGATCTCGCAGCGCGCGGGGAGGCAGGAACCAAGATGACATCCAACACGCCAGGCTCTATGACGTCGCGCGAGCGCGTGCTCGCCGCCGCCAAAGGGCTGCCGATCGACCGCGTGCCGGTGATGTACTGGCTGAACCCCCACATGGCCTGTCGGCTGTTGGTCGAGTACCGGACAGGCGGCGATCGCACGACGAGCGCGCTGGCCCGCTTGCTCTGGCGACGGTACGTGCGGGGCGGCGGTCTGAACGCGGGTGAGCTGACGCGCGCCATGCCGCTGCTCTTCGAGCAGTACGGGAATGGCCCCTACGCGCTGGAACTCGGGGCGGATCTCGCGATCCAGTCCCCCGACCTCACCAGCGCCGGCAGCTTTCTCAGCGGCGTGCGGCGCCGGGACGGACATCGTCTTTTTGCAGGACGACTATGGCGCCGCCGGTGGCCCCCTCATCTCGATGGCGATGTGGGAGGCGTTCACCTACCCACACCTGAAGCGCATGGTCGAGGCGGTGCACGATGCCGGGGCGCTGCTCATGCTCCACTCCTGTGGCCACCAGATGCCCTTCCTGCCGTACTATGTGGAGGCGGGCGTCGACATCCTCCAATCGTTCCAGCCCAAGGCGGACAACGACTTTGCCCTCGCCTACGAGCGGTACGGCGACCGGCTGGCCTTTGCCACGGGGATCGACATCCAGCGCGGCGAGTCGATGAGCCCCCAGGAGCTGCGCGAGGAGATCAGCCGGTACGATCATCAGGGACGCAGGCACGGCCGTTTCATCCTGGCGACTACCCACATGATGCAGTGCACCATGCCGGCCGAGAACGTGCGGGCGATTTTCGAGACGGTGCGCGAGATTCAGGAAGGCGAGCACGGTTAGGCGTGTTTCGGCAAGCTAACAAGCCGTCGCGCCGAGTCAGCATGATCGGCGGACACCGCGCGTCACGAAAGCGCCGGACGCCGCAGATCGAGGTCTGGCGCCAAGAGAGCCTGGTCAGCCCACGCAGGTCATTGTGCAACACGTCGGCGTTTGGGCTGTCGACAACGGCCCGGGATCGTCATAGAATGCGCCCCATCGCGGGGACAGCTCGCCACAGGAGACCCCCATGACCACCAAGAACGCCATCGCCTCCCAGTACCACGCCTCCCTCGACATGCTGGAGCAGGCCATTACCGCCTGCCCTGACGACCTGTGGGACGACCGCGGCTACGCCAACGTGTACTGGCACGTGGCGTACCACGCCCTCCACTTCACGCATCTCTACCTGCAGCGCTCCCTACAGGATTTCGTGCCCTGGCCCAAGCGGCGGGGCGAGTACGAGTCGCTCGGGCGCGGGTCGCGGTCGTCGGACGAGGCGAGCGACGATGCCGAGCCGTACACCCGGGGGGAGGCCCTCGAGTACCTCGCGTTCTGTAGGCGGCAGGTCGAAGAGCAGCTTGCCTCCATGGCGTTCGACGCGCAGTCCGGGTTTCACTGGCTGCCGTTCAACAAGCTGGAACTCCAATTCTACAACATCCGCCACATCCAGCACCACGTGGGGGAACTCTACGAGCGCCTGGCGGCCACGGGCGGCGCGGATGTGGGCTGGGCCGCCATGCACCCGGCCGAGGGCGAGGAACGCCGGTAGGCGCACCGTCGTCCGTCGGTGGCCGATGGGGGCAGAAACGATACGACCTGGCCCTCGGGTAGGGCCGGCGCTATCGGGCGTCGTGTGACCGGGTGCGACCGCACGACAGGGAGGGAGCCGTCATGATCGACATGGCCGAAGCGCGCGTCATTGCGGATCAGATCGCGGAGCATCTCCTCGGGAAGCGCATCGCGGGCGCCGAACTGGGGGAGAAGAAAAAGCGGTCGTATCGCGATGCCTACCTCCTGCGCGTCAAGCCGGAGGTGTTCCGAGAGCGCCTCGAGGGGACGACGCTCAGCGATGCCTACGCCAAGTACCGCCACGTCTGCCTCGAGACGGACGGCGGCGCCGGTATGGACGTCTGGGACGTGTACGGCAAGATCCTCTACATCGAAGCGGGCGCCAAGGTACCCGGCAACCCGCCCATCACCCTCCTCTTTGACGATGGCTCACGCTTGATCGTCCTGCCCGGCGTGTGGGGCGCCATGCGACTAGCATCCAACGAGGACCTGCGAGCGTTTCGCGATGGGTCGGACGCCGAGATCCTCGACGCGACCTCCGAGGCATTTACCATCGAGGCGCTGCGGGGGCTGATCGTCAGGGACGCGTTCCAAAAGAGCACCATCAAGCAGGTCATTGCCAGGCACGGCAGCCCCGGCATCGTGGGCATGATGGGCGCCTACAACCAGGAGGCGCTCTACCGGGCGCGCATCCACCCCAAACGCAAACCCCAGACGCTGTCGGACGATGAACTCGCCGCGCTGCACGGCGCCATCCAGGGCGTCGTGCGCGACGCCATCGCCGCGGGGGGCCGCGCTTCGGAGCGCGACCTGTTCGACCGGCCCGGCGGTTGGGCCCCCACCGTGTCCAGGGCGACGGAGGGCACGCCGTGCCCCGCCTGTGGCGCCCTCATCGCCGAGGTTAAGCTCGGGGGCGGGGGCAAGTACTATATGTGTCCTGGCTGTCAGGTGTTGTGACGCTGTGAGCCTCGGAGCACGCCGTTGCATCTCTCGCGGCGTCGTCCACCCGGGCTGCGGCCGCCCCTAACGGCCGAGGAGTCCCCATGAAGGCATCGCCCCTCGAGGACCCGAAGGTTCGGAGCGGCGCCATCCGCTGGATGATCCGTGAGACGGCCGGCAACCTGATCCTCATCGCCCTCCTCTTTGGCATCGTGGGGCGGTGGGACTGGTGGGCGGGCTGGGCGCTTTCGGGCATCTATATCGTCTGGTCGGCGGCCACGGCGGTGCTCATCCTGCCCGTCAACCCCGAGATGCTGGCCGAGCGCGCCCGCGCCCGTCCTGGCACCAAGCGCTGGGACATGGCCATGCTGGGGGCGCTGGGGTTGGCCATGGTCGGCCAGTACGTGGTGGCCAGCCTGGACGTGCGGTGGGGTTGGACGCCGCCCATGCCCCTCGCGGTGCGCGTCGCCGGCCTAATGGCGGCGGCGCTTGGCTACGACGTCCTATTGGTGTGGGCGATGGTGTCCAACGCCTATTTCATCGCCACGGTGCGCATCCAGTCGGACCGCGGCCAGGCCGTCGCCACCGGCGGCCCCTACCGCTACGTACGTCACCCTGGCTACCTGGGCACCATCCTGCTGCACCTGGGCGTGCCCTTTCTGCTCAACTCCCTCTGGGCGCTGATCCCGGGCGTGCTCGGGGTCCTGGTGTTGGTGGTGCGCACGGTGCTGGAGGACAGGACGCTCCAGGCCGAGCTGCCCGGCTATGTCGCGTACGCCGGCCGCGTGCGCTATCGGTTGGTGCCGGGGGTGTGGTAGCGGCC
>ERZ747221.2554-NODE-2554-length-15900-cov-3.150477_pt1 | contig 15900 bp, 15 predicted proteins | sample MGYA00374949_ERZ747221 | MGnify/ENA primary metagenome ERZ747221 (study PRJEB28779, sample SAMN05720172) | bioreactor metagenome | isolation source: Anaerobic biogas reactor | place: USA:Washington, USA | collected 2015-08-08 ... | reverse complement strand
CGGCATAGTGCATCAAGGTTCCTCGCTCCGCTCGGAACGACGGAGGGTGCGGCGACGCGGCGCTTGACGGCAGCGGCATCGTCGTCCCGAACGTAGTGAGGGACCTTGTCTCACAAGAGCAGGTTCCTCGCTCTCGCGGCGCATCGTGCGCCGGGGGGCGATACCGGGAGGTGCAGTATGGAGACGCGACGACTGGGACGCACGGGGATCGAGGTGCCGTTCGTGGGGCTCGGGGGCGCGCCCCTGGCCCGCGAGGGCACCGCTGACGCCGACGCCCTGGAGACGGTGTGGGCAACGCTGGAGGCGGGCGTGCGTTTCATCGACACCTCGCCCTTCTATGGCGACGAACGGAGTGAACGCCTCATCGGGCGGGCGCTGGCCGAGCGCCCCGACCTCACGCGTGGGCTGGTCCTCTCTACCAAGACGGGCCACTACGCCGACCATCGCGACTATGGCTATGACCGTACCCTGCGCTCCGTCGAGGGGAGCCTCCAGCGTCTGGGCAGGGCGTACCTCTCCATGGTGCACATCCACGACATCTATTCCTCGGAGGAGCTTGGCCAGGTGCTGCGGTTCCGCGCCGCCCATGCCGCGCTGCTGCGGCTCAAAGAGGAGGGCGTCATCGGCGCCATCGGCATCGGCACGCGCGCGCTGGACGCGCTGCAGCTCGCCATCGATAGCGGCGGGTTCGACGTGCTGATGATCGCCAACCAGTACAACCTGCTGGAGCGCGCGGGAAAGCCCGTCATCGAGAGTGCGGCGCGCCACGACGTGGGCGTCATCATCGCGGGGGCGTATGCCACGGGCATCCTCGCCAAGGGTCCCGTGCCCGAGGCCAAGTACGGCTACCGCCAGCCCGACGAAGAGATCGTGGAGAAGACGCGGCGCATCCAGGATGTGTGCGATCGGTGGGGGGTGTCCCTCGCCGCGGCCGCCATCGCCTTCTGCCTGCGCGGCTCCGCCACGGATGCAGTGATGGTGCTCGGGGCGCGCGGGCGTGAGCAGGCGGAACAGAACATCGCCTGGGCTAACGAGCCGGTGCCCGAGGGGCTCTGGGCCGACCTTGATGGGGTGATGCAGGGACGGCGGCAGCATCCGATGCGGCCGCTCTAGGTACCCCTCTGGACATGAAGGGGAAGAACGAATGAATTCGTCACTACAAAGGGCCTGGATCGTAGTGACGCTTATATTCGCTTCCTACCTCTAGAACAAGAAGGACGACTAGAGTCGTTACTGCACAGGCACTCCATCGTAGTGACGAATTCGCGTGGCTCCTCCGCTCACGATGCCCCGTGATCCGGATCGCGGCTCCACACGCGCAGGCCAAAGCGGCTCAGGTAGATGGGGATGGTCTGAAAGAGGGGGTTGGTCTCTTCGACGGCGTGCAGCATGGCGCGACGCTTGCTCGTGGACGAGCCGCACAGCAGCGTGATCGATCCCCCCTCGCCGCCGGCGCCGTTCACCTTCCACCCCAGGGCGCCGTATTCGCGCGCGATGTCGATGACCTGCTGCGCCTCGGCGCTCAGCAGCGCCGGGTGTAGGGCGCGCTGTGCCTCGGTGTTGTCAGCCATGGCCCGGCCCAGGGCGTCGAAATCGCCGGCGTACACGGCGTCGCGCGACGCGGCAGCGGTCCTGCGCAGCGCCTCCAATTTCGGGCAATCCGGCCCGGCGTCCTCCAGCCCCTGGATCACCATCTCGTGCACCGCCGAGGAGCTGTGGGAGCGCCCGAGGAAGACGAGGGCCAGACGTCGCTCCAGCTCCCACCAATCGGCGTTGGAGATAAAGATGGGTGACACGGCGGCGTAGGGATAACTGAACATCTCGATATAGTTAATGCCGCCGAACGCGGAGCAGAGCTGATCCTGTACACCGCTCTGCTGTCCCAGCATCTCGGTCTCGATGCGGTGGGCGGCGTAGGCGATTTCCAGTGGGGTGAGCCTGCCAGGCGTCAACTGGTCCAGCGCGCCCAGCAGCGCGACGCTGACCGCCGCCGAGGTGCCGGTGGAGCAGCCGGCGGGCGCCTCGGAGTAGATGGAGATCAGCACGGCGAGTTCGGGCGGTACCCCCATGTAGTCGATGGCTGCCTCGAGCAGGGGGTGTTGGATCCACTCGTGGCGCTCGCTGTGGGGCGAGACGGCGTAGCGTTGGCCATAGTTCTCGGCATGGAGGATGACGCGGTGCGCCATCGCCTCGCGCGGATAGACCTCGATCTGCACCTCCACGTAGGGATAGACGCCGATGTTGAATATGCAGCCGTGCCCCGCGAACCAGGTATCGGTCCATCCGCCGTTGTCGCACACGCGGATGGGCGCCACGCTATTGATGATGCGCAGCGGTCGATCGCCGGACTCGGTCATGTCTTTTCCTCCGTTCACGAAAAGGAATGGTACGCAGCTTTCGCAGAAGGGACGCTGAGTACTATGCGCTGATGTGCGCGGCTTGGCCCGATGCCAATTACAGGCCACAGCGGGTGGACCCACTATTCGCTGTAACCTGTAACCTGCGACTTGGTACGTGCAGAGATCAGCGGTCCATCTTGGCGATCAGCGCGTCGTGCCCAACGTGCTATCGGGCTCCGGATGCGCGTACCCCTGACGGCGGGCGCGCCGGCGCCGCAGTGTCCAGACGATGATGGCGATCACCGCCAGCAGCAGGGCGGCGCCCACAGCGATCACCCGGGCAGCGATGCGGTCAAGGATGTCGCCGTCCAACGATAGGGGGAAGAACGAGTCCTCCACCACCGGCGCCATGAGGTTGTCCACCGGCACGTGGTCGTCCGTGAGGATGCGCGCCGGCTCGAGGGCCAGGTATGCCTCGAGTTCCTCGGGCGGCAAGGGACGATGCGCGGGCTGCAGGTGGTCGAGTTCCAGGGGGCGTTGGCTGGCGGCGATCACATAGGTGGTGCGCAGCGTCTCACGCCAGCGCTCGGTCGATGGCGTGACGGCCACGTGGGCGAACACCTGCTGGAGTGTGCGCACATAGGCGCGCATAAAGTGTCCCCGCGGCCCGCCGTCGATGATGTTCACCAGGTACAGCCCGTCGTCGCGCAGCAGGTCGTCGACGATACGTGCGAATTCCAGCGTCGTGAGGTGCGAGGGGACGGAATAGTCGTTGAAGGCGTCGCCAAAGACGATGTCGTACGCGTCGGGCTCGCTGCGGTGGGCCATGAGGATGCGCGCGTCGACGTTGTGCGTCAGAATGCGCGTGTCACGGGCCAGCCCCAGCCGCTCGTGGGCGACCTCCGTCACCCCGGGATCGATCTCGGCCACCACGAGATGGCTCTCCGGCAGCGTCGCCTCGAGGTAGCGCGGGAAGGTATAGCCGCCGCCGCCGATGAACAGGGCGTCGAGGTCGGGGCGCCGGTCGGCGATGGGCCGGATCATGTCGGCGTAGGTGCGCTCGTAGCCGTACGCCAGGTGGGTGGGATCGTCCAGGTCGGTGTAGCTGTGGACCAGGCGGTCGAGGATGAGTTTGTGGACCTGGCGCCCCTCAACCTCCGAGACAGACACGTTGATGCAAAAGTAGTTCGTCTCGCGCAGGCACTCGCTGCGCAGGAATCCCCCTCGCCCGAGGAGGCCCACGCCGCCGGCAAAGAGAGCTAACGCCAGGGCGACCTCCGCCACGGCGCGACGCCGCGAGGGGGTATCGCGCCGCGCGACCAAAAAGCCTACTCCCAGCGCCAGCAACAGCGTCGCGACCGCCAGCACCACCATCTTGGTGCCGAGCCAGGCGATGAGCCAGAACCCGGCGGCAAAGGTCCCTACGATGCTGCCGGCGGCGGAGGCGGCATAGATGCGCCCCACGGCGCGCCCTACGCCCTGCAGGCTGGTGATGGTCAGCTTGACGACGATGGGCGAGACCATGCCAAAGAGCACGCTCGGGGCAAAGAACACGCCCGTGATGTACCCGACTACCCACACCAGGAGGGGGATGCGCACCGGCGGGATGACGTCGTGGAGGTCGTTGTTCAACCAGAGGATGAGGAGACAGGTGATGGCGCCGATGCAGAACACGGCGCCCAGCAGCCCCGCCGAGGCGCGACGGTCCGAGATCCGCCCCCCGAGATAGTTGCCGAGGGACACGCCGGCCAGCATGACGCCGATGACCGTGGTCCAGGTATAGAGGGAGACCCCAATGCGCGGGGCGATCATGCGGCTGGCCACCAGCTCGATGATCATCAAGAAGGCGCTGTTGACGAACACCAGGGCCGCCGCGGCCCCTGGACGAAGCTTCACGAACACGTCTCCTTCGGACAGCACCCGCCACACGGCAGGCCGGATTGGCGGCAGTATAGCGCGCCGGCCGGGGGCGTCAACCACAACGGCGCCGGCGGGGCGGTCGCCAACGTGCCGCCGTTCGCCCTGGGGAGCGGATGTGGTAAAATACCCCGCACCGGTAGGGCGTTCGGGCCCGCCGAACTCGTCCCGAAGAGAAGGATAGCCATGTATAGACGATCGTCTCCCCTGTGGGGGGTGCTGCTCATCCTCATGTTGGCGCTGGCCGCCTGCCAGCCCGCCACACCCGAGGCGAGCACCGGGTCTCCCGAGTCCACAGAGCCACCGGCCGCGGCAACGGCCGCGGCGACAGAAGCGGCGACAGCAGCGCCTACCGAGCCGCCTACCTCGGCGCCGAGTGAGGCGACACCCGCTCCGGCAGAGCCCACCGCGGCTCCCGCCGCGACGCCCGTCCCCGGCGCCACCTCGGCGCCGCAGCCCACGCCCCCGTGGCAGATTCCGGGAGTCCAGGAGGATGACTGGGTGAGCGGCCCGGAGGGTGCCGGCCTGACCATCGTCGAGTACAGCGACTTTCAATGACCGGCCTGCGCAGGGTCGGCGGCCCTGCTCGGCAATCTTCAAGAGTCGCATCCCGACGGCGTGCGCGTCGTCTTTCGGCACTTTCCGCTCCCCTCGATCCACGACAAGGCCATGCTGGCGGCCGAGGCGGCCGAGGCGGCCGGCGCCCAGGGGGCCTTCTGGGAGATGCACGACCTCCTCTTTGGAAAGCAGGAGGAGTGGTCGGGCCTGTCGGAGGAGGCTTTCCGCACCACGCTCGAGGGCTATGCCCGCGACCTGGATCTGGACGTTGAGGCGTTCACCGAGGCGCTCGGCGCCGGCACGTATGCCGCCAAGGTGCAGGCCGCGTATGATCAGGCGGCCGGCATGGGCCTCCCGGGCACACCGACGTACTTTATCAACGGCCAGTACTATAACGGCCCGCGCAGCTCCTACGTGCTGGACGCCGTCGCCGTGTGGTTCAACTATGACGGCGTGCAGTACGACGCTCCGGGGGAGATGGACCTCGACCCCGAGGAGACGTACGTCGCCACCGTGGAGACGACCCAGGGCGCCTTCTGCGTCGAACTCTACCCCGCCCGGGCGCCCAGGCTGGTGAACAGCTTTGTGTTCTTGGCGAGCGAGGGGTTCTTTGACGGGACGCCGTTCCACCGGGTGATCCCCGGCTTTGTGGTGCAGGGGGGCGACCCGTCGGGGACGGGCCTGGGCGGGCCCGGCTACCGCGTCGATGATGAGATCGATCCAGATCTCAAGCACGACGGCCCCGGCGTCGTCTCGATGGCCAATGCGGGCCCCAACACCAACGGCAGCCAGTTCTTTATCACCCTCGACGCTCTCCCCGATCTCGACGGCGGCTTCTCGATCATCGGCCGGGTGGTCGAGGGGATGGACGTGGTGGCCAAGATGACGCCGCGCGACTTGCAACAGGGCATCATCGCAACCCCCGATCGCATCGAACGTATTACCGTAGGTTCGGTGTGCGACGCGTCCTAGCGCGGTGTGAGGCGCGCACGGTAGACGTGGCGGCGCCGACGCGGTAGAATGGGTTGGCTGGCATTGCCACCAGAGTTGTGCGGGGAGGCATGAGATGACCGAGAGTCAGCAATCAGGCGGGCAACAAGGGCAGCGCAGTAGCGCGGATGAGTGGCGCGACATCTTTCGTCAGATCGAGGGGCAGGTTCGGCGCGAGTCGGCCCGCATCGTGGGGGTAGAGCAGGAGGCCGACTGGGAGACCATCGGCCGCGCCGCCGGTGAGACGGCGCGCAAGACCACGGCGCGCTCCGTGGGCGTGGAGGAGGAGGCCGACTGGTCGCGCATCGGCGACCATGTCGAGCGCACGGTGCGCAGCGGGGTGGCCACGATGGTGGGCACGACACCCGATGCGGACTGGGCCAGCATCGGCCAGACGGTGGACCAGCGCGTGCGCGACTTTCTCCAGAACCTGTTTTCCGGCAAGCAACCCCCAAAGGAATCGGGGAAGGATGATCTCGTCGACCCCTGGGCCCGGCCCTGACGTACCACGGCCGCACGGGCGGTCGTCGTGACCCCATAGCGCCCTGATACACCTCAGCGTCAGCCCCGGGCTGCCTGAGGTGTGTCCTTTATGGAGGGCTGGTCGATCGAAAGGAGACCCCATGCCTGGTCCCATGACGAACGTGTTTTTCCTCATTCTCGACTCGTACCGCCAGGACCACATGTCCTACTATAACCCCGACTCACCCTGCCCGACGCCGCACATGGATGCGCTGGCGCGCGATAGCGTGGCGTTCGATAACTGCTATCCCGAGGCGTTACCCACCATCCCGGCACGGACTACCTGGCTCACGGGGGAACGCACCCTCGTGCACCGGCCCTGGCAGCCGTTGGCGCCGGAAGACCGCTCCTTGCCCGAGATCCTGGGCATGGCGGGGTACCTGACGGCCTGCTTCACCGACTGCTACCACTACTGGAAGCCGGGGATGAACCTGCACCGCGGCTTTCGCGTCTATGACTGGATTCGCGGGCAAGAGTACGACAATTATCGCTCGGCGCCCCTGCGAAAGGTCAAGCTGGAGGATTACTGCAAGGACTCGTTTTCGCAGCAGTGGTGCCGCATCGTGGAGGCGGCGCTCCGCAACGTGCAAGAGTTCGAGACCGCCGAGGACCACTATTGCGCGCGGCTGATGCGCCGCGCCGGCGAGTGGCTGGCCGACAACTCCTCGCAGCCGCCCATCTTTATGTGGATCGATTCCTTTGATCCGCACGAGCCGTGGACGCCCCCGAAAGAGTTCGACACCTTTACCGACCCGGCGTACACGGGCAAGAGGCTCATCCTGCCGCCCGGCGGGCAGGCATCGGCGCACTTTTCCGAGGAAGAGATCGCCCATATCCGCGGGCTCTATGCGGGCGAATGCTCCTACGTGGACCACTATATCGGGGTGTTCATCGAGCGACTGAAAGAGCTGGGGCTGTACGACGACGCTCTGATCGTGCTCATCTCGGACCACGGGCACCCCCTCTCGGACCATGGCAAGTTCCTCAAGGGGGGCGACCGGCTGTACAACGAGCTGCTCAAGGTGCCGTTCACCATCCACTTTCCCGGTGGCCGCTACGCCGGCCAGCGGCTCGACGCGTTGTCCAGCTTTCACGACGTGCTCCCCACACTGCTGGACGCCATCGGCCTGGGCAACAATCTCGACGCCCTGCCGGGCAAGAGCCTCATGCCGGTGATCCGAGGCGAGGCGGACGGGATTCGCGACGTCATCATCAGCGGCTATTACGGCGCGCCGGACCGCGTCATTCGCGACAAGGTGTGGAGCTACATCCGGCGGCCCGACGATGAGCCGGACGAGCTGTACAATCTGGTGGAGGACCCCGCCGAGTCGCACAACCTGATCGACGACCAGCCCAAGGAGGCGCAGCGGTTGGCGGCCTCGTTCGGGGTGCTCTATGCGCTCAAGGGCGCGCCGGTAAAGGGGATTCAGGGCAAGTACGAGTTGGAGCACACCGGCGCCGTGTGAAGGGTGCCGGGCGAGCGGTTGGAACACGGAGCCCCCGAGGCCTCAGGCCTCGGGGGCTCTCTCTGCACGAATCGATGGTGTGCTAGATGCCCGTACCGTTGAACCGGACGCCTCGCCCAACGCCGATCCCCTGACCGTTGCCGCGGAACCCGCCGCCGGGCCCGCCGCGCTGCCCGCGCATCATCCCGCCGGGTCCCACACCGGGGCCGAACCCGCCGGGGCAGCCGATGAACCCTTCCTCGATGTGCTCGCTGATCTCTTCATCCATGTGCTCGATCATGGCGTCGGCCTGCTCCTGGGTGAGGCGGCCGTCGGCCACCAACTCGTCCAGGGCGGCCTCACGTCGCGCGAGGAACTCGCTCACCACCTCATCCACCGTCGACCCACCCTCGGTGATGGCCTCCTCGAGGGACAGCCCCTCACTTAGGGCGGCCTGGACGTCGGCCACGCTGTCATAGTCGGTGAGGTCCACGATCACCTCGAGCAGCGACCCATCGGCAAAGGGGCCCATGAAGCCGCCGACGCCGGGGGTTCCCTGTTCGACGCGCTCGATAAGGTCGTCACGCGCGCCCTGCAGCGCGCCCACACGCCCGGCGATGAACGCATCCACGGCCTCTTCCACCGTGGCGCCGTTGGCGCTGAGGATGTCGGTCAGCGACTGGCCGTCCGCCAGCGCCTCGCGCACCTCGTCAGCCGTCAAGCCGGTAACCTCGGCGACCGCGTCGACCATTGAGGCCGTCTCGCCCAAGTGGCGGCCTACCCGCCCGCCGAGGCCGCAACCACGCCCCATGGCGCGACCGAACCAGCGCCCCAAGATGCCCCCGCCTGGCGCCTCGACGCCATCACTGTTGTCATCTGGGGCCGGTGCCTGTGCCGCGACGGCCCCGGCAAAGAGCGTCCCCAGTACCAGCAGCCCAGCGAGTACCACCAGGAACAAGCGATGCTTGCGCATGTTACTCCCTCCGTGTTGTGTGAAGCGCCATTCATTGGCCTCGGCGCCTTCTGATCCCATCATAGCGCGCCGCTGTGAAGGAGTCGTGGAGGGATTGTGAAGAAAGGGTGGGGGCGTGCGGCGGTGATCCGCCGCACGGCATCACGATCCGCCGTAGCATCGCGCTCGAGTTCGCGACGCTAGTGAAGGAGCGCCCTGAGAAAGCGCAAGGAACGGGCCGTCTCCCCGGCATAGTCATCGCCCCAGGAGCATTCGATAGAGGCCTTGCCGCGGTAGTCGACGTCGCGCAGGATGGCAAAGAGGCGCTCCAGGGGATAGGAGCCGCTCCCCGGCCAACGCCGCCCCGTGTCCGCCAGGTGCACGTGAGCCAGCCACTCCGGCCCGTCCAGGATGTCGTCCAGCGGCTCGCCGTCCTGCATAAAGTGATAGATGTCGGCGAGGACGCGTATCTCGTCGCGGGCGACATCGCGCGCCAGGCGCACCGCCTCGGGGTAGGTGTTCAGAATGTTGCTCTCCCCCTTGTTCAGCGGCTCGATGGCCACTACCAGCCCATTCCGCGCGGCGTGGTCGGCGCACATGCTGAGAAAGCGCACGAGTTGCCCCCAGGCCAGAGCGCGGGAGAATCCCTCGGGGACCGAGCGCGAGGCGCCGCTGCCGAACACCACCACGTCTCCCCCCAAATCGCCGGCGCGACGGAGCGCGCGCTCTACGTACGTCTCCACCTGCTGCCAGTCGACGCTGTCGCCGGTCAGGCGCAGCTGGCGGGGGGCGAACACGTTGAACGCTCGCACGCGCGGGCGGAGTCCCTGCAGGGCCGCGCCGCGCTCCGCGAAGGCGGCGTCGTCCTCGAGGGGCGAGAGGGCCGTCGAGACGGCCAGCTCCAGGTAATCGTAGCCATGCGCCAGGGCCGGCACCCTCTCGGGCGCCAGGCACATGCCGATGTCGATGCGTCCCGCCATGCCACTCCTCCTTGCGATGCGTCGCGCCGCTCGCGACGCCATAGCGGCGAGGGGGCGGTCACCCCCCAATCCAGGTGTTCTCTTTGCCCTGCACGATGCGGTCGTGCACCGTCATGATGTGGAGCATGTCCACCAGGTTGCCGTGCTTCGGGGGGTCGCCAGCCAGCAGGCGCTCGGCAAAGTGGCGCACACACCCCACATAGCCCTCTAGGAAGAGCTGCTTGTTGTAGAGCTGGCCCAACGAGAACTCGGGCTCCCAGGTGATGGGCGCGGTGTCGTCCGCGCCGATGAACGTCTCGTCGCGGCCGTAATCGCCCTCGCCGCGGGTACCGCCGGGGCGATAGTAAGTGAGGCGGATGCCGTTCTCCACCACCACGTGGGCGCCGTTGCCGATGACCTCTAGGCGCTCGAGGGGGCCGGTGGGCGCCTGCCCGCCGGTGAGGTGCAGCGTGCCTACGAACCCCTTGCGGTAGCGGAGCGAGACGACGAGCCCGCCGGTGGTGGTGCTCCGCAAGTACATCAGGCCCTGCGACTCGCCAAAGAGGCGCGTGAGCAGGGAGATGGGGTGCACGATGTCGAGAAAGGGCGCCATGGCGCGGCTGTCCTTGCGCTCGCTCTCGGGCGGAAGGGAGAGGGGATAGCGCAGCGAAAAGCTCGATACCCCGCCAAAGCTGGGGTCGGCGATGATCTCGGCTACCTTCAGGTAGGCGGGGACGAACATCTTTTTAAAGCCGGTGGCCACGTACTTTTGCCGGGCCATGCACGCCTCGGTAAAGCGCTGTATCTCGTTGGCGCCGGCGCAGGGCGGTTTCTCGATCCAGGTGTGAAAGCCCGCCCGCAGGCTCTCGGCGGCCAACTCGGGGTAGCGCGGCCGCCCCTCGGCGTCAGGCCCCACGACGATAAAGACGGCGTCCATCTGCTCCTTGGCCAGCAGCGCCTTGTGGTTGGGATAGAAGCGCTGCGCGCCGAACTGCCGGGCGATGGCCAAGCCGCGCTCGGGGTGATGGTCGGCGAGCGCGACGAGTTCGATGGGCGCGTACTGAAAGCTGGGCAGGATGTTGCGGTACGAGTGCTCACCGGCACCGATGTAGCCGACGCGCAGCTTTTTCTCGTACTCATAGTTGAGCGGCATATCACGGCCTCCAGGAGGTGGTGGGCGATTCGTCCCCCTCGTCGCCGGTCAGGTCCGGCGCGGGCCCGCAGCGACGCGCCCCAACTATGCATGAAGCGGCGGGTACTGTCAAGGAACGGGCACGGCGCGCCGATAACCGTGGAGGAAGACTCCGGCCAGCAGCTCGTGCGGTACCGGCCGGGCGCCCCTTGGCGTATAATGCCCGTCAGATCAGGCGGGTCAGGGCGATGGCCGATGCGTGCAGGAGTAACCCCATGGCAAGGCAACGCAAGAGGGGAGTGGGCGGACGTGGTCTGGCCGCGCTGGCGGCCCTCATGGCGCTGCTCCTCGCGGCGGGATGTGGGCCGGCCGGCTCGGGCAGCAGCGGGATGTCGGCCTCCGCCGCGCAGGGGGGCGCGCAGCCCGCGGTGGCGGCGGCGCCCGCCCATGGTCCCGTCGCCGCGGCCACGCTATCCGATGCGCCGATGCCCCCGGCCCTGGCGCCGGCCTGGGCGCCCCCGAGCCTGCTCGTGCCCAGCGTGACGCCTCCACCCACCGCCACACCGACGGTCGCCATGCTGGTGGGCCCCGCCGTGCCGTGGCTGACGGTGCAGGCCTGCATCGCGACGCCGCGCCCCGTGTACGTGGCCGCCACGCCGCCTGCGGGGCCGGCGGTCGCGACCATCCCGCCGCGCACTTTTCCGGGGAGCCCGGCCCTCACCTGGACGCCGGCGCCCACCGCCTTTCCCGTCCTGCCGGGCCAACCGCCCGCGGCCACGCCCGCGGCGCCCCTGCTGGAACTCGTGAGCGTCGCCGATCTGGTCGACGCTCTCACCGGTGAGATGGTGGTAAGCGGCGAGGTGCGCAACATCAGCCATCGGACGCTGTTCGGGGTGCGGGCGGTGGTGAACCTGTACGACGCCCAAGGGCGGCTGCTCGGTTCGGCCTCCGAGGCCCTCGTGGTCTCGACCCTGAAGCGCGATGAGCGCTCCCCCTTTGTCGTGGCGCAGGCCGACCGGGAGGGGAGGAGCCGCTACACGGTGCAGTTCCTCGACGCCAGGGGCAGGCTTATCGAGACGGCGAACACCGGGAGCTAGAAGGGCTCGTGGCGAGGGTATCGAGCGATAGGTAAAACAATCGAAGGAATCATAAGTAGGGTTCTATTCATCGATTCCGATCCATAGTGAACTAGACGAATGAATTCGTCACTACATAGGGGGGTAGAAGCGTTCGAGCATCCGAGGGGGCCGAGTTGAGGACTCTAGGAGAGGCAAATCCTATGTAGTGACGACTTCAGTCGTTTGTGTCTCTGTAGAGGGGCAAATGAACGAATGAATTCGTCACTACATAGGGGGGGGATAGCGGGTGCAGGTGGCGCGAGTGCGGGGCTACTCGGCGCTAGGGAGAGGATCGCCGATCGCCTGGCGCTCCTCGGGTCGGCTGAACACCACCGCCAGCACGAGACCGGCGGCGAAGGCCAGCACCAGCACCGGTGCACTGGCGCCGGCCAGGCTGCTGGGCCACAGGCCGTACACCGACCCGATGAGGAGCCCCAGAACGACATAATAACTGACGCTCGGAGCACGCTTGATGGCCGTGTCGGCCGCCTTGGACCAGAGGACGATTCCCAGGCTCGCCCCGATACCGAGCCCCATGAGGATGCCCCACTGGATGGTGAGATCAGTGAGGGCCGAGAGGGCGCCGAGGATCGGCTCATAAGTGCCCGCCAGGAGCAGGACGTACGAGCCGTCCAGCCCGGGGGTGACACTGGCGCAACCTGCTACGAACGAGGTGATGGTGGTGTAGACGAATCCCCCGATGCTGTTCGCGTCGGCCGCCAGGTCGCCGTGTACGCCCAATCGCTCGAGGCTGCGAACCCCCACCACGAGGATGAGCCCGACGATCAGCGCCGCGATGCGCCCTGCCGAGGGCTTCATGTCATGGTGCATCTTGAGCACGGCGGGCACGGTCCCTAGCATGAGCCCGATGAAGAACAGCATGGTAGGCGCGGGGAAGCGGGCCAGGAGGCTCGAGACGAGGTGGGCCAGCGCCACCACGGCGATGACCATGCCGACGCCCAGCGAGACGAGGAAGGGGATGTACTCGCCCCAGCGGTCGCGCCGCAGGAAAAAGTTGCCGATGGCGTCGACAAAGGGCTCGTACACGCCGAGGAGGATCAGCACCAATCCGCCGCCCAGGCCCGGCACGATGTGCGTGATGCCGTAGGCCATCCCTTTCAGAACCAGAACCAGGTACTTCATCCCATCTCCTCAGCGTGGACTGCCGGGGCGCCTCCCCCCGACTGAGAGGGATTGTACCACAGGCGCGCACTTGGCCGAAACCGTGTCACAGTGTGGTGGCGTCAGCGTCCGTACCACGGATCGCCTCCTCGGCCCACGTCACGACCGCCGTCGCCAGGCGCAACGCCTCTCGGTACTCGGCCTCTGTGATGGGTTCATGCTCGATCGGGTAGCGCGCCATCACGGCATAGGCCGTCAGTGCCGCCGCGTCCTGGATCTCTGGAGGGATCCGGAGGATAGACGATAGAGCGTCCGCCAGCGCCGTCAAGCTATGGGTTCGAGGAGGAACCTGGCCATAGTGAACGAGTACGGCTTTCAGGCTCTTCTCGGCGGCCTGTTGTGCATGGTAGCACAGAGACTCAACCAGAACCTCGGCACGCACGCCGGCGCCGGCCAGTGCCAGGTCACTGCGTGCGTACCGAAGCCAGTCCCCTGGAGAGCCTGGAGAAGGAAGTTCAAGCCGCATAGACCGTAACACCCTCGCGAATGATGGTGTAGTAGACCAGACCTACATTGTTCTTCTGGCGCTCCAGATCGCTAGGTGTCGCTACGATCAGGTCAAATGGAATGCCGGCGCCGGCGAGCATCCGGTACAGGTGCTGAGCCGTCCTGCGCCGATGGGTGCCCTCCGGCATGACGATGAGGAGATCGACATCGCTGTCGGGGCGCACGCTGCCGCGAGCCGCCGAGCCAAACAGGATGACGCGCAACGGCTGCACCGTGTCCACGATGCGCTTGACGAGTTCGCTGACGTCGTCCTCGTGGGGTGCCATCCTCGCCTCCTTCGACTGCCTTCATCTCGCATCGTAGCGAATCCGCCTTAGGCTGTCAAAGCGAGCGGCTTGTAGTTTACCATTTTCGCTCCCGCCCGTGTTGTGCTATAATCGCGACATGAGGACCGGGGATGTCTGGAGCCACGTCGGGCTGTGTGCTGGCGACGTGGCTTTCTTGAAAAAGCTTACGGCCGATCTCCCGATCCTGGCCGACGTGTGTCGGGCGGATTTGCTCCTCTACTGCAGTGCGGGGCCGGAGAGCGCCATCGTCGTCGCACAGGCGCTGCCACGGTCCGTCTCCCCGCTGTACGACGAGGGCCGCGTGGGGCAACGCGTTCAGGCGGGAGACCAGGCCGAAGTTTTGCGCGCCTTGCACGGGGGCGTCGATCCCTCTATGGTACACACCGTGGAGGTGCGGGGCGCCACGGTCGCGCGGCAGGTGTATCCGGTCTACGGCCCGCAGGGCGGGCTGATCGCCGTGATGACCATGGACTCGTACTGGCTGGCCCACGAACGACACCGACGTCGCGCCCGATCGTTTCAGAGGGCGGTGCGCGATTTTGCCTGGATGGTCCTCTGTGGTGACTTGCGCGGTGCCGAGGGGCTGACCCCGTTTGGCGAGCATGACGGCATCGTCTATGTGGGGGCGGATCGTCACATCCAATACATGAGCGGCATCGCCGCCGGGCTCTATCGCCACCTCGGGTATCGCGACAGCCTGGTGGGGCGGCGTATCACCGAGTTGGAGACGGTCGACGCCCAGATGGTGTCCGAGGCGCTGTCCGAGTTGCGGTGCCTCGAGCGGCAGGACGAGCAGTTCGGCCTGACCTGGATCCGACGCGTGCTGCCCGTCACCGAGCGGGGCATGCCCCTGAAGCAGCGGGTGTTGCAGCGCCTGCGCCGTGACTATCGCTGCGAGGGGCCGCAAAGGCCGCGCGGGGCGCTGATTCTGGTGCACGACGCCACGGAAGCACTGCAGACCCAGCGCGAACTAGAGTCCAAGATGGCGCTGGTGCGCGAGGTGCACCATCGCGTCAAGAACAACCTGCAGGTGATCGCATCGCTGATGCGGATGCAGTCGCGACGCGTCGAGGGCGCCGAGGCGCGGACCGTGCTGGAGGAGAGCGTCAACCGCATCCTCAGTGTGGCGGTGGTTCACGAGTTCCTGTCGCAGAACGCCCAGGGCACCATCAACCTCGAGGAGGTGGCCCGCCGCATCCTCTCGCAGGTTCAGCAGGGCTTGGTGGACCCTGAGAAACGCATCACGCTGAGCGTCAAGGGGCCGGCCATCTGGTTGCCCGCGGAGCGCGCCACCCAGTGCGCGTTGGTGATCAACGAGTTGGTCCAGAACGCCATCGAGCACGGCCTTGCGGAGCGCGAGGAGGGCTCGGTGGAGGTTGAACTCGTGGATAATGGGGACAGCGTGGACATCCACGTGGTCGATAACGGGGAGGGGCTCCCCGAGGGGTTCGATCTGAGCACCGACGCCAACTTGGGGCTGCGCATCGTGCGCAGTATGGTCGAGCGCGATCTGCGAGGCCAGTTCGAGTTGTGCAGCACCGACGGCACGCGGGCAACGGTGCGCTTTGACAAGTCACTGGTGGGAGGAGGCTAACATTGGAGCGCATTCGCGTCGTTATCGCCGATGACGAGTCCATCATCTGCATGGACCTGCGTGAGATGCTGGGCAACCTGGGTTACCTCGTGGTGGGTGAGGCCGGCGACGGGCGCAGCGCCGTCAACCTCGCGCGTGAACTCCGCCCGGATGTCGTGCTGATGGACATCAAGATGCCCGATATGGACGGCATCGAGGCCGCCCGCGTCCTGACCGAGGAGCGCGTGGCGCCGGTGGTGCTGCTCACCGCCTTCAGCCAGCGCGATCTCGTAGACCGCGCCAAGGAGGCGGGCGTGGTCGGCTACCTGGTCAAGCCGATTCAGGAGGCGGATCTCGCCCCGGCCATCGAGATCGCTCTGTCGCGCTTCCAAGAGTTCCGCGAACTCGAAAAAGAGGTC